>Ga0102587_1001332_pt1 | contig 18711 bp, 13 predicted proteins | sample AraplaF_Col_mTSA_FD_76853 | JGI IMG/M metagenome (GOLD analysis project Ga0102587, IMG submission 76853) | Arabidopsis root microbial communities from the University of North Carolina, USA - plate scrape MF_Col_mTSA (SPADES assembly) (version 2) | ecosystem: Host-associated > Plants > Roots >... | reverse complement strand
CATGACCGCCATCATTTTCATGGGAACCCGGCATGTACCGCTAGCAGGCTCCAGCATCATTATACACCGATTTTTCTTAAAAGATCAGCGATTTGATGCCGCAATCAGGTGCTCGGCCGACACCTCTCGGTATCGTTCGGATGTCGCGTAACCAGATTGCACGGCGGCATCGAAGCCCGCGGCAGGGCCGCCAGTATCGAGGCAGCCCCGAGACGAAATCCGGCGCGAGTCCCGTTGATTCTTGCAATCATCGGGGGTGGTGCAGACATTATTGTCGCGGTAAGCTCAATCGGATCTTCCCGTGGGCCTCGACTTGGAACTTGTTGTATGGCCCAACGTATTGTTCAGGCGTTATTCTACCGATCGAGGAATAAAAATGTCGTCAGAGTCCACGCGTCTCACATCCGAGGCAATTACACTATCGGCTGCCGCCGTTCTGAACTCACTCATCTCCGCGCTTGGCAACAAGGGCCTGCTTTCCCCCGAGGAAGAGCGGGAAGTCTACCGCGCAGCCGCCGAGATAATCGATGAAGCCTCTGGGGACGACGAGGACGGAACCTACGAACTGGCGCGTGAACTGATCGAACTCAGGCTTGCCGATATCTAGGGCATGTCGCGCAGATGCCGTCCGATCGCGCCGCCGGCTGCGCGGATGCGATCAGGCTCCGGCGATAGGATGACCTCGAGGCCGTGATCAGGCTGACCTACGTTCCGGCCTGAGGGCAGGGCGCGAGCCTGACTGACCAAAGCGATGATTGCTCGCCTCGGCACGCCCGGCGTGCGCCGGCCTGTCCGAAAATATACCGCACAAGCTGTGTTTTTGTGCGCATCCCGAGGCGGTGACGTGTGTGCTGTGCGGCCAGAAGACGAAGACCCAGTCTCCAGGCCCCGTCTCCAGGCCCAAGGGCATGCGGCTCCCGAACCCGAATTCTCTCAACCTCCACAGGCAAACTTGCGGCCATGCCAGTTGGCCCGGGTGAGAGGGTCATCATATGGACGTAGGGGGCACCACCCGCATACCCCGGATTGCTGTCGTTCGTTCCCGCGCGAATGCTGCCAGAATGCAGGCTTGGAATGCTGCTTCGTGGAGCCGGTTGTGGGGCAGGTCCAGGAGGCTGGGGGACGGGAGAGGGGACGCCGCTTATGCGGAGAATTCGGGTTAGTAGTCTTGAGTACCTGAGTACATTTGGTGGAGCGTTGAGTATCTGTCGTGCACCCTCAGCCTGGAGCGCAGTGCTGGGAACCGCGACGGTTGTGTCTTCCACGAGTACCGATGGTTCCCTAAGCTTTGCCAATCAGGGCGGCTTTACCGATCCGGGCGGTGGCGCCGTCCCGTCCTCCTTCGCCGGCAATATGGTGCAGCCTGCCGCGCCGATCTCTTTCGGCGGCGTGCAGACTGCCTCCATATCGCCGACGGCGATATCAGCGCCTGCGGGCGATGGCGGCGCGCAGGACACGTCCACCGAGACGGCGTCGGTTGCAACGGTATTGCAGACGACGACCACGCCAACCGAGCGCACCGTGCTCGGCCCGGACCCGTACCAGGAGGCGGCGACGCTGCCTGCGGCGCCCACGCTGACAGGCGTCACCAGCGATGCCGGCACCGCAACCGCCACCACGTCTGCGACCGATCCTGCCGCCGGTTCCGGCACAGAGTCGTTACTCCTCCAGACCTCGATTGCCTCCATCTCGCTGCAGCCGAGCGAGAGCGTTTCCACTGAGGCCCCCGTGGCCTCGGCGACGCTTGCAGCGCCCGCGGCGGCGGCTGCGGCCGTGACACCCAACAAGATCGCGCTCGAGAACCTGAAGACGGGCAACCCTATCAGCGAATGGGGGCTGGAGGGCGACGGCAACGGCACCATCCAGGGCTTCGCCACCGAAATCAGCACGAACATAGGCCAGACGGTCGATTTCAAGATCGCCACGGATTCCACCCATTACCGCATCGATATCTACCGCATGGGCTATTATGGCGGGGCCGGCGCCCGCAAGGTCGACTCGATCGAGAAATCGCTGACCACGGCGCAGATCCAGCCGCATCCGATCGTCGACATGTCGCTCGGTCTCATCGATTGCGGCAACTGGTCGGTTTCCGCCAGCTGGCAGATCCCTGCCGATGCCGTCTCCGGCGTCTATTTCGCCAAGCTGGTGCGCGAGGACGGCACCGAGGATGCGAGCATCATCCCCTTCGTCGTGCGCGACGACGCCTCGACCAGCAATATCGTCTTCCAGACGTCGGACACGACCTGGCAGGCCTATAATGCCTGGGGCGGCGCCAGCCTTTATTATGGCGACGTGCCCGTCGATCCCGCCAATATGATCGGCTACCTGCCGCCGAACTGCAGCTGCGGGCTGCAGGCCATCGGCCGCGCCTCGGCGGTCAGCTACAACAGGCCGATCATCACCAATACGAGCCCGGTCGGCGGCTCGCACGATTTCGTCTTCGGCGTCGAGCATTCGGCCATCCAGTGGCTGGAGCAGAACGGCTACGACGTTTCCTATATTTCCGGCGTCGATGCGACGCGCAGCGGCAATCTGCTGCTCAACCATGATGCCTATCTGTCGGTCGGGCATGACGAATACTGGTCGGCCGAACAGCGCGCCAATGTCGAGGCCGCGCGCGATGCCGGCGTGAACCTCGCCTTCTGGAGCGGCAACGAGGTTTACTGGAAAGTCCGCTGGGAAAGCAGCATCGACGGCAGCGGCCAGGCCTACCGCACCATGGTCTGCTACAAGGAAACCTACGGCACGAGCACGGACCCGAGCAATGTCGGCACCGGCACCTGGCGCGATCCGCGTTACGCCGATCCGGGGCAGCAGCCGGAGAATTCGCTGACGGGCACGATGTTCCAGGTGGACAGCTACCGCCAGGATACGATCTCCATCCCCTACGACTATTCGAACCTGCGCTTCTGGCGCAACACCGCCGTTTCTGAGCTGAATGAAGGCGAGACCTACAATCTGGTGCAGAACCTGCTCGGCTACGAATGGGATTCCGATGTCGAGAACGGATTCCGTCCGGCTGGACTGATCAACCTGTCGCTCTCTTCGGTCTCGGTCGATACGTATCTGCGCGATTACGGCTCGACGATCGGCTCCGCCGTCGCAACCCACAGCCTCACAATGTACCGGGCGGCAAGCGGCGCGCTCGTCTTCGGCGCCGGCACCGTCTTCTGGTCCTGGGGGCTGAACGACCAGCATCAGGGGCCGGCAACGCCCACCGATCGCAACGTGCAACAGGCGATGGTCAACATGTTTGCGGACATGGGCATCCAGCCGACGACGCTGGATGCGAGCCTGATCCTCGCCACCCAATCGACCGACACGCTGAAGCCCACCTCGTCGATCAGCTCGTCGATATCAGGCGCCAGCTTCCTCGAAGGGCAGCACGTGACGATCACGGGCACGGCGCAGGATTTCGGCGGCGGCATCATCGCCGGCGTCGAGGTTTCCACCGATGGCGGCCAGCACTGGTTCAAGGCGTCAGGCCGCGAGAACTGGAGCTATAACTGGGTCGTCCAGGCGAGCGGCACCTATACGATCCTGTCGCGCGCCGTCGACGACAGCGTCAATCTGGAAGCGCCATCGGCCGGCAAGCAGGTCACGGTCAACCTGCCGGGTACGCAGGGCCTGTGGACGCTGGCGGAAAAGCCCGCGACCGAGGTGGCGATCGATCGCGATCCCGTCGAGCTCGGCCTGCGCTTCCAGGCGACGACGGCGGGCTCGGTGCAGGGCATCCGCTTCTACAAGGGTTTCTACAATATCGGCGAGCATGTCGTCAGCCTCTGGGCGAGCGACGGAACGCTGCTGGCAACGGGCGTATCGACAGGTGAATCGCTCTCCGGCTGGCAGACGGTGATGTTCTCCAGCCCGATCCAGATCGCGGCCGGCACGACTTATGTGGCCTCCTATCACAGCAACGGCTACTACTCGATGACCGAGAATTATTTCAGCGAGCCCTATGCCAGCGGCCAGCTGAAGGCGGTCGATGGCGGCGGCGTCTTTGCCTACGGCGGTACCAGCACGTTCCCCGGCCAGAGCCCCGGCGGCTCCAACTACTGGGTGGATGTGGTCTTCGATGCCGGCCCCAACAGCCAGCCGGTCGCGACCGACGACAGCGGGCTGATCACCGGCCATAACGGAACGCTTGTTATTTCGATCGCCGCGCTCCTGGCAAACGATACCGATCCCAATGGCGATGCGCTTGCTATCACCGCCGTCGGCAATGCGCTGAACGGCACGGTTACCCTCGACAAGCAGGCCGGAACCGTCATCTTCACGCCGGCCAACAATTATTCAGGCCCGGCAAGCTTCACCTATACGCTGTCGGACGGCCGCGGCGGTACGGATCAGGGCAATGTCAGCCTCACCGTTCAGGCAGGCTCGGCCGGCGAGACGGTATTTACATCAAGCGAAGGGCCGACGGGGGCCGGCTTCAACGACAATACGCCGATGGAACTCGGCATGAAATTCGTCGCTTCGGCGAACGGCACGATATCGGGTGTCCGCTTCTACAAGGCTGCGGGTGATACCGGCGTGCATACCGGCTCTCTCTGGAGAGCCGATGGCACGCTGGTGGCCACGGTCACCTTCACCAACGAGTCGCTTTCCGGCTGGCAGACGGCGACCTTCTCCACGCCGCTGCAGATCACGGCGGGGGCAACCTATGTCGCCTCCTACCACACGACCGGCAGCTATGTGGCGACGGCAAACTACTTTACCACTGATCATGCCAACGGCTCGCTGACGGCGCTCGCCGGCAGCAACGGCGTCTACGCGGTCGGATCGGGCTCGACCTTCCCGACGTCGAGCTACCAGTCGACCAATTACTGGGTCGATGTCGTCTATAACCAATCCACCGGCAACACGGTGCCCGTCGCCGCCAATGACAACGGCTATACGACCTATGCCAACACGGCGCTGTCGATTGCCGCAGCCAGCCTGCTTGCAAACGATACCGATGCCGATGGCGACCCGCTCAGCATCACCGGCGCCAATGGCGCGGTCAACGGAACGGTGACGTTCAACAGCCAGACCAACAGCGTCACTTTCACGCCGACGGCGGGTTATACGGGTGCGGCAAGCTTCTCCTATTCGATCTCGGACGGGCGTGGCGGCACGGCTTCGGCGACCGTCAGCCTCAACGTCGGAGCGCAGCCGGCCGGTTCCGGCCTGTTTGCGGCCTCCGACGCACCGGCGGGTGCGACCGACGACAATTCGTCCGTCGAGCTCGGCGTCAAGTTCATCGCGTCGGCTCGCGGCGAGATCACCGGCCTGCGCTATTACAAGAGCGCGCAGGATACCGGCACGCATGTCGGCTCGCTCTGGACCTCGGCCGGCCAGCTGCTGGCGCAGGCGACCTTCACCAGCGAAACGGGAAGCGGCTGGCAGACGGTCACCTTCGCGCAGCCGATCACCGTTTCGGCCGGCGTCACCTATGTGGCGAGCTATCATTCCAACGGCTTCTATTCGGCAACGGCGAACTATTTCACGTCAGACCATACGAACGGCTCGCTGACGGCGCCGTCGAGTGCTTCGAGCGGCGGCAACGGCCTTTATGCCTACGGCTCGGGCAGCCTGTTTCCGACGGCTTCCTACAATGCGACCAACTACTGGGTCGACGTGGTCTATCAGGCAAAGCAGAACGTCGCTCCGGTCGCGGCCAATGACAGCGGCTTCTCGACGAATGTGGGCGTGCCGATCACGATCCAGGCATCGGCGCTCATTGCCAATGACAGCGATGCCGATGGCGATGCCATTTCCATCACCGGGGTCAGCGGCGCGGTCAACGGCTCGGTTTCCTTCGACAGCCAGGCGCAGACCATCACGTTTACCCCGACATCAGGATATTCCGGACCGGCGAGCTTCAGCTATTCCATCGCCGACGGGCAGGGCGGCACGGCGACGGCCGGTGTTTCGCTCGCCGTCAACAACCAGGGCGCCGAGCAGACCCTCTTTGCCGCCAATGCGACGCCTGCCATCGTCAACGCCAACGACAACCAGCAGATCAATCTCGGCATGAAATTCCAGGCCGACACGGCAGGCTGGGTCACCGGCATCCGCTTCTACAAGGGTGCCGACAATACAGGCCCGCACAACGGCTATCTCTGGACCGCCTCGGGCACGCTTCTCGGCAGCGTCGCCTTCAGCAACGAAACGGCGAGCGGCTGGCAGACCGCCACGCTCACCCAGCAGGTGGCGATATCGGCGGATACGACCTACGTCGTTTCCTACAGCACCAACGGCAATTATTCGGCGACCGGCAATTACTTCAGCGCCGATGTGACGAACGGCGACCTGAAGGCGCCCGGCGGCAGCAACGGCGTCTATGCCTATGGGGCGGGCGGGCTGTTCCCGAGCGCCAGCTATAACAGCACAAACTACTATGTGGACGTGGCGTTCAGACCGCAGCTCGCGGCCTAGAGCAATTCCAGCAAAAGTGCGCAGCGGTTTTGCATTCGGAATTGCGTGAAGACAAAGGCCCGCGAGGATGTAAGGCCAAGCACCTGTAAAACAGGCATCTGGAAAAGGTGATGATATCGATGATGCGTACAGACAACAGATTGCCGGTAACGGTTCTCGCCGGGTTTCTCGGCGCCGGCAAGACGACTGTCCTCAATCATGTCCTGAGTAATCGGGAGGGTCGCCGGGTTGCTGTCATCGTCAACGATATGAGCGAGGTCAACATCGATGCGGATCTCGTGCGCGAGGGGGGTGCAGACCTCTCGCGCACGGACGAGACGCTGGTGGAGCTCACCAATGGATGCATCTGTTGCACGCTGCGCGACGATCTCCTGAGCGAGGTGCGGCGGCTGGCTAGCGCCGGCCGTTTCGACTATCTCTTGATCGAGGGTACCGGCATTGCCGAGCCGCTGCCGGTCGCAGCCACCTTCTCCTTCCGCGACGAGAACGGCGCAGCGCTCTGCGATGTGGCGCGGCTCGACACGATGGTCTGCGTCGTCGATGCGGTCAATCTGCTTGCGGATTACCGGAGCGGCGAATTCCTGGCCGATCGCGGCGAGAGGCGTGACGGCGACGACGAGCGCAAGCTCGTCGAACTCCTCGTCGAGCAGATCGAATTTTCCGATGTCGTCATCGTCAACAAGGCAGGCGAAGTGCCGCCCGCAATGCTCTCGGAGGTTCGCCGGGTCGTTGCGGCGCTCAATCCGGATGCCCGCGTCATCGAGGCGGTCTTCGGCCAGGTGCCGCTTTCGGCGATCATGGATACCGGCCTCTTCAGCGAGGCGAAGGCCGCCCGCCATCCGTTCTGGCACAAGGAGCTTTACGGCTGGGGCGACCATGTGCCGGAGACCGAGGAATACGGCATAACGAGCTTCGTCTACCGCAGCCGCCGGCCCTTCGATCCCGTGCGGCTCGCCCGCGTCATCGAGCAGCCGTTGCCCGGCATCATCAGGGCGAAAGGGCATTTCTGGCTGGCGACCCGGCCGGACGAGATCGGCCTCCTGTCGATTGCCGGCACGCAATGCCGCATCGACACCAGGGGGTTCTGGTGGGCCTCGGTGCCGCGGGCGCACTGGCCGCGTCATCCGCAATTCCGCCAGTTGCTGGACCGGCACTGGGACGACGTCTGGGGCGATCGTCGCCAGGAGCTGGTTTTCATCGGTTCCGGCTTCGACGAGGCGGCGATCCGCGCTGCCCTCGACGATTGCCTGACCGGTGAGGAGACGGGTTTCGATCCGCTGACTGCGGTCGGCCTTTGCGATCCGTTTCCGGCATGGGGGCACGCACATATCCACAGGTGAAGGTGTTTTGATTATCAACCAGAGGAGAAGAACAATGAGCAGCGAACTTTATGCAGATGGCATCGGCGAAATCACCATCACGGGAACGATCGTGCGCATCGACCTGATGTCGCTGTCGGCCACCGACCGCGATGCCAACAATAATCCGAAGCCGGTCTTCCGCCAGCGCATCATCATGCCGGTCGATGCCTTCGCCAATGCGGTCGATCTCATGCAGAAGGCGCTCGGCGGGCTGGTCGAGGCGGGCGCGGTTCGCCGCATCGGCGACATGTCGGCTGCCGCGGCCGCCGATATCCAGGCGGCGCAGGGCAGCACTTCGAACGCCTCGCCGAACTTCAACTGATAGCCGTAGAGCCTCGGTCTCTTTTGTTTCGGGTGGGCCATGAGTGGTTTTCTGCATACCAACCTGCATTGTCTTGCGCTCGTCGCACGTCATCACGGCGTCGATCTTTCTCCTGAACGATTGCAGCACGATTATGCCGTCGGCAACGATCCGGTTGCCGTGCGTCAGCTGCTGCGCATGGCCAAGGATGCCGGCCTGAGGGCCAGGCATCTCGATCTTACCTGGCGAAGCCTGTTCCAGCTCGGCGAGGCCTTTCCGGTGCTTGCGGAACTTTCGAACGGCAACTGGGTGGTCATCGCCGGTGCTGTCGGGGAGGGAGAGGATGAGAGAATCCGCGTTCTCGACCCGCTCGCCAGCCGCGCCGAAGTCATGATGCTCAGCGAGGAGCAGTTCGCCAAGGCCTGGCTCGGATCGGTGGTTCTGCTGAAGCGCAATTATCGCATGTCCGATGAGGACCGGCCCTTCGGCTTCCGTTGGTTCGTGCCTGAGATCATCAAGCAGCGCAGTTTCTTCCGCGATGTCGCGCTCGCCGCCTTCGTGCTTTACGGCCTCGGGCTGATGACGCCGATCTTCTTCCAGCTCGTCATCGACAAGGTGCTGGTGCACCAGAGCTATGCGACGCTGACGGTGCTGACTGTCGGTATCGGGATCGCGCTGATCTTCGATGCGACCTTCAGCTTCCTGCGCCGCTATCTGCTGCTCTACGCGACGAACAGGATCGATATCCGCGTCGCGACCCGCACCTTCGGCCATCTGCTCAACCTGCCGATCGCGCTTTTCGAGCAGGCGTCGGCCGGCGTGCTCGTCAAGCATATGCAGCAGACGGGGCGCATCCGCGAATTCCTGACGGGGCGCCTGTTCCTGACGCTTCTCGACGGTGTCTCGCTCTTCGTCTTCGTGCCGATCCTGCTTCTCTACAGCGTCAAGCTGACGCTCGTCGTGCTCGGTTTCGCAGCGCTTGTCGGCCTCGTGGTGATGATGCTCGTCGGCCCGTTCCAGCGCCGCCTGAAGGCGCTCTACCAGGCCGAAGGCGACCGGCAGGCGCTGCTGGTCGAAACCGTGCACGGCATGCGCACCGTCAAGTCGCTGGCGCTGGAGCCGCGCCAGCGCAAGGTGTGGGACGATTATTCGGCCCAGTCCATCTCCGTGCGTTTCCGCGTCGAGAAGATCTCGACCATCGCCCAGTCGCTGACGGGACTCCTGGAAAAGCTGATGAGCGTCGCGATCATCGGCCTTGGCGCGCTCGATGTCTTCAGCGGCGCGATGACGATCGGTGCGCTGGTTGCCTTCAACATGCTCGCCGGCCGCGTCTCCGGGCCGCTCGTGCAGATCGTCACCATGGTGCATGAATATCAGGAAGTGGCGCTGTCGGTGCGCATGCTCGGCGAGATCATGAACCAGCGGCCGGAACAGGCGGGCCGCGGGCGAGGGGTGCGGCCGCATCTGCATGGCCGCATCGAATTCGACCGGGTCTCCTTCCGCTATGCGCCTGACAGTGCGCCGGCGCTCGACAATGTCTCCTTCGCCATTCCGGCGGGCTGCGTCTTCGGCGTGGTCGGCAAGAGCGGCTCGGGCAAGACGACGATCACCCGGCTCATCCAGGGGCTCTACCAGAGCCAGGAGGGGCTGGTGCGCATGGATGGTTATGACAGCCGCGAGATCGATCTCGTGCATCTTCGAACCAGCATCGGCGTCGTGCTGCAGGACAATTTCCTGTTCCGCGGCTCGGTGCGCGACAATATCGCCGCCGCCAAGCCCGATGCCAGCATCGAGGAGATCATGGACGTCGCCCGCATCGCCGGCGCCGAAGAGTTCATCGAGCGGCTGCCGCGCGGCTTCGACACGATGCTGGAGGAAAATGCCGCCAACCTCTCGGGAGGCCAGAGGCAGCGGCTTGCCATTGCCCGTGCGCTGATCACCGATCCGAAACTGTTGATCTTCGATGAGGCCACAAGCGCGCTCGACCCTGACAGCGAGGCGATCATCCGCGATAATCTCAGCCGCATCGCTGCCGGGCGCACGGTCATCATCGTCTCGCACCGGCTTTCGACGCTCGTCGATGCCGATGCCATTCTCGTCATCGATCGCGGCAAGGTCGCCGATATCGGCCGGCACGATCAACTCGTGTCGCGCTGCATGACCTACCGCCACCTCTGGGCACAACAGATGAGGCAGGTCGCATGAACGCGCACGTCAGAAAATCCGACGAAAACTTGCCTGTTCCTTCGGACAATGGCCCTTCAGGCAAGGGGCCTTCGGACAAGGGTCCGGAGAAGGGCAGGGAACTCATTGCCCGCCCGCCGCTGCCGCCGGCAATTGCCGAGTTCCAGTCCGATGCCGTCGAACTCGAGGAACGCGCGCCGCCGCGCGTTGCGCGCATGACGCTCTATTGCGTGACGGCGCTGATTGCCGCCGCGATCACCTGGGCCTCGGTCTCCTCGATCGACGAGGTGGTGATTGCGCCCGGCAAGCTCGTCACCACCCAGCCGACCATCGTCGTCCAGCCGCTGGAAACCTCGATCATCCGCACGCTCGACGTGAAGGCCGGCGAGGTGGTGCATGCCGGCCAGACGCTGGCCACACTCGACGCCACTTTCAGCCAGGCCGATGTCGACCAGCAGCAGGCGAAATTCTCGGCACTCGACGCCCAGGTGAAGCGTATCGAGGCGGAGCTGGCCGGCGACGATTATTCCGCCATGGCCGGCAAGACGCCCGACGAGATGCTGCAGGTGCAGCTCTTCGGCCAGCGGCATGCCTTCTATACGGCGCAGCTGCAGAATTTCGAGCAGCAGATCGCCGGCCAGTCGGCAGCCCTTGCCGCGGCCAAGAACCAGGAGGCCGTTCTCACCGACCGGCGCGACACGCTCGCGCAGATCGAAGGGGCGCGCACGCGGCTCTACGACAAGCAGAGCGGTTCGCTGATCACCATGCTCGGCTCGCGCGACGCCCGCCTCGACGTGGAATCCGATCTCACCGCCGTTCGCGGCAAGGCCGACGAGGCAGCACACGCCTATGCCAAGCTGAGAGCCGACCGCCAGGCCTTCATCGAGGATTTCCGCCGCGCCGCGATGGAGCAGCTGGTGGAGCTGCGCGGCCAGCGCGACATGGCCGACGAGGAACTGAAGAAGATGGAGCTGCGCCGCAACATGGTGTCGCTGACCGCACCCGCCGATGCCGTCGTGCTCGATCTCGCCCAGCGCTCCATCGGCTCCGTCGTGCGCGAGGCCGAACCGATCGTCACGCTGGTGCCGATCAACGTGCCGCTCGAAGCGGAAGTGTCGATCAACACCCGCGACATCGGCCGCATCGCCGTCGGCAAGGAGGCCCGCATCAAGCTCGACGCCTATCCCTTCCAGAAATACGGCACCGCATCTGGCGAGGTACGCACCATCAGCCAGGACACGTTCATGACCGGCCAGCAGCCGGAACAAACCGCCACGCCCAGCCAGCCGGCCGCACCCTTCTTCAAGGCTCGCATCCTGCTTGCGGATACAAGGCTGAATGCCTCGGACGTGCCGGTTCGGCTGCTGCCGGGCATGACCGTGTCGACGGAAATCAATGTCGGCAGCCGGACGGTGATCTCGTATTTCCTCTATCCGCTCCTGCGCGGGCTGGACGACGCGATACGCGAGCCGAACTGAGGGGTCCGCCGGCGCGGTGTAGGCGAGGGGCCTCCTGCATGCGCCATGGGATGGGGGCGCGCTGTCGCTGACGGCGCTGCCCCCAGACCTGTTTTTTTGGGGTGGGGACGGGTGCCGGCCTTGTTCTTCCGCGGATAGCAATCCGCGTGCGGCGGGCGATGACAATCATGACATGCAGGCTCAGTTGAACCGGCTGGAACCGGAGCTGCCGTGATGATAGGGCGCTTGGAAGTCTCGCTCAAAGCCCCGGCCGCTCGGGACGACATTGATTTTTCGTGGTCAGCATTGGTGGTGCGGACAGGAAAGGGTTACCGTCGATTAGTGCGACGCACGTCGACGATGCGCCCATCCCTTTGACGGATTGCGATTTCGTAGCGCACGCCGCGGCGGACTCCGCGATAGGTAAAGTACCTGCCGCGGCAATCAATCTGACGGACACCACGAAAGCCTCGAGTACGAAGCAGCCGCGCACCCTGAGGGCAGGATATCCCTCGTCCGTGGTTTAGACTGCTGCCGGAGCCGACGATAATCTGGGCGCTCGCTTCCCGGGGAGCCGCGACCGGTGAGATGACGACCGCCAGAGCAAGCGTACATGAGAGAAGCGAAGATCCAAGTAGAGCCTTGACACTCATAATCATCCTCCTGGTTAGACCGCGAGAAAAGTCAGGGCATAATATAATCGCTTAAGTTGCGTATTAACACAAGAGGTGAACGTCAGGCAGTCGTATCGGCAATCGGGACAAGTGAATACTCGACCCCTGGAGAGCGGCGCCGGTCCACGCGGATAAGCGCAATCCGCACGATGGAAGAAATGCGTGTTCCCAGATGCGGTTACTGGCCGCTCTCGCCGACTGGCGGCACGGTATTAGGTTCGACCTCGCTTCCAAGGGTAATGAACGTCAGATATCCGAGCGCAAATATGACCGCGATGACGAAGATTGTCAGCACGAACTTGATCATGCCTTTGCTGACTTTTTCCTCGGTGTCGCTCATGGCGATGCAACAAGCTTGGAACTAGAATGTTCCGCGTTATGTGCGGTTTTGGCGTCGGAAGCCAATCAAGGCCCACCTTATCGCCGCACCTAACAGGAAAATCGTCAATGACGGAATGAGTGCAGTTTCAAGAGTAAAGGTAATAGCCTCTTGTCTCTTCTCCCTGACAGTCGCGCTCCAAAGAGCTACCACCAGCACCAACAGGTGTCACCCGGCACTGCCGGGTGACAGATCGTCCTGATGACGTTGGATGAAGGCCGCGGTCCGGTCGATGTCGTCAAGACCTGATGAACGAGAGCAGGTCGGGGTTAAGGACATCTGCATGTGTGGTCAGCATGCCATGGGGGTAGCCCGGATAGGTCTTCAGCGACCCGTTCTTGAGCAGGTCGACCGCACGCGGCACGGAACTTGCGAAGGGGACGACTTGATCGGCCTCGCCATGCATGACCAGCACCGGCACGGTGATCTTCTTGAGGTCTTCGGTATAATCTTCCAGCCAAGAGTCGACAGTCGCGTAGTGAGCCAGGGCACCACCGGCCATGCCCTGGCGCCACCAGTTCGCAATGATCGCCTCCGAAGGCTCGGCCCCGTCGAGGTTGTAACCGTAGAACGGGTTCTCAGGGACGAACCGGAAGAACTGCGACCGGTTGCCCAGCACGCCCGCGCGGATCGCTTCGAACCACTCCGGCGGCTGACCGGACGGGTTTTCCTCGCTCCGGTACATGTTCGGCGTCAGGGAAGCGACCAGTACCGCCTTCGCGACGCGCTCCGGGTGGCGGGCGACATAGCGAGCCACTTCACCGCCACCTGTGGAGTGGCCGATGTGGATCGCGTCGCGCAGGTTGAGGTGCTCGGTCAGGGCCGCGAGGTCGGCAACCCAGTGGTCCATGTCGTTGCCGGTGCCGGGCTGGTCGGACCGGCCATGGCCGCGCCGGTCGTGGGCGATCACCCGGTAGCCGTGGCCAAGGAAGAAGGTCATCTGGGCGTCCCAGTCGTCCGCCGACAGCGGCCAGCCGTGGCTGAAAACGATCGGCTGGCCTGAGCCCCAGTCCTTGTAGAAGATGTTTACGCTGTCCGTGGTCGTGATTGTAGGCATCGTGTCGCTCCATCTGCCCTGTTAAACATTCGTTTTTGGATACAGTTGATTGCGAAATACCTCCGGTGAGGCGTGTTCGATCATATCCCAAAGTTGCGACGTTGACTAAATCCCCTCTTTATCAAGGACAAATACCTTGTACGTTCAAGCTATGCCTTGAATGTATAGCGAGGACCCGATGGAACTCAGGCATTTGCGCTATTTGGTTGCTGTTGCGGAGGAAGGAAGCTTCCTGACCGCAGCCGAGCGGCGGCTAAACACTTCGCAGCCCTCACTCAGCAGGCAAATTCGCGATCTGGAAACCGAAATCGGTGTAAAACTGCTGGAACGGCAGCCGCGCGGCGTGACGCTCACCGCCGCCGGCAAAGTGTTTCTTGATCACGCGCGGCTGGCGTTATTGCAAGTCGAGGCGGCTGCTGAAGGAGCCCGGCGGGCGGAACGGCCGCAAAAGCAGTCGTTCACTATCGGTTTTCTCGCAGGACAAGAGGTCGTGTGGCTACCCCATGCATTGCGCATTATTCGTGAGGAAGCGCCGGAGGTTGAAATCATACTGTCCAGCCAGTCTTCCCCGGACCTTGCTCTGGCACTGATGCGAGGCAAGCTGGACGTCGCTTTCCTTCGCCCTGAGACGCAGAGTGTTGGCGTGTCCTTCAAGTTTTTAGCCAAGGAGCCACTGATCGCCGTACTGCCGGCGGATCATCGCTTGACGTCTCGCAAAAAAATCCGGCCGCAGGACCTTGCCCGCGAAACTTACGTCAGTTCGGCTAGAATTTCTCCCGTATTGCAATCCGTGATCCAAGATTACGCGTCGAAAGTTGGGATCACACTCAAGGCAGAGTACGAAGGTGACGGCCTACCATCAGCAATGTCGCTCGTCGTGTCTACAGGTGGAATAACGCTTATTCCGCTTTATGCGCAAAATATGCTGACGCCAAATGTCGTTGCTAGAGCACTTGAGGGTGTGCCTCCGACAATTGATCTCACCTTAGGATACAACGATTCAAATTCCTCACCTTTGCTCCGCCGATTTTTGTCTCGTTCTGATGAATTAGTCGCCAACGTACAAAATCAGAGCATCATCCGCTATGCTGAAGTTCCATAGTAGAGATCAAGCTCATGCGATTTCTGCTTACGGCGTCTTCTTCGGTGAGGCGGGCGTCAGCGCCCAAAGCGAACTCGCCGGCGGCCATGGCCGCTTCCGGGCGCAAGCGGATTTTTTGTTGTCGAAGGATGACTGCTTTGCGCCCTCTTGGCGATTTCAAGCTGCATAATTCTTTACCACTTCGCCGACGTGGTTGCGCATGTGCGGGCGGGTAGGCCGCATGAAGTCGCGGATCGCGGCGGCCGCCTCAGACCCGTCGGATGCCAGGGCGGGTCTGGCCCCTGTTTTCCCACACACGGCGATCTGCCGCATCCAGCTTCTACATCTCCTGCTCCCAGAAGCCCCGCGTGTTCACGTTAGCAGCATCGGCAAGGGATTCCAGCTCCGTGATGTCGTCGCTGGTGAGCGTGATGCTGCTGGCGCGGACCAGGCTATCGATATAGCGGGGCCTGGTGACGCCGATGATCGGCGTGGTACCCTTGGCGATGGCCCAGGCTGTCGCGACATCGGGTGCGGCTGCATCGTGGCTCTGGCCGATCGAGGCGAGCTTGTCCGTCAGGGCCTTCAGCTGGGGCAGCATGCCGTTGTAGTTTTTCGCCCGGCTGCTGCCTTGCGGCAGAGGGTTCTCCGGGCTGTATTTGCCGGTCAAGGCGCCCTGTTCGAGCACCATGTAGGCGAAGAACGGGATGGCCTGGTTGCGGCAGTGCTCCAGGATGCCGGCGTGCTCGGAGCTGCGGTAGAGGAGGCTATAGTGGTTCTGGACGGCTTCGACTCGGAAGCCGGCTTCGCCCAAGATCTGGTCGGCGAGCCTGATTTCGCTCAGGTTGTGGTTCGAGACGCCGACATGTCTGACCTTACCGCTCTTCAGCAACGGGATCAGGTGCGGCGTCCACCGCGGCACATCGGCGGGATTGTGAATCCAGTAGAGGTCGATGTAGTCGGTGCCGAGATTGGCCAGGCTCTGCTCCAGCATGTCCGCCGCCGGATCGTCGCCGGGTCCCGCGATCCGCGGGTTGAACTTCGTGGAGAGCTGGTAGTCGCTGCGGGCGTAACGCTTGAGAACCTGCCCGAGTACGGTCTCCGAACGGCCCATGCCGTAGACAATGGCGGTGTCCCACAAGGTGAACCCGGCTGCATGCGCCTTGTCGGCGATCTCTTCCAGGCCGGCCCGGGCGAGGGGGCTGCCGAAGTAGCCGTTGCCGGTTTCGCCGCTGTCGCCCCACGCCCAGGTTCCCAGTGCGACGGTGGGGGTCTTCAGATTATCCGATGTCATGTTTGCTCCATTCCTGTTAGGCGGCCGGTTTGCTGTGATCGGCCCGTCGGCACTATGATGCGCGACGGCGCCGAGCCGTTAGCCCGATGCGCCGGGATTTCTGCCTGATCCTCCGGAAGCGGCGCGCAGCCGCCTTGCCGCCCTCCCGCACGCATGCGATGGTCCCGTTCATGGAAAAACTGATCGAAATCGCTGCTGTCATTGCCCGGCACGTCTCGAAGGATGGCTTTCAGGCCACCCCGATCGAGCGTGTGACGCTTGTTCGATCCTCCACGGTGACGATGCCGATGCCGAATGTTTACCGGCCGCAGCTGTGCCTCGTCGTGCGGGGGCGCAAGGAGGTCACGCTCGGCGACCGCGTGTTCAGATATGCGCCGGGGCGTTATGGCGTCGTGACCTACGACCTGCCGGCGATAGGCCATGTGGTCGAGGCGACGCCCGACAAGCCCTATCTCTGCCTGTATCTCGATTTCGATCCGGTCATGCTGGGGGACCTGGCGTTGCACGTGCCGCCTCCGCCAGGAGCGGCATCGGTTCCCATAGGCAAGACGGTGTCCGATGCCGGCGCCGCTCTGCTTGACGCGGCGCTGCGCCTGGTGCGCCTGCTCGACGATCCGGCAGCGCTGCCCGTGCTCGGGCCGCTTGTCGAGCAGGAAATCCTTTATCATCTGCTCGCCGGCCCCGATGGCACCAGGATGCGTCACATCACCTCCGGCCAGGGCCGGGTGGCGCAGGTCGGCCGCGCCATCGCCTGGATCGGCAAGAATTTCCGGGAACGGTTCAGCATCGAGCGGCTTGCCGCGGAAGCAGGCATGAGCCCGTCGAGCCTGCACGAGCATTTTCGCGCCGTAACCGCGATGACGCCGCTGCAATTCCAGAAGCAACTCAGGCTGCAGGACGCGCGCAGCCTGATGCTGGTGCAGGACATCGACGTCACGACTGCCGCCTTCCGCGTGGGTTACGAAAGCCCGTCGCAGTTCAGTCGCGAATATCGCCGCCACTTCGGGGAATCGCCGGCGCGCGACATAGCCCGCTTGCGCGCTTCGCCGAGCCTGGCAGTGGTCGCTTGAGTTCAGTTTACAGACGTCGGCGGATTCACGTTTGGTCCAAGTATTCAGAGGGTGGCCAACGGGAACGCGTTCGAAGGGCGCTTGCGCTGTCGTTCTCCCTGACGCCAGACGCTGCGTCGCTCAAGACGAAATCGCCACCACAGCAATCAAGCTGACAAACACACTCAGCGGCGGAAGGTGCTGATAGTCGCGGTGGCGCAGGACCGTCAGGATCGCGGCGGCAATGATGGCCGCTCCGAGCGCTGCGCCAACAATGCGGGTGGCTGGAAGTGCGATTAGGGCGGCGGTCACTATCTCAAGCCCGCCGGTCACAATGCCCCACCAGCGCGGATAGCCCCACTTGGCGAACTCGTTTTGCGTTCCCGCTGCGCCGATCGCATTGACGATTCCTGCGCCCAGGAATGCGGCTGCCAGGAACCAGAGGGAGAGCGTATGAACCATCTCAGTGCGCCCCTGTGATCATGGGGAGGGCGGCGAGCGCCATAATGACTGCCGTCAGGCCGTGAATGCCGAAGGCGCTTTTCGTGGAGCCTTTCGCGGCGAGGATGACCAGCATGTCGCCGACAGGGATAAGGGCCGCGATCAGCAGGAGGAGGCCGGTCTCCCGCTGGGTGCTCCACAGCAGGAACGCAAGCAGGAGCAATCCCGCCGCGATGTCGCGGACGCCCTTGAGGCGAAGCCACGCGGCCGTGTTCGGGTCGTCTCCCGGCAGCGGCAGGCCGAAACTGCGCGTCATGGTCGTCGGGGTGGCAATATAGCCGGTGCCGATTGCGATAATGGCGAGCGCCACGAGCAGGGCGGTCCCATTGAGAAGCCAATCCATCACATCATCCTTCTAGCGATTTGAGGTATTCTAGCGTTGCTAGTATTTGGTCTAGCGTTGCTAGATATTCAAGCCGTGATATGATCTTGACGGTCACATGGCCGTGCAGGGGGGACAATGGGTATCGCAGAGCGAAAAAGCCGGGAGCGCGCCGATCGCGAAGAGCGGATTGTTGCGGCAGCCCGTGTCATTGCGGAGAAGGAAGGATGGGATGCGGTCACGATCCGCCGTCTCGCCAAGGAGATCGAATACAGCCAGCCGGTGCTCTATTCCCATTTCGAGAGCAGGGATGCCATCGTGGCGGCCGTCGCAGTCGAGGGCTTCGTGGAGCTCGGGGCCGCTCTTCGGGCCGCAGCGGGCGAGGGGAAGGGTGGGCGCGATGCCCTGATGGATATCGCCATGGCCTATGTTGCCTTCGCGCAAAGCCGCCCGTCGCTCTACGAGGCAATGTTCATCCTGCCGACCCAATTGCGGTTTGCGCAGGCTGATACGAGACCGGAACTTCGGGCCGGTTTCGAGGCGCTGGCAGCAACGGTGTCTCCGTTCTGCGCCGATGCTGAGATCGTGACCGAGACTTTCTGGGCAGCTCTTCACGGGCTTGTCGAGC
>Ga0102587_1001326_pt1 | contig 18805 bp, 15 predicted proteins | sample AraplaF_Col_mTSA_FD_76853 | JGI IMG/M metagenome (GOLD analysis project Ga0102587, IMG submission 76853) | Arabidopsis root microbial communities from the University of North Carolina, USA - plate scrape MF_Col_mTSA (SPADES assembly) (version 2) | ecosystem: Host-associated > Plants > Roots >... | reverse complement strand
AACTGTAATAGGAATTGTAATGGCAACTGGTATCGTAAAATGGTTCAACGACGCAAAGGGTTTTGGCTTCATTACCCCTGATGAAGGCGGCGAAGATCTGTTTGCTCACTTCTCGGCTATCCAAAGCGCCGGCTTCAAGTCGCTGCAGGAAAACCAACGCGTGTCCTTCGACGTGACCTCCGGCCCAAAAGGCAAGCAGGCGTCGAACATCCAGCCTCTGTAATCGAGACGGATCAAAACGATAAAAAATCCTCCAAATCGGAGGATTTTTTTTCGCCCCTACACATCAGCACGCGTCCCACCATGGGGGCGGGCTCCTTGGGACGGGACGGCCATCCGGCGGGCTCAGCCTTTGCGCCAATAGCCGGGCTGGGAGTAGGTATGGCGCAGGAAGTCGACGAAGGCGCGGATGCGGAATGGCAAATGGCGGCGCTGTGCAAATACGGCGTAAATATCATTTCCCGGCGCCGAGAATTCGTTGAGCACGGGTTTTAATCGCCCCGCCTCAATATCTGCACCGACCTCCCACATTGAGCGCCAGGCCAGGCCTTTGCCGGCCAATACCCAGTCGTGCAGCACGGCGCCGTCGTTGCAGCTCATATTCCCCGCGATTTTCAACGTTACATTTTTATCGCCTTCGCGGAAGGTCCAGCCGCGCTGGCTGCCTTCGCTGCTGATCGTCATGCAGTTATGCCGCGACAGGTCGTCCAGCGTCTTCGGTACGCCGTGTCGCTTGAGATAGGCGGGCGTGCCGACCACTACGCGGTGGTTATCGGCCAGCTTCACGCTCACCAGGTTGGAGTCCGACATCGAGGCGATGCGGATCGCCACGTCCACGCCCTCGCCAATCAAATCCACCACGCGGTCATTCAGGTTCAATGTCACCGCCACGTCACGGTGTTCCGCTAAAAAGGAAGGGATCAAGGGCGCTACGTGCAGCCGTCCAAAGCCGGCCGGCGCGGAAATCAGCAGGTGTCCCGTGGCGCGCGCGCTACGTTCTGCCACCGCGGCTTCGGCGCTCTCCAGGTCCACGAGGATGCGTTGGCAATCTTCAAGGAAAGCGGCGCCTTCGTCCGTCAGCGCCAGCTTGCGCGTGGTACGCTGGAGCAGTTTGACGCCGAGCCGTTGCTCCAGCGCGTCCAGCCGGCGGCCAATAACGGCGGGCGCGATGCCTTCCGCGCGGGCTGCCGCCGACAGGCTGCCGCGGTTGACCACTTCTACAAAGGTGGAGATTTGCCTGAACTGACCCATAAGACCTCATTTATGACTAAAACGCACAGATGAAGTGCTTTTTAGTCTTGTTTCTCTATGTTTTTAGTCAATATACTGGAAAACATCGAATCACAACACTAATCATCAATCACGGAGAAAGACTATGAGCATCACTCTGCCAGCAGGTATGCAAATTACAGGAGAAATCAAGCCAGGTTTCGAGCGCGTGCTGACCCCGGAAGCACTGGCCCTGGTCGCCAAGCTGAGCCGCGAATTCGAACCGCGCCGCCAGGAGTTGCTGGCCAAGCGCGTTGAGCGCGCCAAGCGCCTGGATGCCGGCGAGCGCCCTGACTTCCTGGCCGAAACCGCCCATATCCGCAACGGCGACTGGAAGATCGCTCCGATTCCAAAGGCCCTGGAATGCCGCCGCGTGGAAATCACCGGCCCGGTCGACCGCAAGATGGTCATCAACGCGCTGAATTCCGGCGCGGATTCCTACATGACCGACTTCGAAGACTCCAACACCCCGAACTGGGACAACCAGATCTCCGGCCAGATCAATATGCAGGACGCAGTCCGCAAGACCATCTCGCTGGAACAGAACGGCAAATCCTACAAGCTGAACGAAAAGACCGCGACCCTGGTGGTGCGTCCACGCGGTTGGCACCTGGATGAAAAACACGTCACCGTTGACGGCAAGCGCGTCTCGGGCGGCATCTTCGACTTCGCCCTGTTCATGGTCCACAACGCGAAAGAGCAGCTGGCTCGCGGCGCCGGCCCATACTTCTACCTGCCGAAGATGGAATCGCACCTGGAAGCGCGCCTGTGGAACGACATCTTCGTGATGACCCAGAATGAACTGGGCCTGCCGCAAGGCACCATCAAAGCCACCGTGCTGATCGAAACCATCCTCGCCGCCTTCGAGATGGACGAAATCCTGTATGAACTGCGCGAGCACAGCTCCGGCCTGAACGCCGGCCGCTGGGACTACATCTTCAGCTGCATCAAGAAATTCAAGCTGGACAAGGACTTCTGCCTGGCCGACCGTGCCAAGGTCACCATGACTTCGCCGTTCATGCGTGCCTACGCGCTGCTGCTGCTGAAAACCTGCCACAAGCGCAATGCGCCGGCAATCGGCGGCATGGCCGCGCTGATCCCGATCAAGAACGATCCGGAAAAGAACGAAGTGGCGATGGGCGGCGTGCGCAACGACAAGGCGCGCGATGCGACCGACGGTTACGATGGCGGCTGGGTCGCTCACCCAGGCCTGGTGGAGCTGGCCATGGGCGAGTTCAAGAAAGTATTGGGCGATGCACCGAACCAGATCTCCAAGCAGCGTCCGGACGTGGAAGTCACCGCGGCAGAACTGCTGGACTTCAAGCCTGAAGCGCCGATTACCGAAGCCGGCCTGCGCTACAACATCAACGTCGGCATCCACTACCTGGGCAGCTGGCTGAATGGCAACGGCTGCGTGCCGATCCATAACCTGATGGAAGATGCGGCGACCGCGGAAATCTCGCGCTCGCAGGTGTGGCAGTGGATTCGCTCGTCGAAAGGCGTGCTGGAAGACGACCGCAAGGTCACCGCCGACATGGTGCGCGCGATGATTCCTGAAGAACTGCCGAAGGTGAAGGCCGCCGCTCCGGATGGCGCCACCCCAGCCTACGATCGCGCTGCGCAGATCTTTGAGAAGATGTCGACTTCGGAGGCGTTTGAAGAGTTCCTGACGCTGCCGCTGTACGAAGAGATTTAAACCGGTAAAGCAGGGTCAGACCCAAGGGTCTGACCCTGTCGGCGCAACTCCGTTGGCCGAAAGATCATTCAGGGTCTGACCCTGTGGGTCGGACCCTGCTTTACCGGTTCTGGCGTGAAGCCAGCGGCGGCCTGCCAAGAAATTCCTGCAAGCGAGCCTCGTCGATGCGATGGCCCGCAATCCGGCGCAGCAGGCTGTCGATACGATCCGCGCCCCAGAACAATTCCCCTTCATAGACAAAGCTCGGCACGCCAAAGATGCCATCGTTAATGGCCTGTTCGGTCGCACGCGCCAGTTCTGCCTTGACCTCCGGCGTTCCCGCCGCAGCAACCAGCGCATCGCCATCCAGCCCGCAATCGCGCGCCACGCGCCCCAGCACACCAAAATCCTGCGCATCCTGGCCCAGTTCCCAGGTTGCAGCCATCACGGCCGTAACAAAGGAAATACGCTCCGCCCGTCCTTCGATCGCCGTCGCCATGCGCAGCATCGGCAAAGGATTGAACGGATGTCCCGGTGGACCGACAAATTCCAATCCTTGCGCCGATGCCTGCCGCATCACATCGCGGAAAGTTAGCACGCGTTTGGCGGGTACTTCCGCCGGCCCGACCAAGCCATGCTTGTTCAGCATCGCTGCAAACAGGACAGGCACCATTTCAACCTGCACGCCCGCAGCTTCGATACGGGGGATCTGCTTGGTGGCCAGCCACACAAAGGGGCTGATGGGATCAACATACATGCGGACGGTCTGCATAAATCTCCTCAGGTCAGAAGGTGTTTTTCCACTCCCTTAGCGCCGCGAAAACAGCAATGGGCGGCTCGCCACCACGCAATTTGCCGGCTTCGCGCAGATGGGCAGCGATTTCAGGTTCACGATAACGCAGGAAAGGATTTGTCGCGCGCTCCAGGCCGATGGTACTTGGCACGGTCGGCTGCCCACGCTCGCGGGTGGCGGAATCTGCAGCTACCCGTGTGCGCAGCGCCGCATTGCCCGGCTCCACCGCACTGGCAAAACGCAGGTTGGACAGCGTATATTCGTGGGCGCAGAACACCTTGGTGGCATCCGGCAGCGCCGCCAGCTTGCCGAGCGAATCGACCATCTGCTCCGGGCTACCCTCGAACAGGCGCCCGCAGCCACCGGCAAACAGGGTGTCGCCGCAGAAGACCCATGGCTCGGCGCCGTCCCGGAAATAGGCAATATGGCCGCGAGTGTGGCCTGGCACATCCAGCACCTGCAGCGACAAATCCAGCCCGGGCACATCAACCCTGGCGCCTTCTTCCAGCGGCACAGTCACTGCTGCGATACCATCATGGCTGGGACCGAAAACCGGCACCTGGAAGCGGGCCAAAAGGCCCGGCACACCCCCAATATGGTCAGCATGGTGATGGGTGAGTAGAATGGCGGTAAGTGTCAGGCCGTGCTCCTGCAGGGCGGCAAGGATAGGCGCCGCATCGCCGGGATCGACTGCAGCCGCATTGCGGCCATCGTGGATCAGCCAGAGGTAGTTATCCTTGAAAGCAGGAACGGTCAGGACGGAAACAGGTTTGCTCATGGGCTCAATAAAGGGAATGCATGGATAGCGCAACATCCGACGAATCCATTATAGCGTTCGATAAATGGCTTGAAACACCGCCGGGTGCATACGTGCGCGCCTGGGAACAGGCATGCCTGGACAAAATGGTAGCCGATATCTTCGGCTTCAATGCCGTGCAGATCGGCATGCCGCAGATCGACGCGCTGGCGGCGAACCGCATGCCGCACCAATGGCTGGCCGACATCCGCCTGCACCCGCGCCAATCCGGCAGCAACCGCGCGGTGGCGGTCACCCTGGACAGCGTTGAACTGCCATTTGCCACCAACAGCATGGACCTGGTGGTGCTGCCGCACGTGCTGGAATTTTCCGCCGAGCCGCACCAGGTGCTGCGTGAAGTCGAGAGGGTGCTGATTCCTGAAGGGCAGGTAATCGTCTGCGGCTTCAATCCAGCCAGCCTGTGGGGACTGCGCCAGTTAAACGGACGCCTGACCGGATCGCACTACTTGCCGAAAGCTGGTGAGTTCATCTCCATGCCTCGCATCAAAGACTGGCTAAAATTGCTAAATATGGGCGTCAGCCACACGCACCTGGGCTGCTATGCGCCAGCCTGCCGCACCGAACGCTGGCTGCAACGCTACAACTTCATGGACCGCGCCGGCCCCAATTACTGGCCGTATTTCGGCGCGGTCTACATGGTGCAGGCGATCAAGCGCGTGAAGGGCATGCGGCTGATTGGCCCGGCCTGGAAACAGAAAACGGCCAAGGCAGGTGTACCTGTCCCGGCCACCAACAAACACAAAGAAAGACTCGATGGATAAAGTAGAGATTTATACCGACGGTGCATGCAAGGGCAATCCCGGCACCGGTGGCTGGGGCGCGCTGATGATCGCAGGCGACGCCAAGAAGGAATTGTTCGGCGGCGAGCTGAATACCACCAACAACCGCATGGAACTGACCGCCGTGATCGAATCGCTGAAAGCCCTGAAGCGCCCGTGCGAAGTGGTCCTGCACACCGACAGCCAGTACGTCCAGAAAGGCATCAGCGAATGGATCCACGGCTGGAAAGCGCGCGGCTGGAAGACTTCGACCAAGGAGCCGGTCAAGAACGCCGACCTGTGGCAGGCGCTCGACGCCGCGCAAGCCGTGCACACGGTCGATTGGCGCTGGGTGCGCGGCCATAACGGCCACCCGGGCAACGAGCGCGCCGATCAACTGGCCAACCTGGGCGTGGAATCGGTCCGCCGCAAATAAGGCCTGTTATACTTCGCCGCTTGCTACGAACACATTCGTGAATTTATGCGTCAAATCGTCCTCGATACCGAAACTACCGGCATTAACCCGAAACAGGGTAACCGAATCATTGAAATTGGCTGCGTTGAGCTGTTTGAACGCAAGCTGACCGGGAATAACTTCCACCGCTACATCAATCCTGAGCGCGATTCGGAAGAGGGCGCACTGGCGGTCCACGGCCTGACCACCGAATTCCTGCGCGATAAACCGCGTTTCCATGAAGTGGTGGAGGAACTACGCGAATACATCCAGGGTGCGGAAGTCATCATCCACAACGCGCCGTTCGACCTTGGATTCCTGAACCACGAATTCAACCTGCTCAAGCTGCCGCCCTTCGATTCGCATATCAATGGCGTGATCGACACCCTGGTGCAGGCGAAGGAAATGCGCCCCGGTAAGCGCAACTCGCTGGACGCGCTGTGCGAACACTTCGGCATCTCGAACGCCCACCGCAAGCTGCACGGCGCATTGCTTGACGCGGAACTGCTGGCAGATGTTTATCTGGCAATGACCCGTGGCCAGAACAGCCTGGGCATGGACATCGTCATCGAAGAATCCGGCAGCGGCATCGCCATGGCTGAAATCGCACTGGCGGATGTGATCGTGTTGCGCGCAAGTGAAACGGAAGAAGCCGAGCACATTGCGTTGCTGGATGGCCTGGACAAAGCGGTCAAGGGAACTTGTGTTTGGCGCAACCCTAGTCTATAATAGCGCCACTTCGGGAGGTTAGCTCAGGGGTAGAGCACTGCATTCACACTGCAGGGGTCGCAAGTTCGAAACTTGCACTTCCCACCAGTATTCATCATCAAAGGCTTGCGAATCTATATCGCAGGCCTTTTTTGTTTGGAGTGGAAAAAGTGTGGGAAATGATCTTCTCCGCCTTTTTTGATTCGTAAGAGCGTTTGCTAACGCCTTGTCGCGGGGTGAAGAAGGAACGACGTTTCGTTCGCAGAACGGAGATCCCCACAGTGCCCGCGCTCGGTCTTCTAAACCGAGGATGGGCGCTCCTTTCCCGCAGGGCAGAGTTGGCATTGTTTTGCTTCAAGTGGGCGCATGATGTTGACGAAGCAAGCCAGTTTCGTTCGGGCCGTGATGGGGAAGCCCGCAAAAGAGGCTGCTCCAGGCCACTGGAGCGTGGCACCAACGCGGTGCCGGTATGTTCTCTAGATCGCCCTGGTCGTCAACGCGCCATCAACACGGAGGTTTGCATGTTTTCGAGTACGGTGCGAGGCGTGAGGCTTACGTTGGGAAAGCGCAAGGCCTAGTTGAAATGGACTCAGCGCAAGCGTTTCATCTAAACAACGGTTTGTACATTTGATCATGGTTTATTGAGTCATGTGAAAATTGGATAGAATTCAATATGGACAGATTGGTATTCTCATAAAGTTACTTCTTCATGAGAATTTCGATGAGATCGGTTCGGAACGTTCGGTTTTCAAGGTTTAATCTTCTCGCCCTTTATTTAGCATCGGTTCCAGCTGTCTCAACAGCCGAGGAGAACATGCCCCGTGTGATTATTCCACCTCCGCCTGTCGAAGTGATCGAACGATGTCATGACAAGCTCAGCGATCGATGTGGATGGGACGGCCTCTCGGAGTTCGGCAGTAATCGTGGATCGAAGGGTTCTGTTACAGGGCCAAGTAAAGGTCCCTCTGATGCAGGTCCTTCGGAATCTAATAAAGCCGAACCTGTAGCGGATCAGGATACGAAGACGTGCCCGGCGACAAAGAATCCGGTCGTTGTGACTACGGGCGAAAAGCTGAAGGATGAAACTGACTTCGTTTCAATGGGAGAATATGGCCTGCATTTAACGCGCTTCTACCGCAGCAAACAATCGAGCGGAAAACTGTTTGGCCCAAACTGGCTGTCGAATCTCGACGTGGCCAAGATCTCTGCGTCGGGTTCATGTTCCGTGATCACCGAAGAAGGGCTATGCGTAAATCAGTACGCAACTTTAACCCAGCCAAACGGCGTCAAGTTCACGTATCGATTCAAGTTTGATTTGGGTGGGGCATATAGTTTTACTTCAAAGGATTCGGCGCAAGCTGGTGAGCTTCAATATATCGCCGGTGGTGGCTGGATGCTTACGAAAGGATCTGTTACTACATGGTTTGACGACACCGGGAAAATTCAATCGGTGGCCGACAACTCGGTCGCGGAGCTCTATTACACGTACGGAACGAACGACCGCCTTGCCAGTATCTCGAATTCTGCCGGACGGACGATAGGGTTAACGTGGGGATCCAATGGCCGCGTGAGCCAAGTTACTGACCCGGCAGGGAAGGTATGGACCTACGGCTATAATGCTGCTGGCATGTTGACCTTAGTGACGTCGCCAGGCGCGGAGCCTGATATCCGTGAGTACCTTTATGAGAATGCCACTGATGGCAAGCTCCTCACCGGGATTAAGATAAACGGCGTGCGTTACAGCACCTACAGCTACTATGCCGATAAACGCGTGCAGCAAAGCAGCTTGACGGGTGGCGCGGAGTCCGACACTTTCACCTACGGCACGAACACAACGACGGTCACGGATGCTCGCGGCCTGGCCACGACTTACACCTACGCTACCATTCTCGGGGAAAAGAAGATAATTGGAGTGTCTCGTGCTGGCACTGCTACATGTGGGGCCGCTAATGCGACAACGGTCTATGACGCGAACGGCTATCCGGACTATTCCGTGGATTGGAATGGGAACCGGACGGAGTATTCGTACGATGCGGCTGGACGCCTGTTGGATACGACCGTGGCGTACGGTACTGCCGCGGCACATTCAGTAGTGAATGTCTGGTCAGGCGACAAGATCGATCATATCGATTATCGAGGAGCCTACGGTGCGACATATGCGCGCGAGTCCTATTCATATTACATCGGTGGTTTGCAAACGGGGCGCGTAAGCTCGATTACGCTCGATGACCTGATAACCGGTAAGCAAAAGAGGACCAGTTTCGAATACAGTTTCAGCGGTGGTGGCGTCATCTCCCAACGCAAGGAAACCAAGTACCTGGCAAACGGCGTGAACGCAGTTACGACGCATAACTACGATGGGTCGGGTAACCTCATCTCGAAGATAAACGCGCTTGGTCAACAGGAAAGCTGGTCCGGGCATGATGAAATGGGGCGTCCAGGGACGTATGTCGACCTTAATGGCATTTCGACCTCTTATGTCTACAATCCCAAAGGCCAACTCGTAACGGCCACGCAGTTGCTGCCGACGGGTAATCGCGTCACGACCTTCACGTACAACAACGACAAGCAACTCACGGACGTCGTTTACCCTGATGGTTCGGCCAAACGTTGGCGCTACCTCGCCGATGGTCGATTGGGATCAGTTGGTAACGCGCTTGGTCAGTTCACTACAATCAGCCTTGACGTGGCCTCGAACACTAGGAGTACAAGTACGCCCCGCGACGTCGCCAGCCTGAGTGGGAGCACGCCGGTAGCGAACGCAAATGGAGCCATCAGTTCGCGCACTGTGCTCGACTCGCTTGGGCGGAATTATACGGAGACAGGGAATTATGGTCATCGCGTTCAATACACATACGACAATAACGGTAACGTAAAAACACGTACTGATGCCGGTAACAGGACAACGTATTACGATTACGACGAACAGAACCGTCTGTCGAAAATAACCGATCCGCGAGGCGATGTCACCGATCTGCAGTACGACAGCGCCGGCAATCTGGAGTGGGTGCGTGATGCGCGGCTGCTGCAGACGAGCTATACCTATGATGGTTTCGGCCAGGTACTGACGCGAACCAGCCCCGACACAGGCACTACGACCTATAGCTATGATTCTGCGGGGACACTCGCTTCGGAGACTGATGCTAACAATAAAGTCACGACTTATGCGTGGGATGCGTTGGGAAGAATAACCGGGCGCTCAAGCGGCGGGGTCACTCATTCTTTCACGTACGACGAAGCTTCGTATGGTAAGGGCAAACTGACGCGGTTCAATGATCCAACCGGACAGACGAGCTATACCTACAACGCTGCAGGACAAGTCACCAGCCAAGTCAACATTAATTACGGTGCGAACTACACCACCTCTTGGGGCTATGATGCTGCCGGCCGACTTACCAGTATGGTCTACCCGACCGGCTTAGCCCTGACCTACGGATACGATGGAGTAGGTCGTGTGGCCTCTGTGTCGAGCAATCTGGGCGGGACATGGTCGACGCTTGCGAACTCCTTCCTTTACCAACCTGCGTCGGATCAATTGTATGCCTGGCGCTTCGGAAATGGCCAGCCCCGATTGTTCATGCTTGACCTAGATGGACGGGTGGAGCGACTGTTCACCCCAAGCACACATGATGTGGCCATTGGTTATTACAATGTCGATACTATCTCGTCCTTTACAAACTACGTCTATCCGCAGATGAATTCCAACTTTGGATATGATGCTGCAGACCGTTTGAACGCAGTCAGTCGCAACGGTGACTCACAAAACTTCAATTGGGATTCGGTTGGCAATCGAACCTCTTCATCCCGCGACACCGAAGGCATTTTCTCGTACACGGTCGCGGCGCAAAGCAATCGCCTTTCTTCCTGGAGCGGTGCCGGAAAATGGAGGAACTTCGGGTATGACAATGTTGGAAATCTGATCAGCGAAAGCCGCCACGATGGAAGTCGTTCCTATTCCTATGACACTTTTGGTCGCATGAATGGGGTCTTTATCAACGGTGTACAGGTAGGCGACTATCGCAATAATGCGCTAAACCAACGCGTCCACAAGGTCAGCTCCGCAGCGGTTTACGGTCCAGATGGTGAACTCCTTGCCGACATTTCATCGCAATCGACTAGTTATGTCTGGCTGAATGGGAGCCTCTTGGGGCTAGCGCGTGGCGGACAATTCTATGCTAGCCACAATGATCAGGTTGGGCGACCAGAAGTTCTTACTGATAGTAGTGGCGCTGTCAGATGGCGTTCCGAGAATTCGGCGTTCGATCGCCGTGTGGTGCAGGACTCAGTCGGTGGGCTAAATGTCGGGTTCCCAGGGCAGTACTTCGATAATGAATCTGGGCTTTGGTACAACTGGAATCGCTACTATGACGCGTCGCTGGGGCGCTACATTCAAAGTGATCCGATAGGATTGCGCGGTGGGATCAACACCTATGCCTACGCTACCAACAATCCCCTCAAGTTCGTGGACACTATGGGATTGGAGGTCCGCGTCTATTCTTCGAACGCCTTCAATATTCCCGGACTGAATCATTCCTTTGTGTATTCGACTGAAACTGAGACAGGGAGGGGGCGTGACGGACTGAACGGAAAAACTTGGGGGGACGGCGTTAGGGATTTGTCGAGTCCTTACCACACGGTTTCATTGCCAACGGGAATGACCGAACGTGAGTTCATGAACAGAATCAACGCTTACCCTGGATGGAATCGAGGCCAATGGATACCATTTAAAAATGACTGCCACACTGATCTTGAGAATGCTTTCAATTTTGCGGGGGTGCCATATCCTGGAGCGCCCAATGGCCGCATCGATTTGGATGATGACTTTCGAAGCAAGACGAACGAAATTAGCGAGAGTTTCAACAATTTTCTATGGGTGAGGGGGACCTTCCTCCGTAAAGGCGAATAAAAATGGCATTCGGTAAGTTTCTTTCGACCAGCATACTTTCTGTTCTGCTGGTGTTGTTAGTCTCGTGTGGGAAAGTAAGCTACGTTTCCCAAGATTTTTCATATCCGTCAGACATAGCACCGCATGAGCAAGGCTGGAAGTTGCGTGCGCATATCAAGATTTCACATAATGAAGATTGGACTAAGAAAAACCAGAAGACTGTCGAGGTTTTCTTCGTAAACGATTCGGGTAAAACTGTCATGTTTGACCGCTTCTTTCTCGATGCTGGTGCGATTAGGGCAGATGCGACCTGGAGCAAGGCAAATCTTTTGGATATTCAGTTTATTGAAGAGGGTAATCCATACGCTCAGGACGATTACAATTCTGAAATTCTCAAGCGCGGTCCAATCGTGCTCAAAACTAAAGTTTACGATCCAGTGCAGGCACTTAATTGAAATACTGTTTGGCAACTCTGTAATGACCCAGTGAATTCCTGCTCAGGTGATGATACAGAAAGGACATCACGTGAGCAGGTCCTACTTATCGGAAGCTGCGTGGTCCTTTTGATTGCTGTACTGGTTCTTGTGAGATCAATAAGTAGGGGAGAGGGCGTTTTCTCAAGTTTAAGGGGAAAGCGCTAGGGTAATTTTTCGGAATTTGCCCTGTAAGCGTTCAGTGCGACCACATATGAAAGTTGGTAAGGCCTGGTCAAAATTCGGTTTTCACTTTGGAGAACCGGATGGCAAATCAGGAACGAGAGCAGTTGTGGTCGGAGCGCATTGCGCTATGGCATGAGAGTGGCATGTCGCAGCGAGCCTTTGCACAAAAGCACGGCTTCCCAATCCGCCAAGTCGGCTACTGGGTTCGGCGTTTGAGTCGCAGCGGGCCAGCGGCAGCAGCCTTGGTGCCTGTCGTGATTAAGGCCGAAGCCAATGCACCGGCATTGATCTTGCGCGGCCCGCACAACTGGTCCATCGAGATTCCCGCAGGCGCTTCGGCGGCTTGGGTGGCCGATCTGCTGCGCGGTTTGTAATGCAGCTGCAAGCAACGATAGTTTGGCTTGCGACCCAGCCAGTCGACATTCGTGCCGGAGTTGATCGCCTGTCGCTTCACGTGCAGCAGGCGCTGGGCCGCCCACCATGCGATGGCACGGCCTACGTGTTCAGCAATCGACGGCACACGCGCCTGAAGGTCGTGTGCTGGGACGGCAATGGTGTCTGGATGTGCGTGCGCCGCCTGCATCGCGGCCAGTTTGTCTGGCCGCAGGCTGGCGACAGCACCTGGGAACTCAGTGGCGAGCAATGGCAATGGTTGGCGGCCGGCGTGGACTGGCAACGCTTATCGGCGCCGCCGCCAGCGGCATGGAAATTATGAGCAGGCTCTGCTAACCAAGGTGGCGTTCTGTTAACATCACGTCATGGACTTGCTCGAACAATTGGCCCTTACGAATGCTGACCCGGAGTTGCTTGCGCAGCTGCAGGCTATGCTGGCCAAGAAGGATGAGCAGATCGCTGCGAAAGCTGCGCTGATTGCCGCGCAAGACGAACAACTGCAGTCCTTGCGTGTGCAGCAGGACGAAATGGCCGCAGCGGGAAAGACCAAGGACTTCAAGATTCAGGCATTAACGCTGGAATTGGCGCACATGAAGCGCATCAAGTTCGGCAAGGCCGGTGAAGCGTATAGCGGCGATCAGTTGGAGTTATTCGGCGAAACCATGGCCACCGACTTGGCGGCGCTGGAGGCGGAGCTGGAAGAGCTGCAGGGCACGCGTGAATCCAAGCCGCGCAGCCGTGCCGGCCGCCAGCCTCTGCCGCCTGAACTGCCGCGCATCGAGCACCGCCATGAGCCATCCTCCTGCCAGTGCGAAGCCTGTGGCCGCGACCTGGTCAAGATCGGCGAGGACGTCAGCGAGCAGCTGGACGTGGAACCTGCACGCTTCTTCGTGCACCGCCATATCCGTCCTCAATACGCCTGTCGCGGCTGCGAAACGGTGACCGCTGCGCCAATCCTGCCAGCGGTAATCGACGGCGGCATGGCAGCGCCGGGCCTTCTGGCGTGGGTGGCGGTCAGCAAATACGCCGATCACCTGCCGCTGTACCGGCTGGAGCAGATCGCCTCCCGCCAGGGCGTAACCTTGGCCCGCTCCACGCTGGCGGAATGGCTTGGCAAGGTCGGCGTGGCGCTGCAGCCGCTGTGCGACCGGTTGGCGCAGTTGTTGCGGCAACGGCCGTGCCTTCATGCCGATGAAACGCCAGTGCGCCAACTCGATCCCGGCCAAGGGAAAACGCGGCAAGCCTACTTGTGGGCCTATCGCTCCAACAGCCTCGATGAGGGACCTCCCATCATCGTGTTCGATTATCAGGCCGGACGCGCTGGCGCCCATGCACGCGCTTTCCTGGAGGGATGGCGCGGCCACCTCATGGTCGACGACTATGCCGGCTATAAGGCGCTATTTTCCGATGGTGTGACCGAGCTTGCGTGCCTGGCGCACGTGCGCAGGAAATTTTTCGACCTGCACGCTGCCAATGGCAGCCCAGTGGCAGCCGAAGCGCTGCAGCGCATCGGTGCCTTGTACGCCATCGAACGGCAGGCTGGCAGCTTGACGCCCGAGGAACGGCTGCAGCTTCGCCAATCGCAGGCACTGCCTGCACTGGCTGATCTGCATGCCTGGCTACTGGCGATGCAGCCGGCGGTGGCGTCTGGCAGTGGTACCCACAAGGCCATTGAGCATGCCCTCAAGCGCTGGCCGGCACTGGCGCGCTATGCCGACTCGGGCACCTTCCCGATCGACAATAACGCCGTCGAGAATGCGATCCGCCCGATCGCCATCGGCAAGAAGAACTGGCTCTTTGCCGGCTCGGAGCGCGCCGGCCGACGCGCTGCCGCCATCCAGACTTTGCTGGGTACTGCCAAGCTCAATGGCCTCGATCCGCTGCATTGGCTGGCCAGCGCATTGGAACGTCTCCCGACGTGCCCCAACAGCCAGATCGATTCGTTGCTGCCATTCCCGAACTCTACGCATTCTTAGTGCTGCTGCCTAGAGTGGTAGGGCTGGCCGCTTACTTTGCCCTGACACTATTGCAGTGCTTTTTGTCTACAAATCCGAGCGGCGCTCATCGCGCTCGAACTCAATTTGCCACGGGAAAAGCTGCCTCCAATGGGGATAAATATTGTTCTTAAACCCAATAAGCGGCGTTGATCCAACTGGGCTTCTCAATCCATTGAAGGGCACAGTAGCGTTGGTAAACTATACGCGAGGCGTCTATCAATTCTTTAGTGGAGGACTAGGTGTACTATCCGGTACGCCCGTTGGGATTAGTGTCGGGCTCTGGCGCCTTAACTCGAGCATTTCGTCATTGAAACGTTCGGAGCAACAATGGAGTGAGGCGGTGTGCGAAAAAGCATCCGATGCTTCAGTTAAGAATATTCTGGGGCTTGCTCCGTTCGGGCAATTTATTGATGATCCAGATGAGCCCTCAGCCATAGAATTCTACAAAAACCTGCCAGCAGAGAAGCTAAAGGATAAGTGGGAAATATTGAAAGAGATCGGTACACAGTTTTAGGAGTGTTTCGTGCGAGCAAACTTGAATAACCTGAGTGAGACTTGGGAATTAACTCTGATCGTTGGAAGCTGCTTAGTGTTGATGATCGCTTTACTGGTAGTTGTAAGATCAGTCCTAAAAGGGAACGGAATCTACGCCGGGCTGAAGAAGGCGGTCGGGATAATTCTGAAAAATCTGCCTTAGATCATATTGCGTCGTAGCGTGGCGACTAACCAAGCTTCTGGCTACACATTTCCTAGCAGGTCAAACTGAGTAAATATCACAATCCCCATCCAGAACACCGGCCCAAGGGCAACACGAGTGGTACTGAACAAGTTTAATCGGGGGGATTCGTGATAACTGCTCTTGACGCTTCGGTCGCTTCACAGTCAGGGTGATGACTCCAACACCAGCGGCCAATTGTCCTGCTGGCGAGAAGAATGATTGGCCGATATTTCGTTGGGCTTCTATTTTTCATTGTGGGGCCGATAGCAATGGCAGAGGATTGGTGTTGAACAAAGCGGAGAAATTCGCTCTCTATACGCCAACTGGCTTTAATGTCACCAAATCTTCGCCCGTCGAAGATTTTGAAATTTATACGGTTGAAGAGAAGGGAAGGCCTTATCTGTCAATTTATTTAGGTAATCACCCATCATTCTCTGCGCCCGGGACATGCGGCGGCGAGCCTCGAGTTTACGAGAAAGTACGATGAATCCTCCCCGTATTGGAAGCTGAATCGACCTTGAGGCTCCCCAATCGATTAAGGGGTTATAGTATTTCCCATGAAGGAAAGTAATGCATTAGACTTAGGGAAGGCATGACGATTAAGGGTGACGTCGGTGTCGAAGCGCCAGTTCATAATGTATACAACAGGAGCATTTGGATAGCTGCTAATTAGATCCCAGTACAACTGAATTTCATTATGCAGACTCTCATCGTCCAATACTTGGCATTGATCTATAACTTTCGTAGACGGTGGGACAAGAACCCATTTTGCATTTGGTGCTACGCGAGTATAGGTGTCTAATATATCTATGATACTCCAGTGATCATATTTATCAACTCCTACCCAATCTGGCGTGCTTTTTTCTGCGGTGGGGCATGCAGATGCCGGTGCCCCATTTTTGATCTCATCAACCATGTTCAGATCCTTAGAGCTAGCGTAAGACAGAACCGTGTAAACAGGGATGTCCATGCCATTTGCTTTAATTGCCTGCCTAAGGGTACATAAATAGCTGGCATATTGGTATTGAACGTAACGCTTGTTAGATTGCAACGCAGGATTATTGAACGGCTCGTCGATAAAATATATGGCGGAGGGCCTGTTTTGCGATTTTGCGATGTCGGACGCGATTTTCCATATATTCTGCCAAGATGGGCCAGTCTGACATTCGGCATTGTCTAGAGCGCCGGGGCAGATATAAGAATGACCGGACTGGCATTCGACGTTGTCTGTGGCGCCAGGGCAAATATCGAAGGCATTGGAACCAATACCATAACCGGCAGAAATGCTAACGGCGCACTTGCCAAGCGCGCACGCGGGAGAATTTAAATTATCGTGCGTATGAACGACATTTAAGTTAGTTTTTCCAATTTCCGTGATCGCACCGAGCGCGTCTAGGACATTAGTAGTTGAATTCTTGTCATAGTCTAACCAATCATAACCATAGTATTTTATATTGACGTTTGGTCCACTGGCAAATGCCGTGCATTGAATAAAGACAAGGAATGCGAGAAAGGAAAATATTCTTTTAGAGATCATAATAACTGAAAATCTGGTTGATATTTTGGCCGAACCCCATTGCTCGTATAATCTACTTGCTGGCAAAGTAATTTCATTCGCCAAGGGTCAACAAACCGTTTTCGTGTCGTTGATCGGGACAGCGGACATCCCTCATGTGTTGCATCTGAATCTTTCCGTAAAGCCCGAAAAATTGCAAGAAAAAAATTCTTCTCTTCTGTAGCTTGCTGCCAAAAACGTCGCAGTTCCGGATATCAAATTCGTTGAATTTCGGCTGGATCGTAGAGGCGGAATGGTGATACTAAAAAGGGGAAAGTTTTAAGGAAAGTGCTAGGGGCAATTTTTCGGAATTTGCCTTGACACTACTGCAGTGCTTTTCGCCAACAAATCTGTGCGGCGCTCATTCCGCTCGAACTCAATTTGCTACGGAAAAAGCTGCCTCCAATAGGGACAATTATTGTTCTCAAAGCGTGATCGAAGCGTGAGATCTTGAATTGATAAGAACGTCGCTGGGGCCCGATTTCTACAACCAACCGGGGGCAAGTACTGCCTTTTAACGCCAGATCATAAGAACACGCGTGGATAGGGTATGCGCATCCGTTGCCCGAAAGGCGCTGCCATTATCGCTCAGTGAATCAAACTCGATGTCGCTGCGCCCCCTGACTTCCACGCCAGCGACCTGATTCGTTGCTTAGTCCAGGCTATCCGCCTGCCTGGTCGTTGCCAGCGTGCGCGGCGATAAACATGGCGACGGCCGAGCGGCAATAGGATTCGATTTCGGCCTCTGCTGTCGCCTCATCGAAGCGTGCGATAAGCAGGAGATCAGAGCCTTTGAGAAGCGCTGCAAACAAGCGTGCGGACTGGAGCGGATTGGGCACGTTCAGAACCTCCTGCGCGTGCAACTGACGCAACAGGGCCTCGATGAGCGCGATGACATGAGCGGGCCCGGCTTCGTAGTGGAGCCTGCTCAACGACTGTTGATTCGTCTTGTCGGCCATAACCATTGCTTCGACACCGCGGACATCCGGGCTCAACAGCGTGCGAAGCAGGGACGTACCTACCGCCACGAGCTGATCTTTGGCCGAACCGTCGACGCCTTCAACTAACGACTGTGGTGCAAATTGCTGGCAACGGGCCGACATGGCTGCGCTGAACAGCGCCTCCTTGTTCTCAAAATGCCGATAGATGCTTAGCTTGGAGATCTTCGCCCGCTGGGCAACCTTGTCCATCGTCGTCGCTTGAAAACCCAATTCCACAAAGAGTTCGAATGCGGCGTCGATGATCGTTTGGCCAAGCGCTTCGTTGACGGGGCGGCCGCGCCGGCCCCGGTTGTTTTCGCTCATCACAATTATAGTACTTGACAGTATTCAAAATAGGGCATTACGATACCACGTAGTATTTGAAATATGCAAGCTAGTGGCCAGGGTTGAGCCTGGTGCCTAAATCACGTTTCCCGGAGCCCCTTTCCATGAATGACGTCATCATCATCGGCGGCAGCTTTGCCGGCCTCGCCGCTGCTCTTCAGCTCGGCCGTGCCCGCCGCAAGGTCACCGTTCTCGATACCGGCCTGCCGCGCAATCGCTTCGCTGGCCACTCGCATGGCCTGCTCGGCCACGACCACAAGCCGCCGCTGGACATCCTGGCCGAGGCGCGGCAGCAACTGGCGCGTTATCCCGCGATCAGCCTGGTCAATGCCCGCGCCGAAAGCATTTCCGGCGCCATCGACAATTTCTCGGTCCTTACTGGCAATGGTGAAAGCCTTGGAGCACGCCGCTTGATCCTGAGCTATGGCGTCGCTGACCAGATGCCAAATGTCCCGGGCTTTGCCGAATGCTGGGGCACCTCCATCGTGCCATGTCCCTATTGCGATGGCTTTGAAGTCGCCGGCCGGCATTGGGGCGTGCTCTGGACTGGTCCCCAGTCGTACCAGTCAGTCAAGCTGTTCCAGCATTGGACGGACAAGCTGACTGTCTTCGCTGACGGCCATGAGATTCCGTCCGAGATCCAGGCCGATTTGGCGCGCCGGCAAATAGCTGTCGCTGATGGCCGGATCGCCGGAATCGCCCATCAAAAGGGGCATATCTCCACCGTCAATCTCGATTCTGGCCGCAATATCGCGGTCGACGTCCTGTTCGCGCAACCTCGCAACAAGCCGTCCGCAGG
>Ga0102587_1001324_pt1 | contig 18811 bp, 21 predicted proteins | sample AraplaF_Col_mTSA_FD_76853 | JGI IMG/M metagenome (GOLD analysis project Ga0102587, IMG submission 76853) | Arabidopsis root microbial communities from the University of North Carolina, USA - plate scrape MF_Col_mTSA (SPADES assembly) (version 2) | ecosystem: Host-associated > Plants > Roots >... | reverse complement strand
CCGATCGCTGTATCTGGCACGGCCAGGATCACGACCTCTGCGCCGTCGAGCGCTGCATCGGCGGGCGTGCAGTCGATGCCGAGATCGTTCTTCAGGCGCGCCTTGCCGACATCGCTGACCTCGACATGGCGCACATCAAAACGGGAACCTTTGAGATTCTTGGCCAGCCGGTATCCCATTTTTCCGCCGGCGCCAAAGAGGGCAATTGCAGTCATTTTTCCTCACCTTCGTATGTGGGATTGGTATCGTAACTGGTATGATGAGTCAATCACCATTCCATTGGCATTCGAGGGGCCGATCACACCTGATCGATAATCAGGATGTTCGTCCGTCCCGGATCTGCGCGAAGTAACCATCGGACCCGACCTGCCCGCCTTTCAGGGCAATCTGCAGTCCGTCCGTCGGCCCATGGCCGCCATGGGCCGTGCAGAGCGGCGAACCAGGGGTCTGGGGCAGCGGCAGCAGGGTCGTCAGCGCATCGACGCGCAGTTCCTTCAGCGCGTGGCTCGACGTGTCGCCACCGGCGATGACGGCCCGCGAAAGCCCTTCGGTTTCGACAAGACGGCGCAGGATGGTTCCGAGCGCGCGACCGAGCCGATGACGGGCGCCTGGCAGCTGATCAATATCGGCGCCGCGATCGGCCGAGGGGCCAAGTGCGGTATGCAGTATGACACTGCGGCCGGCTTTCAGAGCGGCGAGACCCGCGGCGACCGCGACGTCCAGTACCGCCTCGGCATTCGCGCCGACCAGTGCCAGAGGATCGAGTGGAATATCATGGAAACCGTCGGATATTGCCGTGCGAATCTGTCGCTCCGTCGTCGGCGAAACGCTGCCGGAAACGACGGCGAGCCGATCCACCTTGCCCGGCGACGGGAACGCTACGCTCTGTCCGATCAGGCCTTTTTCGCGCCACGCGTTGAGAAGTGCATATTCGATGCCGGAGGAACCGGCGACGAATCCGCCCTTGGCAGCCGCGATGCGCTGCAACTGTCGTCCGGCGGAAGACTGGCTGTCGCCAGAGTCGACGTCGAGAAGCAGGATGCCCGAGCCCTTGTTCGTCAGCTGGTCGATCCTGGCATCGGCATCGGATGATGCAAGCATTGTCAGGTCGGCGAGCGAAACGGCAAGCTCGGTCTGCTTACCGAGATGCAAGGCAAGATCCGCCTCATGCATCGGTGTAACCGGATGGCGGCTCATGACCGGATGCCGGTCGATGCGGAAGACACGTCCCTGATAGGCAGCAAAGAGGTTGCCGAAGGCCGTATAGCGCTTGAGCTGCGGCGCGCCGACGATGACGGGCACGAGCTCTTGCTCGAATATGTCTTTGCCGATCTCAATCGCCTTGCCGATATTGCCGACCTCAGGCGCGGAATCGAAGGTCGAGCAGACTTTGTAGTGGCAGATGCTCGCCTGCAGCCCCTTCAGCCATTGGAAGGCCGGTGCAAGATGTTCCTGCATCCAGGCCGGGCTCTCACTGCGGCTCGTTCCGGCAATGCCGATGGCCCGGCAATCCTGGAAGCGATCGAGCAGCGCCTGATCCGGAATGCCGAGGAAGAGCACGGTCGGAATGCCGTTGCTGGCGAGCGCTTCCATCACATCGGTGGAGCCGGTGAAGTCGTCGCCGTAGTAACTGACGAGCAGGTCGCGCATCGTCACGCAGCCTTCCCGTCGCCGAACTTGGCGATCGATGCCGCAAGTTCCGGATGATCTTTGGCATAGTCGTCGAGCGGAATATCGGCAACCGCCGCCTGCCAGGCCTGTTGGACGGCGCGCACGCCGGCGGCCGGCCCCTGCGGATGGCTGACGATGCCGCCGCCGCAGAGATAGAGCAGATCTGTGGTCCGGCCGGTGCGCTGATAGGTCTCCGGCGCCTGGCCGCCCCACTGGCCGGAGCCGGCGACAGGAAGCGGGCAGTCGGAGGGGCTAAAGAGCGGCGTGCTGATCGCCTTGAAGGAGGCAACGAAGCTTTCGTCCGGCTCCCAATATTTCACGCGAATGCCGTTGATCTGGAACTGGTCGACGCCAAGCAGCCGCCAGAGCTGCTGATAGACCTTGAAGTCGAGGCCGATGCCGGGATGGCGCGTCAGCACGTCCCAGCCATTGCGATGTGCATGCAACACGAGGCCGGAGCGCTTGCGCAGGAAGCTCATGCCGCCGAAGCCGATGGAATTGATGTTGACGACGGCGCAGTTGCCGCCAGCCTCAAGCACGAGATCATGGTTGCGCATCATCTCGTCGGGATCGGCATGCGAGATGCCGAACGCATACATGACCTTCTTTCCGGTCTTCTGCTCGTGATCGAGAATGCGGGGCATGATGGCCGCCACGCGCTCTTTCAGCGGCGAATAGGCGGGGCTCATCAGCTTCTCGTCGTCCTTGATGAAGTCGACGCCGGATTCGATCAGCTCGCCGACGAGCTCGGCAGTTTCATGCGGCCGCAGGCCGAGCGCCGGCTTGACGATCGTGCCGATGATCGGCCGGCCCTCGACGCCGGTCAGGCGCCGGCTGCCGGCAATGCCGAATTGTGGGCCGGGATGGGCATCCCTGAAGGCCTCCGGCAGTTTCATGTCGACGATACGCAGGCCGGTCAGACCCTTGATGGAAAAAGTTCCGCCGATCGCGATCGTCATCAGCGCCGAAAGATCCGTGCCGATCGCATCGAGCGGGAAGGCGATATCGACATCGGCGCGCTGCAGCCTGGAACCTTCAGGCGCTTCCGGCCACGACGGATGATTTCCCTCTTCAAGCGGGCGGATGGCGAGCACGCGTGCGGCCACGCGCGACTTCAGCTCTTCCGTCTCGCCGGGAACCGGAACGAAGGTGCCGGTCGATTGATCGGAAGCGATCTTGTTCGCCATCGCTTCGACGCTGCCAGGCGTTTCGATGCGGTAGGTCAGGGTTATCATCATGAAATTGCCGGTTGCTCCTCTCGCCACGTCAAGAAGCCATGGCGTCAACTTGTAATCTGGTATAATGAGTATTCCATTTTCTGCAACGGAAATTTTCAACAGGTGTGAATTTCGCGTGGCGCGCGCTTTGTCGTCGGTCGGTGAAAATGCTAAGGGAGAGAAGATTTGAGCCAGCGAGACGCCATGACCTCAGCCATCGAGCCTATTGTCCGTCGAAAACTGTCTGACGAGGTTTTTGACCGGCTGGAACGGCTGATCACCTCAGGAGAGTTGCAACCGGGCGACGAAATGCCCTCCGAGCGCGTTCTGATGGAACGCTTCGGCGTCGGCCGCCCGGCGATCCGCGAGGCCATGCAGTCTCTTGCCAACAAGGGCCTCGTCAGCATTTCGCATGGAGAGCGGGCAAAAGTCCTGCAACTGACCGCCCAGTCGATCTTCCGGCAGGTCGACCTGACGGCGAAGATCATGCTGTCGCAATCGGCCGATTCGCTCGAGCATCTGAAAAGCGCCCGTATCTTCTTCGAGCGTGGAATGGCGCGCGAGGCCGCCCAGCGCGCCAAGCAATCCGATGTCAAGGCACTTCGCGACATCATCGACTATCAGCGGGCCTCGCTCGGTCATGCCGAGGAGTTCATTTCCGCCGACATGCGGTTCCACACCCGCATCGCCCAGATTTCCGGCAACCCGATCTATGTGGCCGTCAGCGAAGCCATGCTAGCATGGCTGAAGGAATATCATACGGAAATGCTGATCTGGACCGGCAAGGAAAAATATACGCTCGCCGAACATGAAGAGATCCTCGAGCGCCTTGCCGCCAATGATGCCGATGGCGCCGAGGCCGCAGTGCTCAAACATCTGGAGCGCTCGCGTTCGCTTTATATGAAGTAGAGGCAGCCGCTTGCGGCGAACGGCGGCAATGCCGTTCGCGCGCAAACAGAATGTCAGTGGTGACAGCAGTCTTGAGCCATCTCAGCTACCGGCGGAACGTAAGCGGCAAATTCCTGTTCGAGAGCCTTGATGACGCCGGTGCGCCAGCCATCGGCAATACGTTCGGAATAGGGGTCGGGGAAGATATCCTCCTCGCCTCTTTCGAAGCCGTCGAATATTCCGGTTGCCACCAGACCGGGCGGCGACTTCGGCACCTCGAAGCCGCGCGTCATGTCGGTGTCAACAGGCCCGGTGAAGCAGCTATGCACGGCGACACCGCGCGCTGACAGGAGCGCCCGGAAGGCCTGCATCAGGTTATGTGCCGCCGCCTTCGAAATCGAATAGGCAGGCGTGGAGGCGACCGGCACGAGCGCCGACAGGGAGAGGTTGTTGATGATGGCGCCTTTCGAACGCAACAGCGCCGGCAGAAAGGCCTGGGTCACCCGCAGCGGCCCGAAGAAATTGACCGCCAGATGACGATTGATGATGTCATTATCGCCGAGATCGTCGGGCATGAAGATGCCGGCATTGTTGATGAGGATATCGAGGTTCTCGACAGTGGCAGCCGCCTTCTGGACATCCCACTCGTCGGTAATATCGAGTTTGACGAAGGTGACGCGTTCATCGTCATGACGCTGCTCGGTGCGCGATCCCGCATAAACGCGTTTTGCACCACGCCGCAGCGCTTCGTCCATGAGAGCCCGGCCGATGCCGCGATTAGCGCCTGATATCAGGACCGTTTTGTTTTCGATGTTCAAGACATGCTCCCATAACTGATCTTGCCATCAGGAGGGGTTCCCTGATGATCGTCGCGGAGCGTAAGCCCGGGCGGCCGATATGCAGGAGTAACAAGGTTGGCGGGATTTCTGAGGCGTCTGCCCTCTCGCGATCCTGCCTTGCCGGGATTTCCACAGCCGGGGCGGATCGCCGAACTGTCGCGCAACCGACGGTCCCACCGGCGACACGAGGGCAAACCCGATCATCTGATCAGTTTTCGATCTGCTGCTCCGAGACGACGCTGACGACGACTTCGTCGTTTCCGTTCGGATAGAGAGGCAGGTCGAGCGTGATCGCTTGCCTGCGCTCGGAAGACGACGCCTCGAAGAATTTCCTGATGCGCCCCTGGCCATTCTTCGCGCCGGACGCCTTGGCGCGTGTCTCATCGACGAGGCGACGTTCAAAGGCCGCGGCGTCGATTTCCGCGAAGGCCATGGTGCAGCTTTCCACCTTGCTCTCGCCCACAGACGCCCGCGCGACGACGAGGGCTTCAAATGAGCCATCTCCTTCCGCGGTCAGATTCCAGCCTTCCAGCGCGACCGGATTTTCTACCGGCGTGAGGCTGGTGGTCATATCCGTTGCAAGAGCCGGCCAGTCCCGGTCCTTCGCAGCGGCGACAGTGCGCTGGAAATCCGGCCCCCGCCCGAGGCAGCGTTCACCGAATTGACCAAACGGATCCGGTTGGTCGGCCGCCGCTGCGCCCGCAAGGCCGGTGAGAAGGATCGCCGTCGAGAGGCAGTCTCTGATCCTGCGCTTGCTTGCCATATGTCAGCCTCAATGCCTCCCCGGATGTTTCATGCCGGCACCATCCACCTTAGCATTGCAATGAAAAGGGAGAAATCATGGCCGCAGCGCCTCGGAGCTTGCCGCGAGTTCATGTCGATTGCGGCGAGAAGGTCCGATCGCCGCATTAACCATCCAGGGCCTTGCCCCTGGCAAAGATTGTCAACGCACAATATTCATGTCCGGAGAGGATCACCATGAAAAAACTTATTTCGATCGCTGTCAGTGTCCTGTTTGTCGGCGCGCCTGCGCTTGCCCAGTCGAGCGTGACGGCCACGCATACGAACCGCCCCATCGAGCACTACCGCGCCTATATCGGCGAGGCCGATCTCTTCAATTCGAAGGGGACGCGGCTCACACAACCTTGGCAGATCATCCGCCAGGATCGGGCGAATTTCCATCAGTACGGTATACGTGACAACGATGACCAGTCGGACTCCTTCTTTGCCGATCCTGCCAATCGTCAATCACTCGAAGCCATGCTCCGCAACGGGACCATGACCCGAGAAGCTGCGGCAATGATCGTTCACGGCAATATATGGGTTGATGTCGAGATCTATGGCAGCCAGGGGACCGGGCGCTGGATCAATGTGACGGTTTCCGACTGAGACAAGGGCGGGAGGCGCGGGCTCCCATCTCGCCGAAGACGCAGCCGCCAGACGGCGGCCGCGTCTTCGTTTCGATCAGCTCTTGACGGCGATGCGCTTGACCTGCGACTGCGCCTTCTCGGTTTTCGGCAAGGTCACCGTCAGCACTCCGTTCTTGAAACGAGCCTCGACCTGGGCCTTCATAACCTCAGTGCCGAGCGGGATGCGTCGTTCGAAGCGTCCATAGTAGCGCTCGGAGAATTGGCGGTCCTTGTCCTCAGTCTCGGATCGCTTCTCGCCTTTCAGTGTCAGCACGCCGTCATTCAGCAGGACCTCGATGTCTTTCTCTTCGAGGCCGGGCACCTCGGCGGTCACCTTGATCTCTTTGTCGGTGTCGGAGATCTCGATATTCGGCCAGCCGGCGCTAAATGCGCTGCGGCTGCCGAAGGAGGGTACGCCGGAGCCGAAACCTCGGAAGACGTCGTCGAACAGCCGGTTCACCTCACGATGCAGCGACAGGAAGGGATCACGGTCGTCATCGCGCAAGAGATTTGGAACATGGTTGCCAGTGTCACGGCTCCACGGGATCAGATCACGAACACTCATGGTTTTCTCCTTTCTGTTGATTCCATTGGTAAAGTCTCCACCTGGGTGCCAGGCGCAGCCCCGACATTTCGGGCTGGTGGAAGATGCTTGACCGGAACCGGAAAGATGAATCGAGGGTTGCCCTCACAGCCATATCCTCCTCGCCAGCAGCATCGATACCAGAAACGCCAGGAGAAACCGGCGCCTCCTGACCAGAGTCAGGCTTTATCGGGAAACCGACAATATTGATATAATTCAGCCACTTGCGGATTCAAGGGGAGGAACTTCCCGACAGAAAAATTGATCTTTCCAGCAGCGTCACTACGTTCAAGCGGAGGTAAAGAGAGGAGGAATGGACATGACAATGACTTCAGACGATGTCATCGCCATCCTTGGGCCTGTCGATAATACACTTGTGGCCGACGTCATTGCGACCGGTGCAACGCAGGCCGAGCTTGCGGAGGCATTTGCGTGGGCCAACAATGACGAGGCCTTGATGGGCGAGGGGCGACGCCTGGCGACCGGCAGGGTTGCTGCGCTCATTGAGCTGCTGACTTCGGATGAAGAGGAGCCGCAATAGGAATGTTAGATGCCGTCCCCTTCTGGCCCTCGCTGTTGCTGACAGACAGGGGCACGGTATCAGCGCAATAGCCGAGTTTTAGCCGACATCTCCGCCGCGCGCGACCAGTGCCCGCAAGGCGGCATTTTCTGCTTCTAGCTCCGTCAGGCGCTGGCGAAGCGGCTCTACGGCGACGGCAATTTCCGCCTCGGTATAGCGCGGCGTGATATGCTGCGGGCAATTCCAGTCAAAGGCTTCGAGGCGCAGGCGGAAGAGACGTTCCGGCTTTGCCCGATAGGATGGCATGGCGAGCATGTCAGTGAGTACGGGATCCGCATCAAGCCCCAGCTTTTCGGCATGCGCATAAATCTTCAGCCGTGCGCGGCGGGGATAATCCATCAAGAACAGGCACACCTTATCATTGGCGGCGAGATTGCCGGTGCTGATGTACTGGCGGTTGCCGCGATAATCCGCAAAGGCAAGCGTGCGATCATCGACCACCTTCAGGAAACCCTGCGGACCGCCCCGATGCTGGACATAGGGCCAGCCCGTTTCGGAAACCGAGGCCATGTAGAAACTGTCGCGCGACGCAATGAAGGCGCTCTCGTTTTCAGTGAAGCGGTCGAAGCTGCGGTCGGTCGGCAGGTTGGTCCAGAAATCCTGAACACCCATTTCGGCCTGGGCGGCACGCACGCTGGGCGTCGAAGCTATATCGAGAAATCCGTAGGACATGATCCATCTCCTCAAGGTTGGGAGGGAGCGGGGCTTTAATCCGCTCGTCATCCGTTAGGCTGCATTGGCAGCGGACGCGGCCGGGAAGTCGATATCGGTCTTGGCGACTTCGTTCAGATAATTGGTGAAAGTGTTTTCGGCGACCAGAGCGACAATCTCGACGATCTGCGCATCCGAAAAGCCTGCAGCGCGCACGGCGGCGATATCGGTGTCGGCGACATGGCCGCGCGCTTCGGCAATCTTTGCCGCAAAGCCGACGGCGGCATTCGCCTTGACATCGGCTGATGCGCCCTTGCGGTTGAGGGCGATTTCATCCGGGCTGATCTTTGCCAGGTTGAGGCCGAGATAGGTATGGGCGGACAGGCAATAATCACAGCCGTTCACCTCTGCGACGGCCAGCGCGATCCGCTCACGCGTCTTGACATCGAGCGTTTTGGAAAGCCCGCCCTGAAGGCCGGTGAACGCCGTCAGAGCCGCCGGGCTGCTGGCGATCAGACGAAACAGGTTCGGGACGAAGCCGAGCGCCTTCTCGATGCCATCAAGCGTGGGCTTGGCTGCTTCCGGTACATCGTCACGGGTGAGGATGGAAATACGGGACATGGAAATCTCCTTCGGGACAGCCGAGCTGTGATTGGCTCGGTGAGCTCAATGTGTCGATTTCCAACCACAAAGAGAATATGCTCTAAGTGAAAGTGATTTTACCAGAAATTGGAAGAATAATTGGACCGTTTCGAAGCCATGTCGATGCTGCTGGAGGTGGTGGACAAGGGAAACCTGTCTGCGGCCGGCCGGTCGCTGAAGATTCCGCTGCCGACGCTGAGCCGCAGGATCACCGAGCTGGAAACGCGGCTGGGAACGAAGCTGTTGACCCGCACCACCCGGAAGATCGCCTTGACCGATACAGGCGCTACCTATGTCGAGGCGGCAAGGCGCATCCTCGAGCAAGTGGAAGAGGCCGAGCGTCAGGCATCGGGCGAATTCGCCATGCCGAAAGGCGAGCTGGTGATAACAGCGCCGATGCAGTTCGGCCGTCTTCATGTGCTGCCTGTCGTGACCGACTTCCTAGCCGCCTTTCCGGCTATCAACGTGCGGCTGATGCTGGCGGACCGCAATATCGATCTCGTCGACGAGCATGTCGATATGGCCGTGCGTATCGGCAATCTGCCCGACAGCACCATGGTCGCAACGCGAGTCGGTTCGGTTCGCAGGGTCGTCTGCGGCAGTCCGGCCCTCTTTGCCGGCCGCGGTGTACCGAAGGAGCCGGCCGACCTCATGGACTTTCCCTGCATCAGCGTCGAGGTTTTGACCTCGATGACCGGTTGGCAGTTCCGGAAACCCGGTCAGTCGAAACCCATCGAGGTGGCGATCACGCCGCGGCTTTCCGTCACCGCGACCGAGGCGGCGGCCGAGGCCGCCATCCGCGGCGCCGGCGTCACCAGGCTGCTCCACTATCAGGTTGCAGGCGCGGTGGCGGCCGGCAAACTCAAACTCGTGCTTGAGGACGTCGAACCGGAGCCAGCCCCCATCCACCTGATCCATCTCGCCCGCGGCCAGATGCCGCTCAAGATGCGCCACTTTCTAGATTTCGCCGCAACCCGGCTGCGGGCGAGCGTCGCTGCCCTGCAATCTTCCTCCAGGTAAGGAAAATCCGGCCCATGGCCATATATTGACGCCAGCTGCCTTCGGACATCTGTCGGCAGCAATTTTCTCTTCGTTTAGAAATATAGTTTGAATCCTAACTATTTTAATGCTACTAGAATGGCATGCCATCATTTACGTCCCTGCAGCGGGTTTTTACCGCCAACCTTCTGTCGACCGGCCGCAACTGGCGCCGGGCGGTGGACCTTGCGCTGACCTCCCACGGCATCTCTGAGGCCTGCGCAGCACCATTGCTCTGGATCGGCCGCTTGGGCGGCGGTGTTCGGCAGGTCGTGCTGGCCAATCAAGTCGGCATCGAAGGCCCGTCTCTGGTCAGGCTGCTCGACCAGCTGGAAGCGCTCAGACTTGTGGTGCGCAAGGATGATCCGATCGACAGGCGGGCAAAGGGTCTCTGGCTGACGGAGGAGGGCCAGAGCCTTGCAACCCGCATGGAGGCGGCTCTCGATGACCTGCGCGGCAGGATACTCGCGAACGTCAGTGAAGCCGATCTCGAAGCGGCGGTCCGCGTTCTCAAGGCCTTCGAAGAGATCAGCCCGTCGCAGGTTGCGGCGGTCGCACAGCAGTTTGAGGAAACATCGTGACCCTTCCCTCCTGGCGGGACTGGCTCTTCTCGGCCAAGGCTTTCCTCGCATCTATGCTTGCCCTTTTCATTGCCTTGTCCCTGGACCTGCCGCGGCCTTACTGGGCAATGGCGGCCGTTTATGTCGTCGCCAATCCACTCGCGGGTGCCACAAGTTCGAAGGGCCTCTATCGCGCGCTCGGCACACTTCTCGGCGCAAGTGCGGCCGTTTTCTTCGTGCCGCTCTTCATCAATGCGCCGGAGCTTTTGAGTATCGTCATCGCGCTCTGGACCGGCACTTTGCTGTTCATCTCGATGTTGGACCGTTCTTCACGCAGCTATGTCTTCATGCTGGCCGGCTATTCCCTGCCGCTTATCGCGCTACCGTCCGTCGGTTCGCCTGACACCATCTTCGACACAGCCCTTGCCCGCTCGGAAGAGATCATTATCGGCATCGTCTGCGCCAGCCTCGTCAGCGCCGTCGTCTTCCCGACCAGTGTGCGCAGCGTGCTCGGCCAGCGCATTTCCACCTGGCTCGACGATGCCGGCAGCTGGGCAAATGAAATTCTGCGCGGCGAGGGTGCAACGCCTGCAACGCCCTTGAAGCGGCAGAGGCTTGCCGCCGACGTGACGGGCCTCGACCTCATCATCAGCCAGCTCGGTTACGACGCGGGCAGCCGCGATATCGTGCGCCATTCGCGCGAACTGCGCGGCCGTCTCCTGATGCTGCTGCCGCTCTTCTCCTCGCTCGCAGATCGTCTTCATGCGCTGACGAGCGAGCGCGAGGCGCTGCCAAAAGATTTGATCTGCCTGCTGAACGAAGTCGCCGACTGGCTGAGCCTCGGCGCAAAATCTCAAGCTGACGACACGGCTGAAAAGCTCGCGCAGCGGATCGAAAGTCTCCGCGAGGCCGACCCGGATCGGCGCTGGGGCAACCTGCTGCTTTCAAGTGCTCTGGCGCGGCTGAAGGAGATCGTCGATCTCTGGCAGGATTGCCTGACGCTGCGCGACGAAATCATCAGCGGCAAACATTCAGGCCCCTGGCGGCCGGCCTTTCGCCATCGCCAGATCGTCGGCCGCGTGAGGCATTTCGACTATGCGCTGCTGGCCTTCCAGGCGAGCTCCGTCGTTGCCGGCATTCTCATCGCCTGCCTGTTCTGGATCTACAGCGGCTGGCAGAATGGCGCCGGCTTCGTCACCATGGCGGCCGTTGCCTGCTCCTTCTTCGCAGCGCTTGATCGGCCTGCACCTTTCATCACCTCGATGTTCATCTGGTGCGGCATCAGTCTCATCATTTCCTTCGTCTATGTTTTCGGCATCCTGCCGATGGTCAACAGCTACGAGCTCCTGGTTCTTGTCTTCGCTCCGCCCTTCCTGCTCTTGGGGCTGATGGTCCCCAAGCCGCAGTTCAACATGCTGGCCATGCTGCTGACGGTAAACAGCGCCTCCTTCATCGCGCTGCAGGATCGTTACACGTCCGATTTCACCACCTTCACCAATGAAGCGATCGCGGCGCTCGCCGGCATCGGCTTTGCCTTGGTCTGGACGCTGATCGCCCGTCCCTTCGGCGCCGAACTCGCCGCCTGGCGGCTGGTGCGCGCCGGCTGGACCGAGCTGGCCGAGACGGCGGCGGGCGAACGCCGCGCCGATCACCAGCGGCTTTCCGGCCGCATTCTCGATCGCCTCGGCCAGCTCGTACCGCGCCTTGCCGTCGTCGAGGACCGGGAATTGAAGAAGGTGGATGGCTTTGCCGAAGTGCGCATCGGCTTCAACGTGCTGATGCTGCAGGGCGAACGCAAGAGACTGCGTGGCGCGAGCGCCGCATCGCTTGGCGCGGTTCTCTCCGGCATCGCCGATTTCTATCATGACCGTATTGCGGCCGGTCGGGCGCTCGATCCGCAGGACGGCCTGCGTCAGTCGATCGACGACAGCCTCAAAATCATCGCGCTCGAAGACAACAGACGCGGCGCCGACAGCATCGACGCCCTTGTCGGCCTCAGACGCGCGCTTTTCCCTGACGCAGCCCCGCCAGCAAGCTGGCACGCGGCCGAGGCTGCGCCGCAACTCCTCCCGCTTGCCGCTGAGTAATTGTCATGCCTGCAGAATTTGATGTTTACGGCGTCTATGTCCCACGCCTCCTCGCTCTCATGGTGCTGAGCCTGATGCTGATCATCGTCATCAGACGGATGCTGGCCCGGCTCGGTGCCTATTCCCTCGTCTGGCACCGCGGTCTCTTCGACCTCGGCCTCTACGTGCTCGTCCTTGGAGCCGTTTCCTCCTTCACACGCTGGTATTTCGCATGAACTCCCTGAAATTCATTGGCCGCCTCATCGTCACTCTTGCCGTGGTCGCCGCCGCCGTCTTCGTCGGCCGCGGGCTTTGGAGCCACTACATGGACGAACCCTGGACGCGCGATGCGCGACTGCGCGCCGATGTCGTCGGCCTAGCGCCCGATGTCTCTGGCCTCGTCAGCGAGGTACTCGTCACCGATAATCAGGCGGTGAAGAAGGGCGATATCCTCTTCCGCGTCGACCGCGCACGTTTCTCGATCGCGCTCGCACAATCCGAAGCCGCACTCGAAGGCAGCAAGGCTGCGCTCGATCAGGCACACCGCGAGCGCGCGCGTCAGGAGCGCCTCGGCGAAGCCGCGTCTCTGCAGCAGAAGGAACAGGCGCACACGGCCGAACAACAGGCCGAGGCCGCCTTCCGCCAGGCGACCGCCAACCGCGATCTCGCTGCGCTCAATCTCGAACGTTCGGAGATCAAGGCGACGGTCAATGGAACGGTCTCCAATCTCAGCCTGCGCCCGGGCGATTATGTCAGCGCCGGAACCGCCAGGATCGCGCTGATCGATACGGATTCGCTGCGTGTCGAAGGCTATTTCGAGGAAACCAAGCTGCAGCGCATCCACCCCGGCGACAAGGTTTCCATCCACCTCATGGGCCAGACGAAAAGCCTTGACGGCCATGTCGTAAGCATAGCAACCGGTATTGAGGACCGCGAACGCACCTCAGGCACCGGCCTGCTCGCCAACATCAACCCCACCTTCAGCTGGGTGCGCCTTGCCCAGCGCGTGCCGGTGCGCATCAGCATCGACAATGTGCCTGATGATGTCAGGCTGATCGCCGGGCTGACGGCAACCGTCGAGGTGGGCAAGAGCTGATGGCAAGCTTTCGTCCGGCCTCCGAATCTGGATAATAATGCAGGCTGAACAGATCGAAGGTGAAATCACCGGGGCTTCGCAGAATGATAAAATCCGCTTGCAGGCACGCAGTCCTTGTCGCTGCTGTGCTGCTGTCATCGGTGGTCGCCACAATGGCGCAGAGCCCGCCCGTCTCCGTCTGGAGCGACTTCATCCGGGACAGGCGCGATCTCGCCGCTCTTAATGAGCACAAACGGAAAAAAATCCTCAATGACCTCGGTGCGGCGATCACGGCCGATCCCGAGGGCGTGAGTATCGAGATCGAAAGAAGCAGGGGCGCGCCGGCGCTTTGCCAATATATGCGCGTCATGTTCGCTAGCGACAGAACGCCTGAGGTGGTTGATCAGCTTGACGCCGTGCTCCATTGGGGCAAACCGGATAAATCCATCCGTGAGATGCTGAGTGCACCCGCCTATGACGACGGCGGTACCTGGTTTCCAACGGCGAAGAGAGCTGGCTATTTCAGCGGTTGCGTGGCCGGGGTGCTCGATGGAAAGAGGAGAAGCAGCACGAGCCTCGCGAGCCGATTGCCTTTGTTCCTGAGTTCGAGGGATCAAACCATCATCGCCCTGCAGATTGCCGAGCGCTTGAAGATTGGACGGCCATCCAAAGGCGATAGCTATCGCAAGTGGATGCTGAATGGCCTATCGAAAAAAGACCTTGTCTCGCCGGATGTGATGGATTGGTTCGAGCTTGGTTTCGACAGAGCGTATTGAACGGGTTCAATAAACACAACTGTCGCAATCGCGATGCGGCCCGGCAATTATCTTGCCTGCCGGACGCCAGCAGCACCACCACACCGACGAGAATGATCAGCAAGAATAGGGCGGGCCTAGGCGTGGACAGTCGGAGAATTTGCAACCGACCGACCCCGGCCCTGATGAGATCGCCTATTTAGATCAGCTTGCCTTCCATGGTTCACGATCGCCAGGCCGATATTCTCGAAATCAGCCTCGTTACGCGTCGCAAGCGAGGCGTCGCCCGACAGCGCAATAGCAGCAATTTGTGCGTCAAATTGGCTGATGGGCCGACCTGCAGCGCGCCGCTATTGCGGCATATATATCGGCCGCGTCTCGATCGAACGGTAGGATGCGCCCCGACAGATCGTCGTTGAAGATCGGTAATATTGCGGCCTCAAGATCGCGGCGTCTGCACCCCTGTGTTTGGGGAGGGGGCAAGTAGCTCGGAAAGGACGTTTGTATCGAGAATGATCACCGTTCGAAGTCCGGCGCGTCACGAATAGCTTCACGTGTGGGAATATCGAGTTCTACTCCAACGGTCGATTCCAAGCGGGCTCTGATGGATTGCACCAGACTGCGAGACGGTTCGCTCGTGGCCAATGCGGACCGCAGAATATCACGCGCTTCGTCTTCCATGGGTCGGCCATGGATAGCAGCACGGATTCGCAGCCGCTTTTTGAGCGCCTCATCGAGATTGCGGATCGTCATGTTAGCCATGAGCGCCTCTATTCATCACCGATTGCATGTAAGACAATGATCGCAATTTGCAACTCACTGGCTTCCGCATGACGTCTGATGCCGGCATTTGATGCGCGGCGTAATCCTGCGTCAATCCAGGTGGAACACTTCCGGCATCATTGCCCACCACTCGCCTTCCTTGCGGTTCACAAGCGGCTTCTGGCAGGGCATGCAGACGGCCCACCATTCCTGGTTTGCCGGATCGGCGGCCATCTTCGCCATGTCGGCTTCGAAATCGTCACCGACATATTCCCAATAGCCGAACAGCAGGTTTTCCGGCTCTTTCAGGAAGATCGAATAATTGGTGATGTTGCAGGCCGAAATCAGTGACAGGATCTCCGGCCAGACGGCGGCATGTAGCGCCTTGTAGTCTACAACCTTGTCCGGCTCCAGGCCGATCACCATGCCCATGCGCTGCATATTGCTATCGCCCTTGGGTAATTTCTGTCGTGAATTCGGCGAGGCTGCGTTTCTTGACGGCGTCCCAGTCCCAATCGATGCCGATGCCGGGTTCGGAGGGGGCGATGGCGCGGCCGTCGTGGATTTCCATGCCCTTGGTGGTCAGATCGTCGAGCTGCGGAATGTATTCGACATATTTGCCGTTCTGGATAGCGCAGACCAGGCTGACATGCAGCTCCATCAGGAAATGCGGGCAGACGGGAATGTCGAAGGCTTCGGCCGCATGCGCAACCTTCAGCCAGGGCGTGATGCCGCCGATGCGGGCGACATCCACCTGCACGATCGAGCAGGCACCCTTCTGCATATATTCGCGGAAATGCCGGATAGAGTAGAGGGATTCACCGACGGCGATCGGCGTCGGGGAGGAGCGGGAAAGCCGGATGTGCCCGTCGAGATCGTCGGCCGGCAGCGGCTCTTCGATCCAGGCGAGGTCGAGCTCTTTCAGCCGTGCAGCCCGGCGGATCACTTCATCGACGGTAAAGCCCTGATTGCAGTCGGTCATGATCTCGAAGCCGTCACCGAGTGCTACGCGTATGGCAGACAGCCGGTCATAGTCCTCGGCGCCATGTGGCCTGCCGATCTTCACCTTCGAGCCGGAAAAGCCCTTGGCCTTCGCCTGCAGGGCGTCTTCGACGAGCGCCTGCTTTTCGATATGCAGCCAGCCGCCTTCGGTCGTATAGAGCGGGCAGCTGTCCTTGGCGCCGCCTGCGAGTTTCCACAGCGGCAGCTTCTGCTTTTTGGCTCTCAGATCCCAGAGCGCGGTATCGACGGCGGCGAGCGCCAGCGCCGTGATCGCCCCGATCGTCGTGGCGTGGGTGGCAAATTCCAGCTTGTGCCAGATCGCCTCGATGCAATCGGCATCCTCGCCGATCAGCAGCGGCGCCAGATGGTCCGACAGAAGCCGCATGACGGAGGAGCCGCCGGTGCCGATCGTATAGGAATAGCCGGTGCCGGAAGCACCGTCGGAATCGGTGATGGTGACGATTGGCGTTTCCTGGCTGACGAAGCTCTGGATCGCATCGGTGCGCTTCACCTTGGGCGGCAGGTCCACCATGCGCAGTTCGATCTTTTCAATGCGGGCCATGCTTCCTCCTAGCTTGCCGTGCGGGTCTGGCCGGGTTCGGCCGCGTGGATTGCCGTCATGATGGCGCGGCTTGCCGTCTCATATTTGCGGTCATTTTCATGTTCGTGGATGATCCTGAAATCGTGCATGACGAGGATGCGGTCGGCGAGCGCCACCATTTCCGGCATGTCGCTGGAGATCAGCAGGATCGCCATGCCCTTGTCGGCGAGCCCGTTAATCAGCTCGTGGATATAGGCCTTGGTCTTGATGTCGATGCCGACGGTCGGCTCGTCGATGAAAAGGATATCGACATCGGCTGCCAGCCACTTGGCGAGCGAAACCTTCTGCTGGTTGCCGCCCGAAAGGTTGCCGACGAGCTGCTCCAGATTCGGCGTGCGGATTTCCAGTTGCCGTGCAAGCGGGGTAGCGGTCTTCAATTCCTGGCCGGCGCCAATCAGGCCAAGGGTCGAGGCGATCCTGCCCCAGACCGTCATGGCAATGTTGGAGCGGATCGGATGGGCAAGGATGACGCCCTCATGTTTCCGGTCCTCGCTGACATAGCCCATGCGGAAGCGGCTGATTGCATCTTCCACTGAGCGGATGCGTACAGGCTTGCCGTCGATCTCAATTGTGCCAGACGTCACCTTGTCCTTACCGATGATGGTGCGGATCAGTTCGGTACGTCCGGCACCGACAAGGCCGTAGAGGCCAAGGATTTCGCCACGGCGAATGAAAAAGGAAACATCGCTGTGGCCGGCAGCGGTGGCAACGTCACGAAGTTCCAGCTTGGGCGTGCCTTCGTATGATTTCCCTGCGCGGGCGATCACCGGCCGTTCGGCGCGGCCGATCATCGCCTCGATCAGCGTCTGCCTTGTCATGCCAGCCATCGCCGCGCCGCGCAGTGTCGTTTCCCCGTCGCGCAGCACCGTGACGCGGTCGCAAAGGCTCAAGACCTCTTCGAGTTTGTGGCTGACGAAGAGGATCGCCGTGCCCTGATCGCGTAGCTGGCGCACGAGGTGGAAGAGGATTTCGGTCTCGGCATCGGTGATCGATGCGGTCGGCTCGTCGAGCAGCAGCACCTTCGCCTTGTGGCTGAGAGCCTTGGCGATCTCCACCATCTGCATCTGCGCGACGCTGAGACGCCGGACTTCGGTTGCCGGATCGATATCGAGGCCGACTTTGCGCAAATGCTCGCGCGCCTCATCGTTGGCGCGGCGGAAATCGATGAGGCCGTTTCGGACCGGCAGGCTCTCCAGAAGGATGTTCTCGGCAACCGAGAAGCGTGGAATGAGGTTGCGTTCCTGATGCACGGCAGAAACGCCGAGCGCGATCGCATCGCGCGGCGAGGCAAGCGACAGCGGCGCATCGTCCAGCGTCACTGTCCCGCTGTCGGGCCGGTGAACGCCGGTGATGATCTTGATCAGAGTCGATTTGCCGGCGCCGTTCTCGCCCATCAGCGCATGGATCTCGCCGCCATTGAGCGCCAGCGAGGCGTTGTTGAGCGCCCTGACGCCGGGGAAGGACTTGCCGATCTTGTCGAGAACGAGCGTCATCTCAATCCTCCCCGACACGGATGGCGCGATAGCGGTTGATCCAGACGGCGGCAAGGATCAGTGCGCCGAGCAGGAAGGTGACCCAATAGGGATCGACTGCCAGCAGTATCATGGCGTTCTGGATCAGCCCGACCAAGAGCACTGCGATGAAAGTGCCGAGAATGGATATGGAGCCGCCGGCGAGACTCGCGCCGCCGATGATCGGAGCCGCAAAGGAAATGACCACCCAATCCGCGCCGATCGTCGGCTGCGCCGAGCCGAGCTGGGCCACCGCGAGCACGCCGGCAGTCGCGGCAAGCAGGCCTGACAGTACATGCGCCATGATGGTGGCACGAGCAACGGAGATGCCGGAGAGTTCCGCTGCATGGCTGTTGCCGCCGACCGCCAGCATATATCGGCCCTCGACCGTGCGGGCAAAGAAGACGACGAGCAGCACGGTCACGACCAGCGGCACGATCAGCAGCATCGGGAAGGGACCGAAACGCCCATTGCCGAAGGCGACGAAGGCCGGTGAGAGATTGTAGAAGGGAATGGCCTTGGTGATACCGAGATTGATGCCGGCAAAGGCCGAACCGGTTGCCAGCGTCACGATGAAACCGTTGATGCCGGTGCGCACCGTCAGCCAGCCATTGACGAAACCGGCAAAGCCGCCGAACGCGATGGCGATGGCGATGGCGACGATCGCCGGCAAGCCCCAGATGTCCATCAGGCCGCCGGTGACGACAGCGATGAGCCCGCCGAGCGCTCCGACCGAAAGGTTCATCTGTCCGACGCCGAGCATCACCATTTGGCTGAAGGCGACGAGCAGCGACACGCAGATGCTGCGCAGCATCACGAACCAGTTGAATTCCGTCATGAAGGCGGGAGAGGCGAGGCTGAGCGCGATGCCGCCGGCGATCACGCCGACAAGGATGCCGGACCACTGCGTCCGTGCGGCCAGGGAAATGAGCGTCTTCATGCGCGCCTCGTCTGTTCGCGG
>Ga0102587_1001321_pt1 | contig 18856 bp, 15 predicted proteins | sample AraplaF_Col_mTSA_FD_76853 | JGI IMG/M metagenome (GOLD analysis project Ga0102587, IMG submission 76853) | Arabidopsis root microbial communities from the University of North Carolina, USA - plate scrape MF_Col_mTSA (SPADES assembly) (version 2) | ecosystem: Host-associated > Plants > Roots >... | reverse complement strand
CGGCGACTCGGTCGAGAAGGTCGAGGAGGGCAGCAAGCAGGTGGAAGAGGCCGGCCGCACGATGGAAGAGATCGTGGGCAGCGTCAAGCGCGTGACCGACATCATGGGCGAGATCACTGCAGCGAGCCAGGAACAGACCTCGGGCATCGAGCAGATCAACCAGGCGATCACGCAGATGGACCAGGTCACGCAGCAGAACGCCGCGCTGGTCGAGGAAGCCTCCGCCGCAGCCCAGTCATTGCAGGAACAGGCCGATGGCCTCGTGAAAGCCGTGCGCGTCTTCAGGGCCGAGGCCGCAGAGGCCGTCGCGGAACCCGCCTGAAGAACCACGCAACCCCAATCAAAACCGGAGAAGAAAAGATGCTGAACAAGGCAAGAGATCCCATGCAACAAGCCGCCTCGGGCTCTTCCGCCACCGGCGTGAGCCGCCTGGAGGTGGTGACCTTCAAGCTTGGCGAAGAGGAATACGGCATAGACATCCAGAAGGTGCAGGAGCTGCGCGGGTACGACGCGGTGACGCGGATCGCGAATGCGCCGGAGTACATCAAGGGGGTGGTGAACCTGCGGGGGATCATCGTTCCGATCATCGACATGCGCATCAAGTTCAAGCTGGGCGAGCCGACGTACGACCAGTTCACGGTGGTGATCGTGCTGAACATCGGAGGTCGTGTGGTGGGGATGGTGGTGGACAGCGTGTCGGACGTGATCACGCTGACGGGAGAGCAGATCAAGCCGGCGCCGGAGATGGGATCGGTGCTGGATGCGGACTACCTGATCGGGCTGGGCACGCTGGAGGAGCGGATGCTGATCCTGGTGGACATCGACCGGCTCATGTCCAGCGAGGAGATGGGCCTGGTCGAAGCAGCCGCCATCGCCTGAGCCAGGACCACGGCCGGAGCACTGCAGGGTCGGCCCGGTTTCCAACCTTCCACTCTTGAATGTCCGCATCATGAATTTCCTCTCCAACCTTCGCATCGGCAACCGGCTGGCGCTGGCTTTCGCCATCGTCCTGGGCCTGACCGTGGTCTCGACCGTCATCGCGCTGGTCTCGTCGCGCAACAACGCGGAAGCCACGCGGATCATGATGCGCAGTCCGCTCGCGAAGGAGCGGCTCATCTCCGACTGGTACGTACTGACCTACTCGGCCATCGCGCGCACCTCGATGATCGCCCGCACCACCGACGAGAGCCTGCCGGTGGTCTTCGCCGACGTCATCTCCGACAGCGTGAAGAAGGGCAGCGAGACCATCGCCAAGGTCGAGAAGCTGCTGGTGACGGAGGAGGAAAAAGCGATCCTCAAGTCCATCCTCGAACTGCGGGCGAAGTACCAGACGGCGAAGGACGACGTGGGCAAGGCCAAGGCCGGCGGCGACACGGTGGCGACAGCGCGCGTCTTCAAGGAAATCTTCCAGCCGGCCGCCAAGGCCTATGAGACCCGCGTGCTGGATCTGCTGTCGCTGGAGCGCAAGGCCATCGACGACATGAGCGAGGCCATCGACGCGGCCAACACCCGCAGCTTCAACCTGCAGCTGCTGCTGACCGTGCTGGTCGTGATCAGCGGCGGCGTCTTCGCGTTCTTCATCTCGCGCAGCATCGTGCGCCCGCTGGCGCAGGCCGTGCAGGTGGCCGAGACGGTGGCCGCGGGCGACCTGAGCGCGAACATCGAAGTGCGAAGCCGTGACGAGGCGGGGCAGCTGATGGAAGCGCTTCGGAAGATGAACACGAACCTGGCGAAGGTGGTGGGCGAGGTGCGCTCGGGCACTGAAACCATCGCGACGGCTTCGGGCCAGATCGCTTCGGGCAACCAGGACCTGTCTTCGCGCACCGAGCAGCAGGCCAGTTCGCTGGAGCAGACGGCGGCGTCGATGGAAGAGCTGACCTCGACGGTCAAGCAGAACGCGGACAACGCGCGACAGGCGAATCAGCTGGCTGTGTCGGCCTCCGAAGTCGCGGTCAAGGGTGGAGGCGTCGTCTCGCAGGTGGTCTACACGATGGGGTCGATCAATGCATCGTCCAAGAAGATCGTGGACATCATCGGTGTGATCGACGGCATCGCCTTCCAGACCAACATCCTGGCGCTGAATGCCGCTGTCGAGGCTGCTCGTGCCGGGGAGCAAGGCCGAGGCTTCGCTGTCGTGGCCTCGGAAGTGCGCAGCCTGGCCCAGCGCTCCGCCGCTGCAGCCAAGGAGATCAAGACCCTGATCGGCGACTCGGTCGAGAAGGTCGAGGAGGGCAGCAAGCAGGTGGAAGAGGCCGGCCGCACGATGGAAGAGATCGTGAGCAGCGTCAAGCGCGTGACCGACATCATGGGCGAGATCACCGCGGCGAGCCAGGAGCAGACTTCCGGCATCGAGCAGATCAACCAGGCCATCACGCAGATGGACCAGGTCACGCAGCAGAACGCCGCACTGGTCGAGGAGGCTTCGGCGGCGGCCCAGTCGCTGCGTGAGCAGGCCGGCAGCCTGTCGCAGGTGGTGGGCGTGTTCCGCCTCGGTGGCAGCAACGCTGCCGGTCCGGCCCATCGGCTGGCGTTCTCGGCACCGGCGGCATGAGGCAGAAGAAGATGGCAAACAAGACAATGCAGTGGTTCCAGAACCTTCGCGTCACGGTCCGGCTGATCCTGAGCTTCCTCGTGGTCGCGGCAATCGGTGCCGCCGTGAGTGCGCTCGGCATCTTCCACATGGGGCGCATCAGCGCATCGACCGAAGCGCTCTACGCCAACGAGCTTCGCGCCCTGCAGGGCGTACAGGACGCCAACATCCGCCTGCTATATGCCAGCCGCGCGCAGATGACGCTGCTGTCGGCCGGCACGCTCGGCGAGCGCAATGCGGGCGCGAACGAGATCAAGGCGTCCATCGAGAATCTCGCGGCACGCGCCGCCGAGGTGAAATCCTTCTTCAGCGAGACCGAAGAAGGCGCGAAGCTGTTCGGCCAGTTCGAAGGACTGATCGGGCCGCTGACGACGCGCATGAATGACTTCGTGACGCTGCTGAAGAAGCAGCCGCTGGACAGCACCCAGTTCGACAGCCAGGTGAGCGAGGACAGCACGCGCCTGCTGAAGGAATCGCGCGGCCTGGAAGAGGTGCTCCAGCGCATGGTCGCCTACAGCAAGGACCATGCACGCGAGCGTGCCGAGCAGGCCGACGGCACCTACAAGGCCTCCAGGCTGACGATGCTGGGTCTGGCGCTGGCCGGCATCGTGGCCAGCGTCGGGCTGGGTGTGCTGGTGGCGCGCCTGATGGGGCGGCAACTCGGTGGCGAGCCGCAATACGCCGCCGACGTGGTCGGCCGCATCGCCGACGGCGACCTGTCGCTGGCTGTCAGCGCCGACGCCGCGCACGACGGCAGCCTGCTGCACTCTATCCGCAAGATGCAGTCGCAGCTGACGTCGATCGTCGTGGAGATCAAGGATTCGAGCGACACCATCGCCAGGGCTTCGGAGCAGATTGCGGCAGGAAACCAGGACCTGTCTTCCCGCACGGAGCAGCAGGCGAGTTCGCTGGAGCAGACGGCGGCGTCGATGGAAGAACTGACCTCGACGGTCAAGCAGAACGCGGACAACGCACGGCAGGCCAATCAGCTGGCTGTGTCGGCCTCCGAAGTGGCGGTGAAGGGCGGCAGTGTCGTTTCACAGGTCGTCGACACCATGGGTTCGATCAATGCCTCGTCCAAGAAGATCGTCGACATCATCGGCGTGATCGACGGCATCGCGTTCCAGACCAACATCCTCGCGCTGAATGCTGCCGTTGAAGCCGCACGTGCGGGCGAGCAAGGCCGTGGCTTCGCTGTCGTCGCTTCCGAGGTTCGCAGCCTTGCACAACGCTCCGCCGCTGCAGCCAAGGAGATCAAGACCCTCATCGGCGACTCGGTGGAGAAAGTCGAAGAGGGCAGCAAGCAAGTGGAAGAAGCGGGCCGCACGATGGAAGAGATCGTGGGCAGCGTGAAGCGCGTGACCGACATCATGGGCGAGATCACTGCAGCCAGCCAGGAACAGACCTCGGGCATCGAGCAGATCAACCAGGCCATCACGCAGATGGACCAGGTCACTCAGCAGAACGCCGCGCTGGTCGAGGAAGCCTCCGCCGCCGCGCAGTCGCTGCAGGAGCAGGCCGGAAACCTCGTGCGCTCGGTAAGCATCTTCAAGCTCGACGCAAGCAGCAGCCATGCCGCGCCCCGGGCGCAAGCCGGAAAGCCACCCTTGGCCCATGTCGAACCGTCGCTGCCGACTCCGCAGCAGCTGGCCGTGGCTGGCGACGGCGACTGGCGAGAGTTCTGAACGCGGGCCTGGACCGAAAAGAAAACCGGAACACCGAATCGGCCCTTCAGGCCTCCAAGGAAAAGATCATCAAAGCTTTCTACAACCTCAAGATCGCGACCAAGCTGCTCGTGTCGTTCGTCGCGGTCCTCGTGCTCACGGCCTGCCTGGGCGTGATCTCGATGCTGCAGCTTTCCAAGGTGCACGAGACCTCCACGGAGCTCTCGACCAACTGGCTGCCCGCCACGCGCGCCCTGCTCGAGCTCAAGGGCATGGTGGCGAACTACCGTTCGCAGGAAATGGCGCATGCCCTGTCGGGTTCGTTCAACGAGATGGCCGCGTACGAGAAGGCGATGGACGAATCGTGGGCCGCGCTGCAGAAGATGCGTGCCGAGTACGCGGGCTTCATATCGGAACCCGAGGAGCGCGAGATCTTCCCGGCATTCGAGAAGCTTCTTGCGCAATACGAGCTGGAGCACCGGAAGATCGTCGCCGTCTCGCACACGCAGGACACCGACCAGGCCAGCGCGATGATCCGCGGCAAGTCGCAGCAGCTCAGCCGCGAGATGAATGCCGCGCTCGACAGGCTGACGCAGGTGAACCTTGCGGGCGCGGTCCGCGCCGGCGAGACCGCCAACGCCGTGCACCAGCAGGCCAGGCTCTGGGTGCTGGGCCTGCTGCTGGGCGCCGTGGTGCTGGGCCTCGGGCTGGCGCTGTGGATCGCGCGCATCGTCGCCCGTCCGCTGGAGGAGGCGGTGAAGGTCGCGCAGTCGGTGGCCGGCGGGGACCTCACCAGCCGCATCGAGGCGCGGACGACCGACGAGACCGGGCAGCTGCTCGAAGCGCTGAAGGGCATGAACGACAGCCTCGTGAAGATCGTGAGCGAGGTCCGCACAGGCACCGACACGATCGCGACGGCATCCAGCCAGATCGCCTCGGGTAACCAGGATCTTTCGTCGCGTACGGAAGAGCAGGCGAGCTCGCTGGAGCAGACGGCAGCTTCGATGGAAGAGCTGACCTCGACGGTCAAGCAGAACGCGGACAACGCCCGTCAGGCGAACCAGCTCGCGGTGTCGGCCTCGGAAGTGGCGGTGAAGGGCGGCAGTGTCGTGTCCCAGGTGGTCGACACCATGGGCTCGATCAATGCCTCGTCCAGGAAGATCGTCGACATCATCGGCGTGATCGACGGCATCGCGTTCCAGACGAACATCCTGGCGCTGAATGCGGCCGTCGAGGCAGCCCGGGCAGGTGAGCAGGGCCGGGGCTTCGCTGTCGTGGCTTCCGAGGTTCGCAGCCTTGCACAACGCTCTGCTGCAGCAGCCAAGGAAATCAAGACCCTCATCGGCGACTCGGTGGAGAAAGTCGAAGAGGGCAGCAGGCAGGTGGAAGAAGCCGGCCGCACGATGGACGAGATCGTCGGCAGCGTGAAGCGTGTGACGGACATCATGGGCGAGATCACCGCAGCGAGCCAGGAGCAGACCTCGGGCATCGAGCAGGTCAACCAGGCGATCACGCAGATGGACCAGGTGACGCAGCAGAACGCGGCACTGGTGGAAGAGGCCTCCGCAGCGGCGCAGTCGCTGCAGGAGCAGGCCAGCAGTCTCGTGCAAGCCGTCAGCATCTTCAAGCTCGATGCCAACGCCGTCGCCACCGTGCGGCCCGGCTTCACGCGCATCACACCGATCCCCAAACCCGCCAAGCCTGCATCGAAGCCCCCCGCCAAGGGCCTGCTGCCCACCCGTCAACAACCCGCAGCAGCCCCGCAGCTCGCCATGGCCGGCGATGCCAAGGGCGACTGGACCGAATTCTGAATAGAGCAAGAGGAAGTCAAATGAACCTGAAGGATCTGAGAATCGGAACCCGCCTGGGCCTCGGCTTTGCAGCCGTTCTGCTCCTGATGGCGGTCATCGCGGCCACTGGCATGCTGCGGCTGGCGAGCGTGGGCAAGGCCACGGAAGACATGATGCAGCGCGCGCTGGTCAAGGAGCGGCTGGCCAACCAGTGGGCCGTGCTGCTCGGGCCCGCGGTCGCGAACTCCTTCGCGATGGTCAAGGCGACCGACCCCAAGTCGATCGCCTATTTCGAGAAGGCGCGGGCCGACAAGTCGGCGCAGATCAACCCGGTGCAGAAGACGCTCGAGGAGCTGCTGACCTCGCCCGAGGAGAAGAAGCTGTACTCCGCCATCGCCGATCCGCGCAGCGTGGTGCTGACGGTGATCGGGAACATCAACAAGCTCAAGGCCGAAGGCAAGGACGAGGAGGCCATGGTGATGGCCGACACGCAGTTCGCGTCCGCGCTCGCCGTCTACGAGGAGGCCGTGGGCAAGCTCGCCGCGTACCAGCGTGATCGCATCGACGAGTTGGCAAAGGGCATCGAAGCCGATCACACGACCGGCGAGCAGACGCTGCTGGTGCTGTCGGTGATCGCGCTGGCGCTGGGCGCGCTGTTCGCATGGCGCCTGACGGTGGGCATCGTGCGCCCGCTGGGACACGCCGTGGAGGTCGCGCAGACGGTCGCCGCGGGCGACCTGAGCTCGAACATCACTGTGGAAAGCCGCGATGAGACGGGCAAGCTGATGCATGCGCTGCGCGAGATGAATGCGAGCCTTGCGAAGGTGGTGGGCGAGGTGCGCACAGGCACCGAGACCATCGCGACGGCTTCGAGCGAGATCGCTTCGGGCAACCAGGACCTGTCTTCGCGTACCGAGCAGCAGGCGAGTTCGCTGGAGCAGACGGCAGCTTCGATGGAAGAGCTGACCTCGACGGTCAAGCAGAACGCGGACAACGCCCGTCAGGCCAATCAGCTGGCTGTGTCGGCCTCCGAAGTCGCGGTCAAGGGCGGCAGTGTGGTCTCCCAGGTCGTCGACACCATGGGCTCGATCAATGCATCGTCCAAGAAGATCGTGGACATCATCGGCGTGATCGACGGCATCGCGTTCCAGACCAACATCCTGGCGCTGAATGCCGCCGTTGAAGCCGCACGTGCGGGCGAGCAAGGCCGCGGCTTCGCAGTAGTGGCCTCGGAAGTGCGCAGCCTGGCCCAGCGCTCCGCTGCTGCAGCCAAGGAAATCAAGACCCTCATCGGCGATTCCGTCGAGAAGGTCGAAGAGGGCAGCAAGCAGGTGGAAGAGGCCGGCCGCACGATGGAAGAGATCGTGGGCAGCGTCAAGCGCGTGACCGACATCATGGGCGAGATCACCGCAGCGAGCCAGGAGCAGACGTCGGGCATCGAGCAGATCAATCAAGCCATCACGCAGATGGACCAGGTCACTCAGCAGAATGCCGCGCTGGTGGAAGAAGCCTCCGCCGCCGCGCAGTCGCTGCAGGAGCAGGCCAGCAGCCTCGTGCAAGCCGTCAGCATCTTCAAGCTCGACGCCAACGCCGTCGCCACCGTGCGGCCGGGCTTCACGCGCATCACGCCGATTCCCAAGCCGGCCAGGCCGGCACCGAAGCGTCCCGCCAAGGCCCTGCCGACGCGCAAGGAGCCCGCGGGTGCACCGCAGCTGGCCATGGCTGGCGACGGCAAGGGCGACTGGACCGAGTTCTGAGCGGCAGGGCCCTCAACTTTCGGCGGCGGTTGCCGATATAGACGCTGAGGCACCGACGCGATCGGTGCCAATCCAACTCACACACACCTCATCGACAGGTAAAGCCATATGTCCGGAAGTTTGTTCTACACGGGTCTGAGCGGTCTGGGCGTCGCCCGTACCGCGCTGATGACCACGGCCCACAACACAGCCAACGTGTACACCGCGGGCTACAGCCGCCAGGTGGCGGAGATCGCCACCGGCAGCGCCATCTCCAGCGGCTCTGGCTTCATCGGCTCGGGCGCCAACGTCTCGACCATCTCGCGCAGCTACGACCGCTACCTCACGGCGCAGCTCTCCTCGGCGCAGTCGGCCTCGGCCGCGCTCGCCGCCAACAGCACGCAGATCAACCGCATCGACACCTTGCTGGCCGACAAGACCTCGGGCATCGCACCGCTGATGCAGAGCTTCTTCACCAGCGTCCAGGGCGTGGCCAACACGCCGGCCGACCCGGCCGCGCGCCAGCAGATGATCAGCTCGGCGCAGGCGCTGGCCAGCAAGTTCCGCGCGACCGACCAGTACCTGTCGGACCTGAACTCCTCGGTCAACGACCAGATCGTGGGCAGCGTCGACCAGATCAACACCTACGCCAGCAAGATCGCCGGCCTCAACCAGCAGATCAGCCAGATCAGCGCAATGGCCGGCGGCCAGCCGCCCAACGACCTGCTCGACCAGCGCGACCAGCTGGTGAGCCAGCTGAGCCAGATCGTGGACGTGAAGGTGCTGCAGCAGGACAACGGCAAGTACAACGTGTTCATCGCCACCGGCCAGTCGCTGGTGGTCGGCGACTATGCCGCCAGCATGGCGGCGGTGAACTCCGCCGCCGACCCGACGCGCAAGGCCATCGCCCTGCAGGGCTTCGCCGGCAACACCGCCGAGCTGCCCGACGGCGCCATCACCGGCGGTTCGCTCGGCGGCCTGCTGTCCTTCCGCAGCGATACCCTCATTCCCACGCAGAATGCGATCGGCCGGCTGGCCATGTCGGTGTCCGACGCGGTGAACGCGCAGCACAAGCTGGGCGTGGACCTCAACGGCGCGCTGGGCAAGGACTTCTTCACGCAGTCCGTGCCGGGCGCGATCTCCAACGCGAACAACGCGGGCAATCTCGAACTCGACGCCACGCTGACGAATGCCTCGCAGCTCACGGCCAGCGACTACAGCGTGAGCGTCACCGACGTGGCGGGCACGCTCACCTACACGGTCACCCGCCTTTCGGACAAGACCTCGATGGGCAGCTTCACCACCTTCCCCATCAGCTTCGACGGCGTGAGCCTCTCGGCCGGCACCGGTACGGCGCAGGCGGGCGATTCGTTCCTGATCCAGCCCACGCGCACCGGCGCGCGCGATCTCGACGTGCTGACACGCGACCCCGCCAAGGTGGCCGCCGCCTCGCCCATCGTCACCGGCAACACCGCCGGCAACAAGGGCAGCGGTGCACTGGGCGCGGCCACGGTGAACGCGGGCTATCCCGCCACGCCGCTGGCCGGCACGGTCACGCTGAGCTTCGACGCCACCACCGGCAACCTCACCGGCTTTCCCGCGACCTCCGCCGTGACGGTCACGCTGGCCAACGGCTCCACCACCACCTATGCGGCCGGCGCGCCCGTGCCCTACACCGCCGGCGCGAAGATGAGCTTCGACGGCGTCACCGTCAGCATGACCGGCGCGCCCTCGCAGGGCGATACCTTCACCATCGGCAAGAACACGGGCGGCGTGTCCGACGGCAGCAACGCGCTGCTGCTGGGCGCGCTGCAGCGCAAGACCACCATGGCCAACGGCACCGCGACCTTCAACGGCGCGTACTCGCAGATCGTGAGCGAGGTGGGCAACCGCGCGATGGCCATCAAGGTGGCGGCCACCACGCAGGACAGCGTCACGAGCCAGATCAAGGCCAGCCAGCAGGCGATCTCTGGCGTGAACCAGGACGAGGAAACCGCCAACCTGCTGATGTTCCAGCAGATGTACCAGGCCAACGCGAAGGTGATCCAGACCGCGTCGACCATCTTCGACGCCATCCTCGGCATCCGGGGCTGAGCCCGATAGCGGATTCTCCCGGCTTCCCCAAAGGCAAAGATTCAAGGCAAGGCAGGCAAAGCGATGCGCATCAGCACCCAATCCTTCTACGAGCAGAACGTCCTGGCCATGGGCCAGCAGCAGCAGAAGCTGTTCAGGGTCCAGCAGCAGCTGGCGACCAACTCCAGGTTTCTCTCGGCCGGCGACGACCCGGTGGGCGCGGCGCGCGCGCTGGGCACCAGCCAGTCGCTGTCGGAGATCTCGCAGTACGCCACCAGCCGCCAGCGCGCGTCGCTGGCGCTGTCGACCGAGGAGAACGCGCTCGACTCGGTCACCTCGATCCTGCAGAACATCAAGACTCTCACCGTGGCGGCCGGCAACGGCACGATCTCGGATGCCGACCGCGCATCGCTCGCCACCGCCATCCAGAGCGCCTACGACCAGCTCGTGGGCGTGGCCAACACCGACGACGGCAACGGCCAGTACCTGTTCGCGGGCTTCAAGAGCGGCTCGCCGCCCTTCGTGGCCACGGCCGGCGGCGGCGTGCAATACGTGGGCGACCAGGGCCAGCGGCTGATGCAGGTCGACGTGGCGCGCCAGATGCCGACCTCGGACGACGGCCGCGCCATCTTCCAGTCGGTGCAGGGCAGCGCGGGCTATGTGGCCTCGGCCGCCGCGAGCAACACCGGCACCGGCGTGTTCGGCCCGGTGAGCGTGACCAACGCCACCGCGCCCAACTACGGCAAGGACTTCACCATCACCTTCAGCGCCACCGACTACACGGTGACGACCAAGGACACGCCGCCCGTGGTCGCGGCCACCGGCCCGATCACGCCGGACACGCCCATCTCCTTCGGCGGCGTGCAGATCAAGTTCACCGGCACGCCGGCGGCGGGCGACAGCTTCGACGTATCCACCGCGCAGAACGCCGGCACCGACGTGTTCGCCGCCATCGGCGAACTGGTGACCGCGCTGCGCACCCCGCTGGCCGGCGGCGGCGCGGCAGCGCAGGCCAAACTGCAGAACGCGCTTGCCACTGCCAACGTGAAGGTGACGAACGCGCACGACAACGTGCTCACGGTGCTGTCGTCGGTGGGTTCGCGCCAGAGCGAGATCGACGCGCTGGATTCCGGCGGCGCGGCGCGCAAGCTGCAGGAGGAAGCGTACCTGTCCTCCATCGAGGACCTCGACCCGTACAGCGCGATCGCGGAGTTCTATCAGCGCCAGTCCTCGCTGCAGGCGACACAGATGACCTTCGCCAGGCTGAACAGCATCTCGTTGTTCAATTACCTGTAACCGGAATCCGCAGCCCGAACCTGTGGCCGGTGCCGCCGGCATTCGCCCGGGAGCCGACGAGACAAGAACTCCCGGAGCGTCAGGGTCGACAGCGAGAAAGGACAGTCGCCTCGCAGGCCTGCCTGCGCAGGCACAAGGAGTCCGTGGATGCCCGCGTGGGCGCACGGGCGGCGTGATACGAGAACCTGGGGAGCACGAGCGTGTGGGAATTCGTTCTTTCCGCGTGGAAGGCTGAGCTGGTCAACTACCCCATCCTTCTGATGCAGTCGGCGGCACTGCTGGGCATCTTCAGCCTGGTGCTGATGCTGTCGAAGCCGTCCGACGCGGTGCTGCATTCGCGCGCAAGCTTCCACGGCTGGACGATGGGCCTCACCGGGTTCGTCCTGATCGCGATGGCGTTCCAGCTGCTGGACCTGCCGTCCAAGCCTTACATCGGCTCCGACCTGCTCTTCATGGCGGGCCTGCTGGGCGGGTGGCGCGGAGGCGCGATCGGCTGGACATTGATCGTGGGCGCCAGGCTCCTCTTCGGAGGGACGCACCAGGCGCCGGCCTTCCTGCTCGACATGTCCTTGCTGGTGCTCGGCGGGATCGTGATGCACCACCGGCTGGGCCGCAAGCCGATCGCGTCCTTCGGCTGGCGCGACATCCGCAACGCGTGGCTCGTGCGGGTGCTGTTCTCTGTGCTCTCCTCGGGACTGATCCAGCTCCTGGAGCTGGTGCCGACCATGATCAACGCGCGGGTCTTCGCGCTTCGAATCCTCGGGTGCGCGCTGTCGCTGGTGATCATCGGCTGCATGCTGGTCCTGCTGCGCAGGGACGCGAGGGAGCGGGAGTCGCGCGCCCGCGAGCTCGCCATGTCGCGCACCAACCTTCTGACCGGGCTTCCCAACCGGCGTGCCCTCGGCGAGTTCCTCGACAGGCTGCTCGCGGTGGACTCCCGGCAGCATGTGCTGATGACTTTCCAGGTCGCGAATCTCAAGGAAATGGTCCGCGCCCTCGGCCACGACTGGACGGATCATTTCTGGGGACAGCTCTCCAGCAACCTGACCCGGGGGCAGGCCGGCCAGAATCTAGAAGCCTTCAATCCGCGGAGCTTCCAGTTGAGCGACCTCTCGCTGACCGTGGTGCTGCAGGGCGCCTCGCTCGAATGGATGGAGCAGGAGCAGATGGCGCCACGGGTGCAGGCCGAGGTGGTGGCGACGCTTCGCGCCACCCACATCGCCTACATGCAGCTGCAGCTGCGCATTGGCATCTCGAACGTCCGGATGGGCTCGCATGTGGATGTCTCGGCGATCCTGCGCGACCTGAGCCTCGCGCTGCAGAGCAACGAGCAGATGGTCCGCTACTTCCATTCCTCGTTCGCGGAGCAGTCCGACCGGGACGAGGATGTGCGGCGCCTGCTGATCGACTGGATACGCACGGCCAACCCGCCGATGCAGTACCAGCCGAAGTTCCATTTGATGACCCGCCACGTCTGCGGCGCGGAGGCCCTGCTGCGGGCGCATTCGATGAAGAACCAGCCGCTGCCGCCGCCCTACGTGATAGAGATCGCGACCCGCCACCAGCTGCTGTCGCAGTTCGAGTGGTGCACCCTGGAAGTGGTGGCGCGCGATATCAAGCGATGCCTTGCCGCCGGCTATCCCATACCCCTGGCGGTCAACATCTCCGCGACCACGCTGACGCTTCCGCGCTTCGGCGACCGCGTGCTGGCGTTTCTCGACCTGCTGAGCGTTCCGCCCCGGCTGCTTTCCATCGAGATCACGGAAAGCGGCCATGTGCCCGACGTGGAGACGGTGCGCACCAACATCATCGTGCTGCAGCGCGCGGGCGTGGGCCTTTCCCTGGACGACTTCGGAACCGGCTATTCCGCCCTGACGACGCTGGCGACCATTCCGTTCTCGGAGGTGAAGATCGACCACAGCATGATCTCGCGCATCGACCAGCCGCGCATGCGCGAGGCCGTGTCGCTCGCGCTCGAAAGCGCGACGCGCTACAACGCCACGCTGGTCGCCGAGGGCGTGGAGACGGAGGCCCAGTCGGCGCTGCTGCTGGAAATGGGGGTGCTCTTCGGGCAGGGCTACCTTTTCTCGAGGGCGGTTCCGATGGACGAACTGATCCAGATGGCCCGCCGCAAGGGCGCGTTCTGCGCGGACGGAACGCTCAGGAGCCCGAGACCCATGCAGGTCTGAGAAGAAAGAGGGAAGCCGCCCTCCCACAGCCCACAGCCCACCGTCCGCTCGAGCGGCGTGAACCCACAGGTTGCAGGTCTCCGATCATGATCGTTCGCTATCCATCCATCGACGAGCGGGCCCGGCTGGAAGACTTTCTCCGGCTCATCAAGCCGATCTCCGTGGGCACCCAGGTGACCGGATTCGTGTTCTGGGGTGCGGCATGGTGGCTCGCGGACCCGGGCTACGAGTACGTGAACTGGCACCTGGCGCTGCTCGCGTGCTGCGTGGCCCTGTCCATCGCCGGCAGCTGCGCGACCCGGTTCCTTTCGTTCTTCTCGATCATCTCCGTCTGGCTGCTGTGCCTGGGTTTCTCCATGCTCATGGCCCGCAGCCCCGATCGCGAGGTGTGGGCGGTTTCCATGAGCGTGATCGTCTCGGTGGTGGGGGCGCCGCTCTTCTCACGGATGAGCCTGTCGGCGCTCGCGAGCTCGGGGGCATGGCTGATCATGGGAGGGGGCGAATGGGTGGGCACGCCCCATGGCCTGGATTCCGGCTGGACCTTGCTGATGCCTTGCGGGACCATCACGATGGGGCTGCTGATGAATGTCATCTTCGCGACGCTGCACCGGGAGAGCCTGAGGCTGCGGCAGGAGCTCGAAGCGCTCGCCTACAAGGACGTGCTCACGGGCATGCCCAACCGCCGCAAGCTCCTGGCCGACGTCCAGCATCTTCACGAGCAGGGGCGGCTCGGCGACGGATGCTTCCTGATGATCGACGTGGACGACTTCAAGAAGATCAACGACGACTTCGGCCATGCGGCCGGCGACCTGGCGCTGCAGCGCGTCGCGGCCGTGCTCAAGGAGGCCGCGCTCGGCCATGCCTTGGGCAGGCTCGGCGGCGAGGAGTTCGGCGTCGTGCTGACGGGCGGCGGCACGGCGCATGCGCAGTCGATGGCCGCGCGCATCATCGAGCAGGTGCGCGGCATCCGCATCGAAGGCCGTCTCGTCACTGTGAGCGTGGGCATCTCCGGCGTGGCCGGCCATCGCATTCCGGCGGAGCTGATGCGGGAGGCCGATGTTGCGCTGTACGAGGCGAAGCGAATGGGCAAGGACAGGTTCGCCTTGCACGGCGCGGGTTGAACTCCCCGACGGTGGTGCGGGGCAGGCACGCCGCGGCCTCCATAATGCGTCGCCTTCAATCCAATTCGAAGCCGAAACTCCATCCAGCATGACCACTTCGCAAGACCTGACCCCTCTGCTGCTCGACGCCCTCGGCAAACGCATCGACGACCCCGCCGCCATCCGGCTTGCGGAAGCCCTCGGCAAGAAGCCCTTCAAGAACGCGACGCCGGGCAACCGCTGCGACATCGGCAATCGCAGGCTCGGCATCGAAGTCATTGCAGAGATGAACCTGGCCACGCGCTCGCATTTCCCGCCGCGCAAGGACGGCCGCAAGTGGGTCACCTGGGTGTCGGCCGCCTTCATCTATCCGAATTACCGCGGTTCGCTGCCCGCGGGCTTCGACTGGAAGATGGACGACGCGGCGCTGGGCGAGCGCTTCAGGCGGCGGGTCGAAGGCGCGGTGGAGGAAGTGCGCTTCACGCTGCCGGCTCCCGGGGAGGGCCTGCGGGCGAAGGTCTCCATGAACTCCGATGGCCTGCCCAAGCACATGCTGCTGGGCGTGGACGAGGAGGAGACCTACGCCACCGTCTATCCCGGCAGCAAGCCGGAGCATTCCGTGGAAGAAGGCTTCTTCGCGAGCTGGTGCGCGCTCAACGGCATCCTGCGGGAAGACCGGCTGGCCGCCGGCCAGCTCGATGCGCTGCGCCAGCGGGAGCTGTCTCCGCTGGCCTTCCTGTCTTCCAGCCTGGGCGGATTGCTGTGGCGAAACGACGTGCGCCCTGAGCATGAGGCCTTCTGCCACGCCTACATGAACCGCCTGATGGAGCCCGAGAAGGCGTCGGCGCTGTTCGACACGGAGGAAGTGTTCGGCGACAGCAACAGCTGGCGCAAGCCGGGCGAAGCGATGACGCAGGACGGCTGGGAGAACTTCGACCGGATTGCGCCGCGCTATACCCAGCGCCTTGAGCAGTGGCGCAGGCGCGAGATCCGTTCCATGGTCGACAGACCGGACGAAGCCTAGGCGACGCTGCAAGCCGGGGATTCGCGGAAGCCTTGGATCAGGGCCGCAGCCCCTGCGTGAACCGCAGCATGCCCGCGATGCCCTGCGCGAAGCGCGGCTCCAGGAAGGCGCCCAGGTTCGGCATCAGCAGCTGCAGCATGAAGATGCCCGCCAGCAGCGTCAGCGGAAAGCCCACCGCGAAGATGCTGAACTGCGGCGAGGCGCGGTTCAGGATGCCCATGGCCAGGTTCAGCGTGAGCAGCGCGGTGATGAGCGGCAGCGACAGCATCAGCCCGCTGGAAAAGATCTCGCCCCCGCCCAGCACCAGGAACATCCAGCCACCGGAAGCCAGCGGCGCATCGGCCACGGGCAGGGTGTGGAAGCTCTCGGCCAGGGCGTTGAGCATCAGCAGGTGCCCGTCGAGCGCCAGGAAGATCAGCATCGCGAGCATGTTCAGCAGCCGTGCCACCACCATGGTGCTGCCATGGCTCATCGGATCGAAGAAGGACGCGAAGGACAGGCCCATCTGCAGGCCGATGTATTCGCCCGCCGCCAGCACTGCCGCGAACACCAGCCGCATGCTGAAGCCCATGGCCGCGCCGATCAGCACCTGCTGCAGGATGATCCAGATGCCTCCCGCCGACACCACCGGCACGGCGGGCATCGGTCCGATGGTGGGCGAGACCACGAAGGCCAGCATGGCGGCCATGGCCACCTTTACCTGGCGCGGCACCCAAGGCTCGCCGAAGACGGGCGCGGTGCTCACGAGCGCCAGCATGCGCACGAAAGGCCAGAGGAAGGCGACGATCCAGCCCTCGAGCTGGGCCGAGGTGACGGAGACGATCGACGGCGTCACGTCGAAGGCGAGCCCGTCAGGCTAGCAGCTGCGGTATGCCCGAGAACAGCGCGCGCATGTAGTCCAGCATGCGGTCGAGCATCCACGGGCCCGCGACCACCAGCGTCGCGAACACCGCGAGCAGCTTCGGGATGAAGGAGAGCGTGGCCTCGTTGATCTGCGTGGCGGCCTGGAAGATGCTCACCACCAGACCGATGACCAGCGCCACCAGCAGCAGCGGCGCGCCGATCAGCAGCGAGATCTCCATGGCCCGGTGGCCCATGGTCAAGACGGATTCGGGGGTCATCTCTGCGTGGGCCCTATAGATAGAAGCTCTGCGCCAGCGCGCCGATCAGCAGCTGCCAGCCGTCGGCCAGCACGAAGAGCATCAGCTTGAAGGGCAAAGCGATGGAGGCCGGCGGCACCATCATCATGCCCATGGACATGAGCACGCTCGCCACCACCAGGTCGATGATGAGGAAGGGAATGAAGATGGTGAAGCCGATCTGGAACGCCGTCTTCAGCTCGCTGATGACGAAGGAGGGCAGCAGGATGCGCAGCGGCACGTCTTCGGGGCCCTGCATCTCGGGCACCTTGGCCAGTCGCGCGAAGAGCGCGAGATCGGTCTCGCGGGTCTGCTTGAGCATGAAGGTCTTGAAGGGTGCGATGCCGCGCTCCATCGCAGCCTCGGCGCTGATCTTGTTCTCCGAGAAGGGCTTGTAGGCGTCGCTGTAGGCCTTGTCGAGCACCGGGGCCATCACGAAGAAGGTGAGGAACAGCGACAGCCCCACCAGGATCTGGTTGGGCGGAGAGGTCTGCGTGCCGATGGCGGTACGCAGCAGGCCCAGCACGATGAGGATGCGCGTGAAGCTGGTCATCGACAGCAGCAGCGCGGGCAGGAAGGTGAGCGAGGTCAGCAGCACCATGGTCTGCACGCTCAGCGACCAGGTCTGGCTGCCGCCGGGTCCGGGCGTGCTGGTGATGCCGGGCAAGCCCTGGGTCCATGCGGCTGCGGGCACCAGTGCGGCGGCGAGCAGCAGCAGCGCGGCGCGCAGGCCGCGGCGCAATGCGGGTCGGGTCATGGGGCGGGATGTTGCTGCTGGCGCGGCGGCTGCGCCTTGCCGGTGAGCGATTCGCGCAGCTTGCGGGCGAAGAGTTCGACGGGCGTCGCGATGCTCGCGGGCACCGAGGCCATCGCGCCGGCCTGGGGCTGTGCATGGGCCTGGGCCGGCAGCGTGTGCAGGGTGTTGACCTGGTGCGGCGTGACGCCCAGCACCAGCCAGGTGTCGGCCACCTCGACCACCACCACGCGCTCGCGCTGGCCCACGGCCGCGCTCGACACCACTTTCACCAGATGCCCGCCGCCCAGCCTCTGCAGGCCGAAGCGGCGCGCGAGCCAGGCGCACAGGAAGATCAGGCCCACCACCATCGCCATGCCGAAGCCCGCCTGCAGCAGGCCCGAGGCTCCGACGGCGGCCGGCGCCACTTCGTGGACGGGCGTGGGCACGGTGGGGAGGCTCATGCCCGCGCGAGCTTCTGCATGCGCTCGGAGGGGGTGACGATGTCGGTCAGGCGGATGCCGTACTTCTCGTTCACCACCACCACCTCGCCCTGCGCGATCAGGTAGCCGTTGATCAGCACGTCCAGCGGCTGGCCGGCCAGTCCGTCGAGCTCCACCACCGAACCCTGCGACAGCTGCAGCAGGTTCTTGATGGTGATGCGCGTGCGGCCGATCTCGGCGGTGAGCTGCACCGGCACGTCGAGCACGCGCGCGATGTCCACCGCCGTGGCGTTGCTGCCGGCCGGCAGGGGCGACGCGGCAGGCGCGTCCTGGATCTGCTGGAAGACCTGCGCGGTGGCGGGCGCCACGGCGGGAGCCGGCGCGGCTGCCGCCGAGGTGGCAGCCGTCTGCTCGGCCAGCGCGCTGGCCCAGTCGTCCGCTTCGCTGCCGGCGGAGGATATGTTGTCAGTCATGTTCGTTCTTCAGGTCGCTGTCTTGATGGGTGATCATGTTCTGCACGCGCAGTGCATAGCGTTCGTTGGAGATGCCGTAGCCGCACTCCATCACCGGCACGCCGCCCACCTTGGCGACGACCGTTTCCGGCAGCTCGATGGGAATCACGTCGCCGGCGCGCAGCTTCATCACTTCGCCGATGGTCGAGGGCATGGTCACGAAGTCGGCCACCAGCTCCACGTCGGCGGACTGCATCTGGCGAGACATCTGCGTGACCCAGCGCTTGTCGACCTCGACCTCGTCCTGGATCGGGTTGGACAGCAGGTCGCGGATCGGCTCGATCATCGAGTAGGGCAGGCACACGTGCAGGAAGCCGCCGATGGGGCCGAACTCGATCTGCAGCGTGGTGTTGATCACCACTTCGTTGGGCGCGACGATGTTGGCGAGCTTGCCGTGCATCTCTGCGCGCACGTAGTCGAAGTCCAGCGGGAACACCGGCTGCCACGCCTCGCCGTAGCACTGCAGCGACAGGTCGAGCAGGCGCTTGATGATGCGCTGCTCGGTGCGCGTGAAGTCGCGGCCTTCCACGCGCACGTGGTAGCGCCCGTCGCTGCCGAAGAGGTTGT
>Ga0102587_1001317_pt1 | contig 18959 bp, 14 predicted proteins | sample AraplaF_Col_mTSA_FD_76853 | JGI IMG/M metagenome (GOLD analysis project Ga0102587, IMG submission 76853) | Arabidopsis root microbial communities from the University of North Carolina, USA - plate scrape MF_Col_mTSA (SPADES assembly) (version 2) | ecosystem: Host-associated > Plants > Roots >... | reverse complement strand
GCGCCCCACGCTGGTGGCCGGCCGCCTCGTCCACGGTTGAGAGGGGCCCGGGCGCCGATCTTTCATTCGCTGAAAGCCTGCTGGCGCCTGGCGCGCGCGGTGGCGCACGCGGCCTCGGGCTGGTGGACGATCCGCTTCACCTTCCCGAAGCTCACGCAGGCCGAGCGCAACGCGCGCGTGCAGGCGTGGTCGCGGCGCATGCTGGAGCTCATGGGCATCACGCTGGTGGTGCAGGGCACGCCGCCGCCCACGGGGCCGGTGCTGCTGATCTGCAATCACCTCTCGTGGCTGGACATCACGACCATCCATGCCGCGCGGCACGTGCGCTTCGTGTCGAAGTCGGACGTGAAGGGCTGGCCGCTGATCGGCACGCTGTCCAACGGCTCGGGCACGCTCTACATCGAGCGCGAACGCCGCCGCGACGCGCTGCGCGTGGTGCACCACATGACCGACGCGCTGCGCAACGGCGACCTGATCGGCGTGTTCCCCGAAGGCACGACCAGCGACGGCCGGGGCCTGCTGCCCTTCCACGCGAACCTGCTGCAGGCGTCGATCTCCTCGGGCGCGCCGGTGCTGCCCGCCGCGCTGCGCTTCGCCGACGCCGCCACCGGCGAGACCAGCCAGGCGCCGCGCTATATCGACGACGACAACCTCGTCGTCTCGCTGTGGAACACGCTGCGCGCGCCGCCGCTGCTGGCCATCGTGCGCTTCGGCGAGCCGCAGGACCCGCACGGCCGCGACCGGCGCGAATGGGCGCATTCGCTGCATGAAGACGTGCAGCAGCTGCGCCGCGAGACGCACTGACCGGCCGGAACCAAAAGAAAAAGGCGCTTCGTCGAAGCGCCTTTTTCTTTTGCCGGGAAGCCGGTGAAGACCCGCGATCAGGCCTGCTCGCCCGTGGGCACGAAGCCCAGCCGGCGCGAGATCTCCAGCGCGCAGGCCCTCAGCGGCACGGCCACGCGGCCGTCCCATTCGCGGTCGAAGGTTGCCTCGGGACCCATGGCGGTGATGCCCAGCACCAGGTTGTTGGTCGAGTCGAACACCGGCGCGCAGAAGGCGTCGATGCCCGGGATTGGCTGGCCCAGCGTGCGCGACATGCCGTGCAGGCGCGTCTCGACCAGCAGGGCCTCGATCTCGGCGCGCGACAGCTCGGCGGTGGCGCCGCGGCCGTCCGCGGGGCGGGTGCGCGCCAGGTCCTCCAGCATCATCTTCTCGACCACCTTGGGCGGCAGGTAGGCCGCGAAGAGCCGGCCCGTCGCGGTGTAGGCCAGCGACATGACGGTGCCGGTGCGCAGGTTCACGTGCAGCGGATGGATCGGCTCCTCCAGCCGCACCACCGTCGGCCCGAAGTTGCCCCAGACCGCCACCGCGATGCTCTGCTCGGTCTCCGAGGCGAGCTGCTCGATGAGCGGCGACGCCTCCTTGATCGGGTCGAGCCGCTGCAGCTTGGCCAGCCCCAGCTGCAGCGCCAGCGGGCCCAGCTCGTAGCGGCCCGCGCTGTCCTGCACCACGAAGCCGACCTTCAAAAAGCTGACGAGATAGGGGTGCGCCTTGCCGACGGGAACGCCCGCGGCCTTGCCCAGGTCGCGCAGCGCCATGGGCGCGACGTGGCGCCCGAGCGCCACCAGCAGTTGCGTTCCGATTTCGACGGACTGAATGCCACGTCTTGGCTTTTCCATGGGGCGCCCGGCGTGGGGAGTGAGAGTGGGGGCGAGTATAGCCATCAGGGTTTCTACTGATATTGTCGTGTTCAATCGATGATGATTGAACATCTGATAGTAACGAAGAGACTTGACCATATCAATGTCGCTGCCTAAACTGCGCCGCAACTTAGGTCTTACACAAACACGCGAACAGGCAGAGACATGGAACAGAACACTTTCGAATGCGACGTGCTCGTCGTCGGCAGCGGCGCATCGGGCATGGCCACCGCGGTCACGGCGGCTTCGCAGGGCTTGAAGGTGCTGGTGGTCGAGAAGGAGCCGCGCTTCGGCGGCACCACCGCGCGCTCGGGCGGCTGGCTGTGGATTCCGGGCACGCGCCTGGCCACGGAGCAGGGCATCCACGAGCCCGAGGGCGCCGCGCTCGAATACATGAAGCACGAGGCCACCACACACTTCGACGCCGCGCGCGTCGGCGCCTTCCTGGAGATGGGGCCCAAGGCCATCGACTTCTTCACGCGCAACACTTGCGTGCAGTTCGACATGCCGGCCGTCTTCCCCGACTACCACGCCGAGGCGCCGGGCGGCCAGCAGGGCGGCCGCTCGATGGTCACGCGCCCGTTCGACGGCCGCGAGCTCGGCAAGCGCATCAAGCAGCTGGCGCCGCCGCTGCCCGAACTCACCGTGTTCGGGATGATGTTGGGCTCGGGCCCCGAGATCAAACACTTCATGCGGGCCTTCAAGTCGCCGACCTCGTTCTGGTACGTGACCAAGCGCCTGAGCCGCCACTTCCTCGACGTGCTGCGCCACGGCCGCGGCATGACGCTGACCAACGGCAATGCACTGGCCGGCCGCCTGGCCAAGGCCGCGATGGACAAGAACATTCCCGTGTGGCTCTCGTCGCCGGTGAAGAAGCTGGTGGTCGAGTACGACGGCGTCTCCGGCGCGGTGGTGCAGCACGAAGGCCAGAACGTGCGCGTGGTCGCGAAGCGCGGCGTGGTGCTGGCCTGCGGCGGCTTCCCCTACGACGTGGAACGCCGCAAGCAGCTCTTTCCGCATGCGCCCACCGGCCGCGAGCACTACTCGCCATCGCCTTCCACCAACACCGGCGACGGCCTGCGTCTGGCCGAGGCCGTGGGCGGCCGCGTCGACGGCACCATCCCGCATGCCGCGGCGTGGGTGCCCGCGTCGGTCACCACGCGCCCCGACGGCAGCAAGGGCGTGATGCCGCACTTCATCGACCGCGCCAAGCCCGGCGTGATCGCTGTCACCACCAAGGGCCGCCGCTTCACCAACGAAGGCAACTCGTACCACGACTTCGTGCAGGCGATGGTCAAGGCCTGCGAGGGCGAGCCCGAGGTCACGGCCTGGCTGTTGTGCGACCACAAGGCGCTGCGCGACTACGGCCTGGGCTGCGTCGCGCCCGCGCCGCTGCCCATCGGGCGGCACCTGAAGAGCGGCTACCTCAAGCGCGGCGCCACCGTCGGCGAACTGGCGAAGGAACTCGGCATCGCGCCCGCCACGCTCGAAGCCACCGTGCAGGAGTTCAACAAGGGCGCGCGCACCGGCGAAGACCCGGCCTTCGGCAAGGGCAGCAAGGCCTACAACCGCTACCAGGGTGACGCCAACATCACGCCCAACCCCTGCGTCGCGCCGCTGGAGAACGGCCCCTACTACGCCATCAAGCTGGTGATCGGCGACATCGGCACCTTCGCCGGCCTCGTCACCGACGAGAAGACCCGCGTGCTCGACGCCAACCGCCAGCCGATCAAGGGCCTCTACGCGGTGGGCAACGACGCCGCCAGCGTCATGGGCGGCAACTACCCCGGCGCCGGCATCACCCTCGGCCCGGCGCTGACCTTCGGCTATGTCGCCGGCCTGCAGGTCGCGCAGGCCGAAGCCAAGGCCACGGCGCAGCTGAAGGTGGAGCAGCGCGAGGCCGTGCCGGTCAGCCGCGCCGCCTGAGCGTCATACACCCACACATATATATAGAGAGAAGGAGACACCGATGGCCTTTCCATCCACCGTCGCACCCCGCCTGCTCGAAGGCCGCCTGGCCTTCATCACCGGCGCGGGCCAGGGCAACGGCCGCGCGCTCGCGCTGGGCCTGGCGCAGGCCGGTGCGCGCGTGGTCGTCACCGACATGAACGACGCCACCGTGCGCGAAACCGCGCAGCTGGTGCGCGACGCGGGCGGCGAGGCCTGGTCCTTCGTGCTCGACGTGACCGCGCCCGAAGCCTGCCAGGCATTGGCCGAGCGCGTGGGCAAGGAGATCGGCAACGTCGACCTGCTGGTCAACAACGCCGGCATCATCATCCGCGAGAACACCAGCAGCCCCAACGCCGCTGCCAACTGGAAGAAGACCATCGACGTGAACGTGCACGGCACCTTCAACACCACGCTGGCCTTCATCCCGGTGCTCAAGCAGACGAAGGGCTCGATCATCAACATCGCCTCCATCGCCGCCTATGCGGGGCAGGGCGCGAGCCTGGGCTACTCGCCGTCGAAGGGCGCGATCAAGATGCTCACGCAGTCGCTCGCGCAGGAGCTGGCGCCCGCCGGCGTGCGCGTCAACGCGCTGGCCCCCGGGGTGATCGAGACGCCCATGACCGCCGCCACCCGCGAGAACCCGCAGCGCCTGGAGTCGTTCATGACGCGCATCCCCATGGGCCGCGTCGGCCAGACCGAAGACCTCGTGGGCCCGGTGATCTTCCTGGCCAGCGACATGTCGCGCTACGTCACCGGCATCGTGCTGCCGGTGGACGGCGGCTTCCTCGCCGTCTGAGCCCCCTTTTGTTTTTTCCGCTTCCCCGTCCGTCAACCTCAGGAGACAAAAAATGAAAACCATCCGTCTGTACAAGACGCTGCTCGCCGCGGCCGCGTTCGCCGCCTTCACGGCCGGCGCTACCGGTGCCATGGCGCAGGACATCAAGGTCGGCTACAACGGCGACCTCTCCGCGTCGCCCTCGGCCCAGAGCGGCCAGGCCGCGGTGCTGGGCATGGAAGCGGCCATCGCCGACATCAACGCCGCAGGCGGCGTGCTCGGCAAGAAGCTGGCGCTGGTCACGCGCGACGACGTCTCGGCGCCGCCGAAGTCGATCCAGAACATGAGCGACCTGATCGACAACGAGAAGGTGGTTGCTGTCTTCGGCCCCACCAACTCGGGCAACGCGATGGCGTGGAAGCACATCGCCAACCAGAAGAAGATTCCGGTGCTGGGCAACGTGGGCTCGGGCACCGACATCACCAAGCCGATGAGCCCCGGCGCCGACAACTACATGTTCCGCGTCTCGATGGTCGACCGCGAGCAGGTCGCCGCGCTCATGGCCTACGTGAAGAAGAACACCGCAGGCTCCAAGGTGGTGGGCCTGATGGCCGAGACCACCGGCTACGGCCAGGGCGGCCTGAAGGACATGGAGGAGATCGCCAAGCTGCAGGACATCAAGATCGCCGCCACCGAGCGCTTCGGCGTCGGCGACACCGACATGACCTCGCAGCTGAGCAAGATGAAGGCCGCCAACGTCGACACCGTGGTGGTGTGGGCGCAGGGCACGCCCATCGCGCAGCTGGTGCGCAGCATGGAGAAGATCAACTACTTCCCCCTGACGCTCACCTCCTGGGCCGCCGACAACATCACCTTCTACGACGCGGCCGGCAAGCAGCTCGCCGAGAAGCCGATCTTCATGCGCACCGTGAGCGAGACCCGCACGCCCGCGCAGCAGAAGCTCTTCGACCGCATCGGTGCCAAGCTGAAGGCGCCGGGCTCGTTCTCTTTCGCGCTGCACGGCTATGACTCGATGCAGCTGCTGGCGCAAGCCATGAAGCAGGCCAACAGCACCGACGGCGCGGCGGTGCGCGCGGCGCTCGAAGACCTGAAGACGCCGGTGCAGGGCGTGCTCAAAACCTACGACAAGCCCTTCAGCAAGACCAACCACGAGGCGCTGACCGCCAAGGACCTGGTCTGGATCCGCTGGAAGGACGGCAAGCTGATGCCCTACACCGACGCGCTGATCCAGGGCCTGAAGCCGGCCGACTTCAAGCAGTAAGCAAGACAGAAAAGAAGAGGCGAAGCGACCGGCGTGCCCGCGCGGCAGCTGGCGCCGTCTCGCAACGGAGATACACACCATGGTTGAAGCGCTCCTGCAGGCGCTCATCAGCGGGCTCGCCGTCGGCGGTGCCTATGCGCTGGTGGCGCTGGGATTCAGCATCACGTTCACGACCACCAAGACGCTGAACTTCTCGCACGGCGAGTTCGTCTCGGCCGGCGCCTTCATCGGCATGAGCGCCCTGTTCCTGGTGCTGGGCAAGCCGCTGAGCTCCACCACCTTCGGCGACGCCGTGCCCGGCGCGGGCGCGCAGCTGTTCGCGCTGCTGGCCGCGCTCGGCGTGATGGGCCTCTTGGGCTGGCTGCTCTACGTGCTGGGCGTGCGCCCCTTCGCGGGCCGCCCCGGCATGGCGTGGGTGATGAGCACGCTGGGCTTCGGCGTGATCCTGCAGAGCGTGGGGCTTGCCATCTGGGGCCCGAAGCCGGTGGTGGTGCCCGCGCCGGTGGGCGACACAGTGATCCGCATGTTCGGCGTGGGCGTGCGCCCGCAGGAGCTGCTCACGCTGGGCGTGGCGGTGGTCGTGATGTTCGGCTTCGACCGCGTGATGAACCGCACCATGATCGGCAAGGCCATGCGCGCCGTCGCGCAGAACGGCAACGTCGCCAGCCTGATGGGCATCAACACCAACGCGATGATGATCGGCGCCTTCGTCGTCAGCTCGGCGCTGGCGGGGCTCTCGGGCTTCCTGCTCGCGCCCATCGCGCAGGCCTCGCTCTTCATGGGGCTGACCGTAGGCCTGAAAGGATTTTCGGGCGCGATGATCGGCGGCCTGAGCAACCCGCGCGGTTGCGTGATCGGCGGCTTCCTGCTCGGCGTGCTCGAGTCGATGGTCAACCTCTGGCAGGCGCAGTGGCGCGAGGTGGCGGTGTTCGCGCTCGTCATCCTGGTGCTGGCCTTCCGCCCCACGGGTCTGTTCGGCCGCTCGACGGTGGAGAAGGTATGAAGCGCCTCGCCCATCCCCTCGCCGTGGTGCTGGTCGCGGCGGTGCTCTGCGGCATCGTCTCGATGTCGGGCAACGACTACTACCTGCGCATCGCCTTCATGATGTGCGTCTACTACCTCTGCGCCGCCGGCATGAACGTGCTGGTGGGCTACGCGGGGCAGAAATCGCTGGGCCAGGCCGGGCTGTTCGCGGCCGGCGCCTACGGCGTGGCGCTGCTGACCTCGCGCACCGACATGGACCCGTGGCTCGCGCTCGCGCTGGCCGCCGTCATTTCGGGCCTGTGCGGCGTGCTGATCGCGCTGCCCTCGCTGCGCGTGAAGGGGCCGTACCTGGCCATGGTCACGCTGGCCTTCGGCATCGTGGTGGAGAAGCTCGTGGGCGAATGGACCGACGTGTTCGGCGGCGCCCAGGGCATCTACGGCATCCGCCCGCTGACCTGGAAGGGCGCGCCGCTGGACACCACGCAATGGGTCATCCTGGGCATCGTGCTGTGCGCGGCGCTGCACCTGCTGCTGCGCAACCTGCTCAACGGCCGCTTCGGCCGTGCGCTGCTGTCGCTGCAGGCGGACGAGATCGCTTCGTCTTCCGTGGGCGTGCGCGTGTACCGCGCCAAGGTCATGGCCTTCGTGGTGGCGGCCGTCACCTGCGGTATCGCGGGCGCGCTGGTGGCGCAGCAGAACCAGTACATCAACTCCGACTTCATCACCTTCCACCTGTCGATCTTCATCCTGCTGCTGGTGCTGTTCGGCGGCGCGGGTTCCATGTATGGCCCGCTGGTGGGCGCGGTGCTGCTCACGCTGACCGACGCGCTGCTCGCGCGCTGGCCCTCGGCGCAGCACTTCCTCTACGGCTTCCTGCTGCTGTTCGCGCTGTACGTGATGCCGGGCGGCGTGGTGGGCCTGTTCAACAAGTGGTTCATGAAGTCGCGCCATCGCGGCGAGGGCGCTGGCGGCAGCGGCATTCCGGGCCAGATCGGCCCCGGCGGCGAAGGCGAGCTGCTGGTGGTGCAGGGCGTGACCAAGTCGTACGGCGGCGTGAAGCCGGCGCAGGACGTGTCGTTTCGCCTGCAGCGCGGCCACATCCATGCGCTGATCGGGCCGAACGGCGCGGGCAAGAGCACCATGATCAACATGCTCACCGGCGTGATCGAACCCGACGCGGGCTCCATCCGCTTCCTGGGCCGCAACATCGTGGGCGAGCCGGCGCACGCCATCTGCTGCATGGGCATGGGCCGCACCTTCCAGAACCTGCGCCTGTTCGCGGACCTCTCGGTGCTCGACAACGTCATGCTGGGCCGCCACAGCCGCATGAGCAACGGCTTCCTGTCGTCGCTCGTCGCGTGGCCCACCGCGAACCGGCAGGAGAAGGCGACGCGCGAGCGCGCGCTGCAGCTTCTCGACCTGGTCGACCTCGGCCACCTCGCGCACTGGCCCGCCGGCAGCCTGCCCTACGGCCTGCAGCGCCGCGTGGAGCTGGCGCGCGCGCTGGCCACCGAGCCGCAGCTGCTGCTGCTCGACGAACCGGCCGCCGGCCTCAACCCGCAGGAGACCGCCGAGCTCGGCGAGCTGCTGCTGCGCATCGGCAAGTGCGGCGTGTCGATCCTGATGGTGGAGCACCACATGGACCTGGTGATGTCGATCTCCGACCACGTGATCGTGCTCGACTACGGCATCAAGATCGCCGAGGGCAGGCCCGCCGAGGTTCAGGCCAACCCGCGCGTGGTCGAGGCCTACCTGGGCGTGGACGACGAAGAAGAAGAGGCACTGGCCACGGCCATGCCCGCCTGAGCAGAAAGACCGAAACCATCATGCTGAAAATCGAATCGGTGAAGGTCTCGTACGGCGCCATCGAGGCTGTCAAGGGCGTGAGCCTGGAAGTGCGCGCGGGCGAGGTCGTCACCATCATCGGCGCCAACGGCGCCGGCAAGAGCACGCTGCTCAAGAGCATCGTCGGCCTGGAGCCCGTGGCCGAGGGCCGCGTGCTCATCGACGGCAACGACTGCACGAACGTGCCTTCGCACCGGCGCGTGGGCCTGGGCGTGGCGCTGTCGCCCGAGGGGCGCGGCGTGTTCCCCGACCAGACGGTGCGCGAGAACCTGATGCTCGGTGCCTACTCGCGCCGCGGCGACAAGGCTTTCGTGGAGCGCGGCATCGAGCGCGAGTTCGCGCGCTTCCCGCGCCTGAAGGAGCGCCAGCACCAGCCCTCGGGCACGCTCTCGGGCGGCGAGCAGCAGATGCTGGCCATCGCCCGCGCGCTCATGAGCGAGCCGCGCCTGCTACTGCTCGACGAGCCCTCGCTGGGCCTGGCGCCGCTCATCATCAAGGACATCTTCGATGCCATCCGCCAGCTGCGCAGCTCGGGCCTGACCATCCTGCTCGTCGAGCAGATGGCCAAGCAGGCGCTGGGCGTGGCCGACCGCGCCTACGTGCTCGAAACCGGCTGCATCACGCTCGAAGGCTCCGGGCGCGAGCTGCTCGACAACCCCAAGGTGAAGTCCGCGTACCTCGGCACGCACTGATTTCATCGCTCACTTCAAAGGACTGCCAATGACCACCACCAAGAAATTCGCCAGCCACGCCGACCTCGAGGAAAAGAAGGTCTCGTTCACCCGCCTCTCGGAGAACGCCTACGCCTACACGGCCGAGGGCGACCCGAACACCGGCATCTTCATCGGCGACGAGGCCGTGATGGTGGTCGACACCCAGGCCACGCCCGCGATGGCGCAGGACGTGATCCGCCGCATCCGCGAAGTGACGCCGCTGCCCATCAAGTACGTGCTGCTGAGCCACTACCACGCGGTGCGCGTTCTGGGCGCCTCGGCCTACTTCAAGGAGGGCGCCGAGCAGATCATCGCCAGCCGCGACACCTACGACCTGATCGTCGAGCGCGGCGAGCAGGACAAGGCCAGCGAGATCGGCCGCTTCCCGCGCCTGTTCCGCAACGTCGAGTCGGTGCCGCCGGGCCTGACCTGGCCGACCATGACCTTCGACGGCACCATGAGCGTGTGGCTGGGCAAGAAGCTCGAAGTGAAGATCGCGCAGGTGGGCCGCGGCCACACCAAGGGCGACACCATCGCCTACCTCGAAGACCAGAAGATCTGCTTCGCGGGCGACCTCGTCGAGTACCAGAGCACCGCCTACGCCGGCGACTGCTACTTCCGCGACTGGCCCGCCACGCTCGACCGCCTCGCGGGCTTCGGCTTCGAGAAGCTGGTGCCCGGGCGCGGCGCCGCGCTGGAGAACGCCGCCGACGTGCGCAAGGCCATCGCCTCCACGCGCGCCTTCATCTCCGACGTGTACACGCTGGTCAACAACGGCGTGGCGCAGGGCAAGACGCTGAACGCGATCTACAAGGAAACCGTGGCCGCGCTGCGCCCAACGTACGGCCATTGGGTCATCTTCGACCACTGCATGCCGTTCGACGTGACGCGCGCCTACGACGAGGCCACCGGTCACGTCCACCCGCGCATCTGGACCGCCGAGCGCGACATCGAAATGTGGAACGAGCTGGAGGGATGACCTCCCCCAGCCTCGCCCACTTCGTGTGGCTCGGACACCCCCTCGCGGGGGCGCACCCTGCGGCCCGGCAGAGCCGGTTCCGCGGGAGCCCGCGAGGGGGCCTCGCTGCGCGGGCCGTGGTGTGGCGTTGTCTTTGACAAACGATTGAAATGAACCAGCCTGCGCCGTCGTCGTCTTCATCAGCCTCTGCTGGCGCCACACCCGCCGCCGTGCAGGCCTGGCTGCTGCTGGGAATGCTCGTGTGGGGCGTGAACGTGTCGGCGGTGAAGGTGCTGACGGGCTTCTTCGAGGCGCTGCCGCTGGCGGCCTTGCGCATGGCGGTGGCGTGCGTGGCGCTGAGCGCGATCTTGCTGTGGCGGCGCGGCGGGGTGCCGGCGTTCGGCATGCGGCGTCTTGCGGCACTTGCCGGCTGCGGCTTCCTGATGGTGTATGCCAACCAGATCCTGTTCGCGCTGGGGTTGCAGCGTTCGACGGCCACCAACGGGGCGCTGATCATGGCGCTGAGTCCGCTGGTGTCGGCGCTGATGGCGGCGCTGGTGTTCCGCGAGGCGCTGACGGCGCGGCGGCTCGTCGGCGTGGCGCTGGGCTTCGCGGGCGTGGCGGCGGTCGTGCTCAGCCATCCGGGCGCGAGCCTGTCGCACGCGGGGTTGGGCGATTTGCTGCTGGCGCTGTCGGTGGTGAGCTTCGCGGTCGGCGGCGTAGGCGTGCAGCGCCTGGCGCGGCAGATCGATCCGCTCTCGATGAGCTGGGGCATCTACGTGATGGGCACCGCGATGCTGGTGCTGCACACGCTGCTCGGGCCCTCGCCGCTGGGCGCGGCGCAGCTGTTCCCGGGTGCGTGGCCGTGGGTGCTGGTGCTGTTCTCGGGCGTGGCCGCCACCGCCGCCGGCAACCTGATCTGGAACCGCGCCATCTCCGTCATCGGCGTGGCGCGCACCGCTGTCTTTCTCTATTGGGTGCCGGTGTTCGGCGTCGCGGTCGCGGCGCTGCTGCTGGGCGAGGTGCTGACTTGGTGGCACCTGTTCGGCTTCGCCGCGGTGATGAGCGGCACGTGGCTGGGCACGCGGCCGGCAGCCGCCGCCGTGCCCAAGCCTGCACCCTGATTTCTTCCATCCATGTCCACCGACTCTCTCCCCCTGCTGTTCCAGCCCCTGCAACTGCGCGGCCTCGCATTGGCCAACCGCGTCGTGATCTCGCCGATGTGCCAGCACGCCGCCGAGCGCGGCCATGCCACGCCGTGGCACATGGTGCACCTGGGCAAGTTCGCGCTCGGCGGCGCCGGGCTGATCCTCACCGAGAGCACAGCGGTCGATCCGCGCGGTCGCATCGGCACCGCCGACCTCGGCCTGTGGAACGACAGCCAGATCGCGCCGCTGAAGGCCGTGGTCGATTTCGTGCATGCGCAGGGCAGCGCCATCGGCGTGCAGCTCGCGCATGCAGGCCGCAAGGCGGGCAGCGAGCCGCTGTGGGAGGGTGGCGCCGCACTCGGCGATGCGCGCATGGCCGCAGACGAGGAGCCGTGGGAGCGCCTGGGGCCGAGCGCACTCGCGGCAGGGCCCGGCTGGTCGGCACCGCGCGCGCTCGATGCCGATGGCATCGCGGCGGTGGTGCAGCGCTTCGTCGATGCCACGGTGCGCGCAGACAAGGCGGGCTTCGACGTGGTCGAGCTGCACTTCGGGCACGGCTACCTCGTCGCCAGCTTCCTTTCACCCAACGCCAACCATCGCGACGATGCGCTCGGCGGCAGCCGCGACAACCGCATGTGGCTCGCGCTGGAGATCGCGCAGCGCGTGCGTGCCGCGTGGCCGGCGGAGAAGCCGCTGTTCTGCCGCCTCTCGGCGGTCGACGGCACGCCCGATGGCTGGAACCTGGACGACTCGGTGGTGCTCGCGCGCGAGCTCAAGCGCTGCGGCGTCGACGTGATCGACTGTTCCTCGGGCGGCCTCACCGAGGAGACGCGCGCGCTGCCGGTGCCGCGCGGACTGGGCTTCCAGGTGCCGTTCTCCGCGCGCATCCGGCAGGAGGCGCAGGTGCCCACGCAGGCGGTCGGGATGATCGTCGACGCGCATCAGGCCGAGGCCGTGCTCGCCGCCGGGCAGGCCGATCTCGTCGCCCTGGGCCGCGAGGCCTTGCTCGACCCCTACTGGGCGCACCACGCGGCCGCGACGCTCGGTGCGGACCCCGGCTTCCAGCGCTGGCCGGTGCGCCACGGCGTGTGGCTGGCCAAGCGCGCGCCCGGCCTCGCGCGAGCGCGCGCCGAGGCCGAAGCCGCCTTGCAAATCAACGATAAGGAGACAAGCAGATGACCGAACCGACGCCCCTGCGCATGGGCCTGATCCGCAAGAAACCCGAATGGACCGACGAGGCCTTCCGCAGCCACTGGCGCGACAGGCACGGCCCGCTGGTGGCGCAGCTGCCCACGCTGCGCGGCTACCGGCAGAACCTCGTGCTCGACCGGCTGCAGCGCGGCATCGACTTCGCGCGCGGGCCGTGGGACTTCGACGGCTTCTCGCAGCTGGGCTTCGACGAGGCGAAGCAGGCCGACGCGGCATTCAACCGCGGCGAGCTCGCCGCCGCCATCCGCGCCGACGAGGAACGCTTTCTGGGCGGCCTGCACATCGTGACCGTCGCGCAGACCGAGGTGATCGCGCCGCCGCCCAAGCCCGAGGGGCTGCTCAAGCGCATCTCGCTGCTGCGCCGGCCCGTCGAGCAGTCGGAAGAAGACTTCCGCCGCGAATGGAAGGTGCACGCCGACCACGTGCGCCGCATGCCCGGCGTGAGCGGCTACCGCCAGAACGTGGTGACCGCGCGCGAGTTCGTGAAGGGCACGCCCTGCGGCTACGCGGAGCTACCGATCGACGGCATCGTCGAGCTGTGGTTCGAGAACCCCGGCACGCTCGATGCGGCCTTCGCATCGCCGCAAGGGCAGGTGACGATGGCGCACGCGCTCACCTTCCTTGCGGAGATCACGGCCTTCGTGGTGGAGGAGCACCGCGTGGTGTGAGGCCAATGAGGGCGGGCCGGGCATGAATGCGCTCGCCGCGCGGTGTCGCCGGCCATAACATCGGCGATCGTCAAACCGGAGCGGCACACATGGGGCGCACTCGCATCTTCTTCCTGGGCATCGCCATGGCCACGGCCGCATGCGCGGCGTCCGCCCAGACGCGCAAGCCGCTTCCGCCCGGCGTGGCGGGCGTGATGCGCATCGACGCCGGCACCGACTACGTGTTTCTCGACCGCCCCACCACCGTCGGCGGCGCCTGCAAGGGATGGAAGGCGGTATCGATACAGGCGCCGGGACCGGCGGGCTCGGGCACCACCAACCTCATGTGCTGGAAGGAATCGAACGGCCAGCTGCTGACGGCGACCGAGCAGAAGGTGACGCCGCAGGTCGCGCCGATGAGCCTGATCCGCTGAGGAGCAGCGGCGTCACGCACGCCTCCCAAAAAAAAGCGCCCCTCGAGGGAGCGCTTAACGACGCACGGATGCGTCGTGAGGAGGAACCGGGATCCACGGAACCTCCACATTGACTCTGCGCAGCGCCCGCCCATGCGGGACATTGCAAGGCAAGTGCGTGAGCGCCTGCCTACATCGGCACCCCGGGGCCGGCAGCGGGCGAGCGGGTGGCCCGCTCAGCCCAGCAGGCCGTGCAGGATGTTGGTGACCGGGTTCACCACGTGACTCACCGTCTGCTCGACCTGGCTGGTGATCGGCGCGACGACTTCGCCCACGCCGGAGGCCACTGCACCGGCCGCGCCTTCGGCCACGTGGGCCACTGTCTCGGCCACCGGCGCCACGGTGCCGGAAGTGCCGGCCAGGATGTCGGTCGCCGGCGCCGCCGCGCTGGAGGCCGCATGTGCCGCCGGAGCAGCCGCTTCGCTTGTCGCCGACTGCAGCACGTTGGCCACCGGGCCGTCGTCGCCGCCGAGCGAGCCGAGCAGGCGGCCGACCAGGCCGTCTGCGCCCAGCACGCTGCCGACCAGGCCTTCGTCGCCGAGCAGGTTGTTCACGATGCCGTCCTCGCCGAGCACGCCACCCAGCAGGCCGCCGGTGTTGCCGCCGCCGGTCACTCCGCCGAGCAGGCCGCCGACGAGGCCGTCTTCACCGAGGAGACCACCGACCAGGCCGCCGGCATCGCCGTTGGTGACGCCGCCGAGCAGGCCGCCGACGAGGCCGTCTTCACCGAGGAGACCACCGACCAGGCCACCGGCATCGCCGTTGGTGACGCCGCCGAGCAGGCCGCCGACGAGACCGTCTTCGCTGAGCACGCCGCCCAGCAGGCCGCCGTCGCCCAGCACGCCGCCGAGGAGGCCGCCATCGCCACCGAGTACGCCGTCCAGCAGGCCGTCGTCACCCAGCACGCCACCGAGCAGGCCGCCATCGCCGCCGAGTACGCCGCCCAGCAGGCCGCCATCACCCAGCACGCCGCCGAGCAGGCCGCCATCACCACCGAGCAGACCGCCCAGCGGGCCATCGGCACCGAGGAGGCCGTCGTCGCCAAGAACCCCGCCCAGCAGGCCGTCTCCTCCGAGGAGGCCGCCGATCAGGCCGTTGTCGCCCAGCACGCCGCTGAGCAGGCCGTCTTCGCCGCCGAGCAAGCCGCCGAGGGGCGTTGCGCCAAGCAGTCCGCCGGCCACGCCGTCGGGACCGAGCAGGCTGTCGACCAGCCCGTCGCCGCCCAGCAAGCCGCCGGTGAGGCCCTCGCTGCCGAGCAGGCCGGCGAGCGAGCCGTCGCCGCCGAGTACGCCTCCGAGCAGGCCGTCGTCGCCGCTCAGCAGGCCACCCAGAAGGCCGTCGTCACCCAGCACGCCGCCGAGCAGGCCGCCATCACCGCCGAGTACGCCGCCCAGCAGGCCGTCGTCACCCAGCACACCGCCGAGGAGGCCGCCATCGCCACCGAGCACGCCGCCCAGCAGGCCGTCGTCGCCCAGCACGCCACCGAGCAGGCCACCATCGCCGCCGAGCACGCCGCCCAGCAGGCCGTCGTCGCCCAGCACGCCACCGAGCAGGCCGCCGTCGCCGCCGAGCACGCCGCCCAGCAGGCCGTCGTCGCCCAGCACGCCACCGAGCAGGCCACCATCGCCACCGAGCACGCCGCCCAGCAGGCCGTCGTCGCCCAGCACGCCACCGAGCAGGCCGCCATCGCCACCGAGTACGCCGCCCAGCAGCCCGCCAAGCAAGCCGCCATCGCCAAGCAGCTGCCCGACCAATCCGTCTTCGCCGAGCACGCTGCCCACGAGGCTGCCTTCGCCGAGCAGGCCGTCGAGCACCTGGCTGACCACGCCTTCGTCGCCGACGATCTGGTCGACGAGGCCGTCGATGCCCAGGCCGATGGTTACGCCGCCGAGTAGTCCGTCGCCACCGAGCAGGTTGTCGAGGATGTTGCCGAGCGCGTCGGTCAGGTAGTCGACCTGGCCGTTCAGCGAGCCGATGAGCGCGCCGGTGAGGCCGGCGCCCAGCAGGCCGTCGACCACGGGTGTGAGCACGCCGCCGAGGTCGGCGGTGATGCCGTCGACAGTGTCGTCCAGCGGGTCGAAGGCGTTCGGATCGTCGGGCCTGAATTCGTTGCCCGCGATGGGCGAGAGCACGTCGTCCACGAGGTCGGTGAGGCCGTCGACCGTGGGCATCAGCGACGAGAGCGTGGGCGCGGAGCTCGTGACCGCGGCACTGCGCGCGGCGGCGGCCGTACCGCCGCCTCCGCCGAGGCCGAGCAGGTTGTCGAGGGCTCCGACAAGATGGTCGGCGGCGCCGTCGCCTGGGTCGAGCAGGTGGTCGGCGTCCGCGTCGGCGTCGGCATCCGAGTCGGCGTCCGAGTCGGCGTCCGCATCGGAGTCCGCGTCCGAATCGGCATCGGCGTCCGAATCGGCGTCGGCGTCGGCGTCAGCGTCGGCATCCGCATCCGAGTCGCCGTCCGCATCCGCATCCGCGTCGGCATCGGCGTCCGCGTCTGCATCCGCATCGCTTTCGCCGATGCCCGGAACGAAGAAGGGGACCGCGCCGTCGCTGCCCCCGCCGCCGCCCAGTGCCGCCGCGAGCCCGGCGGCGCCCAGCGCGCCGAGCGCGAATTCGCCCAGCCCGATGCCGCTGCCGGCAGCGGTCTTCTTGCTCACCGCGAGCGCGGCGGCTTCGGCGTCGCTGTCGGGCGCGGTCACTTCCAGGTCGCCGGAGGCCACGTCCACGTTCACCTGCTCCAGGCCGCTCGCGAGCTTGGTCGAGCTGATGGTGGCGTCCGTGCCGCCCGTGAACACGCCGGCCAGGGGTGCCTTGTTGGTGGCCGATCCGGGAAATAGAACGTTGGCATGGCCGTCCTGCGGAACGATCACGCGGTCGCCGGCCATCAGCGTCTGGTTGCCGGACACCGGGATCGCCACGCCGTCGCGCATGACGACCGTGCCGGGTGTCGCATTCGACAGTGACCCGATGCCGGCCGGCGCCGCAGCCGGTGTTGCCGAGGCGGCGGCGGCCGCCCCCATGGGAGCGACCGGCCGGACCGTCGCCTGCGCGAGGATCACCGGCGTGGCGGCACTGCTGTCGGCGCCTCCGGCGATCGAAGAAATCGTTGTGTTGGCATCCGCCATGGCAGCCTCCTCGGTAGTGGGAGTGGCTGACGGGGCAACTTGTGTGCCGCTTTTTTGCGCAGGTGCCGGCGTGGGGCAAGGTGCGCGCAAACTGTTGATTTACATGGAGATTTTTGCCGGAGCCATGCCGCGATGGAAGCGCCGGGCGGACGCACTTCGGCACTTGTTACGTAGCGCTGTTACCTTGTCAGTACGTAACGAAGGCCGGGGCGCAAGCAGCTGCCCGGCCGCGGATCAGGCTGCGGGCCGCAGCCGCGGCGACACCGGGATGTCGCGGGAGAAGTCGCGGCGCGGTGCCGAGGGCAGTGCGTCGCGCGGTACGTCGCCGGGCAGCACGAATTGGCTGATGAGCGTGTCCAGGTTGCGGGCCTGGTCGCGCAGGCTTTCCGATACGGCGGCCGACTCCTCGACCATGGCCGCGTTCTTCTGCGTCATCTCGTCCAGCCGGGCGACGGCGGCGTCGATCTGGGCGATGTCCTGCACCTGCGACTGCGTCGCCATCGTGATGGCGCCGACCGTGTCGGCGACCTGGCCGATGGAAGCGACGATGCGCCCCATCGTGCGGCCAGCGTCGTCGGCGAGCGCGGTGCCCGACTCGATGCGCCGCACCGAGTTCTCGATCAGGCTCTTGATCTCGCGCGCAGCCGCGGCCGATCGCGTGGCCAGCTGCCGCACCTCAGACGCGACCACCGCGAAGCCGCGTCCCGCGTCGCCGGCCCGCGCAGCCTCGACCGCGGCATTGAGCGCCAGGATGTTCGTCTGGAAGGCGATGGCGTCGATCACGCCGGTTATGTCGGCCACCCTGTGCGACTCGCGCCGGATGTCCTGCATGGTGCTCACCACCTGGGACACCGCCTCGCCGCCCTGCGCTGCGACCGTGGCGGCGGCCCCGGCCATGCGTTCGGCCTCGCCGGCGGCCGTGCTCGATTGCTGCGCGTTGTGCATGACCTGCCCGAGCGCCGCCGCCGTCTGCTGCAGGCTGGCCGCGGCGCCTTCGGTGCGTGCCGAGAGTTCCGAGTTGCCGTGCGCGATCTCGGCGGCCGCCGTGCGCACGTTCTGCACCGACTCGCGCACGCGCTGCACCAGTTCGCGCAGCGCGCCCTGCATGGCGCCCAGCGCCTGCAGCATCTGGCCCGCCTCGTCGCGGGAGTGGCCCTCGATGTCCTGGCGCAGGTCGAGGGTGGCCACGCGTCCGGCTGTGCCGCTCGCGAGCCTGATCGGCCTGCCGATGCTGCGCATCAGCCCCAGCGCCAGCACACCGCCCAGCAGCAGCGCGGCCACGCTGAACAGCACCAGCGCAATGCGCGCCGAGGCGCTCAGCTCGGCGACGTGCTCGCCTGCCACGTCGATGGCCAGCCGCTGCGATTGCGCGAGCCTGGAAACGGCGGCCAGCAGCGCGGCCGAACTGGGCTGGAAGCGCTGCGCGTACACGTTGCGGATGCGCTCGGTGAGGCCCGAGTCGCGCGCGGCGATCAGTTCCTTGACGACGCCCGCGAAGTCCCTGGCGGCGGCGTCGGCCTGCGCGAGCAATGCGCGGTCGGCCTCGTCGTGCAGTCGCTGGTCGAGCTGTTTGATCAGTTCGTCGTAACTGGCGGCGGTTGCGCGGATGTCCGCCGCAAGAATCTCGCCGACCTCGGGTTCGGAGCTCAGCGCCATCGCCTTGTAGCGCTCGGCATTGATCGCCTGCAGGCGGTAGGCGTCGGCCACGATGCGCTCCGACACGCCGCGCTGCTGGATGGCTTCGCGCGTGGCCTCGTCGACCTTGGCGAGCGAACGAATGCCGATGCCGGAGCCCGCGAGGGTCAGCAGCAGGACGGCCGAGAAGGTGAACAGGAGGCGGCGACCGAGGATGTTGCGGGAGCCGGAGGAGGGGAGGAGAAGGTGGGCGTCTGATGTCACGCGCGGATTAGACCGAGGGCGTGTGACTGGTCGTTGACCCGGACCCGCGTGTGGGCGGGGCTTGCGCCGGGCCTGCCTGGGGTCTTGAAAAGCCGTTGCGATTCAACGACTTGGCGATCTGGTGGTGCCTTCGACAGGAATCGAACCTGTATCTGAGTCTTAGGAGGACCCCGTTCTATCCATTGAACTACGAAGACCGGATGGGGATGCACGAAGCGGCGAGCTGCGGTGCGCCCGCGATTTTATAGGGTTCG
>Ga0102587_1001315_pt1 | contig 18965 bp, 25 predicted proteins | sample AraplaF_Col_mTSA_FD_76853 | JGI IMG/M metagenome (GOLD analysis project Ga0102587, IMG submission 76853) | Arabidopsis root microbial communities from the University of North Carolina, USA - plate scrape MF_Col_mTSA (SPADES assembly) (version 2) | ecosystem: Host-associated > Plants > Roots >... | reverse complement strand
AGCAAGGCTTGACCGCCTTGCAGTTCGCCGAACGCGCCAACCGCCCGGATGCCGTCGAAGCGATCGCCACCGCGATCCGGAAGAAGCGGCCGGCTGGGCAATGGTGACTCCGGGATCCATCTGACGGCGTAGTCCACATAACACGCCATGACAAAAACACCCCGCACCCGTCAGCGCTGGGATTTTGGGTTCACCCTCAGGCAGCACCCGTACCCGTACATGGTTTACGGCCCCGTGCTGCTCGGTTTTCTGATCGCGGTGGGTTCATACAGTCATCTGTTGGCTATCGGTCCCGGAAACCGGCGGCTGTATTTTCACTATCTGCCTTTGGCACTTTGTGTGCTGGGAGGCGGAGTATTGCAAGTCGTTCTGTCGGTGGTTTGCCCGGCTAGCAAACGAATTGACATTGACGCGACCGTCAAATCCCTGGACGAGTGGAGAAAGGTCGACATCAGAAACAAGGCGAACACTTTGATAGCTGCCATCGGAATTGCCTCGATCTGCTTGCTCATGGGCTGGGTATTGGGTGGCTGGGTGATGGCTGTCTTCGTGGTTCGTTGATATCTTAAGATTTCAAGATGTATATCCCGGACTCTTTTATGAACGCGGCCCTCGCCAAGCTCAATCACCAGTTCCATGAGCAGGACTTCATCGACTTTTCGGTGTGGGCTACCTACTACGAGCCCGATGACATTGATGCCCTTGTCGACTTCGGATACAACCGTCAAGAAGTCGAACGGCTCGTCTCGCTCATCAAGAACAACGACGAATACTCCTTTCCGCTTCCGCCGCAGGCCGCGACTTCTCCTTTCAACTACCTATACCTCGGCGTTCGGGCAACCACGCGAGGTGGAAAGCGGCTTGTGGGTTATCTCACCGGGCCCTGCTTCGGTGTCTTTTACAACGGAAAGTCCTATCAGTTCAACACCGCCCTTCGTGCTCTGTCTTTGCAGGCTGCCAAAGAGCTCTCAGCGGCTCTCGGTGAGCGGGCCGTTTTTCCCATGCAAGTTGAGGTCATGGCCACTGGTGAGAACAAAGAGGAAGATCTGTGGTGAGCGGGCAGATGGCTAACCCCTCCGTCAAGGGGACGTCTTGCGCCGAGGCGCAAGCCGCCCCTTACGTCGAACGTTAGGCAGCATGGACCTTCCTCCAGACTTTGAGCTCGTCGGATTCTTCGAGGTGGAGCCGACCCTTCGGATCCCTGGGGCTCCGTGGGCATACAACGGGCTCTCATTTGAATCATTGCGTGGCGTTCATCTAGTTCGGTGTCGCCTAGAAATGGACGTGGGATCGGTAACAGTCCAGTGGCTGGAGGGCGGCGTACCGAGAGCCGACATCGCTCTGAAGTGGGTCCGTTCCGTGAGCGTGGTGCGTTCGGGTGGGGTAGAAGCCCTCGTCGCGAGCGGCATTAGCGGCAATCCAGATGTCACGATGGAGCTTCGGTTGCGTCCTGAGGTCTCCCTTAAATTTGTCGCACAACCAAAGTACCCTTCGAGTGTTGCCTAACACTTCGCTGGAGCGGACGCGTGATAGATAAAGTGCCCAGCTAACCCTTCAATCGAGAGGACAACCAACGACGGGTCAAGCTTGAGTGTGGGTCCAAATTCGATGGAAAACTCGGGTCAGACTTCAGCGGAATTCAACAGCCAAGGTGTCTTGGGCGAACGAGAGAACCTCTAGCGAGGTATAGGCGCCCACTTGATAGCCAAACAGGATGAATTCGAATTGGGCATGCTTGGCTTCCCAATCGGACTGAAATTTTGGTTCTGGTCCTGAGTTTCTGAAGTCATGCTGATCGAGAGAGGCTACCTCGTGCTCTCCAGTTCCCATTTTGCATAGGTTCTCGAACGTGTACCCCATAAAGCTGCCGCCAGGATAGACGCTGCTCAAATGCCCGCCTTGATGCGACCGCGACTCGCTGTATTGAGCGTGGACGACATATGGCACTTTGCGCTTCTTGAGGACTTGGAGGACAAACATGAGCTAGTTCCGGTGAGGCCTAACTTTGATATGCCGCAAAACTGCGGAATAACATGGCCACCAGTCAGATAACACAGGTGACTCTGGTTCAAACAGCTTTGCAGTCCACGCTGCTTTGCGGTGAGGCAGTCGTAAGTCTGCTTGGCCAAAAGCTGTCATCTTACTTATGTCTGCTTCGGGCCCAAAGTGGACATGATGAAATATTCCACGATGTATATTCCGGGCTCGTTATGAAAACTCTGTCTCATAAAACCCGTTGATAAAACACCACGATCTTTGTGATGTTAAGCAAACCCTCCCCTAATCGGAGGGTTTTTTTATGCCCGAGCGATTAATCCGATGAGTAATTCGGAGGAGGGCAGAGAATCAAGTCTAATAGCCAACGGCCGCTTTCGGTCAAAAGCAGCCCACTCGCGCAATCTACTTGAAGCAGTCTCCGCTACAAGCCAACACGTTTTATATATGAAAGGGATCTGTAATGGATTGGGTGAAAGAAATCGCTATTGCCGTTCTCGTAAAGCGAAAAGTAGCCGACGCGGATGTCGAGCATGTATGGGATCACGCTTTCCCGGGCGTTGCAGCAACTGAGCAAGAAATTGGCGATATTGAGGCCCGCCTCGGATTCTCCCTCGATGCAGAGCATCGTGCATTTCTTTTACACGCAAATGGATGGGACTGGTTCTTTCAATCAGTCGATGTGTTTGGCACGTCAGACTTGTTGGGAGGACCTCGGTGTCAGCGAGCTGAGGAGCTATTGAAGAGCTTGGAGAGTTTGAGTGATCTTTGTGGATTCAGTAGGGATGAATTGCTTCCTATTGCAGTCTCTAGGTTCAATACAGATGTCTTCGCAATATCGACATCGCGATCTCAATCACCTGGCACAGTTCTTTGGTTTGCTGGGCAAGTGATCGACACGTTTCCGAACTTTAGCGAGTGGTTTCTCTCGTTGGTGGACTACAACCGGAGCGAGTATCAAGCTTTAATTGAGGGGAAATAGGCGCGAGAGTGTGTTTATCGTTTCAGGTGTCGTCACGGCTTCTGGTACAGGCTCTTCGAGATCACAAAGCTAAAACGAAATAGCCTCAGTGTTCCACGATATGTATTCCGGGTTCGTTATCACTACTCTGTTGATAGAACCACGTTGTCATAACACCACGATCTTTGTGATGTTAAGCAAACCCTCCCCTAATCGGAGGGTTTTTTTATGCCCGAGCGATTCATCCGATGAGTAATTCGGAGGAGGGCAGTGGAATCGAGTTTAATAGCTGAACGACTGCTATCGGCCGGAAGCGGACATTAATCTTTTTTACGAGCGTAGTAAGGTGCCTTGATGTTCGCAATAGGATTCGGTTTCATACTGATTGTGGGCTTGATTTCCTGTTCCGTGGCTGGGCTGTTTGCATTTGCTTTGGTTAAAGCAATGCAAACGACGACCGGAGGCGACAAGTCCGCGTCTATTTTTAAGCGCACCATGGCGTTGTTTGTGGCGATATCTGCAGCATGTGCCGTTAGTTATCCATTCCTTAGAAACGCTTACATAGACCATCTTTGCAGTGCTGAAAGCGGCGCTCACATATTTGTTCCCGCGGCCGAATGGAAACCACGTCCATCCAATCTAACCGTTACAGGTAGCGAGCGATCTGGGAATACCTGGAGATCAGTCCTAGCTCCCGAACTGGTCCAGCTAGTATCCGATGAGCACCGTGGGTGGGGCGTGAATGAAGAGCGGGTAGTTTTGGTGGAGGCGAGCTCGGGCCAAACCCTAATGTTCTTCAACGGTTTCAAGCCCAACCTATCTATCGGTCTGCTGTTTCTGATTTTTCCCGAGAGTAGGTGCTACGTGCCCTTCTCACACAAAATTCGGGAGGATTACAAAGCACGTACCCAAAAATAGGATGTTGGGAGGCCGCCAAGCCCAAGCGCAGCGACGAATGAGTTCTAACCATTCCATCGAGCGGACCACCTAAAGTCAGCCGCTCATGTAAGACGGTTGGGTGACTGCTTTCCTAGAGGAGATGGATGACTGCTTTGGGCCCCAAAGCAGACATGATGAGGTATTCCACGATATGTATTCCGGACTCGTTATTACTACTATGTAGGTAGAGTCTCGTTGTCATAACACCACGATCTTTGTGATGTTAAGCAAACCCTCCCCTAATCGGAGGGTTTTTTTTGCCCGAGCGATCCATCCGATGAGTAATTTGGAGGAGGGCAGAGGATCAAGTCTAATAGCTAATGGCCGCTTTCGGCCTGAAGCGGACTTGATTGATGACCCTCACCCCAACAAACCCATACGTCCTGGAGATAGAGCTTCTCAAAGCAGATGATGCTGACTCAACTTACCTATGGGGTCTTATCAAGCGACTAGCGGATTTGATAGGTCACGAAGCGTTGGAGCTGATTTTCGATCGGGATGATCAGTACACTGCCGAAGCCATCGGTTTCCTGATAACTCGCCCAGATAGCGTGTCCCTCATAGACGACTTTTTGCTCAGCCTTCGTTCAGAGTTTGAGAGGGCGACTGGAACGGAATGCCGAGTGCGAGTTACCGCGTATGAGCCGGGACCCGATGAAGCAGAACTTCCGGAGGGTTCTGATGTGCGGTTCTACAAAAAGCGAGAAAACGGTTTCATGATTGCGCACACGTCCAGCTCGGTGGCTGTGACACATGTGCCGACTGGCTTAGTGGTCAGGTCGAACCAGTTACGAAGTCAACATCAAAATTACCGCCGCGCAGTCACTATGCTTGTTGGAAAATTGATTAACTTTCGAACCTGGGAAGTGAGCTAAGAGCCATAGCAGGCACTGAATACGCCATATATTCCACGATATGTATTCCGGACTCGTTATTACAACTATGTAGTTAGAGTCCCGTTGTCATAACACCACGATCTTTGTGATGTTAAGCAAACCCTCCCCTAATCGGAGGGTTTTTTATTGCCCGAACGACTCTCTCGAGAAGTAAGCCGGAAAAGCATGGGCCAATCAAGTTTATACGGCTACCTAATATTCCGGAAGATCGCCGAGATCGTCTAGCGGAAGGTGGTCGTCAACGAGCTTAACGAACGAATTCCCATCGACAGGAATAACCATCGCCGCATCCCAGTGACCCCATCCGCCATCGGCCTTTCTGTGCAACGTCACAACCTGTCTACCCCCCACGATTGCCTGCACAAGCGCCCGGCGTGACAACTCTAGCGAGAGTGCCGCACCTCCCTTCAAATCAGGCACTGCCCGCACACTAGCAATGTGGTCTCCCGAATACCGCACAGCACAAATACCGAGAGTAGCTTGAGATTGCATAAAACACCTCGACAAATAGGATGAGATAACTCATCCTAGAGGCCCTCATTACGAGGGTCTGTACGATACCGAACACAGGCTTTATCGCTACGCCGGAATAGGCTCAGTGTCCAACACCCAACAGTCACCGAAACCATTCAACCAGTGACGAGCCACACGGTGCCCGGGAGGGCATTCAAACGCAGCGGAGATGATGTCAGCAAGAGGGACATCAGGGAACTCAAGAGTGATCGCCTTGGGTGGAGTGAGGTTCTGAGTGCTGTCCCACATCCTCCGGCCCTCTAGGCCCTCCGCGTGGTGCTTTGTGAGGTACTTCGAGACATAGGCGGCCATCTTGGCCAGGCTGAATGCCTTGGCATCGGCGTGTTGCTTTTTCCGCGTTTTGCGGGTGTAGCCGTCTACGTTGATAGTGCCGCCGCTGACCATGGCGACAGGCCATTCCTGGCCGGGCTGCAGCGGGCCGCAGAAATCAAACTGCACATCACCCACCACCTCATGCCATAGCAGCGTGAGAACCTCATAGGAGGGCTTGGATATGCCCTTGTGGCGCAGGAAGCGGGGGAGGGCGTCGGTGGTGGCGTGGAAGTGCCACGCACCGCGCTTCTGAGGTTCGAAGGCCCACACCGAGCGAAAGTGCGGAACGACAGCACGGACCTTGCGCAGCCATGCCGCGAAGTCACGGCGCATCTTGTCGAAGTCCTTCATGTTCTCACGGTAGGTGCCCGTGAGCAGATGCCGGAAGCGCCCGTGTTTGATCTTGTGGCGGCAATTGCGCTTTGCGCGGGCGGCCGCCTTCGACCTGCAGACCAAGGCTTTTTTCTCTAGGTCCGCGATGTTGATGTCGAGGTCCCACTCGAAGTCCTCACCAGTGAGGGGGTTCCAGGCATCTAGCAGATGCCGCTCCTCACTCTGAGGGATACACACAAGCCGTCGCGAGATACGGACTTCACGCTGCCCCGTGCCATGCCAACCACCCACCGGCCCACGGAGGGCGCTTGTATCGAGCGCACGAGGCGCTAGGAGAGGCGGATGCCAGTATGTGGGGGCATGGGTCTTGGATTCCCAAATGGTGACCCTCCAGCCGTCCCTGACGAGCTTGCAGGGGATACCGTTGCGGTATACGATGTTGTCCATTGGCAGTGCCTCTCTTTTGCTGTCAATCTGACCCCGGGGGATTCGTAGTCCCGCCGGGGTTTTCTTTTGTCGGTCAAAAACTCAACCGCGGTTCATTTTTCAGAGGGGAACCAGACCCCCAAGCCTGTTTTGTCGAGATGTGTTCTTAAGATAAATTAAGCGGCGCTTCGCGCCGCGCGGCCTACGGCCTATGCGCGGCGTTGAAGGTCCGAGGTGTTCTGAGAGGCTACGCTTCGCTACATGGGGCATGCTGCCCCATACCCCTGTCAGGCTTCGCCCGCCCCCTGAAGGGGCCCCCACCCAATACCGGCTTATCAGGAAGTGACTTGCTTTGGCCGTGCTCATTGGATGTAGCTGCGCTTGCGCATCTGCTTGAGGATTTCGCCGTCCCTCTCGACCGTGCTTCGAATCTCAGGAGGCGGCAGGATAGGGCTGGAGGCCATCACCTGGAGCGACCGAGGCTCAGGCAAGGGCTGAGTAGCCATAGCTGGCTGCGAGGCCTGCACGGGCCTGCTTTCCTGATGCCTGGGCGGAGGCAGCGTGTCATCGAAGAACCCGCCTGCAGCGATCTGCCGGCAGAGATCCACGGGCACCTGCAGGACGGTGGCCTGCTGGCTCCAGCAGGTGCAGCTGCGGACACCTGCGCCGGGCTTGGTGCCATCGAGACAGGCGGCAGGCTTGGGAACCTGCGAGGGGCGGTCCAGTTCGTCATAGCGCGGCGCGGTCTGCGGCAAGCCAGCTATGCGAGGCTGGAAACTGGCCGCGTACTCTGCAGACGTGAGCACCTTGCGCTCGGCAGGCACGTCACCAGGCCGGTGTAACTGTGCCCTGGGCTGAGAAGTTGACACCTCTTTGCCGGCCAGCTTCGCGACATTGGAGTCGCGAGAGGAGAGGGCGCCTGTGAACTTGGAATAGGCGAACCACACCAACAGAGGCGCGATGATGATGCAAGCCAGGAAGACCCACACCCGAAACGGTATTTTCTTTTTGCCGGTGTGGAGACTTGCCGACTTGTACCAACTGTAGACCTCCTTTGGAAAGGCACGCATCGTGACCACGCCAGAATCACCTGCCGCAGGTTTCTCGCACTCGGCGTTAGGCGTGGGCCACTGCAGCACGCTGACCATGTCGGCGCCAAAAGCACGCTTCAAATGCCGGTGCCAGCTGGGCGTGCTCACCAGCCGACGAATGAAGACGTCCACCAGCATCGGGTGCGGCGCGATCATCCAGAAATCGAAACCGCGCTTGCGACGGTCCTGGGCGATGGCTGTGATGTAGTCGGGCGTGTCGCCACCCTTGCGCGCAGGGAATTCGTTCTGGCATTCATCCATCACGCAGATGGAGCCATCGGGAAGCTCTTGCCACTTCTTAGGGTCAAACGGGAGCCAACCGAAATCGATGATGGGCTGCAGCGGCGTAAAGCCGTGGTAGTAGACGGGACGGTTTTCCTTGATCTGCTGATTGCGAACGTCCTGCAGCGTGAGCAAGGTCTTGCCGGCGCCGTTCGCACCTGTCGTGAGGTAGATCATTTCTTAACGAACCTCTTGCTGGCACCGGCAATACCCGAGAGAGTCATGCGCACGGCCATCGCAGAAAAGATGATGCTGATGCACTGACCAACACCCAGGTACGAAAGCAGCGCGACCATATCGGCGGGCAGCCCTTGGATGGAATTCAAAGCCTGCGTCTTGAGCCATGTGATGGTGGTGGACACACCGCTGTAGGTGACAACGGAGATACCGAGCGCAATCAAGACCTGCCCAACGAGGGAAGGCGCGATGCGCATGAGGCCTCCCCACAGCGATGCAATCCAAGCGGCTAAAGGCATGTCATGTCCTCCGGGTTAGAACGATGCTGGCGGCCGAGAGGTAGGAGACCGCGAGCAAGATGGTTTTGAGGTAGCCCATGACTGGGCAGACGATGGAGAAGGGCAGTAGCAGGGCGGTGCCCCAAACGACTACCGAACGATCAGTGATGCAAGCAGCACCACCTATCGCATCGCTTGAATCAAAGTCAGCAGGGCTCACAGTGACGCTGCTGTTTCCGGGCAAACCGGTGGTCTGATCGCCGGTCTTCACTTTCTCGGTGTCGTAGAGCTGGGACTCGGTAGTGGTCGCATTGTTGAGACAGTTCTGCCGGTAGACCTCTTGTGCAATGGCGCCCTGGATGGCATCGCCGTCGTAAGTGAAACCGCCCGCGCAGTTACCGCCGAAAGTCGACTTCTTTTCCTCACAACCGGGCGCCTTTGGGTTGTCCGCACAATAGTCGGCCTTAGATGCGTCCTCAGTCTTAGAGCCCAAAGGGTTACCGCTGGCGTCCTTATACGTCGTCGTGGTGCTGCACGTCGTGCCGGTGCAAGTGGTCTGTTCAGACTGGCTTGTCGTGCCCGCTGGTGCACCAGCTATCGGAGGCGCAGACGCGCCGGGTGTGGGTGGTGTCGCCGTAGTGGTCTTAGGTGCATCGACGGTAGACGAAGGCGGGACACACACCTGCACACCATTGACAGTACCGGGATAGCTACCCTTGGCGCACTCAGTAACGATGCTCGACGGCTTAGGCACCATGCTGCAAGCGGAGGCTGACGTACCAGAGCATTTAAAAGGGCCATACAACTCACTCTGACCGCCGCCACTAGCACCACCAGAACCAGCAATCACATAACCCGCGTAACACGCAGTCAGACCGACAGAGCCATAGTGAACCAACGGAGCTTGGATGAAGTTAAGCCCGTCAGCGACGGCCTTGCACTCAACATCTTTTTCAGCCTGCGATTGATAGGTGCACGTCGTAGCGAACGCACTCCAGGGCTGTGATGCGCTGACAGGTCCACCAGACGGCTGAGTGGTATAGGTGCCGCCATACTCCCCAGTCGTCTCATTCGCGAAGGTGAGAACAACCACCCAGGTCAAACCGCCAAAAATACCGTTCCTTAGCGGAACATTGAGCGCAGCCGCCTGCCCTACGGTAGCGACACACGGCGTTTGACTCGCCTGCCAGCCCGTGGCAGCGCGTACGGGTACCCACACCATAGCCAGGGTAACAACCAGAAGTAGAGCAGCGCCTAGGCGGTAAAGATGAGCCATGCCGCCCCCAGGATTGCGATGATGACGAAAATTCCCATGGTGTGTGCCCTTTGCTAAACGCCAGGAATGACGCTTGGAAAAAGGCCCCGAGGCGTCCCCCGAGGCACCCCAGCGCTAAGGCTTAGGACAGGGCCCGGCGGACCCACTTGAAGGCCTTGAGGCCCACGAAGATCAGCAGCACCGCGCCGGCGATGGCGGTGATGGAGGCCATCTGCGCGCCGATGTCGGTCACGATGGCCGTCACGTCAACGGCAGCAGCTTGCGAGGCAGAAGCGCCGACCGCAAGGGCCAGCAGGAACGCGTTTTGTGCGTATTTCATGGTTCACTTTCATTGGTTGAAACACTGTCGGAATTCAAGGCGCGAATGAGCATGCGAGCAGCCCACCCAATCGCCCAGACCGCGAGGACAGCACCCGCGATTAATGAGCCGTCTTCCGTGTCGAGCTGGAGAGGCGGCAAAGAGAGTTCGTGCACGACAGTGACCGTGCACGATGTGGAGCATTCAATGACGGTAGGGTCAGCCATCAATGCACCTGCGTGGGCCGTAGCCAAGAGAACGGACCAGCGGCGTCCACTTGTCGCTCGTGGGTACGGACTCGAAAGAAGCTCTTAAAACTGTTGCCCACTGGCTGGAACTCAGCTGCGAAAAATTCGCCGGTGTCATGATTGACAAAACCGCCCCCCGTCGCAGGCTTGAAGCGGTCACCGGCCGCAGCATTGCCTTGCAGGTACGCAGGCCATAGAACCCAGCGCTTAATGTCAGCACCAGTTTTATCGAGGCCACCAATGCCATAGATACGAGCGCCATGGGGAAACTCCATCACGTTTTTGGTTTCGATTTTTGAGAGGTAGGACATGAGGTAGCCGATGGGCTTCACGGCCTTTTCGGTCTTGGTCATGCCATGGGGCCACCAGCCGCGCTTGTCGGCCTTGGGCATCTGATACGCGGGGTCAATCCAAAACACACAGTGATAGTGGATGACGCCCCGATCCTGTAATTCAGCAACCCACACGTAGCGCAGCGTTTTGCCGGAGGCGCGCTTGTACCAGTCACGCACGCGATTGAGGTAAGTAGTCATGTGCGTGGGCTTCCAGGCGCTGTTATCGCCTGCGTAGGTCAGGGTGACCATGACCTTATTTGCGCGGCGTCCTGCGGCGTTGTGAAGCGATTTCGCAGCAACGCCGACGCCTTTGCGCAGGCGGGTTACCCTGGCCTGCTGCTTGTCGATGGTGATTGCGTTTTCTGCGAACCAAATCACCGAAGGGAGACCCTCCGGGTTGATGTTGTACCCACCTGCGTGGGTTGTTGATACTGAGACAAGCCCAGCGGCGGCGCCTTCGGCGCTCGCTCGCTTTTGGGCGTGTGTATGCATCATGCGAGGCCTGCGAGTTGTTCGAATTGCAGAGCCATCTCGCAGACGGTGGCCTGCGTGTCGCTTTCGTCCGCCATGCGGCTGTAGACCGTGGCGGATGCGGCGAAACCGCGCAGCTTGAGCGCGTCGGCGCGGAGTTGGAGTTGATGCGCGGTGTTGGCATGACCTCGGGCCAGGTCAGCCAGTTCTGAGCCGTGAGGCTCGAACATGGACAGTTGACCTGGCGCGCTCATAACGAGCCCCCGACTAGCGGCTGGCGGCCAACAACGACAGTAAAGTCACCCTCAGCCGTTTCGTCAAAGTCGTGGAATGTGATGGAGGCTTGGACCGAATGCGGTCCACCCTCATCGGTTGAATGCGTGGCAATCACACCAAGCAGCGCGGCTTTGAGCTGGGCTTTAGCCTGCTCTTGAAGCACTGATAACAACATGGCGCACCCGCCTTACTGCGTTTTCTTCAGGGGGACGAGCTTGGGAGCCACCTCAAGGCCGTACTGGCCCATGTACAGGCTCGACGGGTGCAACTGGTATTCGCCGGGGGCGTAGGTCTTGGGCATGTTGGTCGCCTGGTCCACCTCGCAAACCAGCTCGACTTTTTCGGGGAAGGGATTCAGCTCGCCGGCCTTGTCGTAGGTGTGGGCGTAGGCCGTTTGGAAAAACATGTGATACGGCTTGCCAGAGGCTTTGCCGATACCTTTGTTTTCGCGGGTGTTTTGGCTGATAACGGTGAACTTGATCATGGTGTGGCTCCAATAAACGTTATCGAATTGATAACGTAGAGAAGCGTAATCAAGCGTTTACACACCGTCAACATTTTTGTTGACACAATGGCAACCTGTGATTACCAATTGACAACAAGGAGCATTTATGCCTAAGACGCTCGATTTACTAGACAAAGCAGCAGCGAAAGAGCCACACACCAGCAATGCAGAGTGGTGCCGCAGAATGGGTGTGCAGAGGACCGCGATCAACGTCGCCATCAACCGGGGACACCTGGCCCCTTTATTGGCCGGAAATCTAGCCCGTCTTATTGGCGAAGACCCAGTGAAATGGGTACTGTTAGCAGTGTTCGAAACAGCCCCTGATGGCGCACCAAAGAAAGCACTGAAATCGGCTCTCACATGGTCACATGCAACCGTCACAAATATTTGGACAAAACGGGCATGGAAGCGCGGTTTTTCCGGCCTGTGATCAGCCGTTTCGCGGTAGACGGATGGACATTAAAAAAGGCAGCAATATCCGGATAACTGAACTCGCCAGTTGAATAAAGCTGTTTCATTTCTGCAACGATTTCTGGTGTAGTTGTCCATTTTCTGGTGCCAAGCACCACACCCCTCTTAACTGCGGCAACCTGGCCCGCGATAGACCTTTCCCGAATCAACGTACGCTCAAACTCAGCAACAGCGCCGAGTATCTGAAGCATGAGCCGCCCAGCGGCACTACCAGTGTCTATGGGCTCTGTGAGGCTCTTAAAGTCGCAGCCCATGGCATCTAGGCGCTCGATGATTCGCAAGAGGTCTGCAAGGCTTCTGGCCAGTCGATCGAGCTTATAGACCACGAGCTGATCTCCAATCTTCAACTCAGCAAGGAGCTTCTGCAGTTGCGGCCTAGCCGCCACCCCGCTGGACTTATCAGAGTAGATTTTCTTAACCCCTGCTTTGCGCAGGGCGTCGAATTGCAAATGGTGTTCTTGATCAAGCGTGCTAACACGCGCGTAGCCAACCAGCACCCGTTTCCCTCCTAACCATTATTTTCATAGAGCAGCGCACCCATCATGCGGCACGCGATTAATCAATGGTCCACCATGGGGCAAAGGCCCCATACCCCAGGGGTACCGGCTTATCAATGAATGGCCTCGCCCTCAGCGGATGTAATCGCGCTTTCTCATCTGCGCGACCACTTCGCCGTCCCGACTGACCGTGCTGCGTGTCTCTGGCGGTGGAAGGATAGGCGTAGAGGCCATCACAGCGAGCGAACGCGGTTCAAGCGGGGCCTGGGTAGCCATAGGTGGCTGCGACGCCATGGCAGGCACTCTATCGGGCGACACGGTGTCATCGAAGTAGCCCCCAGCCGCGATCTGCCGGCACACGTCCTCAGGGATTTGCAACACGGTAGCTTGCTGGCTCCAGCAAGTGCACTTGCGGTCGCGTGCGCCTGGCTTGATGCCATCAATGCAGGCCGCCGGCTTGGGCATCTGCTGTGGCCGGCTGAGTTCGTCATAGCGGGACGCGGTGTGCGGTAGACCACCGAGGCGAGGCTCAAAACTGGCAATGTACTGAGCACGTGTGAGAACAGGCCGCTCTGAGGTCCTGGCCGGCGCACCTGGTGTCGTAGATGCACCAGGTCCACCCGCTGTATTGGTGCCAGCCTGGCCGAGCATTTTTGCCTGCCTGGCGGCCGAGTTGCCGGTGAACTGAGCATAGGCGTACCAGATGCACAGCGGGACCAGGACAACCACGGCTAACACGACCCAAACGCGAAACGGTATTTTCATTTTCGCGGTGTCCAGACTGGTGGACACGTACCAGGCATAGACCTCCTTGGGATAGGAGACCATGTCGACGGTGCCCGACTCGCCAGCACCGGCCTTCTGGCAATTCTCATTGACGGACGGCCATTCGAGAACGGAAACGAGCGGAGCGCCCGATGCGCGCTTGAGGTGACGGTGCCAGCCAGGGGAGCCGATCAAGCGGCGCACGAAGGCATCGATGTTGTTCGGATGCTGTGTGATGAGGAAGAAATCAAAACCACGGCGGCGATGCTCTGCCAGCATCTTGACGTAATCGGGAACAGCATCCTTTCCCGAGCGAGCGGGGAAGTCGTTGTGACATTCATCGAACAGAAAAATCGCACCATCGGGCACGGTTTGCCAGTCCTTCACGTCGATCTTTTTCCAACCGAAATCAGCGACCAACTCAAAGCGCCCGTTGTAGTAGACGGGCCTCGATTCTTCGAGCGACTTCTTACGCACGTCGCGGAGCGTTAAAAGGGTCTTGCCAGCGCCATTAGCGCCCGTGGTCAGGTAGATCATGCCTAGCCCTTGCGAAAGCGCTTATGCACGCCGTTGATGCCTTGGAGCGTCATACGCATGACCATGGCGGAAAAAATAATGTTAATAGCCTGGCCAACACCGAGATAGGCCAGCAACGACACCATGTCAGCCGGCAAGCCGTGAATGGATGAAAGCACCTGCGACTTGAGCCAGGAAATGGATGTATCAACGCCCTGGTACGTGATGACGGAAACACCAAGCGCGATCAGCGCCTGAATGATCATCGAACGCGATGCGTTGATGAGAAGTCCACCGATGGACGCGAGAAAGAGCGGCATGTTATGACCTCCGACCGATGACAATTCCCGCCGCCGTGAGGTACGACAGCGCCAGCAAAATATTCTTGAGGTAGACCATGACGGGGCACACCACAGAGAACCCAATCACGATAGTCTTACCCCATACGACAATCGTTCTGTCAGCGATGCATGCAGCACCGCCGATTGCGTCGGAGCTATCAAAGTCACCAGGACCGACACTGACGATCTGATTACCTGGGAGCGTGCCGGTCTGATCGCCGGTCTTAGCTTTCTCCGAGGTGTAGAGCGTGGCCTCGTCGGTCTGCTTGTTCATCAAACAGTTTTGCCGGTACACCTCTTGCGCAATTGCACCCTGGATGGCATCGCCGTTGAAAGTGAAGCCGGCAGCGCAATCACCGCCGAAGCTGGACTTCTCAGGCGTGCAGCCTGGAGCCTTAGGGTTATCGGCGCAGTAATCAGCCTTGGACGTGTCCTGAGTTTTTGTGCCCAACGGGTTGCCGCTGGCATCCTTGTAAGTCGTCGTAGTGCTGCAAGTCGTGCCGGTACACGTCGTTTGCTCTGACTGGCTTGTCGTGCCCGAAGGAGCACCAACTATCGGAGGCGCAGACGCGCCCGGTGTGGGCGGTGTTGCCGTGGTGGTCTTAGGTGCATCGACAGAAGACGATGGAGGGACACACACCTGAACACCATTGACAGTGCCAGGGTACTCACCCTGTTTACACGTCACGACAATTGAAGACGGCTTAGGCACCATGCTACAAACAGAGGCCGACGTACCAGAGCATTTAAAAGGACCGTACAGCTCAGACTGACCACCGCCCGCAGCACCGCCAGACCCCTCGATGACGTAGCCACGACAATACCACCGCGGTCGTCAGCGGCAGCGGCGCGAATTCGCTCGCCACCCTGGTCAACACCGGCGCCGACGAAGGCGGGCATTTCTCGTTCAACTCGGAGCTGGTCGGCAACGCCATCGAGACCGACGGCGGCGCGAGCGTGAAGTCTGGCGGCAGCCTCGTTTCGGTAACCTCGGTCGCGGAAAGCGTTGACGCCAACGGCCACTATCAGACCATCACGGCCGGGACCACTGGCGAAGGCGCGCATGACGTCTTCACTCTCACCGTCTATGACAACGGCAGCTGGAAATTCGAACTCAAGGACAATCTCGACCACAGCTACGGCAATAATGGCGAGGGCGTGCTGAAGCTCGACCTGTCAAGCCTGGTCCTGTACACCGATTTCGATAACGACAGCGTAAAGTTGGACGCCAAAAGCTTCCTCGTCAGCGTCATCGACGACGTGCCGGTGGCGGCGATCTCCGCCTCCGATTCGAAGGCGCCGACCCTTGAGACGCAGGATCACGACACGATCGGGAGCGGGATCGGCGGTACCGACACGGCGAGCGCTGATTTCTCCAAGGCGTTCACGATCACCTCTTCCTATGGCGCGGACGGCGCCGGTACTACAAACACCACCTATGCGCTCAGCCTCAGCGGCAATTCGCATCATGATGACCATGACGATTGGGATCGTGGCGGCTTCGGCGACCGCGTCGACTCCGGGCTCGAAAGCAACGACCATGCGATCTATCTCTACGAGATCAATGGTGTAATTGTTGGCTCGACCGCCTCCTCGTCACACAGCGTCGGGCTAAGCAACACCATCTTCACGATCTCCGTGGACGGCACTGGCAAGGTCACGCTGACCCAGTACGACGCCATCGATCATGTCGGCAACGGCTCGGTCATCTCGCTCGACGAGGGTCTCGTCAAGCTGACGGCGACCGTGACGATCACCGACCATGACGGCGACAAGGCGACCGATAGCGCTTCGATCGATCTCGGCTGCAATATAAAGTTCGACGACGACACGCCGTCGATCACGCTGACAGCGGGCAGCGACGCCGCGCTCACCCTGACCACGCAGGACGCTGACACCATCGACACGAAGTACAGCGCCAAGTCCGACACGGCCAGCCAGAACTTCGTCGGCGTATTCACGGTCGGCTCCAGCAGCTACGGCGCGGACGGCGCCGGCAACATCATTAAAAGCTACGCGCTTTCGGTGACCGGTCAGCCGGACAGCCGCAACCGGGTTGACGCCCTGCTCGATAGCCACGGGCAGACGATCTATCTCTACAAGATCGGCAATACGGTCTACGGTTCGACCTCGACCTCATCGAACTCCTCCTACATCCTGCAGAAGGCCGTGTTCAAGATCGAGGTGGACAATGCGGGCACGGTCAAGCTGACGCAGTACAGCGCCATCGATCACGGCGGCGACGGCACGGTGGTCTCGCTCGCCGACAATCTCGTTAAGCTGACGGCGACGGCGACGATCACCGATGGTGACGGAGACCAGAAGAGTAGCAACGCTACGATCGATCTGGGCGGCAATATCAGGTTCGAAGACGATGGTCCGAGCATTGATGTGACGGTTAAGAATCAAGACGTCATCGTGACAACGCAGGATAGCGGCACGATCGGCAGCAGTTCCGATACGGCGACGGCCAACTTCGATCTGGCATTCTCGGTCAACACGTCCTTTGGCGCCGATGGCGCGGCAGCGGCAAATCCTGTTATCAGGAGCTATTCGCTCGATGTAACAGGCAGCGCGCAGGATGGCCTTGTGGCTTCCGGCCTCGAAAGCCAGGGCCATGAGATCTATCTGTATGAGGTCAACGGCCAGATCGTCGGTTCGACCGCGTTGAATTCCGACGACGTCGGCTCCGCGAACACGGTCTTCTCGATTTCAGTGAACAGTGTCACCGGCGTCGTGACGCTGACGCAATACGACGCGATCGATCATGTCGGAGCCGGCAATGGCTCGGTGATCTCGCTCAACAACGGCCTCGTCAAGCTGACAGCGTCGGCGACGGTCACCGATGGTGACGGCGACCAGAGGAGCGACAGCGCCTCGATCGATCTCGGCGGCAACATCAGGTTCCAAGACGCTACGCCGCAAGCGCGCGCGACGACAGCCGCTTCGCTCGACGATGAAGCCCAGTCCCATGGCATTGATGGTGGCGCTGGCGACCTGACCGGTGCCAACCTCAAGACGACCTCCGGAACGCTGAATTTCAGCGCTGGCGCGGACGGTGTGAAGTCGATCGAGATCACCGGTCTCTCGGTTGTCAACAGCAAGAACCAGAACAATGGTGAACTGCATGTCCTCTATGTAGACGGCGAAGGCGTGGCCCATGCCGAGAAGGTGACCTTCACCTGGAATTCCGCGACCAACTCCTATGTCGGCACCAGCGATCATTTCAGCGGTTCCGGTGGCCAAGCGGCGGCGGTTGTCGTCACCGTCGACCAGACCGGCGCGTACAGCATCAGCATCAATGCGCCGCTCGCCGATCCGTTCAACACCTCGGCCAACACCGTTGTGGCCGGCAGCGGTTTTGAAGACAACCTGACGCTGAACTTCACCTATCAGGTGACGGATGGCGACAACGACACGCAGAGCAACACGCTGAGCGTCACCGTCAACGACGACAGCTCGACAATGGGCAATGCGACCAGCGCAATTTCGGTGACCGGTATCAGCACGGTCACCGGCCTGCTCGATTTCCACGCGGGCGCCGATGGTGCGGGTCACGCCAGCCTTGCCGGCAACACCGCACCGGAGAACCTGGTCTCGAACGGTCAGCCGGTGCATTACTGGGTGAGCAGCGACGGCGCGACCCTGATCGCCTATACCGGCGCGGTTGTCACGTCTCAGCCGACCGCCAATCTGGTCTTCAAGCTCCAGATCGCCGGCAACGAGAAGGGCTATACCTTCACGGAATACGCGAGCTTCGGCACGAGCACGACCACCACGACGTCGACCGCGACCGTCTACGGCGATGCCAGCCACACGCTTTCTTATAGCAATCAGCCGAATGACACGGTGAAGGTGAGCTCGGGCAGTCACGAGGTCGCCGTGGTGAGCGGGTCCGCTAAGGTCAACAGCTCAGACAACGGTTTTGGGATTGGCAACAATAATTTCGAACCTGGAGAGAAGATTAAGTTCGACTTCAGCTCCTCCGATCCGAGCAGCGTCAAATTCAGCTTTTTCAATGGTAGTTACAGCGAAAAGGTCAGCTATACCGTTACTTTCTCGGACAACACTCAAGATACCTATACTATCCGTACGGGAAGTCCGCTGAATATCGGCGAATCTGGAAAGACGATCGTTTCCGTCGAATTCACCGGCGGTTCGAACGCTAACCTCAAGATCGACCTCTCCAGCGCGACCGTGGGCACAACCACCACCACGACCACGGTCTCGACCACCACGGATTTGCACTTCACCGCCAACCTGACCGACGGCGACGGCGATGCCGTTGCCGCCACCATCAATGTGCATACCGTCGCGAGCACACCGACCTGGCGCCCCAGCGGCGCTTTCCCCGGTTCCGACGGCGTGTAGAGCCCGATGACGTGCGCGACGCGGCCGATGAGGAAGATCGCACCGACGATCATCAGCCCCATATGATTGGCGCGAGCGGTTTCGAGCAGCCCGAGCAGGATGATCGTGATCGGCGCATATTCGGCGAGATTGCCGTGCGCACGGCTGGCGCTGATCAGCTTGGCATCGCCATGGTCGCCGAACGCGGCCTTTACGCGCAACCGCTGGCGTACTGTGTCAATCGCGGTGACGAGCAGCAGCAAGGCGCAAATGGCCGCAACGAACGCGGTTACGGGTAATGTCATGCTCTCTCTCCCCCAGCTTCCCCGTCCGCCGTCATTGCGAGCGTAGCGAAGCAATCCAGAGCGGTTTACGCTACTCTGGATTGCTTC
>Ga0102587_1001313_pt1 | contig 18985 bp, 22 predicted proteins | sample AraplaF_Col_mTSA_FD_76853 | JGI IMG/M metagenome (GOLD analysis project Ga0102587, IMG submission 76853) | Arabidopsis root microbial communities from the University of North Carolina, USA - plate scrape MF_Col_mTSA (SPADES assembly) (version 2) | ecosystem: Host-associated > Plants > Roots >... | reverse complement strand
GAATACTTCGGAGAACCGGCCACCCCTTGCGGCAATTGCGACATCGGTTCCGTTTCCTCTCCGGCCATGACGGCACGGCGCTTTCATTTCATCTCGCTGGTGGTGACGGCATCGTATCGGCGGCTGCCAATATCCTCCCGCGCCTCGTCACCTCGCTGCAGCAGGCGGCGTATGGGAGCTATATCTCCGCTGCACTTGCGCTCAGCGACAGGCTGCATCCTCTTCTGACGGCGCTTGGGCCGGAGAGTGATCCTGCCCTGCTGAAATACGCGCTGCAGGTGCTGCGCGGCATGGAGGCCGATCTTCGCCTGCCACTCGTACCGGCCGACGCGGATAGCCGCTTTGCGATCGTATCGGCGCTTTCTCCCTTTGTCGGTGGCGGCACCCAGCGCATCGCGCTATCCCTATGAGATTTTAATGTTTTTGCTTGCGGCGCCAAATGGAAACCCTATCCGCCGGCATCTATCTTGATGATCGTGACACCGCCGCAGCCATCCTACGGCGGTTGAGTTAGACTTCGAAAGGACAAACGATGTCACGCCTGACTGATACGCCTGCCAAGACTGACCCGCTGCAACGTAGCGAAAGCGCCTGTGCAGGTTCGGCTGATCCCTCTCATCCGCTGTTTGCCGGCCTGGTCGCCGTTGCACCGCGGCTCGGCGCCGTCATGGCTTTCGCCGGGCTCGTGCAGATGAGCTGCCACCTGATTTCCCAGTAAGCGCCGGACAGAGGATCACGACCATGGCAAATGCACAGCAACGCCGGCAGATTCCGGCTCCCGTCACAATCCGCCCCGCCCGCTTCACCGTCGGTCGCGACAAGGGTGGCCGCTGGATCGTCCAGGATCGCGAGGGACTGGTAGGCGGTCTCTTCATCAATGAAGCTGCAGCCCTCCATTTCGCGGCGGAAGAATGCAACCACAATCCGGATGAGATCTGCCGGGCGGCAACGGGCATCGTGCTCGATTTTGCACCTGTTGCGCGCAGCACCGGCAATATCCACTGAATACTGTGCCGTTCCTGCCATTTTGAAACAGCAGGAACGGCAACAGGCCGAGGATTTCCAACTTTTCCTTAACCGCCAGCCTGATAGAGTCCCGCTTGCAGAGACTACATATGCCGCGAGACCGATGCCGAAACCGAACTTCCGCTTCACCCATTACGATATCAAGGAACAGCGCGCCGGAACGATCGTCGAGGTGTCACTGAGCGCCGTGAACAATGTGCGGCTGATGACGGCTCCGAATTTTCAGCGGTTCACCGAAGTGCTCGATTTCAAATATATCGGCGGCGTCGCGCGCAAGTCACCGGTCAGGCTCGCGATCCCCGAAAGCGGCCACTGGCATATCGTTGTCGACATGGAAGGCCATCATGGGCTGGCGGATTCTTCCGTCAAGCTGATCGCTGCTCCAGCTGCACAGAAGCGCGCCTGATTTTAGCGCAGCCCAATTTTAGCGCAGCCCGATTTCAGCGCGGATTGCGCTCCTTGCGAAGTTTTGCCCACCAATCCAGCCGTTTGCGAATCTCGCGTTCGAAACCGCGTTCCGGCGGATCGTAAAAAGTCTGGCGACCCATCTTTTCGGGAAAATAATCCTGACCTGAAAAGGCATCCGGCTCATCGTGATCGTAGCGGTAGCCTTCGCCATATCCCTCGCCCTTCATCAGCTTCGTTGGCGCGTTGAGGATATGCTTCGGCGGCAGCAGCGAGCCGTTCTGCTTGGCGGCGATCGTCGCTGCCTTGAAGGCGGTATAGACGGCATTGGATTTCGGGGCGGTCGCAAGATAAACGCAGGCTTGCGCGAACGCCAGCTCGCCTTCCGGCGAACCGAGATAGTCATAGGCATCCTTGGCGGCGTTGCAAATGACCAGGGCCTGCGGATCGGCAAGCCCGATATCCTCCACAGCCATGCGCACCAGCCGCCGTCCGAGATAGAGCGGATCCTCGCCGGCATCGAACATGCGGGCGAGATAATAGAGCGCGGCGTCAGGGTCGGAGCCGCGGACCGACTTGTGAAGCGCCGAGATCAGATTGTAGTGACCGTCCTGCGCCTTGTCATAGACCGGGGCTCGGCGCTGGACGATGCGCGTCAGCCCCTCGGTATCGAAAGTCTCGCCCTCGCGGGCGGCGCGCCAGACTTCCTCAGCCAGCGTCAGTACCGCGCGGCCGTCGCCATCGGCCATGCGGATCAGGCTGGCGCGCGCATCCTCGGTCAGCGGCAACGGCCTGCTTTCGACCGTCTCGGCGCGTTTCAGCAGTTCCTCGAGGCTGTCTTCCTCATGCGACTTGAAGGTCAGCACGCGGGCGCGCGACAGAAGAGCGGCGTTGAGCTCGAAGGACGGGTTTTCCGTCGTGGCGCCAACGAGAATGACCGTGCCATCCTCCATGACTGGCAGGAAACTATCCTGCTGGGCGCGGTTGAAGCGATGGATCTCGTCGACGAAAAGCAGCGTCTGGCGGCCGTCCATGCGGCGCATACGGGCGGCTTCAAAAACCTTCTTCAGGTCGGCGACACCGGAGAAAATTGCCGAGATCTGTTCGAAGGCCAGGCCCGCCTCGCCCGACAGCAGCCTCGCGACTGTCGTCTTGCCCGTACCGGGCGGCCCCCAGAAGATCATGGAGCCGAGAGAGCCGCTCTCGATCATGCGGCGCAGAACGCCATCCTCACCGGTCAGATGTTCCTGACCGGTGACTTCGCCAAGTGTCTTCGGCCGCAGGCGATCGGCAAGCGGCCGCCGGCTGGCGACCTCTTCCGGAACTCGCGGCGCGAAGAGATCATCACTCATCGGAAGAACTGCCTGATACGCTGACCATCGCGCTCGATCTCGACCCGCCAGAGGCTGGGATCGGAATCGGCGATCTCCTGCAGGTCACGGCTGGTTTTCACTTCAGCCCCATTAATGGAAACGATGATGTCCTTCGGCTCGAAGCCGAGCCGGGAAGCAGGAGACCCGCCCTCGACGTCGGAGATAACCACACCCGTCGAATCGAGCGGCATCCTCAGCTCATCGGCGACACGCGGCGAAAGGTTTTCCACGACCGCACCGGTAAAGGGCGTGCGTCCGCCGATCGTGCGCTGATCGCGAGGCTGGGTTTCCGGCGCGCGGGCAAGGGCAAGCACTATCTGCTGCTCACGCCCGTTTTCCATGACCGTCAGGTTGACCGACTTGCCGAGGCCAGCTGTCGTCAATCGATAAAGAAGTGCATCCGGATGCTCGACCGAGACGCCATCGACTGCAGTGATGACCTCGCCCGCCTTGAGGCCGGACTTGGCTGCCGGGCTATCCGCAGTGACCTTGGCGATCAGCGCGCCGCGTGCCTTGTCGAGGCCGAGCGCGTCTGCGACCTCAGAGGTCACCGGATCGAAGGTAGCGCCGATATAGGGCCGCTCGAAGGACTTGACGCCTGAATCGGCAGAGGTGAGAAAAACCTTGACCAGATTGGCGGGGATAGCAAAGCCGATACCGTTCGATCCGCCGCCGCGAGAAAAGATCGCGGTGTTGATGCCGATCAGTTCGCCCTTCATGTTCATCAGCGCGCCGCCGGAATTGCCGGGATTGATCGACGCATCTGTCTGGATGAAGAAGCCGAACTCGTTCTTGACCACCTGGTTGCGGGCAAGTGCCGAAACGATACCGCTGGTGACGGTCTGGCCGACGCCGAAAGGATTGCCGATCGCCAGCACGAGATCGCCGACTTCCACTGCATCGGAATTGCCGATCGGCAGTGTCGGGAAATCCGCCTTGCTATCGATCTTCAAGACCGCGAGATCGAGGCGGTCGTCACGCAGAACGACCTTGCAGGGGAATTCGCGACCGTCCGACAGCGCCACCTTGATGTCGTCGGCGCCCTCGACGACATGATTGTTCGTCACGACGGTCCCGTTCGCCTCGACGATGACGCCGGAGCCGAGCGAAGACTGCTTTTCGGAGCGGTTCGGCATCTGCTGGCCGAAGAACTGCTCGAAAAAGGGATCGCCGGCAAAGGGCGACTGCCGCTGAATAGTCTTTTCAGCATAGACATTCACGACAGCGCCCGAGGTCTGCTTGACCAGCGGCGCGAAAGAAAGCTGCATCTGCATCTGGCTTTCCGGCACTGTCTTGGTCTGCGCCTGGGCGTAGGCGGGCAGCAGGAGCGTTAGTGCCAGAAGCGAAACGGAGGCGTGCTTGGACAGGCCTTGCATGGGAATCCTTTTGAAATGCTCTTACGAAAAATGTTGTAGCGCCCGACGCTAGAAAGGAAAGGGGGCGGAAGCATGGAAGGTAGAGGCATCGCGGATTTGGGAATTTGAATCAGCAAAATCAAGCAGGTTACTGATATCTAAGCTCAAATGCAGGACGCAGTCACCGATCAGGGACATCAGCTTGGAAGCAGGCCGATGGGCTCGATCCTTGCCGTAAGACGGAGTTGCATCATCTTTGCCGTGAGGCCGAAACAGAGTGCCCTTACAATTGGAGAGAATATGAAGACCACCATCCTATCCGCTGCCATCTGCGCCACCCTCTTCGCCCTGGCACCGGAAGGCGCACGGGCGGCAAGCTTCAACTGCGATGCGAAGGAGCTGCAGCCGGATGAGAAGGTGATCTGTGAGGACCGGTCGCTCAACGATGCCGATGTGAAGATGGTGACGACTTTCGAGCTGCTGTCGGGTCTGCTGGCCATGGGTGCGCGCGGCACGCTGCAGGATGAGCAGACCGCATGGCTGAAGAAGCGGCAGGCCTGTGGCGCGGATGCCGCCTGCATCGGCGCGGCCTATCAGGATCGGTTGAAGCAGCTCGGCGAGACCTACAAGAACATCAATCGCCCGCTCTGAGGATGTTCAGCCCTGATCTCTTCCGCCCTGGAACTCGGCGATCATTTCGTTGATGAGGCCGGCTGCCTGGTGAAGGCGGTCCTCGCCGTAGTTGGACCCATGTTCGTTCGCCCAGACCGTCTGTCGCGCTGCGATATCAGCAAGAGCGCTCTTGCCCGCCTCCGTCAGTTCCATGAGTTTGGCGCGCTGGTGCATGGGATTGACGCGGTAGGCAATCAGCCCCTCGCCTTCCAGAAGATCGGCGATACGCTGTACACCCTGACGTGCGAGGCCAAGCGCACGCGCAGCATCTGCAACCGACATGGGCGCATGGTCGGCCGCGGCAAGCACCTGCCAGCGCGCGCTGGTCTGCCCCGCGGGCCTGGCAAGCGCATCGCCTTCCGTCTGCAAGTGGGCCGAGAGCCGGATCACGGCGATGGAAAGAGCGGCAAAGGCATCGCCTTCAGGCGTTCGTTTCTTGATCATATTGACAACATATTGTCATTCATTGATAATGACAATATGTTGTCATATCACATGGCTATGCGCAAGGAGGAGCACATGAAGAAGACCTATCACGGAAGCTGCCATTGCGGCCGGATCCGCTACGAGGCCGATATCGACCTTCAGGCAGGGACGGGAAAGTGCAATTGCTCGATCTGCTGGAAGCTCCGCTACTGGGGCACCAACATCAAGCCACAGGATTTCCGCCTGTTGTGCGAAGAGACAGGCATCAGCGACTATCAGTTCGGAACCTTCTCGGGCCATCATCGCTTCTGCGCCAATTGCGGAGTGCCAGCGTATGGCGACGGTTACATCGAGGCAATGGGCGGCGCCTATGTCTCGATCAATCTCGCCTGCCTTGACGATCTCGATCCCGCCGAGCTTGCGGAGGCACCGGTGCAGTATTTCGATGGCAGGAATAACAGCTGGTGGACCGTGCCGGCGGAGACGAGACATCTCTGAAAATGAAAGAGCAGCTGACTCTTAATCAGCTGCTCCAACTAATCTGCAACAAAGTCGGCTTATCGCGCGTTGAGATCGCGCACCGCGCCGCGGTCGGCGCTGGTTGCGAAGGCAGCATAGGCCTTGAGCGCAGTCGAGACGTTGCGCTTGCGCGGCTCGGCCGGATGCCAGCCCTTCTGATCCTGCTCGGCGCGGCGGGTGGCAAGCTCCGCATCGCTGACACGCAGGCTGATCGTACGGTTCGGGATATCGATGTCGATCATGTCGCCCTGGCGCACGAGACCGATCGTGCCGCCATTGGCAGCTTCCGGCGAGGCATGGCCAATCGAGAGACCGGAGGTGCCGCCCGAGAAGCGGCCGTCGGTGATGAGCGCACAAGCCTTGCCGAGGCCTTTCGACTTCAGATAGCTCGTCGGATAGAGCATTTCCTGCATGCCAGGGCCGCCCTTCGGGCCTTCGTAGCGGATGACGACGACATCGCCGGCAACGACTTCATTGCCGAGGATGCCCTTGACGGCCGCGTCCTGGCTTTCAAAGACCTTGGCCGGGCCAGAGAACTTCAGGATCGATTCATCGACGCCAGCCGTCTTCACGATGCAGCCGTCGACCGCCAGATTGCCCTTGAGAACGGCAAGGCCGCCATCCCTGGAGAATGGATGCTCGACGGAGCGGATAACGCCGCCGACACGGTCGGTATCGAGCTCATCCCAGCGGGCTTCCTGGCTGAAGGCGACCTGGGTCGGGATGCCACCGGGAGCCGCGCGATAGAACTTGCGGACCGTCTCGCTGTTGGTGCGGGTGATGTCCCAACGGTCGATCGCGTCACCCAGCGTTTCGGCATGAACCGTCGGACAGTCGCGGTTGAGCAGGCCGCCCTTATCGAGTTCGCCGAGGATCGACATGATGCCGCCGGCGCGATGGACGTCTTCCATGTGCACGTCGGACTTGGCCGGCGCGACCTTGGAGAGGCAGGGAACGCGGCGCGACAGCGCGTCGATGTCGGCCATGGTGAAATCCACCTCGCCCTCATGCGCAGCCGCCAGAATGTGCAGAACGGTGTTGGTAGAGCCGCCCATGGCGATATCGAGCGCCATGGCGTTCTCGAAAGCCTGTTTCGAGGCGATCGTGCGCGGCAGGACCTTCTCATCCTCCTGGTCGTAATAACGGCGAGCGAGATCGACGATCAGGTGGCCGGCTTCGACGAAGAGACGCTTGCGATCGGCGTGCGTTGCAAGCGTCGAGCCGTTGCCTGGCAGCGACAAGCCGAGGGCTTCCGTCAGGCAGTTCATGGAGTTTGCGGTAAACATGCCTGAGCATGAGCCGCAGGTCGGACAGGCAGAGCGCTCGATGACCTTGACGTCCTCGTCGGAGATCTTGTCATCGGCAGCGGCGACCATGGCGTCGACGAGGTCGAGCGCATGCGTCTTGCCATGCAGGACGACCTTGCCGGCTTCCATCGGGCCGCCGGAGACGAAAATAGTGGGTATGTTGAGGCGCAGCGAGGCCATCAGCATGCCGGGAGTGATCTTGTCGCAGTTGGAGATGCAGACCATGGCGTCGGCACAGTGGGCATTGACCATATATTCGACGCTGTCGGCGATCAGCTCGCGCGAGGGCAGCGAATAGAGCATGCCGTCATGGCCCATGGCGATGCCGTCATCGACGGCGATCGTGTTGAACTCCTTGGCAACGCCGCCGGCCGCTTCGATTTCACGGGCGACGAGCTGGCCGAGATCCTTGAGGTGAACGTGGCCGGGGACGAACTGCGTGAAGGAGTTCACCACGGCGATGATCGGCTTGCCGAAATCCGAATCCTTCATGCCCGTGGCGCGCCAAAGGCCGCGCGCGCCCGCCATGTTGCGGCCGTGGGTCGTGGTTCTGGAACGATAAGCTGGCATCGGTGTCTTCCTCAATATCCAGGAATTGTCTGGCGATGCGGGGCGGCAAAAGGATTTGCGGAGGCCGGGCAGTCGCTGCTTTTTGGAATTGTCCTAATCCAATCGGCTCTAACTGTCACTACCGGGAACGCCCAAAGCGGTACGGGTAGCACCATCGGGCATATACGGATGCAGGGTCTCTTTTGTTACGGCCTATTCCATCACGGACGAACACAAAAAATTGGCTTTTCGTTGCTAGGATTCGAGGCATACACACTGATCCAACACGCGCAACTTGCGTTTAAAGATTCACGCGGGCTGCCCCGCCCAAGAGGAATTCGATATGCCAACCTATCGTCCGCCCAAGGTTCCCTCTTCCGAGATCACGCCGCGCGAGGTTTATATGAAGCGCCGGGAATTTCTTGGCGCCGCGACGCTCAGCGCCATGGCGCTCTACGGCGCCGGCAAGGCGAGCGCGGCAGCGCTTACGACCGTCAAGAGCAAGTATACGGTCGATGAGAAGCTGACGCCGATCAAGGATGTCACCACCTACAACAACTTCTATGAATTCGGCCTCGACAAGGGCGATCCGGCAGCCCTTTCCGACAAGTTCAAGCCGCTGCCCTGGACGATCAAGGTCGACGGCCTCGTCAATAAGCCCGGCAACTTCGATATCGAAGCGCTGATGAAGGAATTCCCGATCGAGGAACGCGTCTACCGCATGCGCTGCGTAGAGGCCTGGTCGATGGTCATTCCGTGGAACGGCTTTCCGCTTGCTTCGCTTCTCGACAAGGTGGAACCGCAGGGCAGCGCCAAATATGTCGCCTTCGAGACCGTTGTGCGGCCGGAGGAGATGCCCGGTCAGGCCGGCCTCTTCCAGTCGCTCGACTGGCCCTATGTGGAGGGTCTGCGTATGGACGAAGCTCGTCACCCGCTGACACTGCTTGCCGTCGGGCTTTATGGCGAAACGCTGCCGAACCAGAATGGCGCGCCGGTGCGCCTCGTCGTTCCCTGGAAATACGGTTTCAAGGGCATCAAGTCGATCGTGCGCATCACGCTGACCGATCAGCAGCCGAAGAACACCTGGCAGATTACCAACCCGCAGGAATACGGCTTCTATGCCAACGTCAATCCGGCTGTCGATCATCCGCGCTGGAGCCAGGCGACAGAACGGCGCATCGGCGAAAGCGGCTTCTTCGGCGCCAGCCGCCATCCCACCCTGCCCTTTAACGGCTATGCCGACGAAGTCGCCAGTCTCTACGACGGCATGGATCTCCGGGTGAATTTCTGATGGCAGCGTTTTCGCTCGCCATTCCGAAGCGCCTGCAGCCGGCGTCCGTCTGGCTGCTCTATGTTGTGGGGCTCTTGCCCGCAGCCTGGAACTTCTATCTCGGCGCAACGGACCAGCTCGGCGCCGATCCGGTGAAGACCTTCGAACTTTTCCTCGGCATCTGGACCATCCGCTTCCTGATCCTGACGCTTGCCGTTACCCCTGCCCGCGATCTTCTCGGCTGGAACTATCTGCGCTACCGCCGCGCACTCGGCCTTTTGACCTTCTACTATGCGCTAATGCATTTCACCGTCTACATGGTGCTCGATCAGGCGCTGGACGTCGCTGCCGTCATCGATGACGTCGTGAAGCGACCCTTCATCATGTTCGGCATGGGTGCACTGGCGATGCTCGTTCCACTTGCCGTCACATCCAATAATTTCTCGATCCGCAGGCTGGGCAAGAACTGGATCTGGCTCCATCGCCTCATCTACATCATTGCCGCATCGGCAGCACTGCACTTTGCTCTGTCGACGAAGATCCTGGACCTCGAGCAATATATCTATGTGGGGCTGATCATCACGCTGATCCTCTACCGCTCCTACAAGCCGATCGGGCGGAGCCGAAAGAAGGGTCAAGGACGATCACGCGGTGACCGCGCCGTGGTTTCATCGGCTTCGTAGAGATCCGCGTTCATGCCGCGACGAAGATGATCGCCGGCGCGCCGGATCAAGAGCATATGCGGCCGCTATTCCGATAGTGTATGCCACAATATTCCAGAGCGAGAATATCCGCCCAAGCAGCAAGGCGCCTGCCGCCGTCAATCGAAAGGCGTCGAGCCAGGGCGTGTGATAGAGCCGGAACAACTCGACGCATATCGCAAGGCATAACGCCAAGACGACAACTCCTGCAGGCCGAACACCTGCGACAAGGCCCGCCACGACAAATGCCAGCAGGAAATAGACCATCGATCCCCAAAGCAGCGAGCCGCCGTATTTGACGATCAAGAAGGGCAGATCGGCCGCGTAGCCGAAGCGCCTGAGTGTCAAACCGGAAACGATAGTGAGCAGCAGGGCTGCGAAGCGCTGGACCTGGATGCGTTCAATAATTTTGTGCAAATTCAAAAGGTCACCACAATCCTAACCGATTTCAGCTGCCTAATTTCCAAAGATCAGGATATCAAGCTGTTACTGTCACCTTATAACTCGAGCTGATAGCTTCGCCCTGCCTCGAAACAAAGGTCGCTCACCATCATATGCCAAAAGTCGCCGCACTTCCGGGATTGCTCCCTCTCTTGGATAGGCATTTGATCGACCGGCCGGCCGATCTGCAACGCAGAGGTATCGAGCGCTTCGTTATCGAATTCCTCTATTTCGGTGTTAAAGAAGCCCGGGCTTGCCTCTTTGCAGGCCTATTTTTTCTGGCGGTATTCCTAGTCCCGCGTGCGGGCATCGTTGGTGTCCCGCGTTATGATCTACTGCTGATCATAGCCCTTGCTATCCAGGTCTGGATGATCTGGGCAAATCTCGAAACCCTGGATGAATTGAAGGCGATTTCAGTCTTCCATCTGGTCGGATTTGCACTGGAGGTCTTCAAGACTTCGGGCAACATCCAGTCATGGAGCTATCCGGATTTCGCCTATACGAAACTGTTCGGTGTCCCGCTCTTCTCCGGTTTCATGTACGCAGCCGTCGGCAGCTACATCATCCAAGCCTGGCGTCTGTTTGATCTGCGGGTGAAACATCATCCGCCTTATTGGATGGCCGGTCTTATGGCATTGGCGATTTACGCCAATTTCTTCACCCACCATTATATAGGCGATTACCGCTGGTACATTGCCGCCTGTACGCTCGGCCTCTACGCACGCGCAACCATCGTCTTCAGGCCCTATGATCAGGACCGGAAGATGCCCCTGCTCCTCGCCTTCGTCCTGATCGGCTTCTTCATCTGGCTTGCGGAGAACATCAGCACATTCTTCGGCGTATGGCGATATCCCAATCAACTCGGAGCGTGGTCAACTGTCCATATCGGCAAGTGGAGTTCATGGTGCCTGCTGGTGATCATGACCTTTACGATCGTCGCCAATCTCAAGCACATCAAACAGAGCATTCACGTGCCTGAATGAACGATCGGTGCTGAACGCTAATCCCTTACCTGTTCACCGGAATACCACAAACGAAAAAGCCGGGCGCAAGGCCCGGCTTTTCTGCTTTCCGAAACCGGAAAATCTTAGGCAGCGACGGACTGCTCTTCAGCAGCGACGCGGGCCTTATCGGCTGCGCCCTTTGCATAGGTGTCGCGGTCAACGAATTCGATGACGGCAAGAGCGGCGTTGTCGCCCTGGCGGAAGCCAGCCTTCATGATACGCAGGTAACCGCCGTTGCGGGTTGCGTAGCGCGAGGCGATCGTGTCGAAGAGCTTCGAAACAACGGCGGCGTCCTTGATCTGCGAGATCGCCTGACGACGAGCGTGCAGGTCGCCGCGCTTGCCGAGGGTGACGAGCTTTTCGACGATCGGACGGATTTCCTTGGCCTTCGGAAGGGTCGTTACGATCTGCTCGTGAGTGATGAGCGAAGCCGCCATGTTGGCGAACATCGCCTTGCGGTGGCTTGCAGTCCTATTCAGCTTGCGGCCGGCTTTACCATGGCGCATTGCTATTCTCCTTTAATGCAGTGCCCTTACTTGATTACCGGGCCTGCCGTTTCCTGGCACATGCAGGCGATAGGCCTGCTGTTTGACGGGGAAAGGCAGCCGTGAAGAGCCTGCCTTTTTGGTTCTTAATATTGGTCTTCATAGCGCTTGGCGAGATCTTCGATGTTCTCTGGCGGCCATGCCGGCACTTCCATGCCGAGGTGCAGGCCCATGGAAGCGAGAACCTCCTTGATTTCGTTGAGCGATTTGCGACCAAAGTTCGGAGTGCGGAGCATTTCTGCTTCGGTCTTCTGAATGAGGTCGCCGATGTAGACGATGTTGTCGTTCTTCAGGCAGTTTGCCGAACGAACGGACAGTTCGAGCTCGTCCACCTTCTTGAGGAGCGCCGGGTTGAAGGCCAGTTCGGTGACTGCTTCTTCTTCCGTTTCCTTCTGCGGTTCGTCGAAGTTGACGAAGACGCCAAGCTGGTCCTGCAGGATGCGAGCCGCGAAAGCGACGGCATCTTCGCCGGAGACAGAGCCATCGGTTTCGATGGTCATGGTCAGCTTGTCGTAGTCGAGAACCTGTCCTTCGCGGGTATTTTCAACCTTGTAGGACACCTTCTTGACCGGCGAATAAAGGCTGTCGACCGGGATGAGACCGATCGGAGCATCTTCCGCACGATTGCGCTCGGCCGGGACATAGCCCTTGCCGTTGTTGACGGTGAACTCCATGCGGATTTCGGCGCCCTCGTCGAGCGTGCAGATGACATGCTCGGGGTTGAGGATTTCGATATCGCCGACCGTCTGGATGTCGCCAGCGGTTACAACACCCGGCCCCTGCTTGCGCACGACCATGCGCTTGGCATCGTCGCCATCCATCTTGATGGCGATTTCCTTGATGTTGAGCACGATGTCCGTAACGTCCTCGCGAACGCCCGGGATCGAGGAGAATTCATGCAGCACGCCGTCGATCTGCACGGCCGTAACAGCGGCACCGCGCAGAGAGGAGAGCAGAACGCGACGCAGTGCGTTGCCGAGGGTGAGGCCGAAACCGCGCTCAAGCGGCTCTGCAACGAGAGTCGCCTTGATGCGCGAGCTCGAAGAGAACTCCACCTTGTTCGGCTTGATCAGTTCCTGCCAGTTCTTCTGAATCATAATTTTGCCTTCCGTTCGTTGCCACCATCCAATCGTGGCAACCGAGCTTGAAAACCACCGGGAGCGCGGAGGCGCTCACCGGTGACGATAGCGATGATCAGACGCGGCGCTTCTTGCGCGGACGGCAGCCATTGTGCGGGATCGGGGTCACGTCACGAATAGACGTGATCATGAAACCGGCAGCCTGGAGCGCGCGCAGAGCCGATTCACGGCCGGAGCCCGGGCCGCAAACTTCGACTTCCAGCGACTTCATGCCGTGTTCCTGGGCCTTCTTGGCGCAGTCTTCAGCAGCGATCTGGGCAGCGAACGGGGTCGACTTGCGCGAGCCCTTGAAGCCCTTGGCGCCAGCCGACGACCAGGCAATCGCATTGCCCTGCGCGTCGGTGATGGTGATCATCGTGTTGTTGAAAGTCGAGTTGACGTGAGCGACACCCGACGAGATATTCTTACGTTCGCGACGGCGAACGCGGACGGCTTCCTTAGCCATGGTATTCCTTTCGTTGATCTCTTCACCGCCGTAATCCCAGCAGCTACACCGGAACGGTGCTTGTACGGCCCCATTCCAAACTCAAAAGAGGCCGGCGCAGACCGCCAGCCTCCCCACTCCGGTTTCCCGGAAATTACTTCTTCTTACCAGCGATCGCCTTTGCCGGACCCTTGCGGGTACGGGCATTGGTGTGCGTGCGCTGACCGCGGACCGGTAGGCCACGGCGATGACGCAGGCCGCGGTAGCAGCCGAGGTCCATCAGGCGCTTGATGTTCATCGAGGTTTCGCGACGAAGATCACCCTCGACCTGATAGTCACGGTCGATGGTTTCACGGATCTGAAGGATTTCAGCATCCGTGAGCTGATGAACGCGGCGATCAGCCGGGATACCGGCCTTCTCGATGATTTCCTGCGCGAATTTCGATCCAATCCCGTGAATGTAGGTCAGCGCGATGACGACGCGCTTCGCAGTCGGGATGTTGACGCCAGCGATACGTGCCACGCCTGTTCTCCTTGCATTCCAGTTGCCATCCGGCAATAGGGCTTCGTTATGCAGCCAAGGCCGCTCGTTCAAATCTGGGTTCGTAACATCGCAAAACGATCGAACCCGGATTTCCTTCGGGAAATCCGCGCCGATCGCAGGGAATGTCGCGAGTTGGCGCGGTTTAACGGAATCAGTGCAAAAAAGCAACCGCTCCCGCCAAGTTTATTTTCAAAGCCTTAAAGCTTGGAAAGAATACCTTCGATCTCGGTCGTAACCTGATCGATTTCGGCCATGCCATCCACGGACTTGAGTTTGCCCTTGGCGTAGTAGTAGCCGATCAGCGGCGAGGTTTCCTTGTAGTAGACCTCGAGACGCTTGGTCATGGTCTCGGCATTGTCATCGGGACGGCGCTTGAAGTGGGTCGAACCGCACTTGTCGCAGACACCTTCCTTGACCGGGACCTTGTCCGTATCGTGATAGACCGTGCCGCACTGGGCGCAGGAGTAACGGCCTGCCACGCGGCGGACCAGCTCCTTGTCATCGACACGGAATTCGATGACGACCGAGAGATCAAGACCCTTGGCCTTCAGCATCGCCTCGGTGGCATCCGCCTGCACCAGCGTGCGCGGGAAGCCGTCGAGGATGAAACCGTTGGCGCAATCGGGCTGATCGATTCGTTCGGAGACGATGGCATTGACAATCTCGTCAGAGACCAGATTTCCGGCGTCCATGACAGCCTTGGCGCGCTTGCCGACTTCAGTACCAGCCTGAACGGCGGCGCGCAGCATGTCACCCGTGGAAAGCTGCGGAATGCCATGCTTTTCCACGATCCGCTGGGCCTGGGTCCCCTTACCCGCGCCCGGCGGCCCCAAAAGTATAAGTCTCATCGCCCCCTCTTTCCTCCACGCAACTTCGATTTCTTGATCAGGCCTTCGTACTGCTGTGCGATCAGATGGCCCTGGATCTGTGCCACCGTATCAAGAGTTACGCTAACCACGATCAAAAGCGAAGTCCCACCAAGGGATAATGGAATGCCGGTTTGCGACACCAGGATCTCAGGAAGGATGCAGACGAAGACAAGATAGATAGCGCCGAGCACCGTGATACGGGTCAGCACGTAGTCGATATATTCAGCGGTGCGATCGCCCGGACGAATGCCGGGGATGAAGCCGCCATGCTTCTTCAGATTGTCGGCCGTGTCCTTCGGATTGAAGACGATGGCGGTATAGAAGAAGGCGAAGAAGGCAATGAGGCCGGCATAGAGCACCATATAGAGCGGCTGACCATGGCCGAGCGCGGCAACGATGGACGTCGCCCAAGCAGGCATCGCCGTCGTGCTGGCAAAGCCCGCAAGCGTCGCCGGCAGAAGCAGCAGCGAGGATGCGAAGATTGCCGGAATGACGCCCGAGGTGTTCAGCTTCAGCGGCAGGTGCGAGGTGTCGCCCTGGAACATGCGGTTGCCGACCTGGCGCTTCGGATACTGGATCAGAAGGCGGCGCTGCGCGCGCTCGACGAAGACGATGACGGCGATGACGGCGATTGCAACGACGATGACCGCCAGGATGAGCGTCGTCGACAGCGCACCGGTGCGGCCCAGTTCCAGCGTGCCGGCAAGGGCTGTCGGAAGACCGGCCGCAATGCCTGCGAAGATGATCAGCGAAATGCCGTTGCCGATACCGCGCGAGGTGATCTGCTCGCCGAGCCACATCAGGAACATCGTGCCGCCGAGAAGCGTCAGGACGGTCGAAATTTTGAAGAACCAGCCCGGATCGACGACGAGGCCATTGCCGCTCTCGAGACCGACGGCAATGCCGTAGGCCTGCAGCGCGCCGAGGATGACCGTGCCGTAGCGGGTGTACTGGTTGATGATCTTGCGGCCCTGCTCGCCTTCTTTCTTCAGGTTTTCGAGCGCCGGCACAACCGAGGTCATGAGCTGCACGATGATCGAGGCTGAGATGTAGGGCATGATGCCGAGCGCGAAGATCGCCATGCGCTGTACGGCGCCGCCCGAGAACATGTTGAAGAGGCCGAGAATGCCGCCAGCCTGGCCCTGGAATGCCTGGGCATAGGCCTGTGGATTGAGGCCCGGAAGCGGAATGTGGGTACCCAGCCGGTAGACGAGGAGAGCTGCCAGTGTGAACCACAGGCGCTTCTTAAGATCCTCTGCTTTGGCGAAGGTCGAAAAATTGAGGTTTGAAGCCAGTTGTTCCGCTGCAGAAGCCATGCGTTTCTCCGCGCTACCAATTCCGGGCGCTCTCGAATCGGCCGGCACCGGAATCAGTATGAATTTCTTTTAAAAACCGGGCTTCGGACGGGTCGCTGGCGCAACCCTGTGCCTCACCCTCGTCTTCAGTCTTACCGTCCCGACGCGGATGCGTCCAAGCAGGTTTTTGTGAGGCTCACATATGGGAGCAAAATCGCCCGGTGTGAAGCACCCCGGGCGATATATCATGAGTTTATTATTCTGCCGCTGCGGCAGAAAGAAGCGTTACCTTGCCGCCGGCCTTTTCGATCTTCTCGACGGCAGACTTGGAAGCGCCTGCAACTTCGAGCGTGACCTTAGCCTTGAGCTCGCCGTCGGACAGAACGCGAACGCCGTCCTTGGCGCGGCGGATGACGCCGGCAGCCTTGAGAGCAGCCGCATCGATCGTTGCCTTCGCGTCCAGCTTGCCGGCATCGACGGCAGCCTGGATGCGACCCAGCGATACGACGACGTAGTCGGCTGCGAAGATGTTGTTGAAGCCGCGCTTCGGCAGGCGACGGTAGATGGGCATCTGACCGCCTTCGAAGCCGTTGATGGCGACACCCGAACGGGACTTCTGACCCTTTACACCGCGACCACCGGTCTTGCCGGAGCCCGAGCCGATACCGCGGCCAAGACGCTTGCGGCTATGGGTAGAGCCTTCGTTGTCTTTAATTTCATTGAGTTTCATGAGCGTTACTCCGGACTCACTTCTCGTCGACGACGCGAACGAGATGCTGGACTGCACGGATCATGCCACGAACGGCCGGAGTGTCCTCCAGCGTGCGGCGACGGTGCATCTTGTTCAGTCCGAGACCGATCAGCGTGCGCTGCTGGACGTCCGGACGGCGAATCGGGCTGCCGATCTGTTCGATCGTAACAGTCTTCGCTTCAGCCTTCTTGGTAGCCTTGGCCATTGGTCAGCTCCTCTTATTCTTCAGAGGCGTTGCCAGAAGCGGCACGGCGAGCCTGGAGCGTAGCATACTTGATGCCGCGCTGAGCTGCGATGTCCTTCGGGTGAACCTGGTGCTTCAGAGCGTCGAAGGTAGCGCGAACCATGTTGTAGGGGTTCGACGAACCGGTCGACTTGGCGACGACGTCGTGAACGCCGAGCGTTTCGAAAACGGCGCGCATCGGACCACCGGCGATGATACCGGTACCGACCTTGGCCGAGCGCAGCAGAACCTTGCCGGCGCCATGACGGCCATGGACGTCGTGATGCAGCGTACGGCCGTCACGCAGCGGTACGAAGATCAGTTCGCGCTTGGCGGCTTCGGTTGCCTTGCGGATGGCTTCCGGCACTTCGCGCGCCTTGCCATGGCCGAAGCCTACGCGGCCCTTCTGGTCGCCGACGACGACGAGTGCTGCGAAACCAAAACGACGGCCGCCCTTGACGACCTTGGCGACGCGGTTGATCGCGACAAGCTTGTCGACGAATTCGCTATCGCGCTCTTCGCGGCTCTGGCGGTCTTCCCGCTGCGGCCTTCTTTCCTGTGCCATTGTCCTCTTCCTTTTTCTTTTCCGGGTGCAATCGGCAAACAAAATGAGGACCGCATCGGCTTCCTCTGGGGAACGATTTGCGGTCCGGTGAAATCCGGCCGAAGACTATGAAGCTTCGGCCGGAAACTATTAGAAGGTCAGACCGCCTTCGCGGGCTGCATCTGCCAGGGCCTTGATGCGGCCGTGATAGATGAAGGCGCCACGGTCGAATACGACCTCGGTGACGCCTGCCTTCGAAGCGCGCTCTGCAACAAGCTTGCCAACGAGGGCAGCTGCTGCGGTGTCAGCACCGGTCTTCAGAGAACCGCGCAGATCCTTGTCGAGCGTCGATGCAGCGGCAAGGGTCTTGCCGGCAACATCGTCGATAACCTGAGCGTAAATGTTCTTCGACGAGCGATGAACCGACAGGCGCGGACGGCCGTTGGCCACCGACTTGAGATGACGGCGCACGCGGTTGGCACGACGTGCAAGTGCTTCTTTCCTGCTAGCCATTTCGCGTGATCCTTACTTCTTCTTGCCTTCTTTGCGGACAATCCGCTCTTCGGCATACTTGACGCCCTTGCCCTTGTAGGGCTCCGGACCGCGATATTCGCGGATCTCGGCGTCGCCCCTCGACCTGCAGGCTGCCATTGGCAATCACCGCGCCGGAGAGCGGTGCCGTTGCGCCCCAGGCACCGAGCAGGACAACAAAGCCGGCGACCGCGGCCATGCCATAGCGAGCCGGCTTCCAGGGATTGGAATAGGCGCTGCGATCCTTTTGCGGTTGTTTGCGCATCTTTCGCTCCTATGCCACCGAGGCCGGCGCTTCCGGTTCCGCCATCGAGGCTTTGATGTGGTCATAGACCTCGGCTGGTTTTCCATAGGCGTCGATGTGGCCGGCTTTCATGAACATCAGCCGGTCCATGACTTCGAGCACCGATTGGCGATGGGTCACGACGATGACAGTGGAGCCATGTTTTTTCAGTGCCTTGATTGCCTCGCGCAGCCCCTGTTCGCCTGCGGTGTCGAGATTGGCGTTGGGCTCGTCGAGAACCAGCAGCACCGGGTCGCCATAGAGCGCACGGGCGAGGCCGATGCGCTGTTTCTGGCCGCCCGAGAGGCGCTGGCCCTGAGGCGGCAGCTTGGTGTCGTAACCGTTCGGCAGCTTGAGCACGAGGTCATGCGCGGCCGCCTTCTGGGCCGCGGACACCACGCGTTCGGAATCGGGCTCGAGCTGAAGGCGGGCAATGTTCTCTGCAATGGTGCCTTCGAACAACGCGACGTCCTGCGGCAGGTAGCCAACATAATTGGCGAGGTCGTCGACGCCATATTGTTCGATCGAAGCGCCGTCGAGTCGGACGCGACCGGCCTGGATCGGCCAGACGCCGGTCAGAACGCGGGCGAGAGTCGACTTACCCGAGCCCGACTGACCAATGACGCCGAGCGCCTGACCGGGCTTCAATTCAAAAGACAGATTACGCAGCGTCGGCATGCGCTCGCCGGGCGGAACGACCGAGATGTTCTGCACTTCGAGGATCGCGCGCGGCTTGGGCAGCGTGGTGCGCGCGGGCTCGGGCGGCACGCGGTCGAGCAGCGCGGAAAG
>Ga0102587_1001310_pt1 | contig 19024 bp, 15 predicted proteins | sample AraplaF_Col_mTSA_FD_76853 | JGI IMG/M metagenome (GOLD analysis project Ga0102587, IMG submission 76853) | Arabidopsis root microbial communities from the University of North Carolina, USA - plate scrape MF_Col_mTSA (SPADES assembly) (version 2) | ecosystem: Host-associated > Plants > Roots >... | reverse complement strand
CTCCGACATCTTCAGGTGAATGCCGGTTTTGACCGCTATTTCGAATTCCTTCTGACGCTTTGCGATGATCTTCAGGTCCGCCTCGGTTCGCAACGCCGCGGCCAGGCGCGTGTTCATGCGCTGGGCGACGTCGAGCGCCTCGACATATTTCGGAAAGCTCGCCACCTCGATGGGAGCGACGATGGTGCTGCGGTTGGAGAGCGTTACCACCAGGTCTTCGCCGGCCAGCCGTATCAATGCTTCGCGTACCGGGGAACGCGACATGTCAAAGCGTTCGGCGAGTGTCATCTCGTCGAGCAGCTGGCCAGGCGGCAAGGTGAGGGCAAGGATCTCATTGCGCAGCGTGTCGTAGACGCTTTTCCAACCCGTACCGCGTACCCGTTTCATTTCAATTTCGTCAGACACTTACGTCCCTTTCCGTCTCTCCCGGTCATTGGGCCAGAAAAACCGGTACGCAGCAATCGTAAACTTTCTGCTTGACTTTGTCGACACGGAGACGACATAGTTTCTTCAGTCGACACGGAGCCGACACGAAAACACTAAGAACGGCCAAAGCCGACAGGTGGAACCGCGCGTCTCACGCGCTCAAAATTGGGGAATGCACATGTTCAGAAATGTGATGACGTCCGCTCTGCGGGCGACGGCCGCGCTCGCCCTGGCGGTTGGGCTGTCGACTACGGCGATGGCTGAAACGGCCGAAGGATACTGGCAGGGTGTCCAAAAGAGCGGCACGCTGCGCTGCGGAGCGGCTGTTGCGCCGCCCTATGTGATGCGCGATCCTGCCAGCGGCGAGTACTCCGGCTTCTTTGCCGACCTCTGCCGCGAATTCGCTGAAGTTCTGCAGGTGAAGCCCGAATTCGTCGACACGACCTGGGACAACATCGTTGCGGGCCTTCAGGCCGGAAAATGGGACGTCTCCCTGGCGCTGAATCGTACGCCGGCTCGGGCCATGGCTGTCCAGTTCTCAGTACCGGCGATGGAGTACCAGATCTCACTCGCCTACAACAAGGACAACCCGAAGATCCCAGCGAGTGCGGCTTCCGTTGCCGACATCGACAAGGCGGACGTCACGCTTGCCGTCATGTCCGGCACGGCCCAGGACAAGGCGATTTCCGCCGCGGTCAAGACAGCGACGATGCTTCGCCTGCCGACGTATTCCTGACCGAAAATTCGCCGGCCATGTCGCTGGTCGACGGCGCCGGCCTGTTCGCGCCGATCGAGAAGGATACGCTGGATCAGGTTCCGGAACAGTACCGCCCGGCCGACGGCATGTGGACCGGCATCGCCGCCCGCACCACCGTTTTTGTCTATGACAAGACGAAGTTGACGGAAGACAAGCTGCCGAAGTCGATGCTCGATCTCCAGGATCCGGCCTGGAAGGGCCGCTGGGGTGCAGCTCCTGCCGGCGCAGACTTCCAGGCGATCGTTGCGGCCTTCCTGCAGCTGAAGGGCGAAGACGCTACCAAGGCCTGGCTGAAGGGCCTCAAGGACAATGCCACCCCCTACAAGGGCAACAGCGTCGCCATGAAGGCCGTCAATGCCGGTGAAGTCGAAGGCGCGATCATCTATCACTATTACTGGTTCGGCGATCAGGCGAAGACCGGTGAGAACAGCAAGAATGTCGGCCTGCACTATTTCAAGAACCAGGACCCGGGCGCTTTCGTCAGCGTTTCGGGCGGCGGTATCCTAAAGTCGACGCAGCACATGAAGGAAGCCCAGGCTTTCATCAAGTACCTCACCAGCAAGGCCGGCCAGGCAGCGCTTAAGGATGGCAATTCCTTTGAATATGCCGTCGGCAAGAATGCGGCCTCCAACGACAAGCTGGTGCCGCTTGCCGACCTCAACGCTCCGAAAGTCGAAGCCTCGACCCTCGACAGCAAGAAGGTCGTGGAGCTGATGACGGCCGCTGGTCTCATCTAAGCTTTTCTGCCGCAGTCTTCTTCCGGCCAAAACTATTGCTTTTGGCTCAAGAAAACCTTAGGGCATGACAAAATCCGGCGACCGCTCTTCAAAGGCGGTTGCCTTCCTTTTACAGCGTGTGAAGGCATCGGCCTTGCTGCAGGACAATAGATTGCTCGCATCCGGCAACAAGGCGCCGGTAGCGCCGAGGCCCACGCCAATGGTTTTGCCGCGCGGACGCATGCCGCACGCTTCCGTCCTCCTCCTTGCATCCATCGTTGCTATCTTCAGCCTCATGCCACTCGGCTTCATTGCCTGGGTGACCTATGACGTCGGTTGGGAAACGGTGAAGACTCTGGTCTTCCGCCCGCGCGTCGGCGAGCTTCTCGTCAATACGGTTCTGCTGGAATCGATCACCATTCCGCTGTCGATCGTCCTTGCCGTCACGCTCGCCTGGCTGACAGAGCGGACGGATATCCCGCTTGCGCGGCTCTGGGCATGGCTCGCCGTTGCTCCGCTCGCTGTGCCGGCCTTCGTGCATTCCTATGCCTGGGTGAGCCTGCTTCCGGGCATGCGCGGTTTGCAGAGCGGCGCTTTCGTTTCAGTGCTCGCCTATTATCCGTTTCTGTATCTGCCGGTTGCGGCGGCACTGCGTCGGCTCGATCCGGCGATCGAAGATGCCGCTGCCTCTCTCGGCCTCGATCCGTGGCGTGTCTTCTTCCGGACGATCCTGCCGCAGCTCCGCCTTGCGATCTGCGGCGGCTCGCTGCTGATCGCGCTGCATCTGCTGTCGGAATACGGGCTGTTCGTGATGATCCGCTTCGACACGTTCGCGACTGCGATCGTCGATCAGTTCCAGTCTTCCTATAACAGCCCAGCTTCCAACATGCTCGGCGGCGTGCTCGTCGGCTGCTGCCTGTTCCTGCTCGGCCTCGAGATTCTGCTGCGCGGCAACGAGCGCTATGCGCGCGTCGGCTCCGGCTCGGCGCGACCGGCCGATCGACGCCGGCTCGGCTGGTTCGTGGTGCCGGCCGTGACGCTGCCGATCATCCTTGCGGTGCTGACACTCGGCGTGCCGCTGATCACGCTTGGCCGCTGGCTCTATCTCGGTGGGCTCGGCATCTGGCGCATCGAGGTCGCGAGTGCCTTTGCGCAGACGATCGTTCTCGCCATCGCAGGCGGCGTGCTGGCGACGGTTGCCGCAGCGCCCATGGCTTGGCTCTCGGTGCGCGCGCCGGGCCGCTTCCAGCGTATCCTCGAAGCCTGCCACTATTATGTCGGCTCGCTGCCGGGTGTCGTCGTGGCCTTGGCGCTCGTGTCGATTACCGTCCGTCTCGTACTGCCGCTCTACCAGACGTTTGCGACGTTGCTTGTCGCCTATGTACTGCTCTTCCTGCCACGTGCCATGGTCGGCCTGCGCGCCAGCATCGCGCAGGCGCCTGTCGAGCTGGAGCGGGCGGCGATGGGCCTTGGCCGCACGCCGGGACAGGCCGTGCGGCAGATCACCATGCGCCTTGCTGCGCCAGGGGCTGCCGCCAGCGTGGCGCTCGCTGCCCTCGGCATCACCAATGAGCTGACGGCGACGCTGATGCTCTCGCCGAACGGCGTCGATACGCTGGCAACGAAATTCTGGTCGCTGACCAGCGAGATAGACTATGTCTCGGCGGCACCCTATGCCTTCATGATGGTTGTGCTGTCACTGCCGCTCACCCTCATGCTCTATGCCCAATCGAAACGGACTGCCGGCCAATGACGCTGCTTACGATCGACACTATCAGCAAGCGGTACGGGCCGGTTCAAGCCTTGAAGGATATCTCGCTTGAAGTGCAGGCGGGTAGCCGCACGGCGGTCGTCGGTCCCTCCGGCTCCGGCAAGACGACGTTGCTGCGCATCATCGCCGGCTTCGAACAGCCGGACATCGGCCGGGTAACACTCGATGGCGAGGTTCTGGCTGACGGGCCGGCTTGCGTGCCTGCCCACAAGCGCGGCATCGGTATCGTCTCGCAGGATGGCGCGCTCTTTCCGCATCTGAGTGTGGCGGAAAATATCGGTTTCGGATTCGAGCGCGGCGCGCCGGATCGCGAAAAGCACATCTTCGACCTTCTCGAAATGGTGGAGCTCGACCGCGGCATGCTGGAGCGTCGTCCGCATCAGCTTTCGGGTGGTCAGCAGCAGCGCGTGGCGCTTGCCCGTGCGCTCGGCCGCCGGCCGCGCCTCATGCTGCTCGACGAACCGTTTTCGGCGCTGGATACAGGCCTCAGGGAAAATATGCGCAAAGCCGTCGCCCGCGTGCTGCAGACGGCAGGCATTACCGCGATCCTCGTCACCCACGATCAGGGCGAGGCTCTCTCATTTGCCGATCAGGTTGCTGTGCTGCGGGAAGGGCGGCTGGTGCAGGCCGGCACACCGCAGACACTCTATCTCAAGCCGCGTGATCGCGAGACGGCGCTGTTCCTTGGCGATGCGGTGATGCTGCCCGCGATCATCAGAAATGGTTTTGCCGATTGTGCGCTCGGCAACGTACCGGTTGAGGGAGCCCACCAGGGCAAAGCGGAAATCATGCTGCGGCCGGAGCAGATTCGCGTCGTCGTCGATGAGGCGAATGCGAAATATGGCGGGCGCGTCGTGGATGTGGAATTCGGCGGCGCGACCTGCACAGTGGCGGTGTCGCTTGCTGCTGTCGCCCTGCCGCCGATCCTGATCAAGACCTCAAGCGTAGCATTGCCGGCGCGGGGCGATCTCGTTCGCCTCGATATCGCCGGCAAGGCGCATGTCTTTTCGCGTTAGGTTCAGCCTGCCTTCAGAACCAGTTCTTCCGACTCCTCGCCAGCCAGCCAGCCGCCGGTGAAGCCGGCGCGCTCGAGGCCGAGGCGGATGACCGGGTTCTTGCGCATCAGTTTCCAGATGAAGTCGGAACGTTCGTTCTCGACCGTCATGACGACGAGACCCTGGTCGATGGCGACGGTGCGGTCATCGACCCAGCCTTCCGGCCGCTTGGTCTGGACGGTAGGGTTGAAGCCGCCAGGGAAGCCACCTTCCAGAAGCAGGTTCGGATAGGTGGTCAGCAGTGCCTTGGTGCCGTCGATGGCGGCCTGCCGGTCGTAAGGCAGGCAGGCGAGTGCTGCCCAGGGCGCGATCGTGCCGTCATCGGGACCGAGCGGAGCGCCACGGGCGGCATAACCCAGCACTTTCGGGTTACGGCCGCCGCGCATGCGCCGTGTCGGCGGCGGGCCATCGCAAGCGGTAAAGCCCCAGATATCCTTGCTGTAGCCGACGAACTGGCCGGGATTGCGTTCGGCATAATCGCGCTGGACGTTGATGACGACCTGCGTGTTGCGGAAATAATCCCAGTTCCGCTCAGTCATCGGCTTGTCCTTGATGCCGCGGAAATCGATCCAGGCATGCGAGAAGAGATGGATGAAGAGCGGGCCAGCATAGAGATAGGGCTGCTCGTTGAAGATCATCCACGAATAGCTTGTCGTGAAGGCGTCATAGCTCGATTGCGGGATCGGGTATGTCGGCGATGCAAGCGCCAGCGTGTAGAGCAGGATCGCTTCATCGAAGCCATGGTAGCGCCAGCGCAGGAAACCGGAAGAGGGCTTCCAGCCCATCGAAATAGTGTCGCCCTTGTTCAGCGCCCAGCGCCAGTCGACGCGCTCGTAGATGAATTTTGCGAGCGCGCGGATCTCGGTCTCGGTTTCATCTTCGCCGTCGAAATATTGCGCGGCGGTCAGAATGCCGGCGACGAGCAGAGCGGTATCGATGGTCGAAAGCTCGCTGTTCCAGGCGCGGTTGCCGGTATTCACGTGCAGGAAGTGGTAGAAGAAGCCGCGATGCCCCGTTGCGTGGCGTTCCGTGCCTTGCTTGGCATTGGCAAAGAAATGCAGTGTGTTGAAGACCCGCTCAGCGGCTTCTTCGCGGCTGATCCAGCCACGTTCGACGCCAACCGGATAGGACGAAAGCCCGAAACCCACAGCAGCGATACTCGCCGGTACGCCGCTGATCGACGTATCCGGCACAAGGCCGTTTTCAGGATTGGAATATTTCAGGAAATACTTGAACGCTGAATGCTGCAGCCTGTCGACTAGCGCGGCATCAATGTCATCAATCCGTTGCAGCATGTGCTCCTGCCCAACTGTTTCATCGCCCCATGGTTCAACATGGTGGCTGCCCCCACGCAAATCAAACCTTTTTGATTCGCAGGGATAAGAGATCACAAACGCCGGCGATTGGCGTTAATAATCCCCAGTGAAATAATATCTGGAATAAATAATATAAGCGATGCAGCAAAAGGGATTAAACCGCACCCTTGGGATGCGGTCTATTGCCCGCAATACTTGCCATCCTCAAGCCGTCGCTTAAGCCTCCTCGACTTACTCAGGCGGCTTCTTCCATCCGCACCAGATGACCCGAGACGACCTCGCGGTATTGGCGCTTGGGCGGTACGTAACCCACGGGGCGGACGGGGCTTTTCAGCTCGTCGGTGCCGAGGTTGCGGCGGATTCCGCGGCGGGCGGGATCCGGTACGGGAACCGCCGCCATGAGTTTCTTGGTGTAGGGATGCTGCGGGTTGCGGAAGAGTTCTTCACGCGGGCCGATTTCGACGATTTCACCCAGATACATAACCGCGACGCGGTGACTGACGCGTTCGACGACGGCCATGTCGTGGGAGATGAAGAGGAAGGCGAGGTTGAGGCTCTGCTGCAGGTCCATGAGGAGATTGCAGACCTGCGCCTTGATCGAGACATCGAGAGCCGAGACGCTTTCATCCGCAACGATCACCTTCGGGTCGAGAGCGAGGGCGCGGGCGATGCAGATGCGCTGACGCTGGCCGCCGGAAAACTCATGCGGATAGCGCTTCATCATGTCCGGCTTCAGGCCGACGCGTTCGAGCAGGTCCGCGGCCTTGTCGCGGGCCTGGGCTCGGGTACCCAGCCCGTGTTCGACGAAGGGTTCGGCAACGGCTGCTCCCACCGTCATGCGCGGATTGAGGCTCGCGAAGGGATCCTGGAAGATCATCTGGATGCTGCGGCGCATGTTGCGCAGTCTGGTCGCATCGAGATTCAGCACGTCATAGCCATCAAGGTTGACGGAGCCGGCATTCGGCTGCACCAGGCGGGTGATCGAACGGCCGGTCGTGGACTTGCCGCAGCCGGATTCGCCAACGAGCGCCAGTGTCTCGCCCTGGAAAAGGTTGAAGGAGACATTCTCGACGGCATGAATAGCGCCGGTCCTGCGACCCAGGAGGCCGCCGCGGATATCGAAGCGGGTGACGAGGTTCTTCACTTCAAGGATCGGCGTCTTGCGGCGGTCGACGGTGTCGGCCACCTCCACCGGCTCACTGCGCTCGCCGGTCGCCGTATCTATAACGGGAAAGCGCAGAGGCCATTTTTGGCCGTCCATCGAGCCGAGGCGCGGCACAGCGGAAAGCAAAGCGCGCGTGTAGGGGTGCTTGCCGCGGTTGAAGATATCATCCGTCATGCCGGTTTCGACAGCTTCGCCGCGATACATGACGATGGTGCGATCGGCGATCTCGGCGACCACGCCCATGTCATGGGTGATGAAGAGAACGGACATGCCCTCTTCTTCCTGCAGCACCTTGATGAGATCGAGGATCTGACCCTGGATGGTCACGTCGAGCGCGGTGGTCGGTTCGTCGGCGATCAAAAGCTTCGGCCGCGATGCGAGCGCCATGGCGATCATCACGCGCTGGCGCATGCCGCCGGAAAACTGGTGCGGATATTCGTCGAAGCGGGAGGCGGCATTGGGAATGCGCACCTTCTCGAGAAGGCGGATGGTTTCAGCACGCGCGTCAGCCTTGCTGATATCACCGTGGCAGGTGAGCGCTTCGGAAATCTGCCTGCCGATGGTGAAGATCGGGTTCAGGCTGGTCATCGGCTCCTGGAAGATCATGGCGGCATCCTTGCCGCGCACGGCGCGCATGTCCTTGTCGGAGAGCGAAAGGATGTCACGGCCGTCGAGCGTAATGCTGCCTTCGACACGGCTTGAGCCTTTGGCGAGCAGGCGCATGATGGAAAGCGAGGTGACGCTCTTGCCCGAACCGCTCTCGCCAACGATGGCGACCGTTTCCCCCGGCATGACATCGAAGGAGACGTTGCGGACGACGGATTTCCATTCGCCATCGGCGAGGAAGGAGGTCGTCAGATTCCGGATGGAAAGGACCGGAGAGACGGATGCTGCAGGCTGATCACTCATTTCGTTCTCTTATTCTTTTTTGTGCCGGATGGTCGGCCTTTCAGGTCTTCAAGGGCGTAGCGAAAGAGGCGGACGACCGCCCTTCCGCAATGCGCGCGGCTTCCAGCGCTGCGATCTTTTCATCGATCTCGCGCCTGTCAATCATTCCGTCAGGATTGGCCTTCGTTGCCATCGTCTCGGCAACGTGCATGTAGCGTTCCTGCGCCACACTATAGAGCCGCCGCAGTTCGGCGAGCGGATCGGGATGATCGTCCGCGCGGATGCTGAGCCAGGGATAATCCTGGTCGCGGTGGACGAGGAGGGCGGCGGACTGTTTGCCGCGTTTGTCACCGCCGGCATCCTCGCCGGCCTGCATGGCTTCGAGCAAGCGCTCGATGAAGGGCTTGTCCATCGCCTTCTTGTAGGTGGCAAGTGTCTGAGCGGCGACCTCGGGACCAACCAGCATGTTGCCGGCGACGGAGACGTTGTCGTCCACGAGATGACCGGCCCAGTCGATGCATTTGGTGCCGGTAAAAGCAGCATTGCGGCCGGCGGCATCGATCAGGTGAAGCTGGCGCTGGTCGCGACCGGCGTCGCGACCGGTCAGTTCGGCGATGATCTCATCCGGCGCCTTGCCTCCGGCAAGCAGGACAAGGCTATCCGTGCCGTAGAGCGGGCTGACGAAAGCCTGCGTGGCGACCGCACCGATACCGCCGCGGATATGCGGCACCAGCCCGCCGACGGCAAAGAAGCGGGTGGCGACGGCAATGCCGAGATAACCAGTTTGGGGATCGCGGGCGACGATGGACCAGGTCATACTTACCTCCCGATCGCGTAGGCCTGCATCAGGCGCGGTGTGGCGGCGGCGCGCAGCAATCCGTCGGCATCGCGGCGGGCAGCCGTCAGGCGACCGATGGTCCAGGGCTCGGAGACGGTGAGCGCGTGGCCGCGGGCGCGCAGGTTGTCGAGCACATCGGTGCTGAAATTGCCTTCCACCATCAGGCCGCCGGGCTCACGCGTGCGCGGATAGAAGGAGCCGGGGAAATGCGAGGTATGGAAGAGCGGCTGGTCGATCGCCGCCTGCAGGTTCATCCTGTGATGCGCATAACGCAGGAAGAAGGAGAGCTGCCACTGTTCCTGCTGGTCGCCGCCGGGAGTACCGAAGGCGAGCGTCGGGCGGCCTTCATAAAGGGCGAGCGAAGGTGTCAGTGTCGTGCGCGGGCGCTTGCCGGGAGCAAGCGAGGTTGGCAGCCCGGGCTTCAGCCAGAACATCTGGGCGCGCGAATTCAGGCAGAAGCCGAGGCCCGGAATGATCGGCGAGGACTGCAGCCAGCCGCCTGAGGGCGTGACCGAGACCATGTTGCCTTCGTGATCGATGACGTCGATATGGACGGTGTCGCCGCGCTTTTCCGTCAGATGCGCCATGGTCGGCTCGTAGACGGCGCCTGTCTTGGAATCGGCGCCGAGCATCTGCATCGTGACGTCATATTGCTGCTCGAAGCCGGCCAGCTTTCCGGGACGCAGGTCGAAGGAGGCTTCGTCTGTAATGAGTTTGCGGCGGGCGGCGGCGTAGGTGTCCGACAGAAGCTGATCGAGCGGCACCTCGGCGAATTTGGGATCACCGTAGTAGATCTCACGATCGGCGAAGGCGAGCTTCATGGCTTCGGTCACGGTATGGACGAAGTCGGCGCCATCAGGCGCCATTGCGGCGATGTCCATGCCCTTGAGGATCGACAGGGTCTGCAGGAAGACCGGACCCTGGCCCCAAGGGCCGATCTTGGCGACCGTCCAGCCGTGATAGTCGTAGGTCTGCGGTTCCTCGATCGTCGCCGACCAGTTCGCCATGTCGCCTGCCGTCAGCACCGCTTTGTGGCGGCCGCCGCTGGCATCCATCACTTCGGCGGTCTTCAGATAGTTTGCGATCTTCTCGGCGACGAAGCCGCGATAGAAGGCGTCGCGGGCGGCTTCGATCTGCGCCTCGCGGCCCTGCTTTGCTTCGGCCTCGGAAATGATACGCTTCCACGTCTCGGCCAGAACAGGGTTCTTGAAGTTGGAATTCGGTTCGGGAACAGAGCCGCCCGGAACCCAGGTCTCATACGAAGTGGGCCATTCCTTTTCGAAGAATTCGACAAGCCCATTGATGGTGGCCGAAACGCGCGGCAGCAGCGGATGGCCGTTTTCGGCATAATAGATCGCCGGCTCCAGCACGTCGCGTACGCTCATCCTGCCGTAGTCGCGCAGCATCAGCATCCAGCCGTCGAAGGAGCCGGGAATGACGGTTGCGAGCAGGCCGTCGCCGGGGATGAGTTTCATGCCTTCGGACGTATAGTGTTCGATGGTGGCGCCTGCCGGGGCAGGCCCCTGTGCGCAGATGACTTCGACCTTGTCCTTTTTCTTCGAATAGATGATTGCAGGCATGTCTCCACCGGGACCGACGAGGTGCGGCTCAAGAATCTGGAGGGTGAAGCCGGTGGCGACTGCCGCATCGAAGGCGTTACCGCCCTTTTCCAGAATGCTCATGCCGACGGCCGAAGCGATCCAGTGCGTGGACGTGACGACGCCGAACGTGCCCAGAATTTCGGGGCGGGTGGTGAATGCGGTCATTTCATATGTCCTTTCGAGGGATCATGCTTCGCGCGGGTCGAGCGCATCGCGCAGGCCGTCGCCCAGGAGATTGAAACCAATAACGACGAGGAAGATGGCGATGCCGGGCCACAACGCCATCCAAGGCGCCTGGCTCAGGAAGTTCTTGGCGACGTTCAGCATCGAGCCCCAGCTTGGTGCAGGCGGCTGCTGACCGAGGCCGAGGAAGGAAAGGCTGGCTTCCGCGATGATGGCAGTCGCGATCGTCAGCGTTGCCTGAACGAGAATGGGTGTCAGGACATTCGGCAGAATGTAGCGGGCGATGATGCTGAAGTGACGCAGCCCGATGGAGCGCGCGCCTTCGATATATTCCTCGGTCTTGACCGCCAGTACCTGGCCACGCGTCAGCCGCACGAAAATGGGCATGGCCGAAAGGCCGATCGCGATCATCGCATTGCTGAGGCTCGGGCCGAGGAAGGCGGCAAGCGCGATCGCTGTAATCAGGAAAGGCATCGCCAGGAAGGATTCGGTGATGCGAGATATGATCATGTCGATCCAGCCGCCAAAATAGCCTGAGATCAGGCCGAAGGGCACGCCGATCAGAACGGCGATCGCCACCGAGAAGACGCCGGCCATCAGCGAGGCCTGCGCGCCCCAGATCATGCGCGAGAGAATATCGCGGCCGATATCATCGGTGCCGAGCCAATGGGCCGCTGACGGCGCCTTGCGGATCGTCGACCAACTCGTGGCGTTCGGATCGGGGAGCGGCAGGAGCGGCGCGATGATGGCAAGGATTGCGAAGAAGGCGATGATGGTGAGGCCGACGAGCGCACCCTTGTTGGCTTTCAGCTTGCGCCAGGCGCGGCTCGGCGAACGCTGCTCTGCAGACGTGACGGGCGCGGCTGCGACTTGATCGATTGCGGTCATAGCGAAGCCCTCATGCGCGGATTGAGAAGGACATAGAGCACATCGGCCACGAGATTCATCAGGATAAAGCCGATTGCCGTGCAGATGACGACACCCTGGACGACAGCATAATCGCGGTTGAAGACGGCATCGACGATGAGTTTTCCGAAGCCTGGAATAGTGAAAATCTGTTCCGTGAGAACCGCGCCGGCGAGAAGTTCGCCAAAAAGCAGAGTGGTCAGTGTGACGATCGGCAGGACCGCGTTACGGAAGCTGTGTTCCAGCACGACGGAGCTTTCCGGCAGCCCCTTGGCGCGGGCGGTACGGATGTAGTCGGCGCTCAAGACGCTCAGCATTGCCGAACGGGTGTGGCGCATCAGCGTGGCGGCAAGCGCATTGCCGAGCACGAAGGAGGGCATCAGCATGGTTTCGATCGAGCGCAGCGGATTGGAGAAGAAGGGCTCGTAGCCTGAAGCCGGCAACCAGCCGAGGTGCACCGAGATCAGCAGGATCAGCATGATGCCGAGCCAGAAGTTCGGGATCGACAGGCCTGACAGAGCGATAATGTTGGCGAGATAATCGATGATCGTGTTCTTCTTGACAGCCGCCAGGATGCCCATCGGCACGCCGATCACAAAGGCGAAGATCATCGACATGATGGCGAGCTGGATGGTGACCGGCAGTTTTTCTGCCACCAGTTCGAGAACCGGCTGATTGGTGCGCAGCGAAATGCCGAGATCGCCCTTCAGGGCCGAGCCCAGCCAGTAGAAATACTGGTAAGGAACGGGATCGTTGAGGTGATATTTTTCCCGCAGGAATTCCAACACCTGCGGATCGCGCTCTTCGCCGGCCATGGCCAGAACCGGATCGCCCGGCAGAAGTTTCTGCAGCGAGAAGACGAAGACCGAAATGATCAGCAGAGTTGGAATGGCGACCAGCAGCCGCTTGGCGATAAACCTGTACATGGGCGCTCCGATACCATCAGCGGAACGCGGCGAGGGCCGCCGCGTTCCTGAAGCGTGTGGCCGTCAGCCTTCCTTCTTCACGCCGACGAGGCGGATCATGCCGTCGGGCGAAGCGACGAAGCCGGTGATGTTCTTGTGCAGCGCCCAGATCCAGGACTGATGGCCAAGGAAGATAATCGGCAAATCGTCATTGAGGATTGCAGTCGCGGCATCGTATTTCTGCTTGCGCACGGAATCGTCAGGAGACTGGCGAGCCTCGTTCAGCAGCTTGTCGACGTCAGCATTGCAATATTTGCTGTCGTTCAGGCCGGCGCCGCAGGTGACGAACTGCTGGATATTGCCGTCAGGATCGACGCGGCCGGACCAGTCGGACCGGCTGAGTTGGTAATTGCCGGCGGTCTGCTCATTGAGCAGGGTCGCAAATTCCGTTGCTTTCAGGCTGACATCGAAACCGGCTTCGGCGACCATGGACTGGATGATCTGCATCATCTGCATCGTGACCGGGCTGTTTGGAACCTGCATTTCGACCGGCACGCGGTCGAAGCCTGCTGCTTTGACGAGGGCCTTCGCCTTTTCGACGTCACGAGCCTGAACCGGAACATCCTTGTCGAACCACGGGCTGTTCGGCGGGAAGGGCTGGTTGCCGGCAACGCCGGTGCCTTCGAAGACAATCTGCACGGCGGCATCGCGGTCGATTGCCAGCGAGAAGGCCTGGCGCAGACGCTTGTCCTTACCCATCGGGTTGTCGGCGCGTGCGCCATTGCCGACATTGGCGTAGATGCCGAGCCAGCCGGTGTTGACGACATCCTTGTAGACGAGGTTCGCATCGCTCTTGACCGTTTCGGCGTCGGTTGCGGCCAGGCGTTCGATCATGTCGAGATCGCCGGAGCGCAGGTTAGCGAGACGCACGGTCGAATCCGGGATCGGCAGGTAGGTAATCTTGTCGATGAAGACATTATTCTTGTTCCAGTAGTCCTGAAACTTTTCGAGCACGATGCGGTCCTGCTGGACGCGCTCGACGAATTTGAAAGGGCCGGCGCAGACGGGATGGTCGCCGAACTTCGCGCCGAGTTCTTTTGCGGCCTTCGGCGACACGATCATGCCGGCGCGGTCGGAAAGTTGGGCGAGAAGGGTGACGTCGGGGCTCTTCAGCGTGAACTTGACTTCATATTCGCCAGACGCCTCGACCTTCTGGACGGAACTCAGCTCGCTCTTGCGACGCGATTCCGGCAGGGTCATGTTACGCTCGATGGTGGCGACGACTGCTTCGGCATTGAAGGGCGTCTCATCCTGGAACTTCACGCCCTGGCGAAGCTTCATGGTGAGTGCCTTGCCATCGGCGGACCAGTTCCATTCCGTCGCAAGCTGCGGCACGATTTTCAGGTCGGGCGAGACGTCGACGAGCTTGTCGCACATCGCGGTATAGACGATACGGCCGACGAAGGTTCGCGACTGTGCGGGATCGAGCACGTCGGCGTCGTCCTGCAGGCCGATCTTCAATTCGACCGCAAAAGCGGGAAGCGCAAAGAGCGCTGCCGCTGTAGCGGTCGTCAGCAATCTGGCGAGTTTCATTTCATTCTCCTCTGTTATGTTTTTGTTTCACGTTTGTCGTGTCGAGCTGGCGGTTATCTCCGTCGTGCCGTTTCCCCGTTCAGGTGGGCTCCTTCTCGACCTCCGCTTCGCCGTGGTCGAGAGAGGTGATGCGGATGAGGCTTTCCTGCAGCGTCAGCAGGTGCTGGCGCATGGCTTCGCCGGCTTTTCCCGGATCGCGGGCGGCGATAGCATCGACGATGGCTGTGTGCTGGCCATGGGTGACTTCACGCGTGCGGCTGGCGCTGCGGGCGCGCTCGCGGATCGTCTGCCAGGCGGGATCCTGGCGGACACGGTTGATGACATCGAATATCGTCAGGAAGAACTGGTTGCCGGCGCATTGGGCGATCTGGCGGTGCAGCGCGCCGTCCCACAGTTCGCGACCATCCGCATCGGTGCTTCCGTAGATTTTCTCCACTAGGTCGTACATGCGCTCGATCTCGGCTGCCTTGGCGCGCATGGCTGCGAGCTGAACGAGCTGCGGCTCGATGCGCAGGCGGACTTCCATGATCTCCATGAAATCGGTTTCAGCAACGATCGAATCGACCTGATTGCTCCACCCGTCCGGTCGCTTGCCGGCGAAGGTGCCGGAGCCCTGGCGGCGCCAGATGCGGCCCTCGGCCTCCAGCACTTCCAGCGCGCGACGGATCGAGCGGCGGCTGACGCCGAGCATTTCGGAGAGCGTGCGTTCGGTCGGCAGTTTGCCGTCGGCGTCAAGACTATCCGACCGCAGGAGAGTCCTCAGCTTCTCCAGCGCGTAGTTCGAATTGCCTTGCGTATCGTCCATCATGACCTGAACCAATTTGATATTGGTTCAATGCAGACCAATTCGGCGGACTCGTCAAGCGCTTTTTTGTGCAGATAAATGAATGCCTGTTTTTTCGCCGTGCGGCGTGATTTTGTGGCAGATGCGAAGGGGAAATGCGTAATTTCATACCGGCCGCACGCTCTATGCGCGTGCGGTACCAAAGAGAAATTGGTTCAGCGCTTTAGCGAACGTGCCGATAGGAAGGTCTGCGGCTCGAAGCCGAAATCCTTATCGAAAGGATAGGTCGGGTGCTGTTTGCGCAGGCGTGGCAGGCGCTCGACGAACTGATCGACCACGCCGGCCGAAAGCGCCATGAGGTTCGGATTGGCGATCGGCGCAAGTTCCGGCGAGAGATAACCCGACTTGACGACGATGATCGTCGCCCTGTGCGGGTTGAGGCCGAGGCGGGTAAAATCGATGATGTTGTGGTAGGGGCGGCGCTTGGCGGACAGCACGAGGTCTATGCCGCCGATGGAGACGACGGCCTGCCGGTCGGCTGCGTCGTCGGTTTCGTGCACGAACTTTACCGTGAAGCGTCCCGTAACCGGCTTGCTGCCCTTGGTGTCGAGCGAGGCGCCGACGGTCAGGTCCAGCGTAGCACCGACGTTGGCCGCATAGCAGGCTTCCGTTGCCGCCTTGTCGGCAATGCCGGCGAAGATGACGCCAGTGGCGCCCTTAGCGATCAATTCGGCAAGGACGTCGGCTCGGTCACCCACGCCACCGCCGGTCGGGTTGTCGCCGGATTCGGCGAGCACGACGGGACCGGTGGGGCTGGCAATCGCCTTGGTGACGCATTCCTCAATCGAGCCGGTTTCGCAGCCGAAGACGAATTCCTCGCGTACGTCCCAATAGGCTTTTGCCATGCGCTTCGCCTCACGCTCCAGCACGGCACGGTCCGTACCGGTCATGATGGCGGCGGCGGTGGCGCGGGGCTCGTCGGCCCAGACATAGCCGACCATCAGCGAGGCATCCCAGACACCGTCGAGCGGGTCGATGCCGGGCAGTTCGGCATAGAGGCTCTTTGCCGGTTCATCCACGGTGCTGGTGCGTTCGCCCGGCAGAACGACCGGGATCGGCGCCCAGAGCAGGGTGGGTTTCACACCACTCTTCAGGCTCTTTACCAGCATCGAAACCGAACGGCGCATCGTTTCCTCGACATCGATATGCGGTGCGGTGCGGTAGGTGGAGAACATGTCGAGCGCGTCGAGAATGCGCTGGGTGACGTTGCCGTGCAGGTCGTAACTTGCCGAAACTGTACAATCGTCGCCGACGAGCGCACGGGCAGCGCTGATCCAGTCGCCTTCCGCATCCTCCATGCCTTCGACATACATGGCGCCGTGCATGGCGAGATAGAGGCCGTCGAGTGGCAGAAGCGGCTTTAAGCGTTCCAGGAATTCGGCCTTGAAGGCCTCGTAGGTGTGACGAGCAACCGGGCCGCCGGCAATGGCGCGAGCATGGATCGTCGGCAGGAATTCGGCGTCGTAATCCTTCAAAAACGCAAAATAGGGAGCGGTCAGCAGTCCCTCGCCACGTACCACCCGGAAATCCTTCTCCTCGTTCAGGACGGGATTGTACGTGCTGCATTCGATGTGAATGCCACCGACGGCGATGCGCATGGGAAACCTCAGCTTATATTGGGACCAATCAAAAAATTGTGAGCGGCGATGCTGGCAGCGCCCCGCGCCCAGACGTCGCTGTCGACGCGGCGGGTGCGGATCGGCGTGGCGCCAGCGTAACGCGGAAGAACATTGGCTTCGATCGCCTGTTGCACGACCGTGCCGAACAAGCCTTCGAAGGAACCTTCGACATGAGTGACGAGGATCATGCCGGGATCGTTCATCTGGATCAGATGCGAGATCGCCAGCCCAAGAGCCGCGCCGGCCCTGTGGACGATGGCTATCGCCTCGGCGGTGCCGTACGAGGCTTCCTCTTCCAGCTCCGAAAGCGAGGTACATTTCAGGCCGGCGGCCCTCGCCATTTCCTTGATCGCCTTCATGGAGGCGACGGTGTCGAGGCAGCCGCGCTTGCCGCAGCGGCAGGGCGCGCCGCCGGGATCGATGGTCGCATGGGCGATTTCGCCGGCACCGCCGTGATTGCCGCGATAGAGTCTGCCGTCGATGAAATGGGCGCAGCCGATACCGTCTCCCAGTGAAACGACCGAGAAATTCGGTGTGTCGCGGGCAATGCCGAAGAGCTTCTCGCTGACGGCCACGGCCTTGGCGTCGTTTTCGATGAAAGTATCGACGCCGGTTGCCTGACGGATGATTTCGGCGAGCGGCACGTCCTGCCAGCCAAGGAGGGTGGATTGTACGCAGGTCGCCTGCTTTTCATCGACGAAGCCCGACAGCGCCACGCCGATGCCGGCAAGCTTCGAGCTTGCCTGCGGGTGGGCCTTCAGGATTTCCGGCAGGCCATAGGCGATGGCATTGGCGATAACCTTGGGATCGCGGGAATAGGGCAGTTGCTGACGGGCGATGATATTGCCGTTGAGATCGCTGAGAATCATCGGCGCAGGATCTTCCAGAAGCGAGATGCCGATGAAGAAAGCGCATTCCGGCTTCAGGTCGAGCAGGATGGAGGGGCGGCCCTGGCCGTAGACCGTTTCCGTTTCATGCAGAACACCGCGATCGATCAGCTCGCGGGCAATGCCGCTCATCGCCGCTTTGCTCAGCCCGGTCGCGGATGCAAGATCGGTCCGGCTGAGGGGACCGGACTCGCTTATGACCCGCAGGAGCTCGCGCTGCGACGAATTGAACATACAAATTCCCGATCTGCCAAACGCGCTATTTTGCCCTGACAATAAGTTTACAAAATGAACCAATCAACCAAAATAAATTATAAAATTGATCAAAGCCGACCCGAGCCGGCTTTAAGAATCAACAAGAGGGTGAACCAATGGAAATCATTCGCAAGAGATTTATCAGCGCTCACCAGTTCGCTCTGAGTTGCGCCGTCGCTGGAGGCTGTTTGCGCCGTTTTCGGCCTTGGCTTCCACGCTGACGGTCATGCAGACAGAAGCGCGGCACTCGATGGATCCGGGTGATCAGACGGCGACGCTTACGGCTGCCGTTCTGAACCCGATATATGAGGGTCTGCTTTCCCGCGCCGCTCCCGTCCGCTTCATGCACTATGATCTGGGATATATCGACCTGGAACAGAGAACCTTGCAAACCATCGACAACCCGTTCGGCACGAGGTTGTCACCTATGTCTTAGGTACGTTTTGTTACCTTGTCTCCGTGACGTACTGGTGACCGATTGCGGCCGCATCTGCATGTACCGCAAGAAGATCAATATCTTCACAGTCATGGCCGGCCAGAGCTCGACATCGAGGAGGTCGATACGGTGTTTGGCTCGTCAGCTTCATGCGCTATGATCTCCGATATATCGATCTGGAGCAGAGGACTTTGTAAACCATCGACAACCGTTCGGCACAAGGTTGTCACCCATGTCTTAGAGACGTTCTGTTACCTATGTCTCCGGTATGGACAGGCAGATTTCCTGAACGATGCGGCGGACTCGGATGCCCGACAATTAAGTCGCCGTTGCTCGCCCAGGCGACACCCAGTAGTCTCGCCGTCTCACCGACATATCGGCAGTGGCACGCAGCGATTCCATGGCAATTCTCTTCAAAACAACAATCAGCGAAAACACGGCATTCGAGATGATCGAACGGTCACTGTCAGGCGCCTACCGATATGACGGTTACCTCAATGTCGTTAGCGATGCGGGCGAGACGGCATTGTCTTGGGGGCCAGCAATGCATGCCGAAGAGTTCAAGGCAGAGGTCAGCCAAATCCTACGGCAGACTTGGGATGCTGCCCGCTTCTGGGTCATCTATGAGCGCCGCGAAGACCGGAGGGATCCAGAAGGGACTGACATCCGCAACGCGGCTTTCCGCCTGACGCGCGGATACAGTGGCGTTATCGTTGTCACGCTCAGTCTCCTTGGGAAGCGCGACAGCGCCAATGACCTGGAACTCGTCTTCGTCTGCTTCGAGCAGGACTTTCACAGGAGGAATTTTCGCGTGCGCTAAGAGGGTAAGCCGTTACCAAACCAGGGTTGATCTTGCTCGAAGA
>Ga0102587_1001303_pt1 | contig 19070 bp, 14 predicted proteins | sample AraplaF_Col_mTSA_FD_76853 | JGI IMG/M metagenome (GOLD analysis project Ga0102587, IMG submission 76853) | Arabidopsis root microbial communities from the University of North Carolina, USA - plate scrape MF_Col_mTSA (SPADES assembly) (version 2) | ecosystem: Host-associated > Plants > Roots >... | reverse complement strand
TATTTTCAAGTTCAAGGGCGTGACCCGCGTCGGCGACACGGTCGCCTGCGAGGCGGAACTGATGTGCACCATGCGCACCATCGCGTGAGCCGGGCCGTGACCATCCAGGCGAGCGCTACATGACCGCATCCCCTCACGCGCCGGGCATACACGCCACGGCCATCGTAGACCCGCAGGCCCAGCTCCATGAGTCGGTGAGCGTCGGGCCCTACACCATCATCGGGCCGCACGTGAAGATAGGCGCGGGCACCACGGTCGGCGCGCACTGCGTCATTGAAGGCCACACCACCATAGGCCGTGACAACCGCATTTTCCAGTTCAATTCGCTGGGCGCGATTCCTCAGGACAAAAAATACGCCGGCGAGCCCTGCGAGCTGGTCATAGGCGACCGCAACACCATCCGCGAGTTCTGCACCTTCAACATCGGCTCGCCGGGCGACACCGGCGTGACGCGTGTGGGCAACGACAACTGGCTCATGGCCTATGTGCACCTGGCGCATGACTGCTCGGTCGGCAACAACACCATTTTTGCCAACAACTCCCAGCTGGCCGGCCATGTGCATGTGGGCGACTGGGTGATCCTGGGCGGCTTCACCGTGGTCCACCAGTTTGTCAGGCTGGGTGCGCACAGCATGACGGCCATGTGCTCGCTGCTGTTCGCCGACCTGCCGCCTTTTGTCATGGTGCAGGGCCAGCCCGCCGAGGCACGCTCCATGAACTTCGAGGGCTTGCGCCGGCGGGGTTTTTCGCCCGACCGTATTTCCGCGGTCAAGGCCATGCACAAGGCCTTGTACCGCGACGACCTCACGCTGGACCAGGCGCGCGTGCGCATTGCCGAGCTGACCGGGAAACACCCGGAGGCTGCGCCCGATGTGCAGATGATGCTCTCCTTCCTGGAGCACACCTCGCCGCACCGCGGCATCGTCCGGTAAGGCCCATGTCTCTCGAGACCAGCCCTCTGCCAGCCCGTGGAGAGGCTGGCGGCTCCACGGCAAGGCCCCAGGTGGCCATGGTCGCCGGGGAAACCTCCGGCGACCTGCTGGCGGGCTTGCTGCTTGACGGCCTCAAGACCCGCTGGCCGGCGCTGTCTTCCAGCGGCATAGGCGGCCCGCAGATGGCCAGGCGCGGGTTTGAAGCGGCGTGGCCCAGCGAAAAGCTGGCCGTGCGCGGTTATGTCGAGGTGCTGCGCCACTACCGCGAGATCGTCGGCATACGCGAGCAGCTCAAACAGCGCCTGCTGGCGCAGCGTCCCGACGTCTTCGTCGGTGTGGACGCGCCCGACTTCAACCTGGACCTTGAGGCCGCGCTGAAGGCCCAGGGCATCAAGACCGTGCATTTCGTCTGCCCCTCCATCTGGGCCTGGCGCGCCGACCGTGTCGAAAAAATCCGCCGCAGCGTGGACCACGTGCTGTGCATCTTCCCGTTCGAGCCGGCCTTGCTGGCCGCCCACGGCATTGCCGCGACCTATGTCGGGCATCCACTGGCCAATGTCATTCCCCTGCAGCCCGATCGCGTGGCTGCCCGGGGCGCGCTGGGCTTGCGAGCCGAAGACACCGTGATTGCCATCCTGCCGGGCAGCCGGAAGTCGGAAATCCAGTACCTGGCCCACAGGTTTTTCGCGGCTGCCGCCCTGATCCGGCGGGCGCAGCCGGCCGTCCGCTTCGTCGTGCCCGCCATTCCCGCCCTGAAGGCCGCCATCGAACGCATCGCGGGCGAAGCCGGCATGCGAGACCAGCTGCAAATCCTCGAGGGCCAGTCGCACACCGCGCTGGCCGCCTGCGACTTCACGCTGATCGCCAGCGGCACCGCCACGCTGGAGGCGGCGCTTTTTAAACGGCCCATGGTCATCGCCTACAACATGAACTGGCTGTCCTGGCAGATCATGCGGCGAAAAAAACTGCAACCCTGGGTGGGCTTGCCCAATATCCTGTGCCGCGACTTTGTGGTGCCCGAGTTGCTGCAGGACCAGGCCAGCCCAGAAGCGCTGGCTGCGGCGGTCCTGCAGTGGGTGGAGGCAAAATCGTCGGCTCCTGACAAAATAGCGGCTGTCGAGCAAAGATTCGCCGCGCTGCACACCGAACTGCGGCGAGATACTTCAACCTTAGCGACCGATGCGATCCAGCAAATTCTTGAAAGCTGAGCAAACCGCGCTGTCCTGGGACATTCCCGGGCTGGTGGCCGGTGTTGACGAAGCGGGGCGCGGCCCCCTGATGGGGCCGGTGGTGGCCGCCGCCGTCATTCTTGACGAGCTGAACCCGATCAAGGGGCTGGCCGACTCCAAAAAGCTCACGGCCCTGCGCCGCGAAAAACTCTACGACGAAATCCGCGCCAAGGCCCTGTGCTGCTCAATAGCCGAGGCCAGCGTGGAGGAAATCGACAGTCTCAACATCCTGCAGGCCACCATGCTCGCTATGAAGCGCGCGGTGGAGGGCTTGCGCCTGAAGCCCAACAAGGTGCTGGTCGACGGCAATCGCCTGCCCACCTTGGTGATCCTGTCGGAAGCCATCGTCGGTGGCGATGCGCTGGTGCCCGCTATCTCTGCGGCCTCCATCCTGGCCAAGGTGCACCGTGACCGCTGGTGCGCCGAGTTCCACCTGGAATACCCGCAGTACGGCTTTGCCGACCACAAGGGCTACGGCACGGCCGAGCACCTGGCCGCGCTGCGCGAGCACGGCGCCTGCCCGCAGCACCGCAAGTCCTTCGCGCCGGTGGCCGAGGTTCTGCGGTGAGTTCAGGCTTTGCCTCCTCCGGCGGCGCATCCACCGAAGCCACGCACCTCACCTCGCGCGACAACCCGCTGATCAAGGACTTGCGCAAGCTGTCCCAGGACAGCACGGCCTATCGCAAGCAGGGGCGTGTCTGGCTGGAAGGCGACCACCTGTGCCGCGCGGCGCTGGCGCGCGGACTTAAACCTGCGCTGGCCGTTTTCGCCGAGTCCTATTGGCCCGCGGCACCCGCGGAATTTACGCGGGCGGCTGCCAAAAGCATCGTGATCCCCGATGCCTTGCTGCCCGAGATCAGCGGCCTGGAATCGCCCGCGCGCATGGGCTTTGTCATGGAGCTGCCCGCCGCTGCCGGCCTGCGGCCCGATGCGGCCTCGGTGATCCTGGACCGGGTGCAGGATGCCGGCAATGTCGGCTCCATCCTGCGCAGCGCGGCGGCCTTTGGTTTCAGCCAGGTCATCGCCCTCAAGGGCACGGCGGCGCTCTGGTCGCCCAAAGTGCTGCGCGCCGGCATGGGCGCCCACTTTGCCCTGCAACTGGTGGAAAGCCTGGAACCCGAGGCCCTGGCGGCCCTGGCGGTGCCCATCGTCGTCACCAGCTCGCACCATGGCGGCTTTTTGCATCAGCAAAAACTGCCCATGCCCTGCGCCTGGGCCATGGGCCACGAAGGGCAGGGCGTCAGCGACGAGCTGATGGCCAGGGCGGCGCTCAAGGTCCGCATAGACCAGCCGGGCGGGGAAGAATCGCTCAACGTCGCCGCTGCCGCGGCCATTTGTCTCTACGCCAGCTCATTGAACGTCACTGGTCCGTAAATCGACACGCAGTAGGTGAAGTTTTGTCTTCACTAGCATGAGCCGCGGAACCGGCTTTGCCGGGCCGCAGGCGGGCGGCCCCCTCGGGGGGCAGCGACCCACACGAAGTGGGGGAGCGTGGGGGCCTCGTCCCTAGGCTATAATCAGTGGCTTTTCAAAACACAGCTTCGCCCGAGCGCATACAAAGCCACCACCCTCTCAAAAGCAGCCTGCAAGAGTCTTGACCGAGACGTATCTTGTGCACGCTTGGGCGAACCGTAACCAACCCGGAGAACCCAGTGCTTTTGTCTCTACAGGGAAACACCCCTCACGCCATCCTGGCGCTCGCAGACGGCACGGTCTTTATCGGCAATTCGATTGGAGCCGCGGGCTCCACAGTCGGCGAAGTGGTGTTCAACACCGCGATGACCGGCTACCAGGAAATCCTCACGGATCCCAGCTACTGCCAGCAGATCGTCACCCTCACGTACCCGCATATCGGCAACTACGGCGTCAATGCCGAAGACGTCGAGGCTGAAAAAGTTCACGCCGCAGGCCTGATCATCAAGGACTTGCCGCTGCTGGCCTCGAATTTCCGTAAATCCATGACCCTGTCCGAATACCTGGTCAAGGAGAAAACCGTCGCCATCGCCGGCATAGACACCCGCCAGCTGACCCGCCTGCTGCGCACCAAGGGCGCGCAAAACGGCTGCATCCTGGCTTTGCCTGCCGGCGAGGCGGTGAGCCAGCCCGCGATCGAGAAAGCCGTCGCGGCGGCCCGTGGCGCCCCCAGCATGGCCGGCCTGGACCTGGCCAAGGTTGTCTCGGTCAAGCAGACCTACGAATGGACGCAGACCGAGTGGAAACTCGGCGCGGGCTACGGCGTGCAGATCACGCCCCGGTTCCACGTTGTGGCCTTCGACTTCGGCGTGAAGAAAAACATCCTGCGCATGATGGCCGAGCGCGGCGCGCGCATCACTGTGGTGCCGGCGCAAACGCCCGCCGCCGACGTGCTCAAGCTCAAACCGGACGGCATCTTCCTGGCCAACGGCCCGGGCGACCCCGAGCCTTGCGACTACGCGATCACCGCGGTGCGCGAGCTGATTGAAACCGGCATCCCGACCTTCGGCATCTGCCTGGGCCACCAGATCATGGCGCTGGCCAGCGGCGCGAAGACCTTCAAGATGAAGTTCGGCCACCACGGTGCCAACCACCCGGTCAAGGACCTGGACAACGGCCGGGTCAGCATCACCAGCCAGAACCACGGTTTTGCGGTCGATGAAAAAAGCCTGCCCGCCAACCTCAGGCCCACGCACATCAGCCTGTTCGACGGCACACTGCAAGGCCTGGCCCGCACCGACAAGCCGGCGTTCTGCTTCCAGGGCCACCCTGAAGCCTCGCCCGGCCCACACGATATTTCATACTTGTTTGACCGTTTCACCGCGCTGATGGAACAGGCCGGGGAGAAGAAGAATGCCTAAGCGCACAGACATCAAAAGCGTCCTCATCATAGGCGCCGGCCCCATCATCATCGGCCAGGCCTGCGAGTTCGACTACTCCGGCGTGCAGGCCTGCAAGGCGCTGCGCGAAGAGGGCTACAAGGTCATCCTGATCAACAGCAACCCCGCCACGATCATGACCGACCCGGCCACCGCCGACGTCACCTACATCGAGCCCATCACCTGGCAGACGGTCGAAAAAATCATCGCCAAGGAGCGTCCCGACGCCATCCTGCCGACCATGGGCGGGCAGACCGCGCTCAACTGCGCGCTGGACCTCTGGCACAACGGCGTGCTCGACAAGTACAAGGTCGAGCTGATAGGCGCCAAGCCCGAGGCCATCGACAAGGCCGAAGACCGCCTGAAGTTCAAGGACGCGATGACCAAGATCGGGCTGGGCTCGGCCCGCTCCGGCATTGCGCATAGCATGGACGAAGCCTGGGCCGTGCAAAAGAGCGTCGGCTTCCCCACCGTGATCCGCCCCAGCTTCACGCTGGGCGGCACCGGCGGCGGCATCGCCTACAACTCCGAAGAATTCGAAGTCATCTGCAAGCGCGGCCTGGAAGCCTCGCCGACCAACGAGCTGCTGATTGAAGAGTCGCTGCTCGGCTGGAAAGAGTACGAGATGGAAGTCGTGCGCGACACCGCCGACAACTGCATCATCGTCTGCTCCATCGAAAACCTGGACCCCATGGGCGTGCATACCGGCGACTCCATCACGGTCGCACCGGCCCAGACGCTGACCGACAAGGAATACCAGATCCTGCGCAACGCTTCGCTGGCCGTGCTGCGCGAGATCGGCGTGGACACCGGCGGCTCCAACGTGCAGTTCTCCATCAACCCGGTCGACGGCCGCATGGTGGTGATCGAAATGAACCCGCGCGTCTCGCGCTCCTCGGCGCTGGCTTCCAAGGCCACGGGCTTTCCGATCGCCAAGGTCGCGGCCAAGCTGGCCGTGGGCTACACGCTGGACGAGCTGCGCAACGAGATCACGGGCGGCGCCACCCCCGCGAGCTTCGAGCCCAGCATCGATTACGTGGTCACCAAGATTCCGCGTTTCGCGTTCGAAAAATTCCCGGCCGCCGATTCGCGCCTGACCACGCAGATGAAATCCGTGGGCGAAGTCATGGCCATGGGTCGTACCTTCCAGGAGTCCTTCCAGAAAGCGCTGCGCGGCCTGGAAGTCGGCGTGGACGGCATGAACGAGAAAACCCAGGACCGCGAAGTGCTCGAGAAAGAGCTGGGCGCTCCCGGCCCCGACCGCATCTGGTATGTGGGCGACGCCTTCGCCCAGGGCATGAGCGTCGATGAGGTTTTTGCGCTGACCAAGATTGATCCCTGGTTCCTGATCCAGATCGAGCAGATCGTCAAGATCGAGCTGGAGCTCGAAACCACCTCGCTCGACAAGATTGACGCCGTCACGCTGCGCACGCTCAAGCAAAAAGGCTTTTCCGACCGCCGCCTGGCCAAGCAGCTCAAGACCACCGACACGGCCATCCGCGAAAAGCGTCGTGCGCTGGGGGTGCGTCCGGTCTACAAGCGCGTGGACACCTGCGCCGCCGAGTTCGCGACCAATACCGCCTATATGTACTCGACCTACGAGGCCGAAGGCAGCGAGTGCGAAGCCGCGCCCACCGACAAGAAAAAAATCATGGTGCTGGGCGGCGGGCCCAACCGCATCGGGCAGGGCATCGAATTTGACTACTGCTGCGTGCACGCGGCGCTGGCCATGCGCGAAGACGGCTACGAGACCATCATGGTCAACTGCAACCCCGAGACGGTCTCCACCGACTACGACACCAGCGACCGCCTGTATTTCGAGCCGCTGACGCTGGAAGACGTGCTCGAGATCGTCGACAAGGAAAAACCGCTGGGTGTGATCGTCCAGTACGGCGGCCAGACGCCCCTGAAGCTGGCGCTGGACCTGGAGGCCAACGGCGTGCCCATCATCGGCACCTCGCCCGACATGATCGACGCGGCCGAAGACCGCGAGCGCTTCCAGAAGCTGCTGCATGAGCTCAAGCTGCGCCAGCCGCCCAACGCCACGGCGCGCACCGAGCCCGAGGCGCTAGAAAAAGCCGCCGCGCTGGGTTACCCCCTGGTCGTGCGCCCCAGCTATGTGCTGGGCGGCCGTGCCATGGAAATCGTGCACGAGCAGCGCGACCTCGAGCGCTATATGCGCGAGGCCGTCAAGGTCAGCCATGACTCACCCGTGCTGCTGGACCGTTTCCTGAACGACGCGATCGAATGCGACGTCGACTGCCTGCGCGACCCCGAAGGCCGGACCTTTATCGGCGGCGTGATGGAGCACATTGAACAGGCCGGCGTACACAGCGGCGACTCGGCCTGCTCGCTGCCGCCGTATTCGCTGAGCGCGGAGACCGTGACCGAAATCAAGCGCCAGACCGCGGCCATGGCCGAGGCGCTGACGGTGGTGGGCCTCATGAACGTGCAGTTCGCGATCCAGAACATCGACGGCAAGGACGTGATCTACGTGCTGGAAGTCAACCCGCGCGCGTCGCGCACCGTGCCCTTCGTCAGCAAGGCCACCGGCATCCAGCTGGCCAAGGTGGCGGCGCGCTGCATGGTCGGCCAGTCGCTGGCCTCGCAAGGCATCAAGGACGAAGTCACGCCGCCTTACTTCAGCGTCAAGGAAGCGGTCTTCCCCTTCGTCAAATTCCCTGGCGTGGACACGATTCTCGGCCCCGAGATGAAATCCACCGGCGAGGTCATGGGCGTGGGCAAGACCTTCGGCGAAGCCTTCGTGAAGTCCCAGCTGGGCGCGGGCACCAAGCTGCCGACCTCGGGCAAGGTTTTCCTGACCGTCAAGAATAACGACAAGCCGCGCGCCGTGGAAGTTGCGCGCGCGCTGGCCGCGCAGAAGTTCGAGCTGGTGGCGACCAAAGGCACGGCGGCCGCCATCCAGGCGGCGGGCATTGCCTGCACCGTGGTCAACAAGGTCACCGAAGGGCGGCCGCACGTGGTGGACATGATCAAGAACAACGAGATTGCCCTGGTCATCAACACCGTCGAAGAGCGGCGCAACGCGATCACCGATTCGCGCCAGATCCGCACCTCGGCGCTGCTGGCCCGTGTGACGACCTACACCACGATTGCCGGCGCCGAAGCGGCCGTGGAGGGCATGAAGTACCTGGACAACCTGCCGGTCTATTCCGTGCAGGAACTGCATGCCCAACTGGCCTGAAAGGGCCTGAAAACCCGAGCCCGGCCACCGGTTTTTCCCGGATTTCGCCGGGCCCGATTTGCATTAAACTTGTTTCATTGAAGTTTTGAATTCAAGCGCCGCCGCCAGGTGACTGGTGGCGGTTTCGCTTTTGCAGGAGCAAAAAACATGGCCACCATCCCCATCACCAAACGCGGCGCGGAAAGCCTCAAGGCGGAATTGCACCAGCTGAAAACCGTGGACCGCCCCTGGGTCATCAATTCGATTTCCGAAGCGCGCGCCCAGGGTGACCTCAGCGAAAACGCCGAATACGACGCCGCCAAGGACCGCCAGGGCTTTATCGAAGGCCGCATCCAGGAAATCGAAGGTAAGCTGTCGGCCGCCCAGATCATTGACCCGTCCGAACTGGACGCGGGCGGCAAGGTCGTGTTCGGCTCCACCATAGAACTGGAAGACGAAGACACCGGTGACAAGGTGACCTACCAGATCGTCGGCGAAGACGAGGCCGACATCAAGCTGGGCCGTGTCAACATCAGTTCGCCGATCGCGCGCGCATTGATCGGCAAGGACGAGGGCGACACGGCCGAAGTCCAGGCGCCAGGCGGTATCAAGCGCTACGAAATCATCGCGGTGATGTACATATGAGCCCCCACGGTCGCTCACTGCGTGTAGCTTCCTTCCCCCCGAGGGGGCCGCTGCGCCTGCGGCCCGGCAAAGCCGGTTCCGCGGCCCCTGCTGGCATGGCCTCTCCTAAATGTTCAAACAGCGCCTCAATGTGATGGTGGCGGCCCTCTGGTGGGGCAGCCTGACCGGCCTGGGCTTTGTCGTGGTTCCCATGTTGTTCGCTAACCTGGGCACGCCCGCCGCGGCCGGCGCCATGGCCGCCAAGCTCTTCACCGCACAGACCTGGCTCAGCACGGGCTGCGCCATGCTGCTCTTGCTGGTGCTCAATAAAAAAGACGATGCGGCCCTCGCTTTGCAGGCGCAGGCCGCCATGAAGTTTGTGGTCGCCGGCCTGCTGCTGGCCTTGCTGGTGGAGTTCGGCATCGCGCCGCGCATCGTCAGCGCGCGCACCGAGGGCGGCGACCTCAAGCTCTGGCATGGCCTGGGTACGGCCTTGTACGTCGTGCAGTGGTTGTGCGCAGGCTTGGCACTCTGGCGCCTGATGCCTGTGCCGCACACGGATCAGCCGCCTACTGCGAGCTGAAAAGCGCTTTTAGCTGCGCTCCGCCGCTTCTAGCGTATTGACCAGCAGCATGGTGATGGTCATGGGCCCCACACCGCCGGGCACCGGCGTGATGTAGCCGGCAACTTCCTTGACCCCGTCAAAGTCCACGTCACCGCAAAGCTTGCCCTCGTCATTGCGGTTCATGCCCACGTCGAGCACGACGGCGCCGGGCTTGACCATGTCCGCCGTTAGCACATTACGCTTGCCGACGGCGGCCACGACCACGTCGGCCTGCAGTGTCATGGCCTTGAGGTCCTTGGTGGCGCTGTGGCAAATGGTGACGGTAGCGTTTTTCTGCAGCAGCATCAGCGCCATGGGCTTGCCGACGATGTTGCTGCGGCCTATCACCACGGCGTGCTTGCCCTTGAGGTCGTAGTGGATGCTCTCCAGCATCTTCATGCAGCCGTAGGGCGTGCAGGGCCAGAAGCCGGGCTGGCCGACCATGAGCGCGCCGGCGCTGGCGACGTGAAAGCCGTCCACGTCCTTGGCCGGCGAGATGGCTTCGATCACCTTGTGCGCATCGATGTGCGCGGGCAACGGCAGCTGCACCAGGATGCCGTGGATGGCCGGGTCCTTGTTGAGCGCGTCCACGCGCGCCAGCAGGTCGGCTTCGCTGAGGGTGGCGGGGTATTTTTCGAGCACCGAATGCAGGCCGCTGTCCTCGCAGGCTTTGACCTTGTTGCGCACATAGACCTGGCTGGCCGGGTTTTCGCCCACCAGCACCACGGCCAGGCCGGGCGTGATGCCGCGCGCGCGCAGGGCGGCGGCCCGCCGCGCGACGTCGGCGCGCAATTGTTTGGAGAGGGCGTTTCCGTCAATCAGCTGGGCGGTCATTTTTGAATCGGTTTTTCAAAGTAAAAACGCCCGCTGGTCCAATCAATACGGGCGTCAAGGGCTATCGCAAAGACAGCGAAAGTGCGGTCAGCCTTTGGGCGCGTTGGACCCCAGGGCGATTTTGAGCAGGTCGGCCACGGTGTTGGCGTTGAGCTTTTCCATGATGTTGGCGCGGTGCGCCTCCACCGTCTTGATGCTGATGCCCAGGTCGTCGGCAATCTGCTTGTTGAGCCGGCCCGCCACGATGCGTTCGAGCACCTGGGCTTCGCGTGAAGTCAGCTTGGCCAGCAGGGCGTCGCGGCTGGCGGACTGCTGGAACTCGCTGAAGGCATCCTTGGCCTGCTCCAGCATGCGCTCGACCAGGTTGACCAGGGCCTCTTCCTGGAAAGGCTTCTGGATGAAATCCATCGCACCTTTTTTCATGGTGTTGACCGCCATGGGCACGTCGCCGTGGCCGGTGATGAACACGATGGGCAGGGGCGACTTGCGCTCGACCAGGCGGTCCTGCAGCTCCAGCCCGGTCATGCCGCCCATGCGGATGTCGACGATCAGGCAGGCCACTTCGCGAGGGTCATAGCGTGAGAGGAAAGTTTCAGCCGAGTCGTAGCAGCGGACACGGTAGTCCTTGCCTTCGAGCAGCCACTGCAGCGAGTCACGCACGCCTTCGTCATCATCAACGACGTAGACAGTACCTTTTTTGGGAATCAAGCTCATGCCAAACTTTCTTTCGTGAACTTCTCAAGAGGCGGTCTTGAAGGGCTTCAGTGAACGCCTGCGTTCCGGGCTGCTGCGTTGTCGCTGCTTGGCGCCGCCGGTAGGACCAGGGGTGTCACAGGAATCCAGAAGGTAAACCGGCACCCCACCACTTCGTCCCCATTGTAGAGGTTCTCAGCCTCCATCCGGCCCTGGTGGGACTCGACAATGCTGCGGCACAGCTTCAGGCCAATACCCATGCCTTCAGCCTTGGTGGAATAGAAGGCTTCATACAGCCGGCCCATGACTTCGGGCGACAGGCCGCGCCCGGTGTCGAGCACCGAAAACTCCACCACGGCCTGGTCTTCGATCTGCTTGGGCACCACGCGCAGCTCGACGCTGCGGCGCGCTGTGGGCAGATGGGCCTGTTCAATCGATTCCGCTGCGTTTTTCATCAGGTTGATCAGCACCTGCTCGATCAGGATGGGGTCCACCATGATTTCGGGCAGGCGGGCCGCGATGTAGTGGCTCAGGCGCACATGGTGGCGGCGCAGCTCGATGTCGGCAAGCTCCATGGCATTGCTGACCATGGTGGCCACGTCGGCCGCCGTGCGGTTGGGCTCGCTGCGTTTGACGAAGGAGCGTATGCGCTGGATGATCTGGCCCGCGCGGTGCGCCTGCTTGGCGGTCTTGTCGAGTGCGATCAGCAGGTCTTCATTGCTGATCTGCTTGCCCTTGATGCGTGACACCATGCCGTTGCAATAGTTGTTGATGGCCGTGAGCGGCTGGTTCAACTCGTGGGCTACGCTGGAGGCCATCTCGCCCATCGTGATCAGGCGGCTGGCGGTCTGGGCCCGCTCGTTCTGCTGGGCCGCCTGCTCTTCGGCATGGCGCCGCGGCGTGATGTCGGTGGCGATCACCATCTGGGCCAGTCGGCCGTCCACCCAGGTCAGGTAGCGCGAACGCACTTCCAGCCACTTGCCGAGCTCGGGCACGAAAATCTCGGCGTTTTCCGTCTGCGCAGCCGTCAGCGTGTCGGTCGGAAAGCCTGCCAGGCCGTCGACCGCGTCCAGCGTGTCGTCGGTGGGCACAGTGCCCGGCACGCCGGCCTGCGCGATCAGGTTCAGGTGGCCCGACACCTCGCCGCCGAACCAGGCACGGTAAAGCTTGTTGGCGAACAGCAGTTCCTCGCTGCCCAGGGGGGCCACCGACACGGCCGCATCAAGTCCCTCGAGCACCGTGGTGAAGCGCTCGTAGGAGGCGGTCAGCTCCTCGCGGATGCGCTTGGGCTCGGTGATGTCCGTCATGGAGGTCATCCAGCCGGTCTGCTGGCCGCGCGGGTCTATCAGCGGCGAGACATACATGCGCGCGTCGAAGATCTGGCCGTTCTTGCGCTTGACGCGCACCTCGAAGCCGCCCGGCGGCGTGCGGCCGTGCAGCTCGTCGTCCAGCCGTTGCATCAGGGTATCGATTTCGCCTTCCGGCCAGTGCGGAAACGGCGGTGTGCGGCCGACCAGGTCGCCTTCGGTCAGGCCCGTCATCTGGCAGAAGGCCGGGTTGACATAGGTGATGCGGCCCTGCAGGTCGAGCGCGCGCATGCCGGTCAGCATGGAGTTTTCCATGGCGCGGCGGAAGTTGGTTTCGGCGATCAGCGCCTGCTGGGCCTGCACGCGGCGGCGCGTATGGCGCCAGGTGCCCAGCAGCATCCACACCGTGAGCGCGCTCAGGGCGCTGACCAGCCAGAAGAAGCCGCTGCCCACCACACCCAGTGAGGTGCGGTAGCCTTCCGCGCGTATCAAGAGGCCATTGCCGACCGGTGAGACCGGTATTTCATATTCGGCCGCACCGTCGGACCAGGGCAGCAGCCGGGCCGCGGGATTGCGCGGCGGCGGCAGGCTACCCGCCAGCACCTGGTTCTTGTCGTCGATCAGGGTCACGGCGTACTTGGCCGTGACCTCGGTCGGCACGCCAAAGCGCAGCAGGCCGTCGATGGAGTACTCGCCCATGATGACGCCGGCGAATTTTCCCTGGTCGTCCAGGGGGACCTGCAACTGCAGGGTCGGCGCGTTGTACCCGCCGGCTTCCTTGGCTGCCAGCGGCCGTGAGTACACGGGCTGGCGCAGGTCCCTGGCCAAGTCGTACGTGCCGTCGGTCTCGCCGACCTTGAGCTGCTCGCCCGCGCCGCGCAACTGGCCATTGGCGCTAGGGGATACATAGGCCACCTTGACGCGCCGCCTGCTGTCCACCCAGGTCACCGCCATGAGTTCGGGGTACTGGTTCACCAGCGATTCGGCCTGGGTGATGAACTCCTCGGTGTCCACCTCCTTGTTGGAGACGTCGCGGCCAATGCGCATGAGCTGCTCCTGCCGCTCCAGCAGGCGCAGGCGCAGGCGCTGCTGGGCGTATTCCACATCACGCTTGACGGCCTGTTGTTCGCGGTCGATTTCCTCGATGCGCAGGTAGCCGAAGGCGGCGATCACGGCCGCCAGGAAGAGCACGACGGCCAGCAGCGGGCCCAGCGTGATGAAGCGATCCTGGCGCGACGGCGATTGCCGCCGCCACCAGCGGCGCCACAGGGCCAGGGGGGCGGGATTCACCGCAGTGTCGGCGAGAGCGGGGGAGGACTGGGTCATAGGAGGAACCAAGCAGTTTAAGGGAGATGCCTAAGGCGGGACAGAGTTTCCCCTGGGTGTTTGAAGGTGAAACCTCGGTGTGAAGCGGCTAGCAGCAACGTGGCGGCCATTCAGCAAGAAAGAGTGACCGCGACCCGCCCAATGCGACGCATGCTTACTTTTAAATTTCTTAATATGAAATCAAAAAGCACTATTTGAAATTTACGAAATATTATGAGAAACTAGGGGCTTGAATCTAATTTGCGTTTACAACACGCTTAGACCCAAGTTGGACCCAGGCTCTGCGCGCGGCTCGACAAGAAGCCGCAACGCAGCTTAAACAAGCTCTATCAGGCTACTCAGGAGACAAAAATGGCTGCCAATCCCACCCAAGCCGGCGACAACTTGCGCGCCGCCGCCAACGACGCGCTGGACAAAGACAGCCAGGAAACCCGAGAGTGGATGGACGCCTTGTCCGCCGTCATCGAAAGCGAGGGCCCGGAGCGCGCCCATTTCCTGCTGGAGCAACTGCTGGAGCACGCCCGCCAGAAGAGCATAGACATGCCTTTCTCGGCCAACACCGGCTACGTCAATACCATTGAGCCCGACCAGGAAGAACGCTCGCCCGGCAACCTGGAGATCGAAGAGCGCCTGCGCGCCTACATGCGCTGGAACGCCATGGCCATGGTGGTCAAGGCCAACCGCCTGCATCCCGCTGACGGCGGCGACCTGGGCGGCCACATCGGCTCCTTCGCCTCGCTGGCCAGCCTGTTCGGCGCCGGCTTCAACCACTTCTGGCATGCCGAGAGCGAAAACCACGGCGGCGATTGCCTCTACATCCAGGGTCACGTGTCGCCCGGTGTCTATGCCCGCGCCTACCTCGAAGGGCGGCTGACCGAAGAGCAACTGCTCAACTTCCGCCAGGAAGTGGACGGCAAGGGCCTGTCCAGCTACCCGCACCCCAAGCTGATGCCCGAGTTCTGGCAGTTCCCCACCGTCTCCATGGGCCTGGGCCCGTTGATGGCGATCTACCAGGCGCGCTTCCTCAAGTACCTGCATGCCCGCGGCATCGCCAACACCGAAAACCGCAAGGTCTGGGCCTTCCTCGGCGACGGCGAGATGGACGAAGTCGAATCCATGGGCGCCATCGGCCTGGCTGCGCGCGAGAAGCTCGACAACCTCGTCTTCGTCATCAACTGCAACCTGCAGCGCCTGGACGGCCCGGTGCGCGGCAACGGCAAGATCATCCAGGAACTCGAAGGTGAATTCCGCGGCGCCGGCTGGAACGTCATCAAGCTGCTCTGGGGCAGCAACTGGGACCCCTTGCTGGCCCGCGACAAGGACGGCGCGCTGCGCAAGGTCATGATGGACACGCTGGACGGCGACTACCAGGCCATGAAGGCTAATGACGGCGCCTACGTGCGCAAGCATTTCTTCGGCCAGGACCCGCGCACGCTCGAGATGGTCGCCAAGATGAGCGACGACGACATCTGGAACCTGCGCCGCGGCGGCCACGATTCGCAGAAGGTCTATGCGGCCTTCCATGCGGCCGTCAATCACAAGGGGCAGCCCACCGTCCTGCTGGTCAAGACCGTCAAGGGCTTCGGCATGGGCAAGATCGGCGAAGGCAAGAACAACGTCCACCAGACCAAAAAGCTGGCCGACGAAGACATCAAGGCCTTCCGCGACCGCTTCAACATCCCGATCCCCGACAGCAAGCTGGCCGACATCCCGTTCTACAAACCGGCCGACGACACGCCCGAGATGCGCTACTTGCACGAACGCCGCAAGGCCCTGGGCGGCTACCTGCCGCATCGCCGCGTCAAGGCCGACGAACAGTTCACCGTGCCGGCGCTGGAGACCTTCAAGTCGGTGATTGAGCCCACTGCCGAAGGCCGCGAGATCTCCACCACCCAGGCTTATGTGCGCTTCCTCACGCAGCTGCTGCGCGACCAGGCTCTTGGCCCGCGCGTCGTCCCCATCCTGGTGGATGAGGCCCGCACCTTCGGCATGGAAGGCCTGTTCCGCCAGATCGGCATCTACAACCCCGACGGCCAGAAATACACGCCGGTCGACAAAGACCAGGTGATGTACTACAAGGAAGACAAGCAGGGCCAGATCCTGCAGGAAGGCATCAACGAGGCCGGCGGCATGAGCAGCTGGATCGCCGCGGCTACCTCGTACAGCACCAACAACCGCATCATGGTGCCGTTCTACGTGTACTACTCGATGTTCGGCTTCCAGCGCATCGGCGACCTGGCCTGGGCGGCCGGCGACATGCAGGCGCGCGGCTTCCTGCTGGGCGGCACCTCGGGCCGCACCACGCTCAACGGCGAAGGCCTGCAGCACGAAGACGGCCACAGCCACATCCTGGCCGGCACGATCCCCAACTGCATCAGCTACGACCCCACCTTCGCGCATGAAGTCGGCGTGATCCTGCACCACGGCCTCAAGCGCATGGTCGAGAAACAGGACAACGTTTATTTCTACCTCACGCTGCTCAACGAAAACTACGCCATGCCCGGCCTCAAGCCCGGCACCGAAGAGCAGATCATCAAGGGCATGTACCTGTGCAAAGAGGGCGCCAAGCTCACGCCGCGCGTGCAGCTGCTGGGCTCCGGCACCATCCTGCGCGAATCCATTGCCGCGCAGGAGCTGCTCGAAAAAGAGTGGGGCGTCGCCGCCAACGTCTGGAGCTGCCCGAGCTTTAACGAACTGGCTCGTGACGGCCAGGGTGTTGAACGCTGGAACCTGCTGCACCCGGCCGACAAGCCCCAGGTGCCCTTCGTGGCCCAGCAGCTTGAAAAGCACACCGGCCCCGTCATCGCCTCGACCGACTACATGAAGGCCTACGCCGAGCAGATTCGTCCCTTCATTCCCAAGGGCCGTACCTACAAGGTGCTGGGCACCGACGGCTTCGGCCGCAGCGACTTCCGCAGCAAGCTGCGCGAGCACTTCGAAGTCAACCGCCATTACATCGTCGTGGCGGCGCTCAAGGCGCTCAGCGAAGAGGGCACGGTGCCGGTCGCCAAGGTTACCGAGGCCATCAAGAAATACGGCATCAATGTCGACAAGATCAACCCGCTTTACGCTTGAGTTAAAACCCCGACGTAGACATCCAGCACAAACAGTGCCGAACAGCACAGACGCCTGAAGCAAACGGAGACAAGAATATGGCAGTGGTAGACATTCAAGTTCCTGATATCGGGGATTTCGACGAAGTGACGGTCATTGAGTTGCTGGTCAAGCCAGGCGACACCGTCAAGGCCGAGCAGTCGCTGATTACCGTGGAGTCCGACAAGGCCTCCATGGAAATCCCCTCCAGCCACGCGGGTGTGGTCAAGGAACTGCGCGTCAAGCTCGACGACAAGGTCAAGCAAGGCTCGGTCGTGCTGACGCTGGAAGTGGCCGGGGCTGGCGCTGAAGCCGCTCCCGCTTCCAAAGAAAAGGCCGCGGCCGCCCCGGCGGCTCCCGCAGCCGCCGCGCCGGCACCTGCGCCTGCAGCTACCACCGCTGCACCCGCCGCTTCCGGCCCTGTCGAAGTCCGCGTACCCGACATCGGTGATTTCAAGGACGTGTCCGTCATTGAAGTGCTGGTCAAGCCCGGCGACACCATCAAGGCCGAGCAGTCGTTGATTACCGTCGAATCCGACAAGGCCTCGATGGAAATTCCGTCCTCGGCCGCCGGCGTGCTCAAGGAGCTCAAAGTCAAGCTGGGCGACACCGTCAACATCGGCGACCTGCTGGCTGTGCTCGAAGGATCCGCGGCCGCAGCTGCATCGCCGGCACCGGCTCCGGCCCCCGCGCCGACATCGGCACCCGTTTCAGCCGCCGCACCTGCCGCCGCCGCCCCCTCGCAGGCCACCGCATCGGTCCCGGCGAGCCAGCCGGCCCACAACCCCACCACGGCTCCGCAAGGCAGCCTGCCGCACGCCTCGCCCTCGGTGCGCAAGTTCGCGCGCGAACTCGGTGTGCCGCTGGCCGAGGTCAAGGGCTCAGGCCCCAAGGGCCGCATCACGCAGGACGACATCCAGGCCTTCACCAAATCGGTGATGGACGGCAGCGTCCGCACCCAGGCTCAGGCCGCCAAGGCGCCCGCGTCTTCGGGCGGCGGGGCAGGGATGGATCTGTTGCCATGGCCCAAGGTCGACTTCACCAAGTTCGGTCCGGTCGAGCGCAAGGACCTGTCGCGCATCAAGAAGATCAGCGGCGCCAATCTGCACCGCAACTGGGTGATGATCCCGCACGTCTGCAACCATGACGACGCAGACATCACCGAGCTCGAAGCCTTCCGTGTGCTCATGAACAAGGAAAACGAGAAAGCCGGCATCAAGATCACCATGCTGGCCTTCCTGATCAAGGCCTCGGTCGCCGCGCTCAAGAAGTTTCCCGAGTTCAACGCCTCGCTCGAGGGCGACCAGCTGGTGCTCAAGCAGTACTACAACATCGCCTTCGCCGCAGACACTCCCAACGGCCTGGTCGTTCCCGTCATCAAGAACGCCGACCAGAAGGGCATCGTGCAAATCTCGCAAGAGATGGGCGAACTCGCCAAGAAGGCACGCGACGGCAAGCTGAGCCCGGCCGACATGTCCGGCGCCTGCTTCACGATCTCGTCGCTGGGCGGCATAGGCGGGCGTTACTTCACGCCCATCATCAATGCGCCTGAAGTCGCCATCCTGGGCGTCTGCAAGAGCACGATGGAGCCGGTCTGGGACGGCAAGGCCTTCCAGCCGCGCCTGATGCTGCCGCTGTCGCTGAGTTGGGACCACCGCGTGATCGACGGCGCCGCCGCCGCGCGCTTCAACGCCTACCTCGGCCAGATCCTCGCCGACTTCCGCCGCGTTCTCCTCTGATTCAACGATGACAACGCTTGTAGTCGTCAAAAAGGCGGGGCAGGTTGCCATCGCCGCCGATACGCTGGTCACCTTCGGCGACACCAGCCTGGGCCATCGCTACGAGGCCAACAGCAAGATCTTCAAGGTCGACACGCCCGCCGGCCTGAGCTACATCGGCATGGCCGGCACGGTCGCGCATTTCCCGGTGCTGCGCAAGGCCATGGTGACCTTGCCCAAGGACCAGCTCAAGCTGGGCTCGCGCGACGAGGTGTTCGACACTTTCGTCAAGCTGCACCCGCTGCTCAAGGACAACTTCTTCCTGCAAACCAAGGAAGACGACAACGATCCCTACGAGTCCAGCCAGTTCACCGTCGTGATCGCCAACGCCAGCGGCATCTATGGCCTTTACAGCTATCGCGAAGTCTTCGAATTCAAGGAATTCTGGGGCATAGGCTCGGGCCGCAGCTTCGCGCTGGGCGCCATGCATGCCGCCTGGGGCAAGGCCAAGACTGCGCGCGAAGTGGCCATGGCCGGCCTCAATGCCGGCTGCGAATTCGACAAAAACTCCGCCGGCCCCATCGACATATTCACCCTTAAATTGAAAGCCTCCAAATGAGCGCATCCAGCCTGGTAGACATCAAGGTGCCGGACATTGGCGACTTCGACGAAGT
>Ga0102587_1001288_pt1 | contig 19191 bp, 17 predicted proteins | sample AraplaF_Col_mTSA_FD_76853 | JGI IMG/M metagenome (GOLD analysis project Ga0102587, IMG submission 76853) | Arabidopsis root microbial communities from the University of North Carolina, USA - plate scrape MF_Col_mTSA (SPADES assembly) (version 2) | ecosystem: Host-associated > Plants > Roots >... | reverse complement strand
TATCTAGGCTTTTACTTCGAATCCTTCCCGGCAGCGATACGTGCGCTGCTTGGAGATAGCAATGCCGCAGCTCTCAGCATCAAGGGGCGATTTTTCGACGTAAGTGATCGATCAGGCTTGATCCAGTCGGCCATAGACGCCCTTCCACTCCTGGGACAGAATTCGATCAACGTGGCGGCCGCCCTGTACGATTCTGCGAGGGCCAATTCCTTTTGGCTGCCTCCGCTTGCGAATGTCTTGCCGCCAGAACTTCTGGTCATGCTGAACACGCTATTTGGCTATGGCGCTGGTGTCGGGGGCTATGTGCGAAGCGGGTTCCCGTCGCCGCACACGACTATTCTAAATCTCCTGATTGACTCCGGCGTTCTGGGTGGCGTGCTTTGCTGCGCGTTCTTTATTTGGCTTGCTTTGCGACTCTTCGTGCGATCATTTTCGAGGTCTGACCCAAACGCGATCACAGTCTGGCTTTGCCTATTAAGCTACGGTGCGGCATCGGTCGCAAACGGCACCTATGTTCCCCAATGGTGGGGATATTACTCGGTTGTCCTGATCCTAGCCTCTGCAGCAGCAGGAGGTTCATCGGCGACGCGTTCGTACAAAGCGATGTCGGAGCGTGGCCGCCCAGCTGATCTGAGCAAAACGTACGACGTCCGGTTGATCACGGCAGCTGAAACCAGGCCGGTCAAACGCCAATTGGATAGAAAATGATGTCAGACGGCGACCAGAAAGTTCCAGCGGCTGCCCATGTCGATGGTGGAAGCGAGCCGTTTTTATCAATCGTAACAGCGACTTACAACAGTGTTAGCACTGTGCGCGATACATTGGAGAGTGTGCGAAAACAAACGTTTCAGGATTTCGAGCACATCGTTGTTGATGGAGGATCGACGGATGGCACCATTGACGTTCTCAAAGAATATGGTCCCGCCATTCGATGGATATCCGAAGCCGATCGCGGCATCTACGATGCAATGAACAAAGGCATCGCAATGTCTCGTGGGCATTGGATCCATCTGTTGAATTCGGATGACTTTTATGCCTCCGACGATGTGTTAAGCCGAATTGTCCCCAGGTTAATTCCTGATGCGCTCAACTATGCCGATCTAATTCGGTTGAATGCCGATGGAAGCCGATTCAGTCAGAGGTATCGGTACCGGAAGTGGCCGTTGTATCTCTCTGCCTTTCTTCCGCACCCGTCCTTGCTGGTCTCGGCAGAACAGTACCGGCTGGCCGGGCTCTATGACGCGAGCTTTCGAATTGCGGCCGATCATGACCTCATTTTGCGTCTTCTTGATCGCTATCCGCCAAATCATATCGAGGTCGAAATGACGGTGATGCGGCAGTCCGGCGTTTCGGCGACCAATCTAGACCTCACAATGGATGAATTTGGCCGGGTCTTGCGGAAGCATAATGTGCCGATTATCCTTGTTGGACTTGTGATGGGCATCCGCCGAATCTGGTGGAAAATGAGGTCCTATAAGCGGTCTAGCTGAGCGTCTGCAGCCGCGTGGGCCGGGCCCAGTTCGTCGATTGCAAGAAGCTCTTCATCGACACGAGCTCTGGGGTCGAATATTGAGACCCCGCAAACCTAGGTCTATGGCTTAAAGCTTGGGCGTCACAACCATTCTTTGGGGGGGGCCTAGCTTGCTTTTTGCAGCTCGCGTTTTGGTGGTATTATATTATGGCAATCGAAGCATCATCAGCGCTCTTGGAAGCAGTGGAACCCAAGCCCAGGACACCAACGCCTCGCAAGGTGCTCATCTGGCATTGGGGGAGACGTGGCGGCGGCGTAAGGTATACTTATGAGTTGGTGCGAGAGCTTAGAAAGCATCCGGAGCTCGAGCTGCATTTGTCACTTTCGCGGCAAGGGGAGATCGTTGCCGATTTCGACGCGCTCGGCCTGCCGGGCTATCACGTTGATACCTATACGAATGTCGCGTCGGCCATTCTTGCATTGCTACGCGTGCCGATCGTACGACGTCGTTTTTGGCACTATGTCCAAAAGCATGACATCTCCGTGGTGGTGTGCACCATGAGCCATTTGTGGAATGTTCCAGTCTTGTGGCGCAGACCCCGAGACGTTGCTTACGTATTTGTTTTGCATGATCCAAAGCCGCACGCCGGGGACGACATCGCCATTCGCAAATGGATGCTCGACACCGAAATCGCCGCAAGCGACGGCATCGTTGCCCTGACGGAGTACACGCAGAAGTCGGTTACGACGAACAACAGTTTTCCTGCCGAACGGGTCTGGACCGCCCCGCTGGGGGTCTTCCCTTATGCCGAAACTCGTAGCCCGGCCCCCGTGCCAACCGGACGCAAGATCCAGTTGCTTTTTTTCGGACGCCTGTTGCCGTACAAAGGACTCGATATCCTTCTTGACGCCTACAAAATCATGAAGCGCGAGGGCAAGGATGTCGGGCTTCGCATCATCGGTCCAGGAGATATCGAGCCGTATCGCGCGCAGATCGCCGGGCTTGAGGACGTCTTCGTTGATAATCGATGGATACCCGAAGAGGATGTCGGTGCGGCCTTCGAGGGAATCGATATCGTCGTTGCGCCATATCGCGGCGCGAGCCAGTCCGCCGTGCTTGCGACGTCGGGCGCGGCCGGAATTCCGGCCGTCGTGACTCCCGTCGGAGGGCTTGCCGAGCAGGTCCTGCACGAGCAAACCGGTCTGGTCGCCGCAGACGCGACGCCTGCCGCGCTTGCTGCCGCGCTCGGCCGGCTCGTAGATGACGAGGCCTTGCGGCTGCGTTATGGGGCGGCGGCGAAGGTTCACGCCATGAGCGAGTTGTCGTGGTCTGCCATCGCTGCGAAGTTCGCGTCGATCCTTACGTCGATCACCCCACGTCAGAAATCCGAAACGCAATAATGTGTGGTATCATCGGAGTTGTGGGGCGCAAGGCAGGCCGGATCGATCGCCAGGTTCTTCACCGGATGACGGATGCGCTTGCGCATCGAGGACCAAATGGCGACGGCCACTGGATCAGCGAGGACGGCGGCGCCGGATTTGGCCATCGTAGGCTTTCGATCATTGATCTGTCGTCCGCCGGAGCGCAGCCGATGATTTCGGCGTCCGGCCGTTATGCGCTGACGTACAACGGCGAAGTCTACAATTACCGAGACCTGCGCCGCGAGCTCGAGGCCAAGGGCCATCAATTCAATGGTCACTCGGATACCGAGGTCGTCATTGCGGGCTTTGAGCATTGGGGCATCGATGAAACGATCTCGCGGTGTGCCGGCATGTTTGCGCTCGCCGTTTGGGACGAGCGCGAACGCACGCTTGTGCTCGCGCGCGATCGGCTCGGCATCAAGCCGCTGTACTATAGCGTTGCGAACGGAACGCTTATCTTTGCGTCGGAGCTGCGCCCGATCGTGGTGCAGCGCGGAGAGCTTCCTCCGGTTTCACTGGCGGCTTTGTCCGAATACTTGCGCCTCGGCTACGTTCCGGCGCCCTTCAGTATTTTCGAGGGCGTGTACAAGTTGCCCGCCGCGACCACCCTCAGATTTCGCGATGGTCATGCGAGCGAGCCGACAGCCTATTGGTCGATTCCGGACGTCGTCGCGCGCGGCATGTCGAGGCAGCGGTCGAACGAAGAGGAGGTGCTGGAAGAGCTGGACCAGCGCCTGCGCGGCATCGTCGCCGAGCACATGATCTCCGACGTGCCGCTGGGGGCGTTCCTGTCCGGCGGCATCGATTCCAGTTCGGTCACCGCGATCATGCAGGCCGTTGGTGGGACGGCCACCAAGACATTCTCGATCGGTTTTCACGATCCAAGCTACAACGAAGCCAAGCATGCCGCCGACGTCGCGAAGCATCTTCAGACCGACCACACCGAGCTTTACGTCTCGGATGCCGATGCGATGGCCGTCATTCCCTCGCTCCCCGATATCTACGATGAGCCCTTTGCGGATATCTCGCAGATACCGACATTTCTTGTCTCGAAACTCGCGCGACAGCAGGTGACGGTTGCGCTGTCCGGTGATGGTGGCGACGAACTGTTCGGCGGCTACAACCGCTATTTGTTCGTCTCCGACTATTGGAAGCGTCTGACCAGGATCCCTCATACGTTGCGCCGCATGGCCGCATCCGGTTTGGCCTCGGCTTCGCCTGCTAGCTGGGACGCTGCTTTTCGCGCGCTGAGCTATGTCCTGCCGCCACATCTGCAGCCCGCGCTGCCGGGGCAGAAGATCCATAAGGTCGCGTCCGTGCTGGCATCCTCAACCTTGCACGAACTGCAGAGCAGGTTGGTATCGCAATGGGCAAATCCCGAAACCGTGTTGGTCTCGTCGGACGGCGTCGCTCTTGCAAGACCTGCGCCCTTGGCGCTGGCGCCCGGCCTTCCTGCGACCGCGGAGCAAATGGCTTGGGACACATCGACATATCTCGTGGACGACATCCTGACCAAGGTCGATCGGGCAAGCATGCGTGTCGGGCTCGAAGCGCGCGTGCCGCTCCTGGATCACCGCATGGTCGAATTCGCCTGGGAGATTCCCATCTCCTTGAAGTTCAGGAATCATTCCGGAAAATACATCCTTCGGCGTTTGCTGGAGCGGTATGTGCCGCGTGAGCTGTTCGAACGCCCGAAGATGGGCTTCGGCATACCGATCGATAGCTGGCTGCGTGGTCCGCTGAAGGGCTGGGCATCGGATTGGCTGTCCTCCAGCAATGACGAGTTTTTCGATCGCCAAGCCATCGGCGACAACTGGCAGCAACATCAGATCGGCCGGGTGAACCGCGGTGGCCAGCTTTGGACCGTGCTGATGTTCGATTTGTGGCTTGAGCGGGCAAGGCGATGGGTCTGAGTTCCTACGTGCCGTGGTGGGCCAAGCTGGGCATCAAGCTTGGGCTTGCGCGCCTGCCTGTCCCTTACGCCCTCTGGAAACGCATCGGACTGTTCCGTCATGGCGAGATGATGGTCCCGAACCGTGCAATCTCCGCGTTCGAGAGCCACTTCCAGTCCGCCGTGCAGCATGGACAAATTCCTGCAAAGTTTCGTTCCCTCGAGCTTGGACCGGGAGACTCGGTCCTGTCTGGCTTCGTCGCCCGCGCGTTCGGTGCCGAAAAGGCGTGGTTAGCGGATGCAGGGCCTTTCGCTGAAACCGACATCGCCGGATGCCGCACACTTCTCGAGTTGCTTGCCTCGCGCGGGCGGACCGTTGCGCCGCTGAAGTCGGCGACCCTTTCGGACGCGATGCAGGAGTACGATGTCGTTTACCTGACGGAAGGCACGAGCTCGCTCAAGACAATCCCTGATCAGTCGATCGATTTCGCCTGGTCTCAGGTCGTGCTCGAGCACATCTATCGCGACGAGTTTCCGACCCTCATGAAGGAATTGCGCAGGGTCGTGGCCCTCAACGGGATCGGTGTTCACAGCATCGATTTCCGCGATCATCTTGGCGGCGGCCTGAACAATCTGCGCTTTGGAGATGAAGTTTGGGAGACCCAGGCATTCCGGACCTCGGGCTTCTACACCAATCGCATCCGTCCACGGGAAATGATCGACATGATGAAGGCGGCCGGCTTCAGCGTCGAGGTCATCTCCGAGCAGCGATGGCCAGAACTGCCGCTGGCTCGTGATCGGATGGCACCGCAATTTCGGCCGCTTGCCGATGAGGACTTCATGGTTTGCGAAATCCGTGTGATCATGAGGCCAGTGTGAGGGAGGCGTCCGTTCTCGATCGGAAGCGGTTGCTGTTCGTCGTGACAGAGGACTGGTACTTTGTCTCCCACCGCCTGCCGATCGCCCGGGCGGCGTCGGCCGCCGGCTACGAGGTATTCGTGGCAACGCGACTTGGCGAGAAGACCGATGCCATCGTACGCGAAGGATTCATTCCTATCGGCCTGAAGCGCATGCGGCGCTCCGGCCGAAATCCGTTCCGCGAACTGGCGAGCATCGCTGAACTGCTGACGCTCTACCGAAGCTATCGCCCGAGCATCGTTCATCATGTGGCGATGAAGCCTGTCCTGTACGGTTCGATCGCGGCACGGCTTGCGGGCGTGGCCGCAATTGTCAATAACCTGGCGGGACTGGGCTTCGTGTTCTCGTCGAAGGCGGGCTATGCGCAGACCCTTCGCCGCCTGATCGCTCCGCTATTAAGGTATGCGTTGAACCAGCGGCAGGCGTTGACAATTGTCCAGAACAGGAATGACGCGCGGGTTTTGGCCGATAACATCGGCGTCGCACCGAAGAAGATTCGCCTCGTCAAGGGTTCGGGTGTCGATCTCGCTCAGTTCTCCCAAACACGCCAGGAGAGTTTCCCACCTATCGTGCTGCTGGCGTCCCGGATGATCAAGGAGAAGGGGGTCGAGGATTTCGTGCGGGCCGCATCTCAGCTGCGGAAGAAGAGCGTGGCTGCAAGGTTCGTCCTTGCGGGCGCGCCCGACCCCGAAAACCCGCACTCCATCCCTGAAGCCGTTCTCAGGCGGTTCCACGAAGATGGACTCGTTGAGTGGTGGGGACATCGCGACAACATCCCCGAGATAATCCGTGAGGCGGCGATCGTGTGTCTGCCGAGCACGTACGGGGAGGGGGTTCCGAAGACCCTGATCGAAGCAGCCGCGGGCGAATGCCCCATCGTCACCTATGACGTGCCGGGCTGCCGGGAGATCGTGACGGATGGTACCAATGGTATGCTCGTCCCGGCAGGAGATGTTGGCCGGCTCGCCCAGGCCATCGAGCAAATGCTGACGGACCCGGAGCGACGAAGGCGTATGGGAGCGCAAGGCCGAAAACTCGTCCAGGCGGAATTCTCCCAGGAAATCGTCGTTGCCCAGACGCTTGCGATCTATTCCGAGCTTCTGACGCAATGAAAGTCCTGGTCGTCGGCGCTTCAGGGTTTGTTGGCGGGCATCTGGTCCGTCGGCTCGCCGCCGACGGAATTCCCTTGCGCGCTGCCGTCCATCGCAATCGCGGCGACCTGCCGGGCGCAACCGATGTTGCCGAGAACGTTGATCTCGAAGGCCCTTTCGATTGGACATCTGCGGTCGCGGGATGTGACACCGTCGCGCATCTGGGTGCGCGGGTGCATGTGATGCGCGAAGGTAGTGCAAATGCATTGGATGCATATCGTCGTGTCAATGTGGACGGGACTTTGTGTCTCGCACGTCAGGCCGCCGCTGCCGGCGTTCGCCGCTTCGTATTTCTCAGCTCGGTTAAGGCATGCGGCGAATCCACAGCTCCCGACGCGCCTTTCGTTGAATCAGCAACGCCGCAACCGCAAGACCCCTACGGACTGTCGAAGCTCGAAGCCGAAACTGGCTTGCTCGAGCTCGGCCGCGAGAGGGGCATGCAGGTCGTCGTCCTGCGTCCGCCCCTGATCTATGGACCGGGCGTGCGTGCGAATTTTCTATCGATGATGCGTTGGTTGCGGCGCGGAGTCCCGCTGCCGCTTGGCAGCATCGAAAATCGCCGCAGTCTGATCGGTGTTGGCAATATGGTCGATTTGATCTGCGCCTGCTTGCGGCACCCTGCGGCGGCCGGAGAAGTCTTTATGGCCAGCGATGGTGAGGACCTGTCGACACCAGAACTTTTGAAAAGGCTGGCGGTGGCCCTCGAGACCAAGGCCCGCCTGCTACCCGTTCCCGTTAGTCTACTGGGCAGCGCGTTCGCATTGGCAGGCCAGCGGGCGCTGGCGCAGCGGCTCTGCCTCTCGCTTTGCGTCGACAATCGGAAGGCCCGCAAGATGCTCGGCTGGCAACCGCCTTTCAGTGTCGATGAGGAATTGCGGCGCACCGCGCGGGCGTTTCTGCAATCTCACTAGATAGATAATAGGCTCGGGAAGCGCTATGACCTTGCCCCCGCTACACGACGATACTCGAGTTCGCCGTCTGCCAGCAGCCTGACGACGTCCTTCATGAAGACCTTCGCCTCCCAGCCGAGGATCCGTCTCGCTTTGGCGGGGTTGGCCGAATTGCACTTCAGGTCGATCGGACGAAGCAGGCTTTCGTCGAAGTCGATATGCTTTTGCCAATCGAGTCCGAAATAGCTGAATGCCTCGCGAACGAAGCTCTCGAGCGTATTGGTTTGTCCTGTTGCGATCACGAAATCTTCGGGGGCATCTGCCTGGAGCATCAACGCCATGGCTTCAACATATTCCGGCGCCCAGCCGAAGTCCCGGGAGATATTCAGGTTCCCAATTCGCAGTTTGTCCGTCTTCCTCTCGGCAATATCGGCGGCGCCCGACACGATCTTTCGCGTGACAAAGCGCTGCGGACGCAACGGCGAGTCGTGGTTGAACAGGAGTCCGGAGCACGCAAAGAGCCCGTGTGCGTCTCTGTAGTTTGCCACGGTCCAAAATGCCGCTGCCTTTCCAACGCCGTACGGGCTTCGTGGACCGAATGGGGTGGACTCATTGGCAGGCAACTCGGTATTGCCGAAGCACTCGCTCGAGCACGCATTGTAGACGCGAGAGCTCAATTTCAATCGATGGACGGAATCGACGATGTTGTGCGCGCTAAAAATGGTAGATTCGAGAGTCTGGATCGGTTGGTCAAATGAGAGGCCGACGGAAGATTGACTCGCCAGATTGTAGATCTCGTCGGGAGTCGTCTCGGAAATGACGTGCAGGACGCTGCCGAAATCGGCAGGATCCACGGAATGGAGAGTCACTCGGTCGAGGATACCCAGCCGCTGCAGATTCGCGAAGATGCCGAGTTCCTTGTCGCGGGACGTTCCATGGATCGCATAGCCGCGCTTGAGCAGATACGCGGCCAATAACGAGCCGTCCTGTCCCGATATTCCGAAAATTAGCGCTTTCTTGGACATGGGGCGAACTGACTTCCGAACCGCGGTTGCAGCACTATAGCTAGCTTTAAAGGTGGGCCGTCTCAAGAGCCAGCGGCTTGGGCGAGGCCCGTCGCGAAAGATAGGGGATTGCAACGGAGGTGCTTCCTAGCTAACGAGACGTTGCAGCGCAGTTCTGGCGGGAGCGGACCGGTTTGCCAACTATCCGAAATATTGGCGTCATAGGCCTTGGCTACGTCGGCCTTCCAGTGGCGGTGGCGTTTGGTCGGGCCGGATATCGGGTCATCGGATTCGACATCAGCGCGGAGCGGATCGCCGAACTGCGTCGAGGTCAAGACCGTACGCGCGAAATCGAGACGTCGGAACTGCACGCGGCACGGATCGAATACACGGACGACCCGGCAGATTTGAACGCGGCTGACTTCTTCATCGTCACGGTTCCGACGCCGATTGACGGTGCAAACAAGCCCGACCTCCGTGCGCTGTTGAGCGCATCCATATCCGTCGGCGGCGCCTTGAAAAAGGGAGACATCGTCGTTTACGAGTCGACGGTCTATCCTGGCGCGACCGAAGAGGAGTGCGTGCCGGTTCTCGAGCGAGCCTCCGGACTCAAGGCTGGCGTTGATTTCCACGTCGGATATTCCCCTGAGCGGATCAACCCCGGAGACAAGGAACATCGCTTCGAGACGATCCAAAAGGTGGTGTCCGCGCAGGATGCCGATTCGCTCAGGATCGTTGCCGATGTCTATGGCGCTGTCGTCAGGGCCGGCATCTACCAGGCGCCTTCGATCAAGGTCGCTGAAGCGGCTAAGGTGATCGAGAACACGCAACGAGATCTCAACATCGCCTTCATGAATGAGCTCTCGCAGATCTTTCATGCGCTTGATCTCGATACCGGCGACGTGCTGGCGGCCGCCCGCACAAAGTGGAATTTCCTCCCCTTTCAACCTGGTCTGGTCGGAGGACACTGCATTGGGGTCGATCCCTATTACCTGACCTATCGCGCCGAGATGGCTAAGTACCATCCTCAAGTCATTCTGGCGGGACGGCGCATCAATGATGACATGGGCGCACGAATTGCGCGAGAGTGTATTCGGCGTCTCCTAAAGAGGGGATCCTGCGGCGGGGTTGTCACGGTATTGGGCGTGACGTTCAAGGAGAACGTGCCAGACCTCCGCAATTCCAAGGTCGTTGACATTGTGCGCGAACTGGAATCATTCGGTATCAAAGTTCAGGTCAGCGACCCTTGGGCGGACCGCGCCGAGGCCCTCCACGAATATGGAATTGAGCTCTCAGATCACAAAGAGCAACAACCGGCCGACGCGATCGTACTCGCCGTCGCGCACGACGCTTTCCTCAATTTCGGCTGGCCATTCGTGCAGTCGCTCCTGAAAGAGGGGCGGGGTCTGGTGCTGGACGTCAAGGCCCGGCTGGACCGGGCGAGCAAGCCGGCTGAGATAGAACTGTGGCGACTTTAGTTCCTAAGCAGGTAATCGGGCGGAATGACTGATCAAAGGATACTGGTGACCGGCGCCGCCGGTTTCATAGGTTTTCACGTCGCGCATCGGCTTGCGTCGGCTGGTCGGGAAGTCATAGGTCTTGATATCGTCAACGACTATTATGATCCCACGCTGAAGGAAGCTCGTCTTCGTGTATTGCAGGCGTTTCCGTCCTTCCGCTTTGTCAGGATGGACCTCGCCAATCGCGACGAAATCGCTCCATTCTTTTCTGAATCGCGCTTTTCCCACGTCGTGCATTTGGCGGCTCAAGCTGGCGTGCGATATTCTTTGGAGAATCCGCATGCTTATGTCGACGCGAACCTGCAAGGCTTCATGAATATCCTTGAGGGCTGTCGGCATACGAAATGTCGGCACCTTCTCTACGCTTCGTCATCGTCTGTTTACGGCTCGAACAAGAAGCTGCCGTTCTCGGTCCATGACAACGTCGATCATCCGATCAGCCTTTACGCGGCTTCCAAGAAAGCAAATGAGTTGATGGCTCATGCGTACAGCCATCTCTTCTCCCTGCCGACCACGGGCTTGCGGTTTTTCACGGTGTATGGACCGTGGGGACGGCCCGATATGGCGATGTTCATTTTCGCAAAAGCGATCGTGGAGGGGAAGCCCATCAAGCTGTTCAATGACGGGCAGATGTCGCGGGATTTCACGTATGTCGACGACGTCGTTGAGGCTATCGTCCGGCTGATCGATCGGCCACCCGCTCCCGGGCAGCAGGCTCCGACGGACGCTTCGGATCCCTCACTCAGCGCTGCGCCCTGGAAGATCTATAACGTTGGAAACAACAGGCCCGAGCAGCTAATGTACGTCGTTTCCCTGCTTGAGAAGGAACTGGGCCGTGTTGCAACGAAGGAAATGCTTCCGATGCAGCCTGGCGACGTCCCGTCGACATACGCCGATGTCGATGATCTCGTGCGAGACGTCGGTTTCCGGCCGGCAACCAGCGCTGAAGAGGGAATCAGCAAGTTCGTCAAATGGTTTCGCAGATACCATAACGTCTAGTTGGAGGGCCGCCGCGACGGCGAGATCTTTTCCGAGTAGTCAACGAAGAGCGCTAGCGAAGGCTTCCATGCTCCCATGTGGCGGTGGCCACTGTTCGTTCGCGGGAGGATAGGCGAATTCGCATTCGTCTAAGCAATCATATTGAGACGCGACTTAAACCGCGCTTCTTTCGGTTAAGACGACGAATCGGGCGAAAAATCCGGCTCGGGAGGCCGATCCCTGAACAGATAATCACCGACATAATATAGCGCTATAAAAGCACAGATGCCTATGGCGGCCGCGTAGTACATTACAACATCATTGTAGAGGAATTTCTCGAACTTCTGAACCGCGTCTCCAAGCATTATCAGTCCCTCGATTCGATGCCGATTCTATTCATAGCAGAACAACTTGCTTAATGAACCGTTAAAGGGGGCGTATGTGGGATGCCTTTGAGCTGTTTACCAGGTTTAGGCCTTGCTCAAGCCTCACCTTAGCCGAGAGAGGCGTGTACGTTCATTTCAATCAATACCTGAGAGCCATCTTCGCTTGCCGAGAGCACGCGCCAATCCGAAAACCGGTAAAGATCCACAAATTCCCGCCATGCCTTGAATTCATGGTTCGCCGAGTAGAACTCGTCAAACAAGATAATGTAACGGTATTTCAGAGGGCCGCAGATCGTATCCAGGATAGGTCGCGTAGAGATATATAGATCTGCGTCGAAATGGATAAGCCGCAAATCATCCGGCCAGCCGTTTTTGGAGAGATAGCGAGTCACCGACTCACTGAAAAGGCCTGACTCAATACTGACGTTTGGTTGCGGCGGCGGCGGAAACCCAATCCCGCGTTCCAGGTTGGCCACGATCTCTCGGCGTTTTTGGGGGTCATCGGCCCACAATTCAACGGGGCCGCCAAAACCTTTGATCGATCCGGCCGGCAATCCATCCCAGGATTCCGGCAAGCCTTCGAAGCAATCAAAACCAACTAAACGAAATGTCTGAGGGAGGTGATCAACGAAATACTTCAGTGATCCGCCATTGTTTGTGCCCAGCTCAAGGAGCGTTCCTGAAGAAGAATTCGCATTTAGCCAATTTAGCGCGATGTTCCAGATGGGGTGCTTTCCGGTCGATTTATTGAAGGTCGGTACGATCGTCACACGTTGATCTCTTGCGATCCTCTCTTTCCAGAATTGCTCAAAGCGTAAAGTGTTTGCGATCTTCTGGATGGTGACGCCAAACCATTCAATCTTATCAATTGCGGTCGAAGAAAGTGAGGACAGTCGAGCCAACAATCGTCGAGATTTTCCCGCGTGGCGGGGCCGCTCAGCAAGGGGCGCTGTTGCAACGAAAAGCGGTTCAATCTGTTCATTCATTCGGACCTATCCCGGGTCAACGTGTAAAGCAACCGCAACCGGCATAGGGCTCAACCGGCCTAGGCGCAACAAAAGACAGTTGCCGTGTGATTTTACCCGAATTTGCTGGAGGTGATAAGATTGGCACCCGCAACTCCAAAAATGGAACGCAAGGAGGGGGCGAAGGCTGCATGTGGTCCATTGGTCGAGCCGCTCCTTTTGGAGCGATCGAATTGACTTGCGAACGAAGGCGGCACCCTCAGTACGGGGGGCTCATCTATTTTATGGCCTTTGAGCTCTTGATGGTATCTGGGACCAATCTCATCTCAACTCTACTCAGGGTCATTCTGGAATATTGTCGCTTTCAGCTGAGCGGCAAAGATAAGGCCGATGAATGCTGCAAAAAGCAACAGTAGTAGGCCTCCTACAAGTAAAACGTACATTGCATCATCTCGCCACTTTTAGTTTGTAGCAGTTCTGCGCGATGAGCGGAAGCTCTCGGGCCCGTGGGCGGCTGCCCTTGGGGCATCACATTTCGACCAGCCTTGGCGCAACGTTGGTGTAGTCCATGTTTAGGCTCGCCATCTGCGGAAATGTACCTGTTTTGGCGCCAGGAGCCTACCCTTCAAGCTCTTTGTGGTGTCTTCCGCTCCGGGGCAGAGGCGTCCGGGCGAAGGTTTGGTTCTCGTCGAACAAGCATTGCGAGTAGTAGACCCACGGCTAGGCAGTACAGCGTACCTTGGGTAACTTGGGAGAGCTGGCTATTGAAAAGTGATCCCAGGATGTTCTGAAGCACGACTGCTTGTCCCAGCACTTGAGAAACACTGGTGCCCCAAAAAAGGACGAGGTGTGCTGCCCACATACTTATGAGAAGGGCCGCCCCGAGAAGTCCGGCTTGTATAGCGATGGCAAGAAACTGATTATGAGGGTCGGGAACCGCCTCACCATAGGGCGAGGGTCTGTTCGCTTCAACAGAAGCATACAACGATTTGGTGCTACCGGCCCCATGCCCAAGGATGGGCGATTGCCAGATGAATTCAACTGCCTTGCTCCAGAAGTCGAGCCGACTTGCAGTCGACATTGTGGGTTTTCCGGAGAGGACGACTTCCGCTGTCTCCGCGCTCGTGTTTCCAAGAGACTCAATTTCTTTGGTCTTAGGAGACACGTTTGTTGGCTTGTGGGGAGGGGGGGTCGTCGGCATCGCGCCGAGCTTTGTAGCCTCAGACGATTCAGCTTTCAGAGCACGCAGGTCGGTGCTGATCTCTTCAACTCGACGCTGAGCTTCGCTAGAAAAGCTAACCGCGAGCCCCGCAACGAGGCATAATGGAATTGCTACGGCGACGCGAATTTGCCATCCGTCGATGTATGCCAAGAGTCGTATGGCTAAAGCCAGAGCGATTAGCACGCCTGTCTTAGATAGCGTGATCAGGAAAACATCAGCAAAAAGAACAACGGCAACAACGCCAGCGCAAACTGCTGTCAAATTCTGCTTCGTTCGCAAAAGTTGAATTGAATATATTCCTAAGCCAAAAGCACATAGTGAGAAGCAGGTACTTTGAACGGCATTGTCCTTCACGGGTACTCCAGGGCCTTTGAACCAACCCCAAGGACCTGAACCCCACGAGAGTGACGCAATAGATAGCACAAGTAAGACCATACAAGCCGCAGCGAAACCATATGCGATGTGCATCGCTTGCCGCTGGCTGTATGTGCCTGCCATGACAATGGGAATTAGCAAAAGCTTGGCATAGTGCGATACCCCACCCGGTCCGAACGGCTGAGGTGACCAAAGCATACTAATGGCAAGGAGGGCGAACAACGATATAGGGAGTGTCGCAGCCGGAAATCGCAATATGTGACGCCAATCTTCTTGGCTGGCCGAAAACAAGCTGAATACAGTTAAAAGGGTCAATGCGATTGCGGTGCCAGTCGTTGTTATGGGAAGCATAAAGGCTGTCAGGATAGCACTAGATTGGCGGCCTCTCTCTACGATCAAGAATATCCGCTTATCCATCGTTGCGCCTGCAGAGGTTTCTTTGTCGAATTTACAAGGTGAGGAGCACCCTTGTAGTAGGGAGTCAAGACATCATCTTGGAACTCGTTGGTGCACAGGAGGATTGGCGCAATCGGCTCTCGATGCTCGGCTGACCTGGCAGCTTAAATGCGTCATAGTCTGAAGCATACGCTCAGCTGTCCGGCTCCCGCCCGGAGGGCCATTTGCGAACTGAGGTGAGCAAGGATGGACTGGTTGATAGCGCTTCTTGCGATCTTCCTGTTCGCAGGTGGGCACGACCGAGGCGCGTTTTGGCTAATGACTCTCGCTGTAATTGTAGGGATCAGCAGTGTCGTACTGCGCCTTCGCAGCGGCTACTCTGATTCCCAATCGTGGCTTCCACCCAAGCTGGTCATCGTTGCAGTCTTGGCAAGCGCGGCGCTGTGGCTCGGTGCCCGAGCTGCAATGTTCTGACCCGTGCTCTACGCGCTAGCCTTTGATTCTTCATCTCCAATGAGATCGTACCAAATAGGTCGAGCAGGAAGTTGCACGGGAGAAGTCATCGCTTCACGTGCCACAAGACAGGCAATGTTTCGGCCCAAGAGCGAGATGTTGGTTGGGGGGCACCAGCTTGCCTGCCCGGCTTACTACCGCGAGCGATTAAGAGAGTAGACGAGGTCCCGCGAGACTGTACGCTTAGCAAGATGCTAAAAACTCGGAGAGAGCCACGATTTCATCGGAATCGAACCTACCAGCGCGAGTAGCTTGTTTTTGACAATCAGCGCGACTTGGAGTTAAGCGGTTCTGGGCAGGGTTTGTCTAAGCGATCGGAGCCAGCAGTCTTGACTAATCGCTGGCGCCATCGACACTGTGTAATGTGATAGCAACCTGTTCGTACCGTCAAGAGGGGCCCGCGATATGAAGAAGCGTATTGCATTGATCACCGGGGTGACGGGCCAGGATGGCGCATATCTCGCCGAGTATCTGCTATCGCTGGGCTATATCGTGCACGGTATCAAGCGGCGCTCGTCTTCATTCAACACTGCTCGCGTAGATCATCTTTATCAGGACCCGCATGTCGGCAACGTGCCCTTCCTAATGCACTATGGCGACATGACGGATTCTACCAATCTGATACGCTTGGTGCAGCAGATCCAGCCGACCGAAATTTACAATCTCGCCGCGCAAAGCCACGTTGCAGTCAGTTTCGAGAGCCCCGAATATACCGCTAACGCGGATGCAGTCGGTGTGCTGCGGCTTCTAGAAGCGATCCGCATTCTTGGTCTGGAGAACGAGACGCGATTCTACCAGGCCTCGACCTCCGAGCTCTACGGCCTCGTGCAAGAAATCCCGCAGAAGGAGACCACGCCGTTTTATCCTCGCTCGCCTTACGGTGTTGCAAAGCTCTACGGCTACTGGATCACGGTGAACTACCGTGAAGCTTATGGCATGTTCGCATCAAACGGGATCCTATTCAATCACGAGAGTCCAACGCGGGGGGAGACTTTTGTCACCCGCAAGATCACCCGCGGCGTCGCCCGCATAGAGGTTGGCTTGGAGGACACACTCTACCTCGGCAATCTGGAGGCCAAGCGCGACTGGGGACATGCGCGGGACTACGTTGAGGGCATGCACATGATCCTCCAAGCCGAAAAACCTGACGACTTTGTGCTCGCTACAGGGGAGATGCGCTCAGTGCGGGAGATGGTTGAGCTCGCCTTCGCACAGGTCGGACGCCGCATCGAATGGCGTGGCAAGGGCGTCGAAGAATCCGGCGTCGATGCCAAGAGTGGCAAAACTATGGTAAAGGTAGATCCTGCCTATTTCCGGCCCACCGAGGTCGATTTGCTCATCGGCGACGCCAGCAAAGCGCGTCAGGTACTCGGCTGGAAGCCGAAGCGGAATTTTTCCCAGCTGGTCGAGGAAATGATGGCGAGCGATCTAGCCGAAGCAAAACGGGACGCCGGAAGTGGCAAGCATACCGTTTAAGTTAAAGGGCAAGAGCGTCTATGTCGCCGGCTCTGGCGGCATGGTCGGCAGGGCGCTCGTGCGCAGGCTCGCGCTGGAGGACGTTAGGCTCGTGACGGTGGAGCGGCGCGAGCTCGATCTCCGCAACCAAGCTGCTGTGTTCGACTGGTTCGCACAGACGCGGCCGCAAATCGTGTTCCTCGCCGCCGCCAAGGTTGGAGGCATCATCGCCAATGACACGCTTCGCGCGGAGTTCATCTACGACAATATCGCGATCGCGGGGAACGTTCTCCATGCGGCGCATCAAAGCGGCGTTGAGAAGCTGATGTTTCTCGGCTCCTCCTGCGTCTATCCCAAACTGGCGCCGCAGCCTTTGCGTGAGGACTTGATACTATCAGGTCCGCTGGAGCCGACCAACGAACCCTACGCAATCGCTAAGATTGCTGGCATCAAAATGGCGGAGGCTTATCGCAGTCAGTATGGCAGCGACTTCGTCAGCGTGATGCCGAGCAATCTTTATGGACCGGGCGACAATTATCACCCCGAGCATAGCCATGTTGTCGCCGCTTTGATCCGGCGCTTCCATGAGGCGAAGCTAACGGGTGCTAAAAGCGTGCTGGTCTGGGGCACCGGCACACCTAGGCGCGAGTTCCTCTACATCGACGACATGGCGGATGCTTGTGTGCACCTCATGAAGAACTATTCCGGCGCCGGTCTTATCAATATCGGCACCGGAAAGGACATCGCGATTTCTGGGTTCGCCCGACTCATCGCAGATATCGTCAATTACCGAGGTGAGATCACTTTCGACACATCGAGGCCCGACGGCACGCCGCGCAAGCTACTCGATATCAGCCGCCTCGAAGGGCTTGGCTGGCGCGCGAAGACCTCCCTCGCGGACGGGCTGAAGCAAACATACGCAGCATACCTGTCATTCGCGCACAAGACACTCAATCCCGCTTAGTACATCGCGAGCTGTTCACAGGGTCTGCAATCGCATCTCGAAGAGGGCTTACTTCGGAGATGATTTGATCTTTCGCCCCCCCCCGTGTTTCGGCGGTCTGGTTGCATCGGCGTAAGTATTGGCTCCGCTCGTACTAATCTGCTCTCTCCATTCAAGCGACTATCGTAGGCTTGTCCTTCGATGAGCTGCTCCCAGCTCATTGTCACGATTGGTGTATTGCAGTCCTCCACGTTCACCGCTCTGTTAAATGCCGTTTGAAGCGTCCTGCGGTTTGATGCCGTTTGGCAGGGGTGCGCAGAGCATTAATTTCCTTTGCCAGGAGAAGGCGCCGAAGCTGTGCTCCGTTAAGCAGCGCCTCGAATACTGCGAAGATCTCACGAGCCTGAACATAGACTTCCATGCTGATAGCATGCTGATCGAAGCCGTACGATCTGAAACGGGCTTCGATATCATGTGCTGCAGAAGGGTCTAGCTGCCAGTCCAGGGCGTTACCGATAGTGTAGATTTCAGCCACATCCTGAAAGTCCGGGGCAATGCCCACCAGATCGACCCGGCGAAGGATCATCTCGACGGCCTTTTGGCGATAGGTGCTCAGGACCCTATGCCGCAGGATCCGATAACGTTGCATTTCCCAGGACAGTTCTGCGATGTCGATCGCGAGCAGCCATTCGATAGCAGATTTGGGATCGAGGTCGCGGAAGATTGCGGCTTGAAGGGCCTTATAGTGGTCGATGCTCTCTCCAGGTAGAAGTTGGGGCGGAGGACATAACGCTTCGTATTGAGGCGGCAAGATGCTCGCCGGATGCGGTTTACGCAGATCGACCGGACCATTCATTGACCTTGCGCCTCCAATGGCGGACGCGGCGGGAGAGCAACCGGTGGGCCTTCCGTCAGATGGATGGGGCTAGCCTCCCAAAGCTCCTTCGCGATCGGAAGGGGCACAATTTGTAGATTGGTCCACCAAGCTCTTTCATTTCCGTGCCGGTGCAGGGATTGGTGGTGAGAGCGGCAGAGCGGCACCGTGAACTCGTCGCTGACCTTGCGTCCCAAGGATCGTGGCTGGGCGAACTTGAGGTGATGCGCATCGGTGGGGGTCTTCAGGCAGACGAGGCACCCCTGGCTGCGGATGAAGGCGAGGTGATCCTTGCTGCGTCTTCGAGGCGGCTCTTTCGGGAAGGCGAGGCCTGCTTGCTCTTGCCAAGCGGGGGCGGGAGCTGCATCGATGTTGCTGGAACCGTTCCCAGGGCCTCCGTCGGGAAGAGCGGGTGCGGAGGACCGGGGCTGTTGTTCCGCCGAATGGATGTCGGGCAGAGGGGCGTCCTCGACCCTCCGTTGGTAGGCGGCCTCGAGCACCCGAGCGTCAGCCTCCAAAAGAGTGTTTTTGAGGGGAAGGCTGACCCTGGCCCAGGCGAGCAGTTCGTCGTCGTCCTCTTGGGCGGATAGCTGCCTCAGGAGCCCGTCCAGGAGTTCCGCGGAACGTTCGGGCGCCAATACCGCGGGTCGGTTCAGAACGCCGCCAGGCGGCCTCCTCTTCGGTCCTGACGCGGCCTGCGGCTCGGGGGCAGCGGGAGGCTCGGTGACAACGTCAGGGGCGTCCAGATCGTCCTCCCCGGCAATCCCGACCAAGGCAAACAGGGCATACCTGCGCGCATAGGTCAGCGCGGAGCCCA
>Ga0102587_1001284_pt1 | contig 19229 bp, 19 predicted proteins | sample AraplaF_Col_mTSA_FD_76853 | JGI IMG/M metagenome (GOLD analysis project Ga0102587, IMG submission 76853) | Arabidopsis root microbial communities from the University of North Carolina, USA - plate scrape MF_Col_mTSA (SPADES assembly) (version 2) | ecosystem: Host-associated > Plants > Roots >... | reverse complement strand
CCTGTGCCTGGGAGACATCCAGCGCTAAACTGGCTGCCCCTACACTCGGCCCCCGGCCCGCACCGATATGCGATTGCTGCTTGTTGAAGACGAAGCCGAAATGGCGGCATGGCTGCTGCGCGCCTTCAAGCAAAGCGGTTATGTGTCCGACCACGCGCCCGACGCCGCCACGGCCGAGTCGCTGCTGGCCGGCAACGACTATGACGCTGTCGTGCTCGACCTGCGCCTGCCCGACAAGCACGGCCTGGCGCTGCTGGCCGAGCTGCGCAAGGACGGCAACCGCACGCCCGTGCTGGTGCTGACCGCCCAGGGCTCGCTGCAGGACCGGGTCAAGGGCCTGAACGTCGGGGCCGACGACTTCCTGAGCAAGCCTTTTGCCCTCGAGGAACTCGAGGCCCGCCTCGCCGCGCTGGTGCGGCGCAGCCGCGGCCGCTCCCACGCGCCGCTGCAGTGCGGGTCTCTCTCGTGCCCGCACGACAGCCGCGCCTTCACGCTGGGCGGCACGCTGCTGCAGCTCACGCCGCGCGAGAGCGCGGCCCTGGCCGTGCTGCTGGCGCGCAGCGGCACGCCGGTGGAAAAATCGCAGCTCTCGGGCAAGGTTTTTCCGGCCGACAGCAACGCCGGGCCCGATGCCATCGAGCTGGTGCTGCACCGGCTGCGCCGCAAGCTTGAAGGCGGCGACGTGCGCATCGTCACCGTGCGCGGCCTGGGTTATATGCTGGAGGCCATCGCGCCGGAGAGCGCCGCGCATGAAGATACTGCGCACTGACCCCGACCGCTTCGGCATACGCGCGCGCCTGCTCACGTTGCTGCTCCCGGCCATCCTGGGCCTGCTGGCCCTGGACAGCTGGAACGACTACAGCGCCCTCAGAAACCAGGTGCAGGAGGCCTACGACCAGAGCATGCTGGAAGCCGCGCACGCGCTGCAAAGCAGCGTGACACCGGCGCGGGACGGCTCGCTGCAGCTCAACGCGCCAGCCGGGGTGCAAGCCATATTCGGCGCGGACTATCCCCTGCAAAAATACCTGCAGGTGAGCCTGGCGCCCCTGCCGCAGACGCCGGCGCAGGCCGGCAACACCAACCCACCTGGACTCACCCTGCTGGGCGGAACAGAGCTGCCAGCGCCGCCGCCCGAACTTTCAGCACCCGGGGCCGATGCCCCCGCCGCGGGCTCGCCCGTCTGGTACGACAGCTTCCACGCGGGCCATGCGGTGCGGGTGGTGGCCTTGCGCAGCCAGGTGCGGGATGGGCAGGGCCGGCCCTTCGGCCTGCTGGTCCAGGTTGCCGAAAGCACGGTCCCGCGCGACCGGGCGCAGGACGCCACCTTGCGGCAGGAGCTGATACGCGACGCGCGCATGGTGCTGGTGATGGTGCTGCTGGTCTGGCTGGGCGTGACCTGGTCGCTGCAGCCGCTGGAGCGCCTGCGCAAGTCGGTGCTGCAGGGCAAGGGAGACGAGCTCAAGCCGCTGGACACCAGCGGCGTGCCGCATGAAGTGGCGCCGCTGGTCGAGGCCCTGAACCAGCACCTGGCCAGCTACCGCGAGCTGCTGGAACAGCAATCGCAATTCCTGGCCGATGCCTCGCACCAGCTGCGCACGCCGCTGGCCATCATGCTGACCCAGGCCGGCGTGGCGCTGCGCGAAAAAGACCCGGAACAGCTGCACGCCACCCTGCGCGCCATGGTCGCCCAGATCGCGCGCAGCCGGCGCCTGTGCGAGCAGCTGCTGTCGCTGGCCCACGCGAGCGAGAGCGCGCCGCCCGCCGGCACGCCCACCCTGGTCGACCTGAACGCCGTCGCCCGCGAGGTGGTGCTGCAGCACCTGGCGCTGGCCCATGAAAAAAACCTGGACCTGGGCTGGGTCGACGCCCGCGGGGATTCGGCGGATACGGATGCGGCGGCGCAAGACGCGCCGGCAGCCGCGGTCCCGGTGCTGGCCCGGGAGCCCGAGCTGCACGAGGCGCTTTCCAACCTGGTGCACAACGCCATCGCCTACACGCCGGCCGGCGGCCAGATCACCGTGATGGCGGGCAGCCGGGACGGCATGGCGCTGGCCGAGGTTCGCGACAACGGCCCCGGCATTGCCCAGGTGCGCCGCGGCCAGGTGTTTGAGCGCTTTCATTCGGCTGGCCCGGGCGCCGAAAAAGGCTCGCGCGGTGCCGGGCTGGGCCTGTCCATCGCGCGCGCCTATGCCAGGCGCAACGGCGGCGACATCGAACTGGCCGACCCGGCTTCCGGCCCCGGGCTGCGCGCCATCCTGCGCCTGCCGCTGGCGCCCCAACAGTAGCGTTGACAGCCCGCCCGGGAGCGGCCACAGCGGGTTCATACCCGTTAGTGATAACACGTATTTTGGCCCCGGCCGCGCAAAACGAAAGCCGATTGGAAGCCTCGCTTCCTAACATCCCCTCCAGCCCGAACGCCCCCAGGCCGCATTTCCCGAGCGGCCCGGGGCCGGGACATCACCCCAAGGAGACACGGATGACACACCCCCCGTTTGCGACAAGGCCCTTCGCGGCCCAGCCATGGAGCGCCCCACGATGAACTTCAACAACCGCAATTTCGTACGGGGCCTGTGCCTCATGGCCATCGCCCTGGTCTTTGGCGGGGTGTCCTTCAACTACACGCTGGGCGAGCTGAGCCGCTCCGGGCCCGGCCTGTTTCCGCTGCTGGTGAGCTCCTTCCTGTTCGTCATCGGCCTGCTCACCGTGGTGCGCTCGCACTTTGTCGACCCCGTGCCGCTGGACTACAGCGCCAAGAACATCGCCATCATCCTGGTGAGCCTGGTCGGCTTCTCGGTGATCTCCCAGTTCGTCAACATGATCCTGGGCATCGTCTTCCTGGTGTTCTGCTCCACGCTGGCCGGCACCTCGTATTCGCTGGTGCGCAACGTCAAGATCTCCCTCGGCCTGGTCGCCGTGGCCTTTGCCTTCAAACACCTGCTGGGCCTGAGCCTGCCCCTGTACTGATATGGACGTCCTACACAACCTCGCGTTCGGTTTCGAACACGCACTGACGCTGCAAAACCTGATGTACTGCGCCCTGGGCTGCACCGTGGGCACACTGATCGGGCTGCTGCCCGGCCTGGGCCCCCTGTCCACCATCAGCCTGCTGCTGCCGCTGACCTACTCCATCCCCACCGGCGGCGCCCTCATCATGCTGGCCGGCATCTACTACGGCGCGCAATACGGCGACAGCGTGAGCGCCATCACCATGAAGATCCCGCATGCCAGCAGCATCGTGGCCTGCATAGACGGCTACCAGATGACGCTCAAGGGCAAGACCGGCCTGGCGCTGTTCACCGCCGGCGTTTCCAGCTTCATTGGCGGCACGGTCGCCATCGTGGTGCTGTCGACCATGGCGCCCGCGCTGGGCGAAGTCGGTTTCCTGTTCGGGCCGGCCGACTACTGCGCGCTGATGCTGCTGGGTTTCTTCTGCGTGAGTTTTGTCAGCAGCGGCAGCCTGCTCAACGGCCTGGCCATGGCCATGGTCGGCGTGCTGCTGGGCATGGTCGGCACCGACGTCAACAGCGGCGTGGCGCGCTACACCATGAACCTGCCCTTCCTGATGGACGGCATAGGCCTGATCAGCATCGCGCTGGGCTGCTTCGGCATCGCCGAGGTCGTGAAAAACCTCGACAACAAAAACGTGCTCACGCCCTTTAACGGCAAGATCAAGCTCATGCCGACCTGGCCCGAGTTCAAGCGCATCATCCCCAGCGCGCTGCGCGGCAGCGTGATCGGCTCCGTGCTGGGCATACTGCCCGGCGGCGGCCCCACCATCGCCCAGTTCGCCGCCTATGCCGCCGACAAGAAGTTCAGCAAGTACAAGCATGAGATCGGCACCGGCTGCATCGAAGGCGTGGCCGGCCAGGCCGCCGCCGACGAGGCCGCCGCGCGCACCAGCTTCATCCCGCTGATGGCCATCGGCATCCCCGAGAACGCCGTCATGGCGCTGATGATGGCGGCCTTTGTGGTCAAGGGCATACAGCCCGGCCCCAACATGATAGGCACCCACCCCGATTTGTTCTGGGGCCTGGTGGCCAGCATGTGGATAGGCAACTGCTTCCTGCTGGTCCTGAACGTACCCCTGGTGCGCTACTGGCTGTCGGTCTTCAAGATCCCCTACACCGTGCTGTTCCCGGCCATCCTGTTCTTCTGCTGCATAGGCACCTACAGCATCAACAACAGCCTGGACGACATCTACACCACCGCCGTGTTCGGTTTCATCGGCTACCTGTTCCTGCGCCTGGACATGGAAGCCGCGCCGCTGCTGCTGGGCTTTATCCTGGGCCCCATGCTGGAGGAGAACTTCCGCCGCGCCATGCTGCTGAGCCGCGGCAGCTTCAACGTCTTCGTCAACCGCCCCATCAGCGGCACCCTGCTGAGCGTGATCGGCATCCTGGTCGTGTGGCAGACGGTGGTGTTTATCCGCAAGCTGATCAAGTCGCCCGACCACCACATCCACTCGGACAACGAGAGCGCCAAGGCCCCCGCGCCTGTCGCGGCGGCCGCCACCTCCGGGTCGCTAGCTTCCGGCGAATAAGGACCGCCCCGACAACAAGCCCCCGAAACGGCCCTTGCGGCGGTTCCGGGGGCTTGTTTCATGCGGCCGTTGTGTTGAAATAAGCCTCTCTTTGAGGAGACCTTAGAACATGAACCGCAGACTCTTCGTCCAGGCCGGCGCCACCGCGGCCCTCGCCCTCTTCCTGCCGCTCGCCCTCGCCCAGTCCGCGGGCGCCAAACGCCAGGGCATCGTGATCCAGGTCAGCGACAACGACCCGGCCAAATGGAACCTGGCGCTCAACAACGCCAAAAACCTGCAAGACGACGTGGGCGCGGCCAATGTCGAGATCGAGATCGTCGCCTACGGCCCCGGCATAGGCATGCTCAAGCTCGAGTCGCCCACCGGCTCGCGCATCGCCGACGCCGCCAAGGCCGGCGTCAGGATCAGTGCCTGCGAGAACACCATGCGGGCCCAGAAGCTGACCAAGGACGACATGCTGGCAGGCATCAGCTATGTGCCCGCGGGCGTGACTGAAATCATGAAGAAGCAGCACGAAGGCTGGGCTTACCTGCGGCCTTAATATCGGCATTCAGGAAGCGGTTTATCCACTTCCTTAGACAAACGGTTGATGTTCTTGCCGCTCCAGATGAAGCGATCAAACGCGCCGAAACAACCGGCAACCTGCGACCTTTTCGAATGCTTCGCAGACGCGTTCTTCTCTTTCCCTGAGAAACTGGTAGTAAGCCGCACGGGCCTTCTTTTTCCAGATTCCGGCCTCGTCATTGTGAGGAATCAAATGCCGGGCCATTACGTCGGGGAAGTAGCGCTTCTCGCAGTAATCAAGCAGATAACGATGAGGCGGACGCGCACCGAATTTACTATTTTCTTCCGCGGGAATGAAACAGAGATTAAGGATGCTGTTAAGACTGCTGGGGCCCACTCCCGCCTTGGTCAACAAATTGCGTGGAAAGATGTGATGTTTATGCCGTCGATTTGCGTTGCTCGCGAAATATTCCATCTGCATGAGCGTGGCATTGGTCAGCAGCTTGGGTTTCTGCGCGATCAGCAGACAAAAAAATGCATCCGCGATGGCCGAGCGCTTGCCATAGCTGGCCCTGCGGATTTCCGTTGGGTCAATAAGGTCGGTGACCCTGAATACCTCTCGACCGTTGGCGGCCAGCCTCTTGAAGTAGTCGGAGTCCTGAAGAATGTTGCCCCGATATCCGCTACCAGAATAGCGGCTTCCCAATGCCGTGCTCCAGAACCACCGCGAAATCTGCGCGAGTTGCTCGGGCTGCGGCTGCCTGGCGTGCCGGAAGAAAAACACCGTTAACGTCGCCACCATGTATTGCGAAGGTAAAAGGCCGTCATCGAGTACATGGAATTGGATCCGCAGCAAGTCCAATGCCCGATGCATTGCCTTCTGCTGCAAATCCCACGTCTTGGTGAACTGTTTGATGGCGGATGGTCCCTGTGCCCGAATACGCTCGTTAAGGGTTGCAACCACTTTATCCATGGCATCGCCACCAAGGTCCTCGAAACCTTCGAGCAATGCCAAAGTCTGAAGCACCACTTCATCCCTGATTCTCTTGAAGGTATCAGGCATCTTCTCAGCAGCCTGATCTGCAAGTTCACGCAAATCGAATTCGGAGGCACGAGCGAAGGCGCGGTCCGCGGCACCCAACGGTGTGCCTGTGGAGTTGATGCGAATAAACAATTCTCGAGCATCATCGATGTCATCTGTCTCGACGCGCACGCAGGGCACCTCGTACGCCAGCAAACGATCCCGGCAATCTTCTGCCCGCTTAAACGACCTTCTAGGTAATCCGCCAAGACGCTCAATCCAATTTGATGCCAAGATATCCTGCAACGAAATCCATTCCCGCTCCACTGGGTTGCGGTACTGGAAGCGGGGGCCGGCCTCTTCGGTCACCCGAAACACCATGCGTCCGAAATCAAGCTCTCCGCGACGCCCACTCTGCACGCTGCCACCCGCCCGAACCCCATGCAATACAGAAAGCCGCTGCTGGCCATCTAATACAAAAAGCACGCGACGATGGTGATTCTTATAGGGAGGCAGGACCTTGGTGCTAATCCTGAGCAAGCCACGATTCTTCTTCCTTGTGTCCCATAGGGTCAGGCTGCCGATAGGCATCCCTTCATAGACGCTATCCAGCATCTTGGCCGCTTTTGCGCCGTTCCATACAAAAGCGCGCTGAAGCTTGGGCAAGGCAAACTGGCCTGCGTCGAGTTTTTCATGCAGCGTGAGAATAGGAAAGCTTTCGAAGTTTGTTTGCATTACGGCCTTTGTAAGAGTGGTGGCAAAACCTGGAAAACTTTACGGCATCCACCAATGCACTTTGCCTTTCACGCAAAACCACCTAGGCGTCCCAACAGGTCATGCCGGTGAAGAATCAGCATGGCCGCGCTCAGCCGCGATTTCACCGCAGGCCAGCAGATGCCCGAGGACGACCCACGATCCAAAACCGAACAGGCCACCGTCTTTTCAAGGCTGTTCAGCCCCCTCCAACCGCGCCGCCTGCACGGGCCGGTGAAAGCGCTGGTTGAGCTTGCCGCGCCAGTGGTTGATCAGGTGGTAGATCAGCTGGAAACACACGGTGAAGATCACAATCACCAAGGCGATCAGCAGCAGCCTGTCGCCGGCCTTGGGCAGGGTTTCGATGGCGCGCAGCGTGACGGTGGTGGCCTCGACCACACCCACGGCGGCGCCAAACCCCGAGGACAGCACCATGACAAAAAACGCGCGCACCAGGCCCATCACAAACAGCATGGCCGCGACGGGCGAGCCGCTGCGCAGCTGGCGCATGGCCTCGACCGCGTGGTCGGACACATAGGCCGCCGCATACAGCGTCAGTGACAACACCACCGCCAGCCAGGGCGTCATGGCGAACTGCCGCTGGCCGAAGTGAAAGCCCGGCACCACATTGACCAGGAAAAACATCACGACAAAAGTAGGCACGGTGCGCAGCAGTGCGACCAGCCAGGCAGCCGGCGTGGCGGCCAGGCCGTTGTGAAAGCGCGCGGCCGCCAGCGGCGCGCCCAGCAGCATGCCGCCCAGCAGCGCACAGGTCGCGATCTGGAAATTCACCAGCAGGCCGGACAGGAACTCCGGCAAAAAGCGCGGCAGCAGCTCAAGCATAGGCGCCCCCGCTCAGGGCCAGGCGCGACTGCCAGATATCGGCCAGGCGATGCACCAGGGCAACCAGCAGCATGTAGAAGATCAGCAAAAAGGTGTAGGTGGTGATGCGCTCGCTCGAAAACGAGGCGACGTCGGTCAGCGCGGCCAGCAGTTCGGGCACCCCCATGACCGACGCGGCCGGGCTGCCCCGGGTGGCGTTCACCACAAAAGCCACCATTTGCGCCCTGGCCCGATAGACCGCGGCGCTCAGCGCGGGCTGCGCCGGCGCGCGCTCCTCGCGCAGCGTGAGCATGGCCTCGGCCACGGCCTGCCCGGCATTGCTGCCGTTGAACAGGCCCAGCACCAGTACAGCCGCAGCCAGCGCCACCAGCGGCGAGGTCGCACCCAGGGCGCCCACCACCGCACCGGCCAGGATCATCAGCAGGATCAGCGGCGTCGATTGCATGGGCCAGAGCACGCAGCGCATGGACCAGCGTACCCATGGCGTGTGCGAAGTCAGGCCCGCGCCAAAGGCCAGCGCAAAGCCCCAGGTCGCCAAGACAGCGCCCACCACCAGCAGCAGGGAAAACCACACACCTTCGAGCAGCAGGTCCAGCGCCACCCAGGTCTTGAACATGGCCAGGGTGACCCGTGTGCCGGTGGCCTGGTAGATAAAGTGCTCGAGCTGGTCGACCCTGGCGGCGAAGGAGGTGGGGGGCAACTGGTTGTCCAGCGGCGCCTTCACGCAGGCCGGGTCGTTCAGGGCACTGATCTGCGCGCAGGTGCTGCTGCTCCACAGCGTGCGCTGCTGGGCCAGGAAGGGCGAGTCCACGCCGTGTTTTTGGGCCAGGGCCTGCAGGGCGCCCGAGATGTGCAGCTGCTGCATGGACAGCGCCAGCACGTCGGCCAGGCGCTCGCCGCCCTCGCGCGCCACGGCAACGCCCCAGGGCAGCGGCGCGAAGCCGAACTTGCTGTCATAAGCCGCGGCAAACGCGGGCTGCTGCAGGTAAGAGGCAAAAAAACTGTCGTCCTGCGCGACCAGCGAGCAGCCGCCCAGGCGCAGTTCGTCGACCAGGCTGGAGGCTTTGTCAAACAGCTTGAGGCGCGCGCCGTTGACCGACAGTTCGGCATTGGTGCTGTTGCCCACCGTCACGCAGACGGTGTTGCCGCGCAGCTTGACCAGGCCACCGATTTGCAGTTCCTTGCGGCCCAGCACAATGGTTTGCGACTGGTAATAGTGCGGCCGCACAAACAGCGCTTCACGGTCCCGCTGCAGGGTGTGGCCCATGGTGGCGATGACCAGGTCGACCCGGCCCTCACCGAGCGAGGCCAGGCGGTTCGCCGGCGTGACCACCACCAGCACGGGCTCCACACCGAGCGAGCCCGCCAGCTGGTGCGCCAGCTCGATTTCAAAACCCTGCAGCGCGCCGCTTGCATCCTCGAATGCGAACGGCGGGTAGCCGGTGCGCACGCCCACCCTCAGGGTTTTGCTGCACAGCACGCGCGCGAGCACGTCCACCGCATCGTCGCATTTTTTGGCTTTTGGTGCGGCGGCCTGTGCCGGCGGCGCTTGCGGCGGCCGGCTGTCCTGGCCGGCGGCGCCAAAGCTCAGCAGCAGCGCCAGGCCCAGGATCATCGAGCGGCGCAGCAGCACCCCGGCTTGCAGGACGGGGCCGCCTTGATCCACGCTGCAGATCGCCATCAAGCTTCCTTATGCCTCATCATGCTTCCAGCTGATTTCCACCAGGTCGAAGTCGACAAACCAGTAATCGCCCATTCTGTGAATGCCCCGCCCTTCAAAACGCGCCCGCACCTGCGGGCTCAGGCAGGCGAGCTTGTGCGCGGGCAAAGGCGCCGAAGCGCAATAGGCGATGCGGGCCCGCAAGCCCAGCGCATCGGCCATGGCCTCGGTCTTGCTGAAATCGAGAAACACGTTGTGCGTCATCACGGCCAGGCCGCCCGGCGCCAGGTGGCGGCCCAGGCCCTGCAAAAACGGGTCCACGCTGCGGCGCCCGTCTATGCCGCCCGCGCTCCAGCTCGGCAGGCGGCCGTCGCCTGCTATGTGCTCGGCCGCGAACTGCGGCAGGTTGGTGACCACCAGGTCAAAGCAGGCTTCCCCGCAGGCCGACCACATGTCGCCCTGGACCAGGCTGGCCCGGGCCCGCAGGCCTTCCTGGTCCAGCAGCCCCTGCGTCGCCTGGACGGCAAGCGCCTCGAGCTCAATGCCGACCGCGCTTTGCGCCCCCAGCGCCAGCAGCGTCGCCATCACCACGCCGCTGCCCGGTCCCATCTCAAGCGCCCGGGACGCATAGACGCGCGCCGGGTGCTTGCGCAAGTAGAGCAGCAAGGCGGCGGTGTACTCGCTAGGGCTGAATAAGTTGTGGTCGTTCAAAACTGCCTTCTTGAATCCCAAAACCGCGGGCATCGCAAGTGATGCGGCCGGCTGGAGGCGCGGCTCGAGCGATAGTAACCTATGGATACACCTTTGTAACTACATCCGGGCCGGCCGCCGCCTCGCCAGGCAGGCGGGCGCGCAGTACCATGGTTTGCCGCGCCGCGAGGCAGCATCGCACCAAGCACCATGGAAATCGAACTCAAGCTCAGGCTGCCCCCTGACGCGCTGGCAGCGCTGCGCGCCGACCCGCTGTGGGCCGATACGCGCGCCACGCACAAGCAGCTGGACAACATCTACTTCGACACGCCGCAGCGCGCGCTGGCCAGCGCCGGCATAGGCCTGCGCCTGCGCAGCGACGGCAAGCACTGGCTGCAAACCGCCAAAGGCGGCGGCAGCAGCCGCGCCGGCCTGCACCAGCGCGAGGAAATCGAGTTCGCGGTCGCCGGCCCGGCGCTCGAATGGGGACCACTGGCGGGAACGGCCTTTGCGCCCGTGCTGGAGCCCCTCAAAGACCAGCTGCAGCCGCAGTTCCAGACCCGCTTCAAGCGCGAGATACGCCGCGTCACCGGCCCTGCGGGCGGCGTCATTGAAGTCGCCATCGACCAGGGCGAGATCCTGGCCCGGGAGCGCCGCGAGCCGCTGTGCGAACTCGAGCTTGAACTGCTGGACGGCCCGGTGGACGAGTTGTTCGCGCTGGCCCTGCTGCTGGTGGAACGCCACCCGCTGGTGCTGGACAGCCGCAGCAAGGCCGAGCGCGGAGACCGCCTGGCCCAGGGCCGGCCGCCGGCGCCACCCAACAAGGCGGCCGCGACGAATGTACCGCCGGGCGAGGACGCAGGCGCCGTCGCACGCGCGGCAGTGGAAGCCGCCCTGGCCCACTGGCAGGCCAATGAAGCCGGCTTTCTCGCCCAGCCCCAGGGCGGGCATTACGACAGCGAATACCTGCACCAGCTGCGCGTCGCGGTGCGGCGGCTGCGTGTGGCCTGCGGCCCGCTGGCCGGCGCAGCCCAGTGGCGGCAAGAAACGTTGGCGCCCTTGCAGGACAGCCTGCGCGCCCTGGGCCAGCGCCTGGGCGCGGCGCGCGACTGGGACGTCTTTATGGAAGAAACCTGGCCGACGCTGGCAGACGGCCTGCACGACGCCGCCCTGCGCCAGAAGCTGCAGGAGGCCGCCGCCCTGCAGCAGGCCACGGCCCGCCTGCAGGCCCAGGCCGCCCTGGAAGAACGCGAGACCCAGCGCCTGCTGCTGCAGCTGGGGCGCTGCCTCGCCCAGCCGGATGGCGATGACGAACCCGTGCCCTTTGACGCGCTCACCGCGCGGCTGGCAAAACTCGCCCACAGGCTGCGGCAGGCCCTGCCCAGGCTGGAGCAGCTAAGCCCCACGCGCCTGCACCGCCTGCGCATCACCGCCAAAAAGCTGCGCTACCTCACCGAGTTCATCGCCGGCCGCTACGAGCCGCAGGCCGTCGAAGCCTGGCTGGACTGGCTCAAAAAAGCGCAAACCGTTTTTGGCCTGCACAACGACCGCGTGACGGCGCGGGCGCATATCGAAACCCTGTGCGCCGGCATGGAGCAGCCCGGCAAGCTGCAGCACAGCCTGCAGGCGGCGCTGCGGGAGCGGGAGCAGCCTGAGCTTGAGTTGCCGGGGTTGCCTGAGCCGTACTGGCGCGCTTGAATGAACGCCAAAACCGGGGTGTAAAATCGCCGCGAGCCCGCCCACGGCGCGGCTCAGCGCCAGGTGGTTCATCAGCAGCCACCCCAACGCGGGTGTAGTTCAATGGTAGAACGGCAGCTTCCCAAGCTTCATACGAGGGTTCGATTCCCTTCACCCGCTCCATATCTCCAAGACTTGGATTCTTTCAAGACTTAGCGGCGACCACTATTTCCTGTGTGGCTCTCCTCCGAAGAAGTTATCAAGCGCAAGACCACCGATGACGGAGAACGCAAAAGCGTCTCTTCGTAATATTTACTAGCTCTGGCGCGCCGGGCTGCTTAAGATGCATCCACACTGGCCTCAATAGGTCAGCCGGTGGGTGGAAAAAGGAGATTTGAAATGCGCATACTGATTTACAAGCGTACGCATACCGGCGATCCTGATGGCGAAGGCAATTTTGGCTGTGGCGACTGCATGGGAGTAGTCCGAGGCTACAAATATGACGCCGTGATTGGCGTGGGTGGCATCGGATCGGAGGCGCGCTCCGAAAACATCGCAGGAAAAATCACGTGGATAGGAATAGGCCCCAGAAAACAATGGTTGACTGCCGACGAAGCCCCCGGCATGTGCGGACCATTGGTGACCTTCAAGAAGTTTTCGCGCTGGGACGAAAGTGGCCAACCACTAATCGCATTAGCTCCGATGCTTGCACGGCGCCTTTACGAACGCAAGGCACGGTATTTACTCGGCAACCTGTCTGATGTTGAACAACGGGAGGCTGAAGAAATTCTGCGGCTTGCTCGCAGCCGTAAACCGAGCGCGACGAATGCGGAAAAACGAAAAAGCATTTGTGTTCCCAAGCAGGCGGCTCCCTGTGTCCCTGTCCAACGGAAATCCTGTTAGCGCTTGGTAATTTTTACAGCTGTGCAGCGGAGAGCTTTACTCAAGGAAGAACCAAATGCTGGAAGACGAAGAAGCTAAAGCAGTACAAGAAATCGCCAAAGTAACGGGGAAAGGAATTGACTTACTGGGCGAAGCGAGCAAAAGCGTAGGGCGACTATTTGGCGTGGCAATTGATCATCTAGCCGCGGGCATGGGAGAGAAGGTGGCCCTCTGGCGATACAAAAATATGCTGAAGATCTCCGACGAAATTGATTCTATTCACAAAGCACGACAGATAGCCGGCAAGGCTATTCCATTGCCTATTGGATTTGCCTTGCCCATCCTTGACGCTGCCTCGCTCGAGGTTGAAGAGGAAGTTCAAGGACTTTGGGCGGGGCTCATTGCAAATGCTACAGACCCCAACAAGGCGTACAAACCAAAAAAAGTTTTCATAGAAATTTTGCGTGAAATGCAGGGTTTGGATGCAGTAATTCTTAAAACGCTAGCGGACATTGACTTGCTGGAGAAGTGCTCGCCGATAAGCGGAAGCCTGCTGAATGCACAAAGACTAGCCGAAGAAGTAGGTGCTGATCTTCTAGACGTGCAAATCTCACTTCAAAGTCTCGCTCGATCGGGCTGCGTAATTGACACTTGGTCAGAGACCATTGATGGAATAGATACCGGCTATTCGGGCTTTAGGGTCAACAATCCCAAATCGAATCTCCGTTTATCTCACTTGGGAGAGCAACTTTTGCTAGTGACGTCAGGCAAGTAACGTCAGAAATCCATCAACGAAGCTTACATGTGAAATGGCGGCGGCTTCAATACTTGTGCGTTATCAGTTTTTCAAAACACCGTTAGATAAAGCAACTTTGATCGCCTGGGTTTATGACCACTCTTCAAAGTTCAAGTACTTGGCAAACTTTACCCGCAGCCCGATTGCCTCTTTCGAGAACCACGCGTAATGCTGGCTTAGATTTGTAGCTGATTCATTGCCTATTGCCGCGTTCGCTGGGTTCTGCGCAACGGTATGTGCAATGCTTTGTTCAATGCCCCGCTTAACCGCTGTATCCACGTATTCTCCAATCTCTTCGCCGAAGAAAAAGTAGAACTTCGGAATAGAGTTTTGCAGATTTTTGTGCACCTCCCCCACTGTATTGAGGTCGCCAACTCTCCTGGACATGAACTCCCATAGTAGATCGAACAGTGCGTAACGATGCTCAAATAAATCCAGCTTAAGTTTGGCCTTGGCAACGCGCCATTGCTGCCAGGTAACTACGCCTGCACCGATACCCACAACCAGGGCAACTATTGCAGTGTCTGTCATCATCGCCGACCCTCAACGCGAGGATATTGAATCGCACCAAAGACTATTTCTTTGGAGAAATGCATTAGCGCCCCGGCCGCCACTAGTGCACACGAATTTGCAATGGCAATCATCAAGAATTTATTGATCATGCTGCCCCTTCGCCAAAATGGGCAGCATACGCCATCGCGATTAACTCGTCACGAATTCCCGCGCCGCTTCAACCATCTCATTAAGCCGCCTATCACGGGCAACTTTTCATACAGTTCTTCCGCCGCGTCCCAGTAGTCGCGGTGTTGCGCAATGCGGCCTTCGCCATCCAGCACCAGGTGCGAAGCACCCAGGATGCGCTGCGCCCTTCCCCGCTGGAAACTTTTGAAGGCGAAGTGGAACTCCCAGGTCAGGAAGCACTGCGGGCCCTGCGCGATGCGCGCGGTGACGATGAAGCGCGGGTTGTCCAGGCTCTCGTACATGTGGCGAAAGATGTGCTGGATCGCGGCCAGGCCTTGCACGTCGTTGAAGGGGTCCTTGAAGCGTGCGTCGAGCGCGTAGAGGGTGCCCAGCGTTTCCACACCGGCCGGCGTGAGGGTCTGGAAGGCGTCTGCAATGCGGTCAACAGCGGAGTCGGCGGAGTTCATGGAATTTCTAGGTCTGTCTGAGTCGGCGTGTCGCCGCGAAAAACACAGGGTAAGGCAAAAGCCGCAAGGCTTTCATCCAGCGGGTGAAACGTTTGGGGAAGTGGATTTCAAACTCCCCGCGTGCCCAGCCTTTGAGGATTTCGCGTGCCGCCTCTTCGGGCGTGATCAAGGCGGGCATTTTGAAATCGTTCTGGCGTGTCAGCGGCGTGTTGACAAAGCCGGGGTTGATGATGGACACGCCCACACCCTGTGCATGCAGGTCCAGGTACAGGGTTTCGGCGAGGTTGATGAGCGCGGCCTTGGTGGGGCCGTAGGCCAGGCTGTTGGGCAGGCCCCGGTAGCCGGCCACGCTGCCCATCAGGCTGATGTGGCCGCGCTGGCCCAGCGGCTGTGCCAGCAGCTGGGGCACCACCGCGTCCAGCAGGTAGAGCGCGCCCAGGTAATTCACCTCGTTGTGGCGCAGCAGGTCGGCCAGGTCCATGTGGGTGGCGTCCATGGCGTGGTAGTGGCCCGCGCAGTACACGACGCAGTCCAGCGCATCCTGTGCGGCCAAGGCCAAGGCTGCGGCCTTGACGGCGGGCGCGTCGGTGACATCCAGCGGCAGGGCCAGCGCGCCGGGATGCGCGTTGACGAAGGTGTTGAATGCATCCGCGCCGCGGGCCGACACCACGACCCTGGCGCCCTGGGCGTGCAGCGCCGATGCGGTGGCGCGGCCTATGCCGGTGGAGGCGCCCACCAGCCAGACCGTGCGGCCGCGCCAGTCTTGCATGCGAGAGTTCAGTGCCATGGCGTTCTATCGTTTGGTGAAAGACAGCGTCACTTCGCCCAGGCCCACGCCCCACTTGCGCATGGCGGCTTTGTTGAGCATGACTTTGTCGTTCATGAGGTACATCCAGTCGTCGAACTGCACGTTGATGACCCGGCCGTCTACCGGCAATGCCAGGGTGTAGGCCCAGTTGAAGGCGTTGCCGCTTTGCCGGCCCTCGGCGGTGCCGACCACGTCGTCGGCCTGGCCCGTGTAGCGGCCGTCGGCGTGGCGCGTCAGGCGCCAGACGCGGCGCTGGGTGGTGCCGTCTGAGTAGCTGAAGGCTTCGTCGAGCACGCCGGCATCGCCCTTCCATGTGCAGGTCATCACCACGGTAAAGCGTTTGACCACCTTGCCCGAGCGGTCGGTGAAGATGCCGTAGGCATCGAGCGTGCCGTTGAAGTAGTCGCGCAGTTCCAGCACCGGGGTTTCTTTGGCGTAGTCCTGGACTTGCGGCGTGCTGCATGCGCCCAGCAAGGCGGCGCACACCACGGCGGCAAGAAGAAGTGGGCGGTGGAAGAAGCTGCGTTGTGTCATGGTGTGTGCGGACTGGCCGCTGGTTGGATGATGAAAAGCTGGAGCGCGCCGGCGGCCAGGGCCTTGAGCGCGCAGGGCAAGAGGCAGTAGGCGGTGGTGAGCACGCCGGCGACGCCGACATCGCGCGTGCCGGGTACATAACCCAGCCAGCCCAGCAAAGGCAGGGCCAGGCCGGCGGCCAGCGCCAGGTTCAGCTTGGTGGCGAAGTTCCACCAGCCGAAGTAAGCGCCTTCGGCGCGGCCGCGGTCGCCGGCTTTGGCAATGACGCCGGCCAGCAGCGCGCCGGGAAGCACCAGGTCGCTGCCCAGGGCGGCGCCGGACAAGGCGCACACCAGCAGGAACCACGGCGCGTCGCCCGCGCCCAGCCGGCTCGCGCCCAGAAAAACGGCAATGGACAGCAGCATGCCGAAGCGCCAGCTGTGCGCCAGCCCCCAGCGCTTGACCCCGCGCAGCCACAGCGGCATGGACAACGCGCCGCACACGAAGTACACGGCCAGCGCGGCGGACTGCATGGCTTCGCTGGCCTGCAGGCGGTCCTGCAGGAAAAACAGCACCAGCGTGGCCGGGATGGCGCTGGCGATGCCGTTGAGCAGGTAGACGCCCAGGAGGCGGCGGAAGTCGGGGTTGCGCCAGGGGCGGCGCAGCGTGCCGGCCGTGCTGTGCGCGGTGCTTGCCGCCGCAGGGCTACGCTGGGGCAGGGGCGCCGCGCGCCAGGCCCACCAGCCCCCGGCCAGGCCGGCGACCAGCAGGACCAGCATGGCGGGCACGCCCAGCAGCGCGGGAGTGACCGACGCGAGCAGCACGCCCACCAGCCCCAGCCCTTCGCGCCAGGCTACCACGCGGCTGCGGTAGAGCGCGTCGCCGCCCAGCATGGCGCCCCAAGACTGGTGCGCGATCAACAAGGCGCTGTAGGCCGCATAGGTCACGACCAGCCAGAAGCCCGCCCACCAGAGCAGCGCCGTGGGTCCGCTCACCAGCGGCACAAACAAAAAAGAAAATCCCCCGGCCAGCACGGCCGCCGCCACCGCGCCCATCGCCAGCACGGCTTGCAATGAGCTGGCATACAGGCGGTCGCACAAACGGCCCAGCAGCGGGTCAATCACCGCATCGAGCAGGCGCGCGCCCAGCAGTACGGCGCCCAAAGCCGTGAGCGAGACGCCCCACTGGCGCGTGTACAGATTGGGCATCAGGACATAGAGCGGCAGGGCGCAAAACGCCAGGGGCAAACCCAGCAGGCCATAGCGCGCGCCGCCGCCCGCACCCAGAACCCGGGGCGCCGCTTCGATCGGCGCGGCCATGGCTGGATTCATGGCGCGGCCGCCGCCGGGGCCGGGGATGTGTCCTGCGCGAGCAGCGCGCGGCGCAGCGGCGGCTCGGAGGTTTGCGGGGACAGCCAGATACCGAAAAAGAGTTTGGCAAACAGCGGGTCGCGCACCTCACCGAGCAGGCGGCCGTTGCTCCAGAACACCGCGCCGGTGCCGGGCTGGTTCACGCCGGTGATGCGGTCGCCGTCCTTCACATCCGGGAACAGCGCGCGCATCCGGCTTTCCCAGGCGGTTTCCTGCGCCGGGCTCATGGGGGTGACGGGCGCCTGGCGGCGCATCTCGGCGATGGAGCGTCTGGCGATGTCCGCGCCCTTGAAGTCGCGCAGGTAGGCCAGCTCCAGGGCGAACGGGCTTTGTTCATAGGCCGGCGCGGTAAACCCGGGGGCGACCCAGAGCGTGGCCTGGTAGACCTCGAAGCCCCAGAACTTGAACCTGGCCTGGCCCGACAGGCTGGCCGCGGGCAGGCTGGGGCGAAGCTCCTGCGGCAAGGCCTGGGCCTGGGCAGCAAGGCCATGGAGGCAGGCGGCCGCCGCGACTATCGCGCAGGCAGCCGCGTTCTTGATGGCTTTCATACCGGAACCGCGGTGGGCTTGCGCAAGGTGAACTGCACCAGGTTGATGTCGCCGGTGTCGAAGGCAGCTTCGCAGTAGGCCAGGTAAAACGTCCAGATGCGCATGAAGCGCTCGTCAAAGCCGAGCGCCGCCACTTCGGCCTTGCGGGCCAAGAAGGCATCGCGCCAGCGGCGCAAGGTCTCGGCGTAGTCGGCGCCGAAGGCGAATTCGTCGACCACCTCAAGGCCTGCCGCCTGGGCCTGGCGGCGAAACTCCCGCGGGCAAGGCAGGCAGCCGCCGGGGAAGATGTACTGCTGAATGAAGTCGGTCGAGCGCACATAGCGGTCGAACAGCGCGTCGTGGATCACGATGCTTTGCAGGCAGGCCTGGCCGCCGGGTTTGAGCAGGCGGCTCACGGTGGCGAAGTATTCGGGCCAGTAGGCCTGGCCCACGGCTTCCACCATCTCGATGGAGCAGATCGCGTCAAAGGGCGCATCCGGAATGTCGCGGTAGTCCTGCAGGCGCAGATCGGCGCGCCCGTCCGTGCCGGTGCTCACGCCCAGGCGCCGCATGCGCTCGTCGGCATAGGCGAGTTGCTCGGTACTCAGCGTCACACCCACCACGGTCGCACCCCGTTCAATGGCGGCTTGCTCGGCCAGCGCGCCCCAGCCGCAGCCGATTTCCAGCACGCGGTCGCCGGGTTTGACGCCGGCCATGTCGAGGGCGCGCCGCACCTTCGCGTCTTGCGCCTCGGGCAGGGGGCGGGAGAGGTCGCCTTCGAACCAGGCGCTGGAGTAGTTCATGGTCTCATCCAGCCACAGACGGTAAAACGCGTTGCCCAGGTCGTAGTGGGCATGGATGTTCTTGCGGCTGTTGGCGCGGCTGTTGTGGTGCAGCAGGTGCTTGACGCGGTACAGCAGCCGGCCGAACCATGTGCCGAAGACCATGGCGTCGATCTCCCAGCGATTGGCGGAGAACAGCTTGAGCAACTCGGTCAGGTCGGGCGTACTCCAGTCCCCGGCAATGTAGCTCTCGGCAAAGCCGATGTCGCCGGACTTGAGCGCGGCGCCGAACACCTTCCAGTTGTGCAGCGTGATGCTGGCGCTGGGGTGGCCGGGGTCCTGCAGGTCGTGCTGCTGCGGATGCTCGCCGAAGCGGCGCTGCGAGCCGTCGGGCAGGTGCAGGGTCAGCGCGCCGTGGCGCAGGTTTTGCAGCAGGCGCAGCGCGCTTCGGGCGGCGGCCGGCGCATTCTCTGGAAACGCGAGGCCTTGGGCGGTGCGGGTAACGGCGTTCATGTCGGACTCCTCAATGGGGCATATGTCCCGCGCTGGGCATCTAGCGCGAGACAAAGGTTTGCGGCGGCGCGGGTTTTCGGAAGAAAGGCACTTTTTTCAGCCACAGGCGCAGCGCCTGGACATGGATGTGCAGCACCACACCCAGGGTCATCGCGGGATAGCGCCACACGGCGCCGCGCAGGACGGCCGGCGTGATGGGTTG
>Ga0102587_1001279_pt1 | contig 19287 bp, 19 predicted proteins | sample AraplaF_Col_mTSA_FD_76853 | JGI IMG/M metagenome (GOLD analysis project Ga0102587, IMG submission 76853) | Arabidopsis root microbial communities from the University of North Carolina, USA - plate scrape MF_Col_mTSA (SPADES assembly) (version 2) | ecosystem: Host-associated > Plants > Roots >... | reverse complement strand
AAGGATGCGTCGGCGGTGCGGTACGACACGCTGAGCTATGACCGCGTGCTCGCGGACAATTTGAAGGTGATGGACGCGAGCGCGGTGGCGCTGTGCCGCGACAACCATATCCCGATCGTCGTGTTCAACATCCGCGAGCCCGGCAACCTGGCGCGCGTGCTGGCGGGCGAGGGCGTTTCGACGATTGTCGGCGACGCCGGCTGACGGAACGCGCGGCGACGCGAGAGAACAAGAGAGGAAAGACAGATGGCGAAATATGACAAGGCCGACCTCGAACGCCGCATGCACGGCGCGGTCGAATCGCTGAAGAGCGACCTTTCGGGCCTGCGTACCGGCCGCGCGCACACCGCGCTGCTCGATCCGGTGACGGTCGAGGTCTATGGCAGCCACATGCCGCTGAACCAGGTCGCCTCGGTCAGCGCGCCCGAACCGCGCATGTTGTCGGTGCAGGTGTGGGACAAGTCGAACGTCGGCCCGGTCGACAAAGCGATCCGCTCGGCGGGGCTTGGCCTCAATCCGATCGTCGACGGTCAGGTGCTGCGCCTGCCGATCCCCGAAATGACGCAGGAACGCCGCAAGGAACTGTCCAAGCTCGCGGGCCAATACGCCGAAAAGGCGCGCGTCGCGGTCCGCAACGTTCGCCGCGATGGCATGGACAATCTGAAAGCCGACGAGAATAAGAAGGAAATCAGCGAGGACGATCGCAAGCGTTCGGAGACCGAGGTCCAGAAGCTGACCGACGCGACGATCGCCGAAATCGACGCTGCCGCGACCGCCAAGGAAAAGGAAATCCTGGGCTAGTGCTTATCCGCGCTTACCTCTCTTCCGTTCGGGCTGAGCCTGTCGAAGCCCCGTCCTTTTCTTCCGAAAGAAAGAACGGTCCTTCGATAAGTTCAGGGCGAACGGGCTTTTAGGTTCTGCCTGTGACTGTTCCCGATCACGGCGCACGCCATGTCGCTATCATCATGGACGGCAATGGCCGCTGGGCCAAAAAGCGCCTGCTGCCCCGCGTCGCCGGTCATAAGGCCGGGGTCGAGGCGGTGCGGACGATCGTCCGCGCAGCGGGCGACCTCGGTATCGAGGCGATGACGCTTTACGCCTTTTCGTCCGAAAACTGGAAACGGCCCGAAGAAGAGGTCAGCGACCTGATGGGGCTGATGAAGCGCTTCATCCTGTCCGACCTCGATGAATTCGCCGCGAACGACGTGAAGCTGAAGGTTATCGGCAACTGGCGCGCGCTTGCGCCCGATGTCGTCAAACTGATCGAGAATGCGCTCGAACGCACGTCGGGCAACAAGCGCACCACGCTCGCCGTTGCGCTCAACTATGGCGCGCAGGACGAACTGGTCCGCGCCGCCACGGCCGCCGCCGCGGAAGGCGCGATCACCGAGGAAGCGATTGCCGCGCATCTCGATACAGCCGACATGCCGCCGCTCGACCTGCTCATCCGAACGTCGGGCGAGGTGCGGCTATCGAATTTCCTGCTCTGGCAGTCGGCCTATGCCGAGCTTTATTTCACCGAAAAGCTCTGGCCCGATTTCGCGCCCGCCGATCTGGCCGCGGCGCTCGACCATTTTGCCCGGCGCGAGCGCCGTTACGGGGGACTCTAGACTATGGCGGCCGGAAAGTCGGACCTTTGGACACGCGTCGGCTCGGCGATCGTCCTGTTTGCGATCGCGGGTACCGCGCTGTGGTTCGGCGGCATCGCCTTCGGACTGCTGCTGCTGGTCGGCGGGGCGCTGATCAACGGCGCGCCGCCGTCACTGTTCAAGCTCTATTTCTTTGGATCGCTGCTTGCGGTGCTGGGCCTTTACATGCCCAATCTATGGGTGTCGGCGCGCGCCTCGCGCCGTCAGGACCAGATCACCCGTGGTTTTCCGGACGCGCTGGATCTGATGCTCGTCTGCGTCGAGGCCGGGCTTGGCATGGAGGCGGCCTTCGACCGGGTGGGTCGCGAAATGGCGACCACGCATCCGCTGGTCGCCGGCTTGCTGGCAAACACGGTTCTCGAACTCCGCGCCGGACGTGGCCGCGAGGATGCGCTGCGCCGGATGGGCGAACGGGCGGGAGTGGATCAGATCAAATCCTTTGCCACTCTGCTCATCCAGTCGAACAAGCTGGGATCGAGCATCGGCCAAACACTGCGAATCTATGCGACCGAAATGCGAGAACGACGCAAGATGCTCGCGCAGGAAAAGGCGCACCGGCTACCTGTCCTGCTTTCCATTCCATTGGTCGCCTGCATGCTACCGGTGATGATCGGCGTGCTCATGCTGCCCGCCGCGATCCGCGTCATTCGCCAGCTTCTGCCGATGATGTCGGGCTGATCGATGCGTCGGGGGATCATATCGCGCCTGGCGCTGTGCGGCATCCTGCTGGCCGTCAACGGCTGCATGGGTCCCAAAGGCGGACTTGCCTTGCCCGAAGGGACGCGATTCACTGGCAAGTCGGAGGTTTCGCTGGCAGCAGCGCAGCGCTTCGTCGCGAACGGCAACTACGGGCTCGGGATCGAAACCTATCGCCGTTATCTCTCCGCCAATCCGGAGGATGCCAAAGCGGTCGAGGGCCTCGCGATCGCCTATGATCGTCTGCAGCGCTTCGATCTCAGCGACCGCTATTTCCAGCAGGCGCTGGCGCTGGCGCCGCGCGATCCGGAAATCTACACGGCCTACGGTAAATCGCTGCGGTCGCAGGGGAAGGATTTCGACGCCGACCTGCTCGACGTCGACATGCGCGCGATGCTTGCGCAGGATGCGCCAAATGCCGGGATCGCCGCAATCGACGTACATCCGCAGCGCGACGCGGCGACGCCCGCGATATCGGCTCCCGTGGTTGCCGCGAGCCAGGCGATCGTCCCGGTAGCGCCGTCCGGCGCGGGAGCGCGGAACGTCAGGCTCGAGCGGTCGTCAGCGGCCGAAGTCAGGCTTGTCCTGCCTCCCGATACCGTTGCGACCTCTTATGGCACCGTCCGGCGCGATCCCATGGCCGCCGCGCCGCCGATTCCGCCCGCCTTGTTGCCGACACGGATCGTCAACGCCGCCGGACGGCAGGGAATTGCGCGGCGCATCCAGATCTTTCTCGGCAGCCGCGGCTGGTCGCGGGTCGATACGGGCAACAGCGCCGTCCGGCTTGGCGAAAGCAGGATCGTGTTTCCAGTCGGCTCGGGCGATGCGGCGCGCCGCCTTGCACGCGCGCTTCCGTTCCGCACGCGGCTCTATCCGTCGTCGCGTGCCGGTCGGCTTCAGTTGTTCGTCGGCGGTAATGCCGTGAGCTTCGATGCCCAGCTGAAACGAAGATGATCGCCCTGTTGCGCGTGATCCTGCTCGGCGTCCTGGTGATTGCCGCTGCCGCCGAAGCCAGGCCGGCCGACGACATTCCGCTGATCGCGGCGGCGATTCGATCGGGCCGATTGGTGCAGGCCGAACTCATGCTTGCCCGGACGACGTCGCCGCAAACCGGCGAAGCGACGACCGAGCTGGAGATACTGCGCAGCCAGCTGGCACTTGCCCAGGGCCGCGATCAGGATGCGCGGCAGGGCTTCGGCGCGCTCGCATTGCGCATGCCCGGCGATTGTCGCGTGCTGCTGGGGCTCGGCATGGCCGAGTCCGATCTGGGCGACGCCGATCTTGCGATCGGGCATCTCGAAAGCGCGACTGGAACATGTGCCGCGGACTGGAAGGCCTGGTCCGCGCTCGGCTTCGCCTATGATGCCAAAGCGCGCTGGCGCGACAGCGATGCCGCTTACGCCCGCGCGATGGCGAGCGGAGGCGACCAGCCCGCATTACTCAACAATGTCGCCGCGTCGCTGATCAGGCAACGCCGCTTCGCCGAAGCAGAGCCCCTCCTGGCCCGCGCGCGTGCCAGGGCTCCCCATGACCTGCTCATCGCGAACAATCTCGATATCGCCGCCGGCTCGCTCGGCCGGATGCCGGTGCGCCGCTCGGGAGACAGCATGTCGCGCTGGGCCGAACGGCTCAACAATGCCGGGTACGCCGCCATGCTCGCCGGACGCGGCGACGATGCGCGCAAATGGCTGACGATGGCCGTCGCCGCCAGTCCCGTCTTTCAGGCCGTTGCGGCTGCCAACCTCGCGCGACTGGACGCCCGGTGATGTCGGCCGGCAGCTTCGTGACGACCGCGCTCTGCCTGTTGCTGATGCTCGCGGCGGCGGTGGACATCTGGAAACTGAGGATACCCAACCTGTTCCCGATCGCGATCATCCTGTTGTTTCCGCTGTGGATCTATGATGTCGGCTGGACTCCCACGCTCTGGCAGAACGCAGTCATCCTGCTCGTGACCTTTTTCGGCGGCGCGCTGCTCTTTTCGCGGGGCTGGCTCGGCGGCGGTGACGTCAAGTTGCTCGCGGCGATCGCCTTGTGGTTCGATTTCAGGGGAGCTGCCGCGCTGTTCCTGTTCGTGGCGATCGGCGGGGCGCTGCTGAGCATCCTGTTCATCCTCCTGCGCCGGATCGTCCCCGCCCGCCTGACCAGCGAGGGCAATATTCCCAGCCTGAAGGCGCGAGGACCCATCCCCTATGGCGTGGCGATCGCCGGCGGCGCGCTGCTCGCCATCCTGAACGGCCAGATCAGCCCGCAGCCCGTACCCTGGTACCAGCAGCCGTCACGGATCGGCGCGACGACGGGTCAGAGCGATTCCGCGGCGAGCATCATGATCAGCTGGGCGCGCGACTGGATGCCCAGGATCGCATAGATCCGATGGAGGTGAAGCTTGACCGTTCCCTCGGTCAGGCCACAGCGATGGGCGATCTCGCGGTTGCGCAGCCCCTCGCCGACCAGCCGCACGATCTCCTCCTGCCGCCGCGTGAGATTATATTTCGGCAAGACCGGCAAGGTGTGTGCAGACAGGCTGCGCCGGAGCGCGCTCTCGAGGATCGTCGGGTCGATCCAGGTATCGCCGCGCTTCACTGCCTCGATGCAGGTCAGCAGATTTTCCGGATCGCTGTGCTTCAGGACGATCCCGTTCACGCCGAGCTGGACCGCCTCCATCGTCTCCACCGGCTTCAGGCCGACCGTCAGGAAGATGACCGGCAGACGGTTCCCGCCGGCGCGCATCGTCCGCAGCACATGCAGCCCGCCGCCTTCGGACATGCAGACGTCGATGATCAGCATGTCGATCGTACCCTGTTCGACGATCCGCAAAGCCGCGCTGGGCGTTCGGGCCGTCGATTCGACGTAATGATCGTTGGTCTCGAGGAACTGGTTCAGCCCCTCGAGAAAGATCGGATGGTCGTCAACGATCAGCAGTCGGGACATCGACCATTGCCTCCAGTGGAATTCGCATGGACAGCAGAACGCCGCGCTCCATGGGGTCGGCGTAAGCGCGACCGTTGAGCGCGTTCAATCGCCGGGCCAGCGATCGTGATTTCACTCCCTCGACACTCGACCCGCCAGTCTCCGATGCCAGAACCGTGGCGCCGTCACTCTTCAGCGTGATGAACAAGGCGTCGTCGCGCAGCGCGGCCACGACGTTCACGCTCGACGATTCGGCGTGCTGGACGGCATTGGACACCGCCTCGCGGACGAGAAACTCGACTTCGACCGCGACATCCGGAGACACCCAGAGCGAGGCCGGATCCGTGGTGAGCGTGCAGCTGATCGCCCATTGCCGCGACAGCAATTCCGCGCGCTGCGCCAGATGGCTGGCAAGGTCGATCTTTTCGCCGATCGGCAAATTGGCGTCGGTGACGAGCTCGCGCAGGCACGCCTGTTCGGCGGCGATGATCGATTGCAGCGATTCGAGCCGCCTGGTCCTCGCCGCGACGGGCAGATCCTTGTCCTTGATGAGCGACGCCACTTGCATGCGGAGCCCGCCAAGCGTTTGCAGCACGCTGTCGTGCATGTCGCGGCTCAGGTCGAGCCGGGCGTTGGCGAATGCCCGTTCGCGCCACGCCTCGAACATCAGATAGCGATCGAGCGTCGCACTCACCGCGCGCGAGGCAGCGACGACCTGGCTGAGCCTCAATTCCGAAATTCGGGGAAAATCCAGCAGATAGATATATCCGGTGAACGCTCCGGTCCGGATCGGCAAAGCGGCGACGATCCCGCTCGCCGCGGCCTCCGGGGCCGGCAAGAACCCCGCCGGGATCATACGCACGGTCGGCCCCAGCCGGAGTTTCGCATCGACCAGCGCGCTTCCGCTGTCCGGATCCCGGATGAACCCCTCGCCGCTTCTGTCGGGCGCGAGCATCCGCTCGAGCAAAGCGGGGTCGAGCTCGACGTTCGACAACTCGCCGTCGCTGAACCGGTAGCATTCCGGTATCCGATCCACCGCGCGCCGCCAGCAGATCAGCATCTCCGACACGCCGAACCGTTCGGACAGTTTCGTTGCCATGCCCGCAATGGGGAGCGTTCGCGCCTGCGTGCTGGTGCCGAGCAATTCCTCATTCCAGCGGTCGCCGACCGCGGCGCCCGCCTGGCTGGCCCTGAACGCCAGGATGGCAGCGCCCACCAGGGTCACCAACGTGAATTGCAGGCGCAAGGCCTCGTCGCTCGCCGCACCGACTCCCGGCAGGGCATCCGCGAGACGATTGTGAAAGAGGATGACGGCGGCAAACAGCAGATAGTCGAGCGCGACCAAGACGACCGGCGACCGGCTGAGCGAAACGCCCAGAGCGAAGATCACGAAGGGCAGATAGAGTCCGATCGCCTGCGGATAAGCGAGCAGCATCAGCAGGCAGATCAGCTGGTCGGCGCTCCACGCAATCGGGCGCAGACGCACATCGAGCTTCCAGGAAATGAACCGCCCGAACAGCGTGCCGGCCGCGATGAGCATATAGCCGGCAAGCGCGATCTGCTCCGGATTCGACCAGATGGCGTTCCCGGCGCCGAACCGGAACGGGAAATCCAGCGACACGATCGCCAGCAACAGCCGCGTCGCCCCCGCGACATCGCGCGCTGCGGCGGTCCCCAGGTCCCGCGTCCACAATCGGACGGTCGCGGCCCTCAGTCCGCTCAACCAGCCGAACCCCCGAGGCGCGCCAATTTCCACACAAAGGGTGTCGCATGGCCGGCGGAGGGGCACAAACCAGTAGTTTCCACAGGCCGACCATGCTGCTGCGACAAGGGTTCGGCACCACGCTCGATCGGGGCCTCTCGAGCCGCACGCGAAGATTATCAGCGGCTTAACCATGCCGGACGACCGCATCTTCACACGTCGGTGCGATACGTATTCCGTAATTTGAAGGAATGCGGACATGAAGAAGGTTGCTTTTGTCATTGCTGCGGCGATGACCTGCGTTGCCACGGGTGCGCAGGCCGTCGATCCGCATGTTGGTGTCGGTTCGGCTCAGTATTCGATCGGCATCAGCGGTTTCGTACCCGTGATCTGCCGCGCGACGGTCGACGCGACGGCCGTGCCGACCCAGCCGGGTCAGGTGTCGCTGGGTTCGCTCAACGAGTTCTGCAACAATCCCAACGGCTATGAAGTCTATGCCGATTATTCGCCGAACCTGGCGAAGGCGAGCCTGCTGGTCGACGGCAAGAAAGTGCCGCTGGGCAACGCAGGTTCGACCCGGGTCAGCAAGTCCAATCGTGCCGGCATCGTGGCGCGTTCGGTGAGTCTCGATCTCCCGACCGATGTCCAGTCGGGCTCCATTTCGTTCCGCGTCGTCGCACTATAACGCCGGACAATTCTGCTGCGACGGTACGGTCGACAGCAGCGGCGTCACGGTGACGGTGAGGATGTCGTTGTAGACCGAGGCGGGCGTCTTGCCCTGCCCGCCCTCGAGCAACGTCGCGCGGATCGGCAGGATGCCCGATGCCGCATCGGTTCCGGCACGCACGCAAGTCACCGTCGAAAAGGTGGGGCTTGCGGTCGAGCGCGTCTGCCCGAGGAACTGCGCCTGGTAATTGAGCGTCTGCAGGGGATTGCCGAGCGATCCGCCGGCGAAGGTCAGCTTGTAATTGTTCTGCGACGACATCTCGACCGAATAGGGACCCGAGCTGGCGACGCGGATATAGTTGGTGTTCGGAGTCGTATAGGTGGCCGGAGCCGACGTGACCTGGGCGGTCGTCACATTGCCGACTTCGCCGAAATCGAGCACCGAACCGACATAGCTCGCCTGCAGCCCGCTGAGCACGGTCACATTGACCACCAGCGCGTTCGACACGGTGCCGGTATCGGTGAACGGACCGCCGCCGCCCGTCCCGTTGCAGCTGTAGACGATGTCGAACGGCAGCGTCGTCCCTGCGTTCAGGTTGAGATTGGCCGGCAGCTGGATCTGCAGGTTGAGCGTGAAGACGTCCGACGCGGCGTTGTTGCCCGAGAACGCCCAGCGAAACACGCCCGTGGCCGGGCTGCCGCTGTTGATGTTGAGGATCGGCGGCGTCTGGTTGGTGCCGAAGAAGATGTTGCCACCCGTCGGACCGCCCATGCCGGACCCGGTCGCGCTCGTTGGGATCAGCACCGTCCCGTTCTGCGCGGCGGTTGTGCCCTTCACGTAGAATTCGATGTTCGCGGTCTTCTCGCCGCCAGCTCCGTTGACGCGCGACAGCTGGACGCCGGCGAGGTTGATCGTCGTGTTGTTGCCGCTGAACGGATCATAAGTGAGGTTGGCGGTGCCGCCGCTGACCGTGACCAGGCCGCATCGCCCGGCCGCCCATGCGCCGCTCGGCAGCGAGGCAGCGGCGACCGCTGCCACCAATATTGCGCGTCGAAACAGAGACCTGGCCATCATTACTGCCCTTTAATCGCTTTGATCGTGTCGATGCGGATCAGTCCGTCGGCACCGTCGGGAATGTTGATTTCGAAGACCGATTTCTTGTCGTCGAGCATCTCGATCCGCCACTTGCCCGGCGCGAGACCGCCGATGCCGAACCGGCCTTCGCGGTTGGTGAAGACGGTGGTCGGCGGCCGCTCGGGATGCGCAAGCTCGGTCGCGGAGCCCGTGACCAACGATACCGGCTCGCCGTCGATGTCGAGCAACCTGCCGATCGCCGTGACCGAATAGGCCGAGCCCACGACGAGCTTGTAGCCGCTGCGGTAGGGCGGCAGCAGGCGGAATGACCCCGTGCCCAGATCGAGGCCCGGCTTCGCGTTGGGCGCGTTCACCGAGATCGAGCGTTCGGCGTACGAGCTCAGGCTGGGCTCGGTTGCGGCACGCAGCATGCCCGTATTCGCGGTATATCCGAACGGAGACGGCGACACGACGATGTTGGTGTCCCGGATCTTCTTGTACGGCTGGACGATCGCGAAACTGTCGTAGATCGGCCGGCCGATCGACACCGCGCCATCGGCAACCGCAATCGAAGTGCCGAAGCGGAACGAGGTGCGCTGGCTGGTCACGGCGCCGAAGGTGTTTTCGAACGTGCCGAAATGGCCAATCCCCAGTTCGGCGCGGTTGGTGTAGTAATTGCCGTTGAAATTGACCCCCGAACCATTGTCGCTACGTTCGACATCGGCGGTGAAATTGTACGATCCGACGCCCGAACCATAGAGCGTCTGATACGACGCCCGGGTGCGGTTCGCGCGCGAGTCATAATCGACACGCCCGGTCGAATAGCGGCCAAATCGCACGACCAGCGACAACAGCCCGCCGAAGCGCGATCCGCTATTGTCCCTGTCCCAACGTGCATCGGCGGTCAGCGTCGCAGTCGACGAGATGCGATAGCCGGTGGTCAGGCGATAGCTCTGGAGATCGCGCTGAAGCCCGCGGCCTTTCGAGAAACGCCCGTCGACGCCGGCATAAAGCCGCTCGTCGAACGCATGCGAATAGCCGCCGCCGAGTTCGTAGCTGAACGCGTTGGTGGGCAGGAAGACGCCCACCGGCGAGAAGTTCCGGCTGCGCGATTCGACGAACAGGTTGAGCGAGTCCGCCTGGCCGCCCGAACGCTGGATCAGCCGCTGGAATGTCGCGGAGATCGCCCGTCCGGTGCCGAGGCCCTTGACCGTCGACAGCGAGACATTGCCGGCAAAGGTGCCGACCGGCGTCGCCACCACGGCTTCGACACCACCCATTTGCGAGTGCTCGTCGGCCTGGGCGTTCACGCCCAGCGTGAGGAAATCGCTGATGCCGCGGCGGTAGAAACCGGTGAAGGCCAGATTGTCGGTATAATGCGGCCCATGCGGCCCGAGCGGATTGAGCACACCGGCATAAAGGCCGAACTCGCTCAATCCCTTGGCCAGTTGCGACTGGTCGAGGAACAGGTTGAACCGCAACAGGTCGGTGCGGCCGGTATCGTCGAGCACCGACAGCCTGATGTCGTTCGCGCCCTGCGTGAACGGGAAGTCGCGCAGGTCGTAGGTGCCCGGCGCGAGCTGGAGGCGGCGAACGATCTGGCCGTTGACCTGGACCTCGACGGTCGAGGGCCGGCTGAGCTGGAAGCTGCGGTCGCCGCGCGGGCGGATCAGCTGCTGCGGCTGGAGGACGCTGTACGAGCGGAAGATCGACAGGCCCGCGATGTCCGGGGCCGACTGGAAGCCGCGCGATACCGTCTGGAGGTCGCCCGCGGTCCAGCGCACCAGATTCTTCTCGTCGTCATAGACGAACCGCGATCCGAGACGCTGGAAGTCCACGCCATTGGCGCCCGGCTGCCAGATCCCTTCGCCCTCGGCGACCACGCCGCCGATCCGCATCGCGCCATCGAGCGAAAAGATCGGAGAAGCGAAGCCCTTGTCGCCGCCCGCGTGGATATAGTCCTCGGAGCCGCGGATGTTGAGGTAGGCGCTCCACGCGGCGGGTGGCGCGAAATTGCCCACCCGCGTCCGGTCGAGCGGGCTGACCTGAAGCGATCGCGACGCACGGCGCTCGGCTGCGATCTCGAGGTTGAGCTCCAGCGTCTGCGGATTGTAGCGGATCACGACTCCCGCACCCGCGAAATCGGCGGGGGTCAGCACGGCCTTGGTCGACAGGCTCGATTGCAGCGCAGTGAAGGCGGTCTGGTTCAGGACGTTCGAGAGAAGGTCGAGCAGACGCTGCGCCGGCAATTCCAGCTTGCTGTCGGCAGTCACCGTCAGCGGAATATCGCCGAGATAGACACCCCCATCCTTGACCGGCACGGTCAGGACGATGTCCCGGCCGGTCGGGTTGAGATTGGTCTGTGGCGCGTTGGCCGGGGATATCGGAGCGTCCAGCGTGACGCGCCGTTCCTGCGCCTGTGGAACCACACCCTGTTGATCCGAAGCGCGCGCCGGCGTGCAGAACGCTGCGATGCTCGTCCCCGCAAGCATCAGGATCCACAGGCGGTGCGGGCGGTGCGAGCTATGCTCAGCTCTCTGGTGTGAAGCTGACATCTACGCTGCCCCCATCCACCGGCAACTCGATCGGCAGCGCCATGCGCCGCGTCTGGTTCGCACCGACCAGGCCGAAGCCGATCGTCTGTTGCGTTTCGGGCCCGGACAAGGTTCGCCGGAACACTTCCTTGCCGGCCGTATCTTTTTCGATGATCCGCAGGCGGCCGTTGGACAGATATCCGTAGGCCGTCGAGGCGTTGGTCAGCGTCACCACCGGGATCGGCTTGCCCTGTTCGTTGCGTCCGACCTCGGCGCTCTGCACCTTGATTGCCGGCTTCACGCCGTTGGGCGCGATGCTCACCAGCACCTGGAAATTGTAGAGGATCTGGATCGCCGACTGGCCGGCAGGCAGTTTCACGGGCAACTGCGCGACCGTGACGTAATAATGCTTGCTGGTCTTCAGATCGGGATCGCCGACATATTGCACGCGGAACGACTGGGTCTGGCCGGGCTGGATCATCGCCTGCGGCGGGAAGATCAGCAGATCGCCGGGATCCTTGCCGGTTTCCTTGATCCCGTTCTGGTCGAAATCGAGCGCCTGGACGCGCAATTCCACCGGCAGCGGCGTCGCGAAAGTGTTTTCGACGGTGATGAGCTGCGCCATCCCGCTACCCGACAAGGTCAGGTTGAGGATGACCGGCTGCACCGTCATCGCGACGGCGAGCTGTTGCGGAAAGATGAGCAGCCCCGTCAGCGCCGCCCCCGCCAGCAATGATCGAATACGCTTCACTTTGCCCCCTCCAATATACGCTAGTTTGCTGCTTGAAACTGCACCGTCACTGTATCGGCATACCGACCGGCAACGAGCGCCCCGCCCCCCGGCGGAACGACGATGTTCAGGTCCATATCGCCGGCGCCGCCATTGGCGCTGTTGATCACCAGCGTGTTGCTGGTGGTGGTCAATACGCTGCTCGTCTGCCCCGCCCAGGTCGCGTTGATCTGGAAGCCGAGCAGTTCGCCGAAGCCGGTCGGCGACTGTCGGTTGCGGGCATTGCCGCCATCGCGCAGCAGCCCGCCGTTAGCGCTGGTGATGGTCAGCCGGTGCGGCGCGTTGCAGATCACCGGCAGCGCAAGGTCGATCGCCGCCGCGCGCGGTTGCGCCGTCTGGGGATCGCCGAGCTGAACGATGCGGATCTCGCCGCTGGCTGCGCCGGTTGACGCGAAGGCTGCGTTCTGCGCGCTCGACACGACCGGCGCGTTGAGCACGCAGGCGGCAGGCGCCTGCCCGGCAATCTCGAGCCGGCCCTGGCCGATCGCGACTTCCTGTGCCTGTGCGCCGGTGCCGATCGCCAGGGCTGCCACGAAAAGGGATGGACGAAGCATCAGCGCGGCTCCACGAAAAGCCGGATGGTGTCCGAATAGTCACCAGCCAGGATGGGAGCGTTGTCGCGAACATTCGACGCTCCGGGTGCGATTGCCAGGCGCAGGTCGATTTGGCCGGCCGTCGCCTGATCGATGTTGAAGCGCTGGTCGGTCACGCGGCGCGCCTGCGCGTCCGCGTTGAGCAAGCCGTTGACGTCGCCCCATGTCACCGTCGCCCGATACGGCACCGCATAGGCGAAGCCGGGCGCGGGTGCCTGGGTGCGCTGCAAGGTCGGCCACAGGCCGTTGTTCTGCGATTCGAGGCGGAGGCGGTGCGGATAGTTGCACACCGCGTCGAAGCGAACATCGACCGAAGCCGCGCTGACCGCGAGAGTCGCCGGATCCACCATCCGATCGATCTGCAGCGTATTGCCGGAAAGACCGCGGAAATTGATCTGGTTGCCCGATTGCAGCCTGGGCTCGCCCACCGCGCAGACGGGAGGGGTGTTGCCGGTGACCGGCAATGTCTTGGCCGCCTCGGTCGTTTGCGCAGATGTTGGGGGTGCACAGGGAAGACCGCAGGCGACCAAGACCAATCCGAGGAGCGGCAAGCGGCTCATCTCAGGAGGCCACCGCAAGAGTGACGGTCACGTTGCCCTGATAGTTGGTGTCCGCGACGAGGCGCTGCGTTGCGCCGCCTACCGTCGCGAAACCGCCGATCGACACCGTGATGTCCCCCGAAAATGCCGTGAGTCGCGACTGCACCGCCGCGGGATTGGTCGCAGCGCCCGTCGCGAAGCTCGCCGCGGTCGTCGTCCAGCCGGCTGCGGTCGCGGTATAGTTGACCGCGCGCGAGAAGCCCGTGGGCGGCGTGGTGGTGAAGGTCTGCGCCGCGAGCGGCGTCGCGTTGACCGTGATCGTGCTGCGCGAGCTGCAGAACGATCCCGCCAATATCTTGGGCGGCGCCGACAGATCGGTGCGCAGCAAGCCGGTATTGATGTCGATGAGCACGCCGAGATCGAAGGTCGAGCCGGTGCCCGACACGATCCCCCCGACGCACATTGACGGCACGTTGCCCGTGACGGTGAAGTTCTTGGTGTCGGTCGCGCTCTGCGCCGATGCCGTGCCTGCCCAGGACAAAGCGGCGAGCGCCGTCAGTCCGAGCAGTCGATGATGCATGCTCATCACAAGCCTCCGCCTGAAGAAGGTGCCGGGCCGAGCGTCACGATGACGAGGCCGCTATAGGAACCGGCGGTCAGCAATGCGTCCGACGGTGCGGTGAAATTGGACAGGTTGACGGTCAGATCGGCGATCCTCGGCGCGCCCTGCGTGGCCCCGACGCTCGAGGCGCTTGGCGTTCCGCCGCCCGCGGTGGCGCCCGTGGTCGCGGTCGCCGCGCCCGACGCCCAGTTGGTGACCGCCGCCGTGTAGTTCACCGCGCGGGCGAACCCCGCCGGCGCGGGCGTCGCGTCGGTGTTGACCAGAGCGGTCGCAGTCACCGTGATCGCGGAACCGGCGAAGTTGCAGAAGGAGCCGGCGAGCATGACGGTGCGCGGCGCGATCACGGCGATCCTGCCGACGCGCGTGCCCGACGTCGTCGCCAGCTGGCCGAGATCGACCGGTGCCGGCGTCGGCGTGCCCAGCATGCACAGCTGGGCGACGTTGCCCCCGACCGCGACGTCACCCGTCGCGGTATTCGTCGCCGCCTGGCCATGCGCGATGCCCGGAAGGGCGATCGCGGCGAGCAGTGGAAGGATCAAGCGCTTCACGGTCCTGGTTTCCTCAATCCGAGAGCGGCAGGCTGACGTTGGGAGTCAGCGTGACCAGGACCTGGCCCGAATAGCTGCCGGCAACGAGGATGCCGCCGGTCGGCGACGAAGAGCCCGCCAAAGTCACCACGACATTGCCGGTGAACAGGCCAACCGGAACGGCCGTGCCGGCACCGGCCGTCATGGAGGTGTCGGAGGCCGTCGCGCTGTTGGCGAGCGCGCTCGCCGAATAGTTGACCACGCTGTCGAAGCCCGTCGGGGCCGCACCGACAAAGGTCGTGTCGACCAGCGGCTGCGCCTCGACGCTCATCGATGCGGCGGTGCCGTTGCACCAGCCGACCAGCGTGCGGGTCTGGCCGTCGAGCTTGCTGGTATCCAGCTTGCCCGCGGTCGATCCCGATCCCTGCAGCGCCAGTTCGCCGGCATTGATGACGGCGGATGGCGTCGTGAACTGGCAGCGGTCGGCGACCGAACCGTTCACCGTGACTGTGCCCGTCGCCGACGCCGACTGCGCGGCGGCGGGCAAGGCGGCGGTCGCGGCGACTACCACGGCGACTGCAAGGATCGAGTTCTTCATGTCGTTATGCTCCGATGAAGCCGATCACGCGCCCGGCGCGATGACGATCGAGATGTTGCCGGTGTACGAGCCCGCGACGAGCAGGTCGGTCGCATTGGCCGTACCGAAGGTGTCGGCCGTGACGGTCACGTTCGCCCCACCGGTATTGGCCAGCGGGCCTCCGGCCGGCGTCGCCGCGGTCGGCGCGTTGCGGCTGTTGTTGCTCACCGTGGTCGAACCGCTCGGCGAGAGCGCGACGGCGACATTGGCGTTATAGTCGATCCGCGCCGCGTAGCCGGTCGAGGCGGCGCCCGCGGTGGTCAGCTGGGTCGAGTCGACCGCGATGGTCGGATTCGACGTGTTGCAGACGACGCGGAATGCGAGCGTAGCGGGGCCCGACGCGTTGAAGCGCGTGGCGAGGTCGGTCGCCATCGTGCCGTCCGCCTGGGCCAGTTCGCCGAGCGCCACCGTGCTGGTGAAGGTGCTGCCCGAACCGGGTATCACGGCGCACTTGTTGGCGACGCTGCCGGTGATGTTGACGGTGCCCGTCACCGTCTGGGCCGAAGCCGGCACGGCGATGGTGAGCATGGTGCCGGCGCCGAGCGCCGCGATCAGATACTTGTTCATTGTACTGCCTCTTCCCCATTCAGATTGAATCCGACGGCGAGCCCGGTCGACGACCTGCCCCCCTCCCCTTTGACATTCGACCGGCTGCCCGATGGCCGGGAGAGCCGCTTTGTGCACGGCGCCGTCATGACGCCGCACTCACCGTCACCGTTAAGGTGTCGGAATAGATGCCCCCGATCAGCGCGCTCGAGCCGTTGTAGGCGGGCGCGCTGACGCGGAGATACGTGCCGGGCTGATTGACCGACGTGGAATTGAGCAGAAGGCCTTGCGACATGCTCACCGGCCCGCGGAACGCGCATGGCGCCGCTGCGGCGGCCGCCAATGTCGCTACGGTGCAGGTTCCGGTCGCCGTGCTCGACGAGCCGACCAGGTTGAGCGACACGTCATAGGGCGCCAGCGCGGCATAGCCCGGCGTGACCGATCCGCCGGTCAGCAGCCCGCCGTTGGTCGAGACCACCGCAACGCGCGAGGGGCCGGTGCAATCGAGCTGAAAGCTGAAATCGTGGCTGAAACCGGTGACGTCGAAGTCGGGCTGATTGTAGCTGCCCGACGGCGCCGATCCCGTCGCGAACCCGCAATGCCCGCCGACCGACGCGGTCACCTGCACCGGCAGCTGGCGGTTGCCACCCACGACACCGGGCTGGCCGGCGGCATACACCGTCTGCGCGGCGGCGGCATGCGGCAGCATGGCGACACCGATCGCGAACAGACATATGCCTATTGAACACCGGCCAATCACAGTTCCCGCCCCTCCCAAGGCAAATGAACGATTGGCTAATGATCGATTCATCCTGCTGAAACGCAAGAAGATTTTTTAAACCTTTAATTAACCATTCGAACGGCCTAAAGAATAATAGTTATAGCCGTCCGATATATATGTATAACTTTGGTTATAACGAGTCAGAAAACCGGGGTTATTACTTGTGTAAGAACGAGACAAACATTTTACTACGTAGTATTAAAGTTTAACTAAACGGGAAATCTCGCCGGTTCTTACATGTTGCAGCCAAGAATTCGTCAGATCGACTGCCACAGTTCGGAACGGCTGGGGTCGGGAGGTGCGGGACCGACAAGATGAAAAGGGTTAAGATGCCGAACAGAAAAATGGCGCCAGCCTAGGATAAAATTACGATTCCTGGCATTTCTGTGTCACGGTCGCCGGGCTCGAGCCAGGCCGGCCAAACGACTCGGAGATCTCCACCCCGAGTCGCCCGAAACGGTGGAACAAGCCGGCGGCACCCAGCCAAACGGCGCGCCGGTCAGCCCAGCATCATCAGGCTCGCATTGCCCCCGGCGGCAGTGGTGTTGATCGAGACCGAAACCTCCTCGACCAGCAGGTCGAGACGATAGGCACCGGGCTCGCGCAAGGCCCCGGTCGAAGCGGCCTGAACGGTGACGATGGCGCCTTCCCGCTCCGCCAGCCCGGTCAGCAGCGCCGTGACTTCGGCACCGTCCCCCTCGGCAAGCGCGGCCGAAACCGCGCCCGCATCGCCGCGGATCCGCGCGCGCACGCTTGTCGGTAGGTCCGCCGGCAGCGCGGCAGCACCATCGACCACGACATGGTTGCCGGTGGCCAGGCTCGCGGCCAGCTGGTGGAACAATCCTTCGCGGCTCCTCGGCGCGAGCAGGATCGTGCCGCGCGGGTGCAGCGCATAGAGGTTGCGCTCGCCGACAGGTCCCGGAAGCTCGATTTCGCGCCCGAGCGGCGATGCTGCGCCGATCCCCCGCGCGAGCGCCGCTGAGCGCTGCTCGCCTTTGGCGTCGAGCCAATCGGCAAGATCGGCCAGGGCAGGATCGAGCGTAGCATCCGCTTGCGGCGTCGGCGGCGGGAGGTCACGGGTCAGCCGCGGCAGATACAGCGGCCCGCCGGCCTTGGGGCCGGTGCCCGAAAGCCCGCGCCCGCCAAACGGCTGGACTCCCACGATCGCGCCGATGACGTTGCGGTTGATGTAGAGATTGCCCGCCGCGATCCGCGACGTCACTTCGGCGATCGTCTCGTCGAGCCGGGTATGCAGCCCGAAAGTGAGTCCATAGCCGGTGGCATTGATCGCATCGATCAGTGCGTCGAGATCTTCCCGGGCATAGCGGATCACATGGAGCACCGGGCCGAACACCTCGCGTTCCAAGTCGGCGATGCCGGCGAGCTCGATGATCGTCGGAGCGACGAAGGTGCCGTGCGCGGTCTCGGGCGGCAGCGCCTGCTGCTCCACGCGGTGCCCGCGTGCGCGCATCGCCTCGATATGCTTCTCGATACCGGCCTTGGCCTCGGCGGTGATCACCGGACCGATATCGATCGCCAGCCGTTCGGTATTGCCGATGCGCAGCTCGGCGAGCGCCCCCTTGAGCATCGTCAGCGTTCGATCGGCGATTTCCTCCTGTAGGCACAGGATGCGCAACGCCGAGCAACGCTGCCCCGCGCTGTCGAAGGCCGAAGCGACGACATCGGCCACCACCTGCTCGGCGAGCGCCGATGAATCGACGATCATCGCATTCTGCCCGCCCGTCTCGGCGATCAATGGGATGGGCTTGCCGTCGGCCGACAGTCGTTCGGCGAGTTGCTTCTGGATCAGCCGGGCGACTTCGGTCGAACCGGTGAACATCACGCCCGCCGTTTCGGAGGCCCCGACCAATGCCGCACCGATCGCGCCGTCGCCGGGCAGGAGCTGGAGCGCGTCAGCGGGTATCCCCGCCGCGTGCAGCAGCCGCACCGCTTCGGCGGCGATCAGCGGCGTCTCCTCGGCCGGCTTGGCGAGCACCGGGTTGCCCGCGACCAGCGCCGCGGCGACCTGTCCGGTGAAGATCGCCAGCGGAAAGTTCCACGGGCTGATGCAGACCACCGGCCCCAGCGGCCGGGCGCTGGCACCGAGCGCGCGCGCCTGCACCGCATAATAGCGCAGGAAGTCCACTGCCTCGCGCACTTCGGCGATCGCGTTCGCCGCCGATTTGCCGGCCTCGCGGATCGCCAGCCCCATCAGCAGCGGCATCCGCGCCTCCATCGCGTCGGCCGCACGCTCGAGCATCGCCGCGCGCTCGCCGACCGGCACCGAAGACCAGGCAGATGCCGCGGCCCGTGTCGCCGCCGCACGCGCCGCATCGGCGTCGGCTTCGATTACCCTGCCCACGATGTCGCGATGATCGGCCGGGTTGCGCACCGGGCGCTCGATCCCCTCCCCGGTTTCGGGAGCGGCGCGCCACTGCGTCGCAGCGCTCGCCTGCAGCTCGCGCGTCAGCGCCGCGAGCGCACGCTCGTTCGACAAGTCGATCCCGGCCGAATTGCGGCGGTCGGGATAGAGATCGCCGGGCAGTGCGATCGCTTCGTGCTTCGCCCCCGGCCGGACTGCATTGCGCACCGCGACGACCGGATCGGCGACAAGTTCGTCGATCGACACCGCCGGATCGGCGACGCGATTGACGAACGACGAATTGGCGCCGTTCTCGAGCAGGCGGCGGACCAGATAGGCCAGCAATTTCTCGTGCGTGCCCACCGGCGCATAGATGCGGCACGGACGTCCGAGCCCTTCCGCGCCCACCACCTGCCGATAGAGCGGCTCACCCATTCCGTGGAGGCACTGGAACTCATAATCTCCCACCGCGAACGCGGGTCCTGCCATCTGGTAGATCGTCGCCAGCGTCAGCGCGTTGTGCGTCGCGAATTGCGGGAAGATCACGTCCTTCGCCGCGAGCAGTTTCCGCGCGCAGGCGACATAGGCCACGTCGGTGTGGAGCTTCTTGGTATAGACCGGGAAATCGGCAAGCCCGTCGACCTGCGCGCTCTTGATCTCG
>Ga0102587_1001272_pt1 | contig 19338 bp, 9 predicted proteins | sample AraplaF_Col_mTSA_FD_76853 | JGI IMG/M metagenome (GOLD analysis project Ga0102587, IMG submission 76853) | Arabidopsis root microbial communities from the University of North Carolina, USA - plate scrape MF_Col_mTSA (SPADES assembly) (version 2) | ecosystem: Host-associated > Plants > Roots >... | reverse complement strand
CCTGGGCTTCTCGGCCGACCTCGTGATGCAGTCGTTCTGCCACACCGCCGCCTACCCGAAGAAGGTGGACGTGAAGATGCACCACGAGCTGCCCGACTTCATCAGCACCCGCGGCGGCGTTTCGCTGCGCCCGGGCGACGGCGTGATCCACTCCTGGCTCAACCGCCTGCTGACGCCCGACACCGTGGGCACCGGCGGCGACAGCCACACCCGCTTCCCCATCGGCATCAGCTTCCCGGCCGGCTCTGGCCTCGTGGCCTTCGCGGCCGCCACCGGCGTGATGCCGCTGGACATGCCTGAATCGGTGCTGGTGCGCTTCAAGGGCAAGATGCAGCCCGGCGTCACGCTGCGCGACCTGGTCAACGCGATTCCGCTGTACGCCATCAAGAGCGGCCTGCTGACGGTCGAGAAGAAGGGCAAGAAGAACATCTTCTCGGGCCGCATCCTCGAGATCGAGGGCCTGCCCGACCTGAAGGTGGAACAGGCCTTCGAGCTGAGCGACGCCTCTGCCGAGCGCTCGGCCGCCGGCTGCACGGTGCACCTGAACAAGGAACCGATCATCGAGTACATCAACAGCAACATCACGCTGATGAAGTGGATGATTGCCGAGGGCTACGCCGACGCGCGCACGCTGCAGCGCCGCATCGCCGCGCAGGAAGCCTGGCTGAAGGACCCGCAGCTGCTCAAGGGCGACGACGACGCCGACTACGCGGCCGTCATCGAGATCGACCTGGCCGACATCCACGAGCCCATCGTGGCCTGCCCGAACGACCCCGACGACGTGAAGACGCTGTCGGACGTGGCCGGCGCCAAGATCGACGAAGTGTTCATCGGCTCGTGCATGACCAACATCGGCCATTTCCGCGCCGCGTCGAAGCTGCTCGAAGGCAAGCGCGACATCCCGGTGAAGCTGTGGATCGCGCCGCCGACCAAGATGGACGCGCAGCAGCTCACCGAGGAAGGCCACTATGGCGTGTTCGGCAATGCCGGTGCGCGTACCGAGATGCCAGGCTGCTCGCTGTGCATGGGGAACCAGGCCCAGGTGCGCGAAGGCGCCACCGTCATGTCGACCAGCACCCGCAACTTCCCGAACCGCCTGGGCAAGAACACCAACGTGTACCTGGGCTCGGCGGAGCTGGCTTCCATCTGCTCGAAGCTCGGCCGCATCCCGACGCGCGAGGAGTACATGGCCGACATCGGCGTGATCAACAGCAACGGCGACAAGATCTACCAATACCTGAACTTCGACAAGATCGAGGACTACAAGGGCGTGGCGGATACGGTCGCGGCCTGATCCGGGTTCCGGCTCTTCCGGGTGATCTGCGGATCGCCCCGATGAAACAAGCCCCGCTTCGGCGGGGCTTTGTTTTTTTGCGTCTTTTTCAGAGCGGCGGCTGGTTGGGCTGCAGGTGCTCCCGCCCCGTGAGCACCATCGCCGCGCCGGCTGGTCCGCCGACCGCATGCGGCAGCGAAGTCAGCAGCGAGTTCGCGAAATCGCCGCGATACAGCTTCGCGCCCTGGTGCGTCAGGTTGGAGTTGGCGTCGATATAGATCGACTCGCCCAGTCCCGTCCAGAGGCGGCAGAAGCCGTAGTCCTCCGAAAGGTAGCGGCGCGTCTGCGGATCGACCATCACGTCGAAGAAGCGGTAGTGCAGGCCGAGGTCGGCCTCGCCGATGCTGTCGGGCACGTAGCGCAGCTCTGGGTAGCTGGCCATGAGCCGCTCGAACACCGAGCGCCTGATCACCATGAAGCCGGTCGGCGCCTCGGTCATCTTCATGAAGCCGTCGGGCTGCACCTCGAGCTCGACCCGCGAGGTGGCCTGGGAGGCCTCGGCGTTGACGGTGTAGCGGGTGAAGGTGGATTCGAACTGCTGCTGCGTCGTGCCCTCTGCCACGCCGCCTGCGGGCCAGTTCTCCCGCTTCAGCGGATAGACCCCCGCCGCCACGTCGTAGCCCGACAGCAGCAACCGGAAGGCCGCCTGCGCCGAGAAGCCGATGTCGGCGTCGATCCAGAACAGGTGCGTCCACTGCGGATTGGCGAGGAACTGGGCCACGCAGTTGTTCCGCGCACGCGTCACCAGGCTTTCGCCCTGGTGCGTGAGCACCTGCAGCCGCATGCCGGCACGCTCGGCCTGGACGGTGAAGTTCAGTATCGAGGTGAGGTAGTTCAGGAAGACCTTGCCGTCGTGGCTCGGCGTGACGATCACGGGAAAGATCTGCCGGAGTTCGGATGGATCGAGCATGTCGGGCTCCGTGCGCCTATCGGGCGGGGCGCTGCATCAGGCCGAGCAGCAGGTTGTCGTAGACCTCGGTGGCCGCGGCGTTGCCAGGGAGGTAGCGGTCGATCAGGCTACGCTGGCGCGCGCGGTAGCTTGCCGCGCCGGCATCGTGCGTGGCGACGGCCTCGAGCACGCGGGTGCCGCCCGCGGCCACGTCGTTGCCCGGGTAGTAGTAGCCGAGGTCCGCGCACAGGTGCGCGTTGTGCACCAGCGGGTAGCCCTGCCAGCAGGTCTCCAGGTAGAAGTAGTTCAGCGGGTTCTCCCACTGGTGGGAGATCACGATGTCGGTGTTCTGCGCCAGGAATACCGGCGTCTCGTGCCGGCCCAGGAACACAGCCTTGTGCTCGCGGACCAGGTCGAGCTGGTTCATCAGCGTGATGAATTCCATGTTTTCCTTCGCCAGCCGCTCGGCATTGGTGACCTGCAGCAGCGCGATGGCCTCGGGCCGCGCTCGATACGCCAGTTCGGCGATCAAGACCGGATAGAGGCAGAACTTCACCACGTTGCTGTTCGGCTCCATCACGCTGAGCCGGCGCGCGCCGGCATGCGGCTGGTAGACGCCTGCATCGGGCAGGCCGCGCGTGCGCTCGTCGAGGAAGACCGGGCTCCACACGAAAGGCACGGCGCGCGCCTCGGCACGGCGCAGCACCTCGAAGTAGGGCTGGCTGATGTTGGCCACCTGCGGAACCATCCAGATGTCGTCGTAGCGCCGGTTCACGAACAGGTTCTGGCCCCACAGCGTCTTGCCGAACAGCATCGACTCCATGGCGTGCACGTACTCGAAACCGCAGCAGTACGACACCAGCCGCGCGCCGCGCTGCTTCAGGTAGTCGGTCTGCTCCGCGTCGATCTGGCCGCCGAGCTCGATCAGCACATCGACGCTGTCCTTGGCCGCCTCGAAGGTCACGGTCGGCCAGCGCGCCTGGTCCCAGGGCAGGGCCGGGGTGATGGGGACTGCCGTCGTGTTAACGAGCGCCACCGATGTAACCGCCGGGCAGTGCTTCAGCGCTTCTGCCAGGAAAACGGCGTTCTGCTTGATGCCGTTGTTCCAGAGCGTTTCGGCCTCGTGATGGAGGCCGATGGTGATTCCAATGCGGAGCCTGGATACGTGAGGCATTGAATTGTTTCTTAAATGTTAATTCAAGCCGAGGGCTGTTTTTACGTGAAAAAGATCACGGGATTTGATTAATGGCGCCGTGATTAATTTCACGGTCTCAAATCACCCTGTGAACTTTTTGGCAAAAAAAGCGCCGGCATGGCGTCGTGTCGAAGTCGGCAAGAAGGCGGGCTGATAGGCGTAGTTCGTTGCAGATAGGGCGGTGGAAGGCCTTCGAGTGATCAATTGGAACCTCCTTCCATGAGCCGGAGCTGATTGCAATCTCCGCAATACCGGCTGCTTTTTGAAAATTTTGTGAACTAAATCATCAGAGCGGATTTTGAAGATTGTTGCGGCGTACCTGAAATGTAAACAACTCCGTACATTCCAGCATTCCTGTAATTGAGCGCTGCACCGGACCGGCGCTTCCGCGATGAAACCTGGCGCAGGAAGCATCGCATTTCAGCTGATTCGAACCCGTCCATTCACCTTCACCGCGAGCCGAACGTCAACATGAACAAGTCATACAGAAGCATATGGAATGAAGCCCTGGGAGCATGGGTGGCGGTCAGCGAGCTCGAGAAAAGCAGGGGCAAGGCGAGCAGGAGCGGCATCAGCGGCGGGTTCCTGCGGGTCAGCATGCTGTCGGCTTCGCTGATGCTCGCGTTCGGGCTGGCAAGTCCGAATGCGTTCGCGCAGCTGTCGTGTACCGGCACTCTCGTGTGCCAGCCCGCGGGCAACCAGGGCCTGACCTTCGTCGCGAACCCTGACTCGACGGGCAGCGGCGAGAGCATGGTGCTGCGCGGCGGAGGCGCGGGCACGCCGGTTCGCAACTACTTCGTCGGCAATGCGGACATCGCGAACGCCACGAACATCACGCTGGGCGACGCGAGCACCACCAACTCCACCACGACCGTCCTTGCCAACCATTTCCAGGTGGGCAACAGCGCTACCAGCGCCTCCGGCGCCAACAGCTCGGCCATCGGCATCAACGCGCAGGCGACCCAGTCGGATACGGTGGCCATCGGCAGTTCCGCCAACGCGTTGGCCGCTTCCGCCATTGCGCTGGGCAACAGTGCGACGGTCAGCGCGGGGTCGACTTCGAGCATCGCGATCGGCGCCAGCGCCAATGCGCTCGGTTCGGATGCAGTGGCGCTCGGCCGTGGCGCCCAGGCAGGCAGCACCAGCACCGTCGCCATCGGCGCCGGATCCGGCACCACCAGCAACAACGCCACGGCCATCGGCGCAGGAGCCACGACCAGCGACGCCTGGGCGACGGCGATCGGCAGCACCGCGAACGCCTACGGCAACAGCAGTACCGCCATCGGCGGCGGCGCGTCGGCCAACAGCAACGGCCTGGCGATGGGGCGCTCCGCGAATGCTTCCGGCGCGGCGGGCGTTGCGCTCGGCCAGTCGGCGGTTGCATCCAGCAACTTCGCCACGGCAGTCGGCAGCATGGCCAACGCCGCCGGGCTGAACTCGATCGCCATCGGCGGCTCCACCGCCACCGCGCCGACCACCCAGGCGCTTGCCACGGGCAAGGGCGCCATCGCGATCGGCAACAACGGCACCCAAGGCGCCAAGGCCCTCGCCGACGACGCGATAGCGATCGGCGGCCAGGCCAACGCCGCGTACACCAACAGCGTCGCGCTCGGCGCGGGCAGCGTGACCGGCGCGGCCGCTCCCACGGGCAAGGGCTTCCTCACCGGATCCGCCGCGCCCGCCTCCGAAGTCTCGGTCGGCTCGTCGTCCGCCCTGCGGCGCATCACCAACGTGGCCGACGGCTCCGCCGCGCAGGACGCCGTGACGGTGGCCCAGTTGAGCACCGGCATGAGCACCACGGCGAGCAGCATCGCCAGCCTCTCCACCTCGACCTCGACGGGCATCGCCAGCCTGTCGACCGGCCTCAGCACCACCAACAGCACGGTCGGCAGCCTGTCGACCTCGACTTCGACCGGCCTGAGCACCGCGACCAGCCGCATCAACAGCCTTTCGACGGGCCTCAGCACGACGAACAGCAGTGTCGCGAGCCTGTCGACTTCGACTTCGACCGGCATCGCCAGCTTGTCGACAGGTCTGAGCACCACCAACAGCACCGTCAGCAGCCTCTCCACCTCCACCTCGACCGGCATCACCAGCCTGTCCACCGGCCTGAGCACCACGAACAGTGCGGTCTCCAGCCTGTCGTCCGGGCTGAGCACGACGAACAGCAGCGTGGCGAGCCTGTCGACTTCCACTTCGACCGGCCTCACCAGCTTGTCGACAGGCCTCAGCACCACCAACAGTGCAGTCTCCAGCCTGTCGACCTCGACCTCGACGGGTATCACCAGCCTGTCCACCGGTCTGAGCACCACTAACAGCGCTGTCGGCAGCCTCTCGACCTCCACTTCCACCGGCCTGAGCACTGCGACCAGCCGCATCAACAGCCTTTCGACAGGCCTGAGCACGACCAACAGCGCCGTTGCGAGCTTGTCCAGCTCCACCTCGACGGGCATTACCAGCTTGTCGACGGGCCTGAGCACCACCAACAGCGCTGTCTCCAGCCTGTCGACCTCGACTTCGACCGGCATCACCAGCCTGTCGACTGGCCTCAGCACGACGAACAGCGCCGTCGCAAGCCTTTCGACCTCCACCTCGACGGGGATCACCAGCTTGTCGACCGGCCTAAGCACCACGAATAGCGCGGTGACCAGCCTGTCGACCTCCACCTCGACCGGCATTACGAGCCTTTCGACCGGCCTCAGCACGACGAACAGCGCAGTGACCAGCCTGTCGACTTCCACCTCGACCGGCATCACCAGCCTGTCAACTGGCCTGAGCACGACGAACAGTGCAGTGATCAGCCTGTCGACTTCCACCTCGACCGGCATCACGAGCCTTTCGACTGGCCTGAGCACCACGAACAGCGCAGTGGCCAGCCTGTCGACTTCCGCCTCGACCGGCATCACCAGCCTGTCGACGGGCCTGAGCACCACGAACAGCGCAGTGGCCAGTCTGTCGACTTCCGCCTCGACGGGCATTACGAGCCTTTCGACCGGCCTGAGCACCACGAACAGCGCAGTGACCAGCCTGTCGACTTCCACCTCGACCGGTATCACCAGCCTGTCGACGGGCCTGAGCACGACGAACAGCGCAGTTGCCAGCCTGTCGACCTCTGCCTCGACGGGCATCACGAGCCTTTCGACGGGCCTGAGCACGACGAACAGCGCAGTGGCCAGCCTGTCGACTTCAACCTCGACCGGCATCACCAGCCTCTCGACCGGCCTGAGCACGACCAACAGCAACCTGGGCACCCTGAGCTCGACGGTCAGCTCCATCTACAACACGGGCACGAAGTACTTCCACGCCAACAGCACCGGCGCGGACAGCCAGGCCATCGGCGCCAACAGCGTGGCCATCGGCCAGAACGCCGTCGCCAATGGCGACAACAGCGTGGCGCTGGGCGCGAACTCCACGGCCAGCCGCAGCGCCGCGGAGATGACGAACTACGACGCCTTCGGACTTGCAAGCAAGCAGACCGCTGCCGGCGAGGTGAACGTAGGCAACCGCGTGATCACGGGCGTGGCGCCCGGCACGGCGGACCAGGACGCGGTCAACGTGCTGCAGGTGAAGACGGTCACCGCGTCGCTGTCCAGCGGCCTGAGCACGGCCACCAGCAGCATCGTCAGCCTCTCGACCTCCACGTCGACCGGCCTGAGCACCGCAACGAGCAGCATCGGCAGTCTGTCGACTGGCCTGAGCACGACCAACAGCACCGTCGCCAGCCTCTCGACGAGCCTCAGTTCCTCGACCAGCGCCATCAACAGCCTGTCCACGGGCCTGAGTACGACGAACAGCAGTGTGGCGAGCCTGTCGACGTCGACTTCCACCGGGCTGAGCACTGCCACCAGCAGCATTGGAAGTCTGTCGACCGGTCTGAGTACGACGAACAGTAGTGTCGCGAGCTTGTCGACCTCGACTTCCACTGGCCTGAGCACCGCGACGAGCAGCATTGGCAGCCTGTCCACGGGTTTGAGCACCACCAACAGCAGTGTGGCGAGCCTATCGACCTCCACGTCGACTGGCCTGAGCACGGCAACCAGCAGCATCGGCAGCCTGTCTACGGGGCTGAGCACGACCAACAGCAGCGTTGCGAGCCTGTCGACTTCCACGTCGACCGGCCTGAGCACCGCGACGAGTAGCATCGACAGCCTGTCCACGGGCCTCAGTACGACGAACAGCAGTGTCGCGAGCCTGTCCACTTCCACATCGACCGGCTTGAGCACTGCGACCAGCAGCATCGGCAGCCTGTCGACGGGTCTGAGCACGACGAATAGCAGCGTGGCGAGCCTGTCGACTTCTACGTCGACTGGCCTGAGCACGGCGACGAGCAGCATTGGCAGCTTGTCCACGGGTCTGAGTACAACCAACAGCAGCGTGGCAAGCCTGTCGACCTCCACGTCCACTGGCATCAGCAGCCTCTCAACTGGCCTGAGCACGACCAACAGTGCGGTGGCCAGCTTGTCAACCTCGACCTCCACGGGTCTGAGCACAGCGACCAGCAGCATCGACAGCCTGTCCACGTCGACTTCGACAGGCCTGAGCACGGCGACCAGCGGCATCAACAGCCTGTCGACCGGCCTCAGCACCACCAACAGCAGCGTCGCGAGCCTGTCGACTTCCACTTCGACGGGCATCAGCAGCCTGTCGACGGGCCTGAGCACGACCAACAGTGCGGTGGCCAGCCTGTCGACCTCGACTTCCACAGGTCTGAGCACAGCGGCGAGCAGCATCGACAGCCTGTCCACATCGACTTCGACGGGCCTGAGCACCGCGACCAGCGGTATCAACAGCTTGTCGACCGGCCTCAGTACCACCAACAGCAGCGTCGCGAGCCTGTCGACTTCCACTTCGACGGGCATCAGCAGCCTGTCGACGGGGCTGAGCACGGCGACCAGCAGCGTCGCCAGCCTGTCGACCTCCACATCGACCGGCATCAGCAGCCTGTCCACGGGCCTGAGCACGACGAACAGCAGTGTCGCGAGCCTGTCGACTTCGACCTCGACGGGCCTGAGCACTGCGACGAGCAGCATCGGCAGCTTGTCGACGGGCCTGAGCACGACCAACAGTGCTGTGGCCAGCCTGTCAACCTCGACCTCCACGGGTCTGAGCACAGCGACCAGCAGCATCGACAGCCTGTCCACGTCGACTTCGACGGGCCTGAGCACGGCGACCAGCGGCATCAACAGCTTGTCGACGGGCCTCAGCACCACCAACAGCAGCGTCGCAAGCCTGTCGACTTCGACTTCGACGGGCATCAGCAGCCTGTCGACCGGCCTGAGTACAACCAACAGCAGCCTGGTCAGCCTGTCGACGTCAACCTCCACAGGCCTGAGCACGGCCACGAGCAGCATCGACAGTCTGTCGACGTCCACCTCGACCGGCCTGAGCACCGCGACCAGCGGCATCAACAGCTTGTCGACCGGTCTCAGCACGACGAACAGCAGCGTCGCCAGCTTGTCGACCTCCACGTCGACGGGCATCAGCAGCCTGTCGACCGGCCTCAGCACGACCAACAGCAGCGTCACGAGCTTGTCGACCTCCACGTCGACTGGCATCAGCAGCCTGTCGACCGGCCTGAGCACGACGAACAGCGGACTGGCAAGCTTGTCGACATCGACCTCCACGGGCCTGAGCACGGCCACGAGCAGCATCGACAGCCTGTCCACGTCCACCTCGACCGGGCTGAGCACCGCGACCAGCAGCATCAACAGCTTGTCGACTTCCACATCGACAGGTATCAGCAGCCTGTCGACGGGCCTGAGCACGACCAACAGCAGCCTGGCCAGCCTGTCGACCTCGACCTCCACAGGCTTGAGCACGGCCACGAGCAGCATCGACAGCCTGTCCACGTCGACCTCGACCGGTCTGAGCACCGCCACCAGCAGCATCAACAGCCTCTCGACCGGCCTGAGCACCACGAACAGCAACGTCGCGAGCCTGTCGAGTTCCACCTCGACGGGCATCAGCAGCCTGTCGACGGGTCTCAGCACGACGAACAGCAACGTCGCCAGCCTTTCCACCGGCCTGAGCACGGTATCGAGCACGGTCGACAGCCTGTCTACCGGTCTGAGCACCACGACCAGCAACATCGGCAGCCTGTCGACGGGCTTGAGCACGACCAACAGCAGCCTGGCGAGCCTGTCGACCTCGACCTCCACGGGGCTGAGCACGGCCACGAGCAGCATCGACAGCCTGTCCACGTCGACATCGACGGGCCTGAGCACCGCCACCAGCGGCATCGGCAGCCTCTCGACCGGCCTGAGCTCCACGAACAGCAGCGTCGCAAGCCTGTCGACCTCCACCTCGACCGGCCTGAGCACGGCAACCAGCGGCATCGGCAGCCTGTCGACGGGCTTGAGCACGACCAACATCAACCTCAACAGCCTGAGCACGTCGGTCAACAACATCTACAACACCGGCACCAAGTACTTCCATGCCAATTCGACGGCGGGCGACTCGGTGGCCAGCGGCCAGGAGGCGGTGGCTATCGGGCCGCAGTCGGTGGCCAGCGGCGCCAACTCCTTCGCCGCCGGCAACGGTGCGAAGGCGACGGCCGACGGGGCCGTGGCGGTGGGCTTCGGCGCGCAGGCGACGGGCACCAACGCGATCGCCATCGGCTCGGGCGCCCTGGCCACGGGCTCGCAGGCCATCGGCGCCAATGCACGTGCGGGCGGCGGCGGCGTGGCCCTGGGCGACAACGCGGATGCGGGCGGCACGCCGCTGAGCCAGGCGCAGAACGTCTCCAAGGGCACGGCGATCGGCTTCGGCGCAATCGTGCAGCAAAGCGGCGGCGTGGCGCTGGGCTTGGGCTCGGTGGCTTCCACCGCGGCGGGCATGGCCGGCTACGTGCCGGGCGGCGCGACGGCGCAGCAGGAGGCCGCGATCAGGGCCACCACCAGCACACAGGCCGCGGTGTCGGTGGGCGATGCGGCCAACGGCCAGTACCGCCAGATCACCGGCGTGGCGGCGGGCACGGCCGACAGCGACGCGACCAACGTGGCCCAGCTGAAGGCGGCCTCGGCGGCATCGAAGGCCAGCAGCGTGCAGTACGCGACCAACCCAGACGGCTCGGTCAACTACAACCAGATCACGCTGGGTGGCGGCCAGGCCCCGGGCGGCACGCGCATCAGCAACGTGGCGCCGGGCATCCTGCCGGGCGACGCGGTCAACGTGCAGCAGCTCAACCAGGTGCAGGGCCAGGTCGGCGACGTGGCACGCATCGCCTACTCGGGCACGGCCATGGCGTTCGCGATGTCGGGCACCTACCTGCCGACGCTTTACCCCGGCGAGAAAACTGTGGGCGTGGGCCTGGGCAGCTACAAGGGCTACAGCGCCGTGGCGCTGACCTTCAAGGCGCTGTCGGACGACGGCAAGATGTCCTGGGGCGCGGGCCTGACGACCACGGGCAAGGAATGGGGCATCAACGCCGGCATCGGCTGGAAGTGGAAGTAAGCCGCTGAAAGGCCGACGGGCCGGCCCTCCAATGGGCGGCTCCCGCGCTTCACGGCGTGGGGGCCGTTCCTTCTTTTTGGTACACACTCCGCCTCATGCGCATCGGTATTTCAGTCCTTACCCATGCGGGGCAGAACATCTGGGAGAACGGAATGGGACAGAACGTCCTGTTCCTGGCCCGGCTGCTGCAACGCATCGGCTTCGTCGAGTCCGTGACCCTCATCGACGCGGGCGACCAGCAGAGCATGCCGCCCCAGGTCGACACGGCGGCCATGGGCCTGGCCTTCGGACGCGCGCGCGAGCTCACCGGCTCGCTGGACGTGGTCATCGAGATGGCCGGCGCGCTCGACGTGCAGTGGCTCTCCTACTTCCGTGCTTGCGGCGGCCGCGTGGCGTTCCATTGCGTGGGCCAGCCTTTCGCGGCGCTGGCCGAGCCGATCGTCTTCACCGACAAGGGCCACTTCAGCAGGCCCGACCGCTGCGACGAAGTGTGGCTGCTGCCCAAGGACGCCGCCTTCGCGCCCATGATGCGCACCATGCACCGCTGCCCGGTGTTCGAGGTGCCCTACCTCTGGTCGCCGCAGTTCCTGGCCCAGCGTGTTGCCGAGGTCGAGGCCGCGGGCCACCGCTTCGGCTATGCGCCCCGCACGGCCGCGCAGCCGGGCTTTCGGGTGGCGATCTTCGAGCCCAACATCTCGGTGGTGAAGTGCAGCAGCGTACCCATGCTGATCTGCGACGGGGCCTATCGCGCCGATCCGCCGGCCGTGACCTCGATGCAGGTGCTCAACACGCTGCACCTGAAGGACCACCCGACCATGCTCTACCTGGCGAACTCGCTTGACATCGTGCGCCAGCACAAGGCGGTCTTCCATGGCCGGCACGACTTTGCGGGCTTCATGGTGCAGTTCGCCGACGCGGTGGTCTCGCACCAGTGGCAGAACGACCAGAACTACGGCTACCTCGACGCGCTCTACGGCAACTACCCGCTGGTGCACAACTCTCCCTGGCTGCGCGACGCGGGCTACTACTACCCCGACTTCGACATCGCCGCCGGAGCGGCGCAGCTGCGCGAAGCCGTGCGTTCGCACGACCAGCAGCTCGACGACTACCGCGCCCGCGCGCAGCGCGTCTTCGAGTCGGTCGATCCCTTCAGCCCCGCAAACATCGAGGGCTACGCGCAGCGCCTGCTGCACCTCGTGGGCGGCAACGCCGGCTTCCGCGCCGACGCAGCGAGGGCCGCCGCATGATGCCGGCCAAGCTCAGGGTCGGCGTCTCCATCTTCATCCGCAAGGGCGAACAGAGCCTGTGGGAGAACGGCGTCTACCAGAACTGCCTGTTCCTGGTGATGCTGCTGCTGCGCTCGCCGCGCGTCGAAAGCGCGGTGCTGGTGGCCGGCGGCGGCGACGGCGGCCCGGCGGACGCGACCAGCTTCCTCGCCGATTCGCCGGTGCCCATCATCGACATGGCCACGGCAGGGCAGCAGCTCGACCTCATGATCGAGATGAGCGCCCAGCTCGCCATGCCGTGGTCGGTGGCCTTCCGCGAGCGCGGCGGCAAGATCGTCTCGATGCGCGTGGGCAACGACTACGTGATCGACATCGAGCGCATGATCTTCGACAAGCCGCACGGCCTGCTGATCTCGGGCGCGCCCTACGACGAGGTCTGGACGATTCCCGAGTACGAGGTGTCGTGCAAGCCCTATTTCGAGAGCACCTTCCGCGCGCCCGTGCGGCTCATGCCGCACCTATGGAGCCCGATGGTGCTGGAGCGCGCCATGGCCCGCGCACCGCAGAGTCCACCTTTCGCCTACGAGCCCGGCCGCAGGCAGTGGCGCGTGGCCATCTTCGAGCCCAACATCTGCATGGTGAAGACCAGCTTCATCCCCATGCTGGGTTGCGAGGCGGCGCACCGTGCACAGCCGAGGCTCATCGAGAAGATGTGGGTCTTCAACAGCTTCCACCTGAAGGACAAGCCGCTCTTCGTCGGCTTCGCGCAGAGCTTGGACATCGTGCAGCACGGCCTCGCCACCTTCGAGGGACGCTTTCCTGTCTACCAGGTGATGCCCGGCAAGATCGACGCGGTGTTCGCGCACCACTGGGAGAACGCGCAGAACTATCTTTATTACGAGGCGCTGTACGGCGGCTATCCGCTGATCCACAACTCGCACCTCATCGGCGACTGCGGCTATCGCTATCACGGTTTCGACTGCGAGGAGGGCGGTCTCGCCCTGCGGCGCGCCTTCGCGGAGCACGACGCCGACCTGCCGGCCTACCGCGAGCGCGCGCGCCGCTTCATCGCAACCCTCGACCCTGAGGGCGAGGAGAACGTGCGCGTCTACACCGCCGCCATCGAGAACCTTTACGCATGAGGACCGGGATGAAGCCGACCCCACGATTCCCCCGCCTGCTGGCCGCCGCCCTGGCATGGGCTGCCGCCGGTTCCGCGTTCGCCCAGGGCGTGCTGGTGCCGCAGGCGCCGCCCGCCGCGCCGCAGGACACGCTCACGCGCGCCGCCACGAGCGTGGGCGTCAAGCGCTGCCTGCCGGCCATCACGCGGCTGTCCACGCTCACCGTGCAGGGCAGCCGCAGCCACGACGTGCTGCTCGACTGGGACCGCAAGCGCCCCGACGCCGGCCCGGTGTTCTCCCTGATCGGCATGGAGTTTCCGAACGCGGGCGTGGCGGCGTCGATCACCGCCATTCCCGACGAAAGCGGTGCCTGCACCGTGTCGGCCGAGCGTATCTCGGTGGCGCCCTTCACCTGCGCGAGCGTCGGCCAGCAGGAACTGGCCAGCTACAAGATGACGCGGCTGCTGCCCAACTACGCCGTCTATACCGACGAGAAGGAGCCGACCTCGTCGGTGTCGCTCATCGATTCGCCGCCGGGCTGCCTGATCATCCGGCGCTACGTGGAATACGGCTGGCGCGACCCGGCGGCTGCGACGGGCGCGGCTCCCGCTGGTGCCGGCGCGGCCCAGCCGGCGAAGAAGCGATAGGCACCAGGCACGGCAGGCGCCACAGACGAGACAGGCGCCCGTCTCCGACAAGCGGGGACGCCCTCGGCCGGCCCCCCGGGCCGGCCCCAAGCTCGAAGAATGGAGCCAATCCGCATGCGAACCCGCGGCGGAAGGAAGGAGACGCACATGCCTCTGGCTTCACTGATCGGCCGATGGGCCATGCAGCCTTTTTCGAAGGCGCTGCCCCCGCTGGGCGACACCGAGCGCGCGGCGCTGGAGGCCGGCACCGTCGGCTTCGAGGGAAGGCTCTTCGCGGGGCACCCTGACTTCGACGCGCTCGCAGCCATGGGCCCGAATCGCCTGAACGAGCGCGAGCAGGCCTTTCTTGACAACGAAGTGCGCGAACTGTGCCGCATGCTCGACGACCATGCCATCGACGAGGCGCAAGACCTGCCGCCCGAGGTGTGGCGCTACCTGCGCGAGAAGCGCTTCTTCGGGATGATCATTCCGCAGGAGTTCGGCGGCCTCGGCTTCGGCCACCATGCGCACGCGACCGTGGTGGCGCGCATCGCGACCGTCAACGTGGCAACGGCCGTCACGGTCATGGTGCCCAATTCGCTGGGCCCGGCCGAACTGCTGCTGCGCTACGGCACCAACGCCCAGAAGGCCCACTACCTGCCGCGCCTGGCCGACGGCCGCGAGCTGCCGTGCTTCGGGCTGACCTCGCCCTACGCGGGCTCCGACGCGGCCTCGATCCCCGACCGAGGCGTGCTGGTGGAGCGCGAAGTCGACGGGCGCAGGGTGCGCGGCTTCCTCGTCGATTTCGACAAGCGCTACATCACGCTCGCGCCGGTCGCCACCGTGGTCGGGCTGGCCTTCCATGCCGTCGATGAAAGCCGGCTCGAAGGCGAGTGCGAACTGGGCATCACCTGCGCGCTCATTCCTGTCCCGCAGGCCGGCATGGAGATCGGACGGCGCCACCACCCGATGGACAGCGCCTTCATGAACGGCCCGATCCACGGCCGCCAGGTGTTCGTGCCGATGGACTGGATCATCGGCGGCGAGCAGCAGGTCGGCCAGGGCTGGCGCATGCTGATGGAGTGCCTGGCGGCCGGCCGCGCGATATCGCTGCCGGCGCTGGGCTCTGCCATGCAGCAGACCGCGCTGTACGTGGCCAACGGCTACGGCCGGATCCGCGAGCAGTTCGGCATGCCGGTGGGCAGGTTCCATGCTGTCGCGGGGCTGGTCGCGCAGATGTCGGCCGAGCTGTATGCGAGCGACGCGGCGCGCCGTTTCACGGCCGCCGCGCTCGACAGGGGCGAGCGGCCCAGCGTGGCGAGCGCCATCCTCAAGGTGCAGCTGACGGAAGCGGGCCGGCGCGCTGTGAACCATGGCATGGACATCCTCGGAGGCAAGGGCATCATCTCGGGCCCCTCCAACCTGCTGGGCGTGGCCTACCGGCAGGCGCCGATCGCGATCACGGTGGAAGGCGCCAACATCCTCACGCGTGCGCTGATCGTGTTCGGGCAGGGCGCGGTGCGGTGCCATCCGCACGTGCTCGACGAAATGGCCGCCGTGCAGGCGAAGGACGAGACCGCGCTCGGCAAGGCGCTGATGGCGCACGGCCGGCACGTGGCGGTGAACCTGTGGCGCAGCCTGTTCGGCGCGCCGGTGCTCGGCTCGCCGCCGGACGACCTGATGCACGAGGCCCGGCTCATCGCGCGCATGAGCGCCAAGTACGCGCTCACGGCCGATCTCGCGATGGGCATGCTCGGCGGCAAGCTCAAGCGCATGGAGTTGCTCTCGGCGCGCCTGGGCGATGTGCTCGCGCATCTCTATCTGGCGAGCGCCTGCGTTTGGCGCTACGGCGTCGAGCGGGCGCCGGAAATGCTGCCCTTCGCGAAGGCGGCGATCCGGCTGCAGATCGACGAGGCCGGCGGCATCCTGCGCGATCTCTACGCGAACCTTCCGGCGCCGGGGCGGCGCGTGATCGGTTCGCTGGTGCTGCGCCGCACCGCGCACCTGGCGCCGCTGCGCGACCTGCAATTGCTCGAACTGGCCGACCTGCTGCGCAAGGACCCGCGCATCGTCGGGCGGCTGGCGCCCGACCTGAGCGAGCCAGCCGCGGGCGGCCTGCTCGACCTGATGCATGCGATGGAACTGGGCGCGAAGCTTGGCGACGGCACGGCCGCGCTCAACAAGGTGCTGCGCCGCACGAACTCGCTTGAAGAGGCTGCGCGCTCGGCGCCCGACCCCGAGCTGGCGCTGGCCTACCTGAAGGCGGCCGACAAGGTCATCCAGGTCGACGACTTCGAAGGCCCGCCGCGCGATGCGCAGGGCAGGGCGGACCTCAGCCCGCCTGCTGCTGTTGCTGCGCCGCCAGTGCCGTCAGCGCAGCCGCCGTCTGCTCATCCGCAGGAAAGAACGACTCCACCGCGAGTTCCTGCAGCGTGACGTCCACCGGCGTGCCGAAGATCGTGATGGTGCTGATGAAGCTCAGCACGCCGCCGGGCATCACCACCTGGAAGGGCACGGCCACCGCCGACAGCGCGGTGTCGATGACGGGCGCGTCGTGGCTTACCGCGGGCGCCGGATAGGCTTCGAGTTCGTCGTGCAATGACTGCAGCACCGCGTCGCCCGTGGCGGCGATCTGCTGCTGCAGGCGCTCCAGCAGATGCACGCGCCACTGCGCGAGGTTGGCGATGCGCGGCGCCACGCCCTCGGGGTGCAGGCTCAGGCGCAGCACGTTGATCGGCGGTTTCAGAAGTTCGGGCGAGGCGCCTTCCATCAGCAGCGGAACCAGCGCGTTGTGCGCGACCAGGTTCCAGTGACGGTCCACGGCCAGCGCCGGAAAGGGTTCGTGGCCTTTCAGCACCAGGTCGACGGCGCGGCGCGCGGCGGCCATCGCGGGGTCGTCGAGCGAGCGCTGCCTGTACATCGGCGCGAAGCCGGCGGCCACCAGCAGCGCATTGCGCTCGCGCAGCGGAACCTCGAGCCGCTCGGCCAGGCGCAGCACCATCTCGCGGCTGGGCGCGGCGCGGCCGGTTTCGACGTAGCTCAGGTGCCGGGTAGAGACCTCCGCCTCCTGCGCCAGGTCGAGCTGGCTGAGCCGGCGATGGGTGCGCCAGTGCCGCAGGTGCGCGCCGAACGGGTCGCGCGCGCCGGGCTGGCCGGCCTTGGACGTGTGGGAGCGGGTGGTGTTCATGGACCCGCATTCTGGCGTGGCGATGGCGCGGCGCCATGACCTCCAAGGTCATCGACCCGATGCAGCGGGGCCGGAATCATCGACCCCAACGCGGCAGGACTGGCTTGCGGCGTAACCATCCAAGGAGAGATTCCATGTCCGCCATGTCCATCTTCGCATCCCCCCGCTTCCTGCCCAACGTGATGTGGGCCGACGCCGCCTCCTGCGCCGCCACCGGCGCGCTGCAGGTGGCCTTCACCGGCGCGCTCGCCGGGCTGACAGGGCTGCCGGCGCCGCTGCTCATGGGCACCGGCGTGTTCCTGCTGGCCTACGCGGCCATGGCCGCCTTCATGGCCAGCCGCAGCACGCCGCCGCGCACGCTGATCGGCCTTGTCGTCGTCGGCAATTTCGGCTGGGCCGTGGCCTGCATCTCGCTGCTGGTGAGCGGCATCTTCCCGGTCACCGCCGTGGGCGTGGGCTGGGTGCTGGCGCAGGCCGTGTGCGTGATCGTGCTGGCCGAGCTGCAGTGGACCGGGCTGCGCCGCAGCCGTGGCAACGCAGGCTCCGCCGCGAGCCTGACGCCGGCCGGCCGCTGGTGAGCCGGCGCATGCCCGCGGCGCCTCTGTTTCCCGCGCTTTTCGCGATGAGGAAGCAGGGGGCCGGAAGAGGCGCTTCGAGAGAAGACCGACTACAACGGTTGACATTCATCCCAGCTATCCTTGAGAGGCTTCCACGAACAAACAGGAGTCTCTCCATGGCCAAAGCCCCGGCGCATGCCTTTGCGTCCACCCTCAAGTCCTTCAAGACCCCGTCGGGCAAGTCCGGCAAATACTGGTCCCTGAAGGAACTGGCCAAGCAATACCCGTCCGTCGACCGCCTGCCGGTTTCCATCCGCATCGTGCTCGAGTCGGTGCTGCGCAACTGCGACGGGCAGAAGGTCACGGCCAAGCACGTCGAAGAGCTGGCCCACTGGGCGCCGAATGCAGAGCGCGTCGACGAGATTCCCTTCGTCGTCACCCGCGTCGTGCTGCAGGACTTCACCGGCGTGCCGCTGCTGGCCGACCTGGCCGCCATGCGCAGCGTGGCCGGCAAGCTGGGCAAGTCGCCCAAGACCATCGAGCCGCTGGTGCCCGTCGACCTGGTGGTCGACCACTCGGTGATGGTCGACCACTACGGCACGCCGAAGGCGCTTGACCTGAACATGAAGCTGGAGTTCCAGCGCAACAACGAGCGCTACCAGTTCATGAAGTGGGGCATGCAGGCCTTCGACACCTTCCGCGTGGTGCCGCCGGGCTTCGGCATCGTGCACCAGGTCAACCTCGAGTACTTCGCGCGCGGCGTCTACAAGAGCCCGAACGACAAGGAAGACAAACCAACTTACTACCCCGACTCGCTGGTCGGCACCGACAGCCACACCACGATGATCAACGGCATCGGCGTGGTCGGCTGGGGCGTGGGCGGCATCGAGGCCGAGGCGGCCATGCTTGGCCAGCCGGTCTACATGCTCACGCCCGACGTGGTGGGCTTCGAGCTCACCGGCCAGCTTCGCGAAGGCGTCACCGCGACCGACCTGGTGCTCTACGTCACCTCGATCCTGCGCGCCGAGAAGGTGGTGGGCAAGTTCGTCGAATTCTTCGGCCCGGGCGCCGCTTCCATCGCGGTGCCCGACCGCGCGACCATCGGCAACATGGCGCCCGAGTACGGCGCGACCATGGGCTTCTTCCCGGTCGACGAGATGACGGTGGCCTACTTCGAGGGCACCGGCCGCACCAAGGAGGAGGTCGAGCGCTTCGAGGCCTACTACAAGGCACAGGGCCTGTTCGGCATGCCCAACCCCGGCGACATCGACTACACGAAGGTGGTGAGGCTCGACCTCGGCACCGTGTCGCCCAGCCTGGCCGGCCCGAAGCGGCCGCAGGACCGCATCAACCTCGGCGATCTTTCCACCAAGTTCTCGGAGCTCTACAGCAAGCCCAACGACGCCAACGGCTTCAACCAGCCGGCCGACAAGCTCAAGCTGCGCTATCCGCTGGCCGCCGCCGGCAAGAGCGGCGACGAGGAAGCCGCCCCGCCGCCCGCGGGCGCGCCGCTGGACGTGGTCGAGATGGTGGCCAACCGCTCGACCAAGGCCGCCGCGCACGTGAGCGCCAGCGCGCCCGCCGCGCCCAAGGGCGAAGTCACCATCGGCAACGGCGACGTCCTGATCGCCGCAATCACCTCTTGCACGAACACCTCCAACCCGAGCGTGATGCTGGCCGCCGGCCTGCTCGCGAAGAAGGCGGTGGAGGCCGGCCTATCGGTCAAGCCGCACGTGAAGACATCGCTGGCCC
>Ga0102587_1001268_pt1 | contig 19416 bp, 19 predicted proteins | sample AraplaF_Col_mTSA_FD_76853 | JGI IMG/M metagenome (GOLD analysis project Ga0102587, IMG submission 76853) | Arabidopsis root microbial communities from the University of North Carolina, USA - plate scrape MF_Col_mTSA (SPADES assembly) (version 2) | ecosystem: Host-associated > Plants > Roots >... | reverse complement strand
CAATGCTACCGGCGATGATACTATACAGATCATAAGTGATACCGGTATGCCGGTACACCTGGAGTTCCTGCGCCAGCAAATTAAGAAAGCGCCGGGCCAGCCTAACTTTTCCTTAGCAGATTTTATTGCCCCTGACACTACCGGCCTGCAGGATTATATGGGCGGGTTTGCCGTAACTACCGGCGGTGGTATAGAAGCGTGGCTGGAAAAATTCAAGGCAGACCATGATGACTACAGCAGCATTATGCTGAAAGCCCTGGCCGACCGCATGGTAGAAGCTTTTGCAGAGTTAATGCATGAGCGGGTTCGTAAGGAATGGTGGGGTTATGCCAGTGAAGAGCACCTGAGCAATGAAGATCTGATCAAAGAAGCCTATTCCGGTATACGCCCGGCCCCCGGCTACCCCGCCTGCCCGGAGCATACGGAAAAATATAAACTGTTCGATCTGCTGGATGCTACCACACATACCGGCATTACTCTCACAGAATCACTGGCCATGTACCCGGCAGCCAGCGTAAGCGGCTGGTATTTTGCCAACCCTGCCAGTAAATATTTTGGCATTGGTAAAATAGAAAAAGACCAGGTGGAGGATTATGCCCAGCGTAAAGGCTGGAGCCTGGAAGAAGCTGAAAAGTGGTTACGCCCGGTGCTTGAATACGATATGTGATTTGATTTTAGATCTTAGATTTGCGATTTTAGATTTAATGGAAGCGGCTGTTTCCAATCCAACATCGTAAATCCAAGATCGTAAATACCTAATATGAGAATTGTTTCCTATAACGTAAACGGTTTGCGTTCCGCCATGAGCAAAGGTTTTGTGGAATGGTTGCAAACAGACCCCGGAGATATTATTTGCCTGCAGGAGATTAAGGCCCAGAAAGACAATGTTGACTTCCGCCAGTTTGAACAGCTGGGTTATGAACACTACTGGTATCCCGCGCAAAAGAAAGGTTATAGCGGCGTAGCCGTGCTTACTAAAATAAAGCCAGACCATGTTCAGTATGGTAACGGTTTTATGCAAAGCGATACAGAGGGCCGTTTCATACGCCTGGATTTTAAAGATGTTACCTTAATTAATATTTACTTCCCTTCCGGCACCAGTGGCGATGAGCGCCAGACCTATAAATACCAGTGGCTGGATGAGTTCTATGGTTATTTGAACACCTTACGCGCCACCCGCCCTAACCTGGTAGTTTGCGGTGATTATAATATTTGTCATAAACCAATTGATATCCATGATCCTGTTGGGAACAAGAAGTCCAGCGGTTTCCTGCCTGATGAAAGAACCTGGATGGATAAGTTCTTTGAAAGCGGTTTTGTGGATACTTTCCGGCATTTTAACCCGGACCCGCACCAGTACAGCTGGTGGAGCCAGCGCGCCAATTCCCGTAATAATAATAAGGGTTGGCGTATAGATTACATTAACGTAAGCGCCCCCTTACAGGCCCGGCTTATGAAAGCCGCCATCTGGCAGGAAGTAAAACACTCTGATCATTGTCCGGTATACCTGGAGCTAACCCCCGGTAGCTTATGATCATATATAATGTAACAACCAAGATCACCAACACCATTCACGACCGTTGGCTGCAATGGATCAAGGAGGAGCATATACCGGAAGTGATGGATACCGGCCTGTTTCATGATTTCCGCATGTGCCGGCTGCTGGAGCAGGATGACAAGGAAGGCCCTACCTATGTTATTCAATACTATACAGATACCCTGGAGAACTATCATACCTACCTGCAGGAGCATGCTCCGGAGCTGCGACAAAAGAGCTATGAGCAGTTTGGGAACCAGTTTGTGGCCTTTAGAACCGTTATGCAGGTGGTATAAGCCCTCAAATTTATCCACATGAAATCCACTGTTTTCAAGGGATTCAAGGCCTTATACAATATGGGAGGGAAACCGGCGTTTATTAGTAAGTTCATATCAAATGCCCCATGGTGGCGGGTTTTGCTAAACACATACCCGCAGGAGAGGGATACCCGTGAAAAGGCTGATCGGCTGTAACCGTTACCAGTAGCCCCTTACAGCCGATAAAAATTTGGTTATAATTGCAGCAAAAAATTTGGTAATCTGATAAAACGCTTTATATTTGCTCACATCAAACATTTTTCACTAGTTAAATCTTACTAACTATGAACAAAGCCGAATTAATCGACAAACTGGCAAAAGATGCCGCCATCACTAAAACTCAAGCTAACGAAGCATTGGATTCTTTTACCAAAGCTGTTGCTGATACACTGAAAAAAGGTGGTAAAGTAACCCTGGTTGGTTTTGGTACTTTCTCTGTTTCTAAGCGTGCTGCCCGTAACGGCAGAAACCCTCAGACTGGCCAGATCATCAAGATCAAAGCTAAGAAAGTTGCTAAATTCAAAGCTGGTAAAGCGCTGTCTGACAAGCTCTAATCGGTTAGCACAACTTATTCAAGCAAGGAACAGTTTTGTTTCTTGCTTTTTTTTTGCCTTTCAGGCTATACTTTCAGGAATGGCGCGAATTGTGTAATTTGCGCCTGATTAGGCAGGCAAACTGCAAATTCTAAAACTGTAAATAATTATTACAATGGGTAGAGGTGATATCAAAACCAAAAGAGGTAAGATCTCCAACAAATCCTTCGGTAAGGCAAGACCTGCCAAAACCAGGAAAACTGCTGCTAAAGCAGAAAAGAAAGCATAGTTATTACGGATTGTGCTTAACGCGGAACGCCTGAGGCTGAACGCTGGTGTATGTTGTAATACATTCAGCGTAAATAGCATCAGGCGTTAGTATTTCTGTAAAGCATAAGCCTTTATCCCCTCACGGCGCCAGGCGCTCTATCTTCCACCCCTCTCCTTCTGTTAGCGTATATTGTACACGGTCATGCAGGCGGTTGCTGCGTCCCTGCCAGAATTCCATTAACAAAGGTTTTACCGTATAGCCGCCCCAGTTATCCGGCCGCGCAGGTGCTTCCAGCACATATTTTTCAACCAGTGTGTTTACCTGCTCTTCTAAAAAAGAGCGGTGCGGTATTACCCTGCTTTGGGGAGATGCTATAGCGCCAATGCGGCTGCCCAGCGGGCGTGAATCATAATATTCATTGCTGATGGCAGCGGGCGCTTTACTAACCATACCGTCTATACGCACCTGGCGTTCCAGCTCACGCCAGAAAAATAACAGGCTCACCTGCGGGTTAGCTGCCATTTCCAGCCCTTTACGGCTTTCATAATTGGTAAAGAAAGTAAACCCGTCTGTATCAAAACTCTTTAATAATACAATGCGTGCGGAAGGCCGGCCCTCCGGGGTGCTGGTAGCCAGTGTCATGGCATTCGGTTCATCCAGCTCACTGTTAATGGCAGCCTGCCACCACTGCTCAAATTGTTTCAGCGGATCTTTTTCCACCTCGCTTTCATCCAGGGAGGCCAGGCGATAATCCTTACGCAGTGCTGCTACTTGTTTATTTAACATAGGCCCGTGTTTAATTGATACAAAGGTACGGGGAGAATGAGGAATTACGCATTGGGAAGTACATGATTTAAGTCATGCTACATTCCACGCAAATAGCATTCAGCGTTTCGCGTTAAGCATAATTTCGTAAACTTGTACCTGTTCAACATCAAATACTATGAACAAGCATCCCCTGTTTTTTTTGCTGGCAGCTGCCATGCTTGCGGCCTGCGGGCAGCACAGTAAATCCGGCAATACTGCAGCAGACAGTACGCTGGTAACCAATACAGCCCCGGCAGCCGCCCCTTATTTTTATTTACAGCTGAAAGGTGTGGTGGGCGAGCAGGAGGTTACCATGCAGCTGCTTAAGACCGCGCCGGATCTTTACCGTGGCTATTATGTATATGACAAAGTAGGTGAGCCCATTAGCATATGGGGCAGCCCGGATTCCAGCAGCCAACAGTTAACCCTATACGAAGATAGCCGGGGCGATGAGGAGATCACCTTCCGCGGCAAGCTGGATAGCTCCGGCAACTTTACCGGCACCTGGCGCGGCAAAGGAGGCTGGGGCGCGTAATCCGGCTCAACCTCGGGCTGCAAATTCAAGCATGAACCTGCGACAGATCGAGGTGTTCCGCGCGGTGATGATCACCGGCTCCGTGAGCGGCGCGGCGCGGCTGCTTCACGTATCCATTCCTGCCGTCAGCCGGCTGCTCTCGCATACCGAGAGCCGGCTGGGCTTTCTGCTCTTCGAGCGCGTGAAGGGGCGGCTGCATGCCACGGCGGAGGCGCGGCGGCTGTATCTGGAGGTCGAGCAGGTCTATGGCGGCGTGCAGCGCATCGGCAGTCTTTCGCACGAGCTCGCGCTGCGGCGGCGCAGCCTGCTGAGCATTCTTTCGAGCCCCAGCATCGGGCAGACGCTGGTGCCGCAGGCGATCGCGCAGTTGCGCAACGCCATGCCCGACGTGCAGGTTCATTTCCACTGCCTCACGCATGAGGCGCTGAAGGAACGCATCCTGCAGCAGCGGGCCGACCTGGGCATTTCCACCTTTCCGGTCGACCATCCGAACCTTGCGACGAGGCCGCTGGCGAGCAGCCGGCTGATGTGCATCTGCCCACGCAGCCATCCGCTGGCCGCGTTCGAAGAAGTCGGCCTCGACGAACTGCTGCCCCACGAGTTCATCGGCTATCCGCACGGCTCGCCGCTGGGCCTGCGCATCGACCAGATGTTCGAGACGCGCGATGCCGCGCCGCGCATCAGCGTGGAGGTCACCTCGCCGCAGTACGCCTGCTCGCTGGTGCATGCCGGGGCCGGCATCGCGCTGGTGGACGAGTACTCGCTGCAGGGCTGGCTCGGGTCGTCTTTCAAGGCGATACCGGTGCGCGACGCGCTGCCCATCGTGGCCGACCTGGTGTACCTGCAGACCGAGCCCCTGTCGCCAGCGGCGCAGGCGCTGCTGCGCGCATTGCACAGCGTGCTGCTGCAGCGCGGGCTGGCCTTGCCGCTCGCGGACGACGACGAGATCCTGCGCTGACGAGCCCGGGGGCGCCGCGCCCCCTTTTCCCTTCTTCTCCGCCCGCTGCGGCGCCCCCCATCCGATGCCTCCGCGCCCTGCCCCGGTGCAGGCGCGCGCGTGCGCACCACCGGAAGGCGGACCTTTAGCGTGTTGTTAAACCCGAGCGACAAATCGTCATTCGACGTCGTGGGCACCGCTTCGAATAATCGATTGCACCAGTCACACGGCTGCAACGAAGAAGGTTCAGATGACATCGCGCCCCGGCACTCCCCCACGTTTTCTCGGCCTTGCGGTCGCCCAGATGGGCCCCGTCCATCTGTCCGACAGCCGCGAGTCGGTGGTGGCCCGGCTGGTCGACATGCTGCGCCAGGCCCACAGCCGCGGCGCGGAGTTCGTGACCTTCCCCGAGCTTGCGCTCACCACCTTCTTTCCGCGCTACTGGATGAGCGAAGAAGAAGCCCATGAGCGCTTCTTCGAGCGCAGCATGCCCGGCCCGGCGACGCAGCCGCTCTTCGACGAGGCCCGCAGGCTCGGCGTGGGCTTCTACCTCGGCTACGCGGAACTCACCGAGGACGGGCGCGGCTTCAATTCGGCGGTGATCGTGGGGCGCGACGGCAGCATCGCGGGCCGCTACCGCAAGATCCACCTGCCGGGCCATTCGGAGCACAAGCCCGAGGCACCCTTCCAGCATCTGGAGAAAAAGTTCTTCGAGGTCGGCGACCTGGGCTTCCGCGCCTTCGACACCGACGGCGTGCGCATGGGCATGTGCCTGTGCAACGACCGCCGTTGGCCCGAGACCTACCGCGTGATGGCGCTGCAGGGCGCCGAAGTGGTGGTGCTCGGCTACAACACGCCCTCGCTCAACATCCACTGGAACGAGCCGGTGCACCTGCGCACCACCACGCACCTGATCTCGCTGCAGGCCAACGCCTACCAGAACGGCATCTGGGTGGCGGCTGCAGCCAAGTGCGGGTCGGAGGACGGCCACCACATGATCGGCAGCTCCGTGATCGTGGCGCCCAGCGGCGAGATCGTGGCGCGCACGGTGAGCGAGGAAGACGAGGTCATCTGCGTGCGCGCCGACCTTGCGCTGGGCGCGCACTTCCGCGAGCACGTCTTCAACTTCGCCAAGCACCGCCGTCCGGAACACTACCGCCTGATCGTCGAGCGCACGGGCGCTGGAGATCCGCTGCCATGAGCGGGCAGCAGCAGCACCCATCCGCGCCAAGGGCGCTGGGCATCCTCGGCGGCATGGGGCCGCTGGCGGGCGCGACCTTCGCGCTGCGGATGGTGCAGCTGACAGAGGCTGCCGCCGACCAGGACCACATTCCGACGATCCTGTGCAACGACCCGCGCATCCCCGATCGTTCGAGCGCCATGCTCCAGGGCGGCGAGAGCCCGCTGCCCGCCATGCAGCGCGGCATCCGCCTGCTGGAGGCGGCGGGCGCCGGCTGCATCGCCGTGCCCTGCAACACCGCGCATCTCTGGTTCGACGACCTGAAAGGCGCGACCCGGCTGCCGGTGCTGAACATCGCCGAGGCGGTGGTGCAGAACCTGCGGCGCCACAGTGTCGTGCAAGGCAAGGTGGGCGTGCTCGGCACGCCGGCCACGCTGGCGCTCGGCCTGTACCAGCGAGCGCTGGAGCAGGCGGGGTACGAGGCGATCGTTCCCGAAGCTGACGACGTGCAACGCCACTGCGTAGCGTCCATCGCGGCGGTCAAGGCCGGGCAGATCGATGCCGCCTGGGAGCCGGCCGCACAAGGCATCCGCGCGCTGGTCGCACGCGGCGCGCAGGCCGTGGTGCTCGGCTGTACCGAGCTGCCATTGGCGGTTCCGCACCACCGGCGCGGCGAGTTCGACTGCGTGCTCACGGACTCCATCGACGCGCTGGCGCTGGCCGCGATCGCGCACTGCCGCCAGCAGCACTGAGGCTGCCTCCCCTTTTCGCCTCCCCTTGTCGCCTCTCCACTTCCACGAAAGACCCTTCCGATGATCCATCGCAAGTTCTCCCGCCCGATGGCCGTGCTGGCCACCGCCTTCGGCCTGCTGGCGAGCGCCGCCCCGACGTGGGCCGCCTGGCCCGACCGCCCCATCACCTTCGTCGTGCCCTCGGCGGCCGGCGGCTCGCCCGACGTGCTCTCGCGGCTGGTGACCAACGAGGTCTCCAAGTCGCTCGGCGTGCCGGTGGTCATCGAGAACCGCCCCGGCGCAGCAGGCAACATCGGCATCCTGCAGATCAAGAGCAAGCCGGCCGACGGCTACACCATCGGCTACGGCAACGTGAACACGCTGGCGGTCAACCGCACGCTGTTCAAGAAGCTGCCTTACGACGTGGACCACGACCTGATGCCGGTGGCGCAGGCCTTCGACCTCTACAACGTGCTGATCGTGCCCAAGGACTCGCCCATCCAGGACGTGGCCGGGCTGGTGGCCACAGCGCGCAAGCAGCCGGGCAAGCTGTCCTTCGGCGCCCCCGGCATCGGCACCACCGGCCACATGGGCGGCGAACTGTTCCGCAGCATGGCCGGCATCGACGTGCTCTTCGTGCCCTACAACGGCGGCCCCGCCGCGCTGCAGGACCTGATGGGCGGTCGCATCGACTACCTGTTCGCCAATTCTTCCGAAGTCGGCCCGCTGGTCTCGTCCGGACGGGTGCGCGCGCTCGCGGTGAGCAGCGCCAAGCGCATCGCGCTGCTGCCGAACGTACCCACGCTGGACGAAGCGGGCATCAAAGGCTACGAGACGGTGGCCTGGGGCGGCGTGGTCGCGCCACGCGGAACGCCGCGCGAGGTGATCGAGAAGCTCAACGCCGCAATCAACGCAGCGCTGGCCACCCCCAGCGTGCGTGAGGGCCTCGCCAAGCTCGGCGCCGTGCCGGCCGGCGGCACGCCCGCCGACTTCCAGCGCACCATCGACCGCGAAACCAAGCGCTGGGGCGAGCTGATCGAGCGCAACCGCATCGAGAAGCTCGACTGATGGCGGGCCTCGCGACTCCATCCGGGCAACAGCAGCAACAACAGCAGCAGTTGCTGCTGCGCGGCGGCACGGTGATCGACGGCAGCGGCGCCCCGCCGCGCCGCGCGGATGTGCTGATAGAGGGCGACACCATCGCGGACATCCTGCCGCCAGGCAGCGAGATCGCTGGCGCCGGAGTCGTCGAGCTCCACGGCCTGGCCCTGGCACCCGGCTTCATCGACTCCCACACCCACGACGACGGCTACCTGCTGGCGCATCCGGACATGGTGCCCAAGGTTTCGCAGGGCGTGACCACGGTGGTGACCGGCAACTGCGGCGTGAGCCTCGCGCCCGTGCCGCCCGGCAGCCCCCTGCCCCAGCCGCTCGACCTGCTGGGGCCGCCCGAGCTGTTCCGCTACGCGAGCTTCTCTTCTTGGATGGACGCGCTGCGGCAGACGCCTGCAGCGGTCAACGTGATTCCCCTCGTGGGTCACGCCAGCCTGCGCGTGAGCGCGATGGACGACCTGCAGCGGGCCGCGACGCCGCAGGAATGCGACGCCATGCGGCAGCTTCTGGCCGAGGCGCTGGACGCAGGCGCGTTCGGCATGTCCACCGGCACCTTCTACCCGCCCGCGCAGCACGCCACCACGCAGGAGATCATCGACATCGGCGAAACCATGCGGGGCCGGGGAGGCATGGTCTACGCGGTGCACCTGCGCGACGAATCCGACCGGATCGACGAGGCGATCGAGGAGGCACTGGAAATCGGGCGCGCGCTGACCGCGCGCGTCGTGTTCTCGCACCACAAGCTGGCGGGCGAGCGCAACCATGGCAGGTCGGCGCAGACCCTCTCGCGCATCGACGAGGCCGGCGCGATGCAGCCGGTGTGCCTCGACTGCCACCCCTACCCGGCCACCTCGACCATGCTGCGGCTCGACCGCGTGCGGCTGGCGAGCCGCACGCTCATCGCATGGTCGAAGAACGAGCCGTCCGCGCAGGGGCGCGACTTCGCGGACCTGCAGCGCGAATGGGGGCTGGACGACGAGGCCATGCTGCAGCGGCTCGCGCCTGCGGGCGCCATCTACTTCCTGATGGACGAGCGCGACGTGGAACGCATCCTGGCGCACCCGCGCACCATGGTCGGCTCCGACGGGCTGCCCTTCGATCCGCATCCGCATCCGCGCCAGTGGGGCACCTTCACGCGCGTGCTGTCGCGGCTGGTTCGCGACAAGGGCTTGCTCACGCTGGAAGCCGCCGTCCACAAGATGACCGGCCTGGCCGCGAGCAACTACGGACTGGTCGACCGGGGCCTGCTGCGCCCGGGCCTGCGGGCCGACCTGGTGGCCTTCGACCCGCAGCGCGTGACGGACCTCGCCACCTTCGACAACCCCGTGCAGGCAAGCCGGGGCATCGAGGGCGTGTGGGTCAACGGGCAGCGGGTCTGGGACGGGCAGCGCCCCACCGGCCTGCGGCCGGGCAAGGTGCTGCAGCGGCACTGATCCGGGACTCCATTTCTCTCTCCCCTCCTCTGTTCCCTTCCTTCAAAACCGTCGAATCATGAACCCCAAGAAAATCGCCTTGACGTTTCTGACCGCCATCGGCCTCCTCGGAGGCGCCGGGCATGCCATCGCGCAGGCCCCGGCCAAGCCCAACGTGGTGATCCTGGCCACCGGCGGCACCATCGCCAGCCGGGGCGCCGACAGCCTGGCGCTCACCGACTACGGCCTGAGCAAAGGGCTGCAGCCCGTGGGCGTCGAAGCACTGGTGACTGCCGTTCCCGAGATCCAGAAGTTCGCCAACATCACGGGCGAGCAGATCTTCAATGTCGGCAGCTCCAAGCTGAGCATCGACAACTGGCTGACGCTGGCGAAGCGCACCAACGAGATCCTCGCGTCGAAGAACGTGGACGGCGTCGTCATCACCCACGGCACCGACACGCTGGAAGAAACCGCCTACTTCCTCAACCTGGTGGTCAAGAGCGCCAAGCCCGTGGTGATCGTGGGCTCCATGCGCCCCAGCACCGGCATGAGCGCGGACGGCCCGCTGAACCTGGTCAACGCGGTCGCACTGGCCGCGAGCCCCAGCGCCCGGGACAAGGGCGTGATGGTGAGCATGAACGAGGTCATCAGCAGCGCGTTCAGCGTGACCAAGACCAACACCACCAACGTCGCCACCTTCAAGAGCCTGGACGGCGGTGACCTGGGCTACATGCAGAACTCCACGCCCTACTTCGTCGCGCAACCGCTGAAGCGGCACACCGTGCACAGCGAGTTCGACGTGTCGAACCTGCAGAAGCTGCCGCGCGTGGACATCAACTACACGACCCTGGGCTCCGACGGCGTGCTGGTCGACGCCGCAGTCGCAGCCGGCGCGAAGGGCATCGTCAACGCGGGCGTCGGCCATGCGAACATGCCCGACGTCACGCTGCAGAGCCTGAAGGCCGCGCGCCAGAAGGGCGTGGCCATCGTCGTCGGGTCGCGCGCCATGAGCGGCATCGTGACCCCGGTCGGGCAGTTCACCGAAGCCGGCTTCGTGACATCGATGATGCACACGACGCAGAAGGCGCGGATCCTCCTGATGCTCGGTCTGACGAAGACGAGCGATCCGAAGGAGCTTCAGCGGATGTTCGAGGAGTATTGAGAACTCGGCTTGAGCAATAACGGCCACTTGGGCTTCTTTGCCGAGAGCCTATGAAACTCATCGACATGAGGGGCCTACGCCGTCAGCATCTCGCAATGAGCTTCGATCCGACCGTGAAGGAGGCTCAGCGTCGCAGAGAGAAGCCGCTGCAGCGAGCCGCGCTGACACGCATCGAAGAGCGGTGGGGGATCTGAATCGGACGAAGCCGCATCGCGCCGATCTTCGTCCCATGCGAGCAGTTGCACCAGCGTCTGAGCTCCTTGCACGATGTCGCGAGCATCGTTGAGGAACGCAGCTTGGCTTTGTTGCGAAGAATCACCGAGCCGATCGCTCTGAATCCATTCGAAAGGCTTGAACTGGGCGTCGGGGCGATAAGGTGCACAAGCACAGCGAGCGTCGGTGCTCGCTGTGTCGTTTGAAGAAGCGTTGGCCATGGATGGGCCTCCCAAGGATGTCGATTTGCAAAACCGACGCCCCCGACGCCAATCGGGGGCGGCAGCTCGAACGGGTTGGCGTACCGGGACATCCTTGCGGAAACCGGCAGGGCCGAAGCCCTCCCGTCCGAGCCGCCAAAAAAAGAGGCACGAACGAAAAAGCCGCAGACCAAGTGCGGTAGCTGCGGCTTTCGTCGCAGGATGTCAGCGGGACGCCAATCCCGACCTCGCTTGTCACAAGGCGAGGGCAATGTAAGCGGTGTTAGTGGCTGCCGTCAAGGCTCACTTTGAAGGGTGACAAGCTGGCTTAGGATGCCCGCCTTGTCTCCTATACGTGCCTATATGTCTACCCTCGCATACCGAACCTGGGATCTCTGGATCAACACGGGCTTCTTCGCCGATGGCCAGATTCATGAGGGCTACTTTGAGTGCGTCGTACACGATGCCTTGATGGTTAGTCAGTCAATCGAATTTCTTGCTGATGGCAAAGAAATCATCGGCCGCAAGTTTGTAGATGTCACACGCGCATCAGCGGAGAGCTTGCGTGCAAGCACGAGAACTCAGGCCGGCGAACTGTGCCTTCGCATGTACGAGGCACTGAATACAGCAGAGGATCCCGGCAACACCATCGAAGCAATCCGGCGCTTCATCGATTCAATAGCGCTAGCCGTCGATGCACCGCTGTCGTGCTATAGCGTTCGGTTCATATCGCATCAGTACGGGAACATTCTGCAAGCGAATCGCAGATCGATCGGCCGCGGTGTGGGATTTGAGGTTGAAGAACGAGGTATTGCTACAGAGAAAATTCGTGCTGACTTGAATTTCTATAAGAACGATACCGATCATCCCGCAATAGTCGGCAGGCGCCACTACATGGCGGGAATGCAAATTCTCGCGATGGAAGACCAAGTAGCAGGCTTACTCGATGCGGCGTTCATGCAGTTTTATCAGGGCTGTGAAGTGCTTTGTCGCGATCCCAAAGGCGCCTTGGAAGCATCAAAGAAATACATTGCACTCCAATCACCACAAGACAGCCGAGAACTTCAAATCATCGCTCACCAAGTATGGGGCGTAAGACACAAATACTTCGGCCATGGCGATGTGCAACACAATCTCTATGCCAACAAGAATAAGGAGCAAGCAGCACAGGTGGCCCGACAAGTTCTAGTGGCTCGCTACCTTTGTAGACGGTTGCTTGATCTGACGGCCCCATCAGGCACAGTGCTCGCGCGCGAGATGGGGCTTTTCTTCGGCTCCTATTCGGGCAGTTTCACGGGCCAAGTGAGCCAGTTGCTCGATGGATTCAACGTTCCATTCGGAAAGCCAGAGTGCAAGACCTTTGACGCGCAGGGCGTTGAAAGCCAGCCTTTTACGTTTCCGGCTCCTTAGGTCTTTGAATGCCTGCCAGAGGCGTGCCGGCGACGATTCGCAAGACACCTCAAGCATTGCGCAGCCGCGGCTGCCCCGTTGGGGCAGCGAGCGGATAGGGAGTTAGGTCGACTAGCGCCCGCTCCTCGCTTCACTTCCAGTTCGCCTCCACCCAGTTGCGCACATTCGCCCACTCGGGCGAGTTCTTGATGTAGTCCTGCGTCGCGCTCACCAGCTCGCCGACGTTCTTGTAGTCGTCCAATCCGAAGGGTTGGGCCAGCGGCACGTTGCCGCGCATGTAGTTGCCGCCGAGCAGTTGGCCGGCCTGGATCGCGGCCAGTTCGGCGGTGGCATCCATGGTGAGGTTGAGCAGCGCGGTCGCCGGCACCGTGCCATCGCTGAAGGGCCACAGCCAGTGCGTAACGCCCCAGTTCAGCGGGTTCGACACCGAGCCTGGCGAAATGCCCACCGGGTTCACGCCGGTGCCGAGCGAGAGCATCAGGATGTCGGACGTGCCGCTCGCGTAGCCCTGGTAGATCGCTTCCACCATCGCCGTCATCGACGGGTTGTTGGCGAAGGTGCCGCCGTCGGCGAAATAGCCGTAGCTGCCCACCTGGTACGGCGGAAAGTAGGTCGGCGCGGCCGAGGTGGCCAGCGCGGCGTCCACCATGCTGATGCCGCGATAGGCATTGCTCGGGCCGTTGGAGATGGTGCAGGGCTCCCAGCTGTTCTGGCTCGGGTCCCACAGCCGCGCGGAGTTGACGGCCACGAAGCGGCTCGCCGACGACAGCGGGCCGCTGCCCACCAGCTGCTGCGCGACCGACTGCAGGCCGGTGTTGACGTACTGGCACTCGAAGATGCCCGGGCCGCTGCCCAGCAACTCTTCGGTCGACTGCGCCGGGGCCCTGTCCTGCTGCCTGGCCTGCGCTTCCAGCAGCCAGCCGTTGGGCTTGAAGATGGTGGCGCCGTCGTTCTCGTAGACGTTCACGATGTCGCCGATGGCCACGCCGTTCACCAGCCCGAGCGAGATCAGCCCGCCGGTGGACGTGCCGGCAAAGCCGTTCGCGCCCGCGACGATGCCGAAGCTCTTGTCCAGGTCCTGGATCAACAGCGCCGTGATGACGCCACGAATGCCGCCGCCGTCGCAGCAGAGAATCTTGAAAGACATGCCGTGCTCCTTGCTCGAGTGGATGGATGGATGAATGGACGCAAGGCGCCCTCTTTCCATCGAAGGCGCCGGGACTTTCAATGCGGGGGTTTGCCGATGCGATGAAGTGATCGTTCCCCACGCCGAACGATCGATAGCCACGGATCTCAGGGCGGAATGTGGGTCAATTCGCGGGGCGGTGCATCACTTGAACAAGTGAGGTTCGGCCTCTCTACAGCAACCTCCATACAAAGAAAGTCGTCATTCCTCCGCCTCGGCTTCGCGAGCGATTCAGCCTTCGCCGTTCCCGGGCAGCTTCGCGATCACCTTGATCTCGAACTTGAAGCCATAGAGCCAGGTCACGCCGATGCCGGTCAGCGTGGGATGCGGCGCATCGCCCCAGAACTCCGGCACGATCTTCCAGGCCTTCTCGAAGTTCTCCTCGGGGTCGACGATGAAGACGGTGACGTCCACCACGTCGTCGAAGGTGCAGCCGGCGGCGCCCAACACCGCGTTCAGGTTCTTGAATGCGAGCCGCACCTGCGCTTCGAGGTCGGGCTCGGGCGAGCCGTCCTCGCGGCTGCCGACCTGCCCCGACACGAACAGGAATCCGTTGGAGCGGACTGCGGGCGAATAACGGTTCTTTTCGTAGAGCGCCTGGCGCCCGGGCGGGAAGACGACGTCGCGTTTGGCCATGGAATGCTTTCCTTTCTCTCTTCTTCAATCGGTGAATGGATGGAATGAAAGGACTTTAGGAAAGCGCGCCGCGCCGATAAACGGGCAATGCCGACAATGACTGTTTGGGGAATCCAAACAATCGGCAACTCAGGAACAGCACCATGGACCGTTTCGACGCAATGCAGGCCTTCGCCCGCGTAGTGGAAGCAGGCAGCTTCACCAAGGCGGCCGAGACGCTTCACACGAGCAAGACCAGCGTGACCCAGCTGGTGCAGCAGCTCGAAGCGAGGCTGCGCGTGAAGCTGCTCAATCGGACCACGCGCAAGGTCGGACTCACGGCCGACGGCGCCGCCTACTACGAGCGCGTGGTGCGCCTGCTGGCCGACATGGACGACGCCGAGACCAGCCTATCGGGCGCGTCGACTTCTCCCAGAGGCCGCCTGCGGGTGGATGTGCCCAGCCCGCTGGCCCGCATGATCCTCGTGCCGGCGCTGCCCGCGTTCCACGCGCGCTACCCCGACATCCAGCTCGACATGGGCGTGAGCGACCGCATGGTCGACCTGATCGGCGAGAACGTCGATTGCGTGGTGCGCGGCGGCGAACTCACCGACCAGTCGCTCATGGCGCGCCGCGTGGGCGACCTGCAGCTGGGCGTGTATGCCGCGCCCAGCTACCTGGAGCGCGCCGGCGCGCCCTCCGATCCGCGCGAGCTGGAAGACACGCACCACCGCATCGTCGGCTTCCTGTGGTCGCGCAACGGCAAGACCTTTCCGTACGCCATGTACCGCGATGGCGAACGCATCGAGGTGCAGGGGCGGTACGTGCTATCGGTCGACGACGGCAACGCGTATCTCGCGGCTGGGTTGGCGGGTCTTGGAGTGCTCTGGCTGCCCGACTACATGGCGAAGGTGCACCTGCCCAGCGGCGAGCTGGTGCCGCTCTTCGAGGGCTGGAGCTTCGACCCGATGCCGCTGTACGTGGCGTTTCCGCCGAACCGGCATGTCAGCGCGAAGCTGCGGGTGTTCATCGATTGGGTGGTGGAGCTGATGGCGCGACATGCACCGGTTGCGGGCCGGCCCCTGCGCTCGGGGCCGGCGAGAAGCCGCTGAGACAGAAGAAGAGGAAGAAAGAATCTTCTTCAGGACGCCGGCACCGGCGTGACCTTGCGGATCAGATTGTTGAACGTGTCGGCGATGTACAGCGTTCCGTCGGCGTCCACGACCACGCCATAGGGCTGCTTGAACCTGGCGGCGGAGCCTATGCCGTTCTGCGCTCCGGTCATTCCCGCCTGGCCGGCCAGCGTGGAGACCATGCCCGCTCGCGTGATCCTGCGCAGAAGGTTGTTGCCCGTGTCGGCCACGTAGACGTTGCCGTCGCCGTCCAGCGCGACGCCGCCCGGCGCATTGAAGGAAGCGGTATCGCCGGGGCCGTCGGCCGAGCCGCTCGTGCCGGAGCCGGCGAGAGTCGTGACGACGCCACCGGGGGTGATCTTGCGGATCCGGTTGTTGCGACTGTCCGCGGCGTAGAGGTTGCCGTCCTTGTCCATCGCCATGCTGTAGAGCCCGCTGAAGAGGGCCGCAGCGCCGGTGCCGTCGGCGAAACCCGGCAGGTTCGGGGTGCCGGCGATGGTGGTGACGTCGCGGGCGGGGGTGATCTTGCGGATGACGTGGCTGTAGTACTCGCTCACGTAGATGTTGCCGGCGGCATCGCGGACCAATCCCGCCGGACCCGCGAACGAGGCGGAGGTGCCGTTGCCGTCGAGCGTCCTTCTCGCGCCATCGCCCGCGAAGGTGGTCACGTCGGCCGACGGCGTGATCTTGCGGATTCGATTGCCGCTGAGTTCGGTCGCGTAGATGTTGCCGTCGGCGTCCAGCGCGATGCCGCCCAGGCCGTCGAAGTACGCGGCCGGGCCGTTGCCGTCCACCGGGCCGTTGAAGCTGCCCCCGCCCGCGATGGTCGTGGTCTCGCCCGCGGGCGTGATCTTGCGCAGGAGCCCCGTTTGCACATCGGAGACGAACAGGTTCCTGTCCTTGTCGAAGACGATGCCGTAGGGCAGCGAGAACGACGCGGCAGTGCCGGCGCCGACCGCGGAGCCCGCGGCGCCGGAGCCGGCGAACACCGACACCTGGGCCTGTGCCGCCGAACAGGCGACCGCGACGTCGGCCACGTCGGCCGAAACCTTGCCGCTGCCCTTTGTCACGGTGCAGAACTGCCAAAGCGGCTGGGTGCGCACGCTGACCTCGTAGGCCGAGCCTTCGGCGATCGCGGTCGCAAAAGTGAACTTGCCGTCGGCCGTGAGCTTCAGGTCGTCACCCGCGTTGGTCTGGAGCACCACGCTGCCGGCAAGGCCGCTGACGGTGCCGCCGACCTTGTGCTTCACGACGACAGGGGGTTCCGGCGTCTGGGCCGGAGGAACGGAGGGCACGAAGGGTACGAAGCCCGTTGCGCCACCACCTCCGCCGCCACCGCCGCAGGAGGCCAGCAGCACGATTGCGCCAGCCACGGCGCCGCGGCGTCCACAAGAACTCACTCTATTCAGGAACATCCTCTGCCTCTTTGGTTTTCTGCGGATTCGCACAAACAGGAAAGCGCGAATCCATCTGTCGCCGGAGCCCTCCAACTGGCCTGGACGTATCAGATTGTTAGATCTTGTTATCTTTTTGACTCATCTGCCATAGCCGAAATTGGGTATGGCGCGCGCCAGCCCTCGATGCCTACCGGATTCCGTAGAAATGACGGATTGGCGCAAACCGGGGGCCCACTGGAGCGTGCACTGGAGGAAAATCCATTGCATACAAAGGCAATAACACCTCCCAGCGCCATGAAGACACTCGACGAACTCTTTGCCAATGACGAGTCGCTCCCCACTGTTCCGAGGGTGGTGTCCGACCTGATGGAGATGCTGAGGGACGACGACGTATCCTTCTCGGCCGTCGCTCACCGCATCGAACTCGACCAGGTGCTGGCGGCCAAGGTGCTGCAGATGATCAATTCGCCGCTCTTCGGGCTGCGGCGCAAGATTTCCTCGATACAGGGCGCGATCCTGATGCTCGGGCTCTCGGCGATCCGCTCCGTGGTCGTGAGTTCGGGCCTGGCCGGCGCCTTCAGGAAGGTGGAAGGCGTCAGCCTTCCGGCCTTCTGGGCGCACAGCCTGCGTGTGGCTTCGGCTTCGCGGTATCTGGCTTCCAAGACCCGGCTCGTCGACCCCAACCTGGCCTTCACCGCGGGCAGCATGCATGCGATCGGCCACCTGATCATGGCCCAGGCGATGCCGGGCCGGATCGCCGCGCTGAACGCCCTCCATCCCTTCGAGGCGCTGGGGCGCGCGCAGCTGGAGCTGGTCGAGTTCGGCTACCACTACGGCGACGTGAGCGCCTCGCTGGCGCAGCGCTGGGGCTTCGCGCCCGACCTGGTCGGCGGGCTGTCGAGCTTCGTGAGCCCCGACAAGTCGGAGCATGCCGACGCACTCGGCGGCGTTCTGCACCTGGCCGTGTGGCGCGTGGCGCTGGAGCGCCAGGGCGTGGACCTGGGCAATCTGGGCGGCGTCTGGCCGAGCCAGTCGGCCATCGCTGCCGGCATCACCGAGGACATCGTCCAGGAAATGCCTGCGCCGCGCGAACTGGCGGCGGAACTCGAATCGATGATCGCCTGACGGCGGCCGTCACGAGGCCTGCGCGGCGACCACCTCGCGCAGCCGCTGGTGCTCGGCACCGTCCCACTCAACGGGCTGCTGGTTCTTCGCGCGCAGATAGTGGTGCGAGAACACCGGCAGATAGGCTTCGAGCGTCTGCCCTGCCGCATGCTCGCCCGCCAGGTTCAGGCACATCGCGGCGACCTCGCTGGTGCAGAAGTGATCTTCGCGGCCCGAGTTGCGCAGCTTGTACTGCGTGATCTGCTCCGGGCGAAGGCTCAGCACCGGCAGCCGGTCGAGGTACGGGCTCCTGCGGAACATCTTGCGCGCCTCGGCCCAGGTCGCGTCGAACAGGATGAAGAGCGGGCGCTTCGCAGCGGGCTGTTCCACGCCCAGCACCACCCGCTCCGGCTGCGCGTACTGCCCCGGAAACACCACGTAGGGCTGCCATTGCGGGTCGTTCAGCAGCGCCAGCAGCGCAGGATCGACCTCGGTGCGGGCCCAGCCGAAGGCGAAGGTGTCGGCCACCACGTCGGCGACCAGCCAGCCGGTGTTGGTGGGCTTGAGCGGCTCGATGTCCGCCATGATCAGGCAGACGCCCGCGCGCGTTGCGACCGACGGGCGGATGGCGCACATGCAGTGGCTGGGCACCAGCCGGCAGCCCGCACAGCGCTCGCGCTTGAAGCCGCCACGGGCAAGAAAAGGCTTGGCGCTTCGCGCCAGCCGTGCGGCGCGAAGAAGGGAAACGGCGTGAGGCATGCGGGGATTCTCGGCGGTGTTGCAGCCCGCCCTGCGATCAGGCTGAAGTGGCGTCCCGGTCGATGCCGGCGACCAGCTCCTGAAGCCACGCCCGATGGGAGGTGAAGCTGCCCAGTTGTTCCTCGAAAGCTTCCCTCGCCGTCAGGTACCGCTCCAGAAAGCGGAATCCGACCACTTCGGCGGCGTCGCGCAGCACTTCATCGGACAGGTCGCATTCGTAGAGGAAGTCGAAGCGCGTCGCCCAGAAGCCCTGCTCGGTGCCGGCGACCCTTTCGAAGTCCTGAGGCAATTCGATGCTGAACTCGATGAACTCCAGGCTGCCCTCCGCTGCCCGGAGGCCGCAGACCCTGCTGCCGTGGTCCCACAGCGGAACCAGCGTGGGCCCTTCGGGCACGTCCGCGCCGTTGTAGACGTAGAACGGCGGTCCCAGGCAGGAGTCCCGCAACGCCTCGTGGATGCACCGGCCGGCAGCCAGCTGCATCAGCGGGGCGGATGCTCCGAGCCGCTGCAGCTCGGACATTCGCAGGTGTTCGGCGATCACGGCCATGTTTCTTTCTCGATCCGTCCTGTATCAGCCCGGATCATGGCTCATGCCGCCTTGGAGCCGACGCCGCTAGACCAGCCGCAAGTCCTTCGGCGCCACGCCCTCGAACACCCGCCCCAGCTGCGCCGGCGACAGCCCGTACATCCGCTGGAACAACCCGCCGAACACCGCCCGGTACTCGTTGAGCACCGGATAGTCGCGGTTCTGGAACAGCGTCGCCTGCGTCAGCGCCTGCTGCTCGCCCACCACGCGCCCGCCGGCCTGCGCCGAGAGGCCGCCGCCGAGCACCCAGTAGACGGTGCCGTGGCCGTGGTCGGTGC
>Ga0102587_1001262_pt1 | contig 19474 bp, 18 predicted proteins | sample AraplaF_Col_mTSA_FD_76853 | JGI IMG/M metagenome (GOLD analysis project Ga0102587, IMG submission 76853) | Arabidopsis root microbial communities from the University of North Carolina, USA - plate scrape MF_Col_mTSA (SPADES assembly) (version 2) | ecosystem: Host-associated > Plants > Roots >... | reverse complement strand
TGCGCGTGCTGCCCGACTGGCAGCCCGAAGACCTGCCCATGGTGGTGATGTACCCGCGCAACCGCCACCTGACGGCCAAGGTCAGGGCCTTTGCCGACTGGGTGGCCGAGGTGTTCAAGGCGGAGTTCGCGGCGGGGGCGAAGCTGTATCCCTGAGGCATCCCGTTTTTAAGGAGATGGCTCAAACACGCGTTGCCAGTCTTGCGAATTGGCTTGCGGCAAACCGCCGGCATGGCGGTCGAACACCTCGCGCCAACGCCTGCGCACGAGGCGGGTGGTTGACTCAATGACCGCCCGTGCCTCGTCGGCTTGAAGCCCCGCCAATTCAAGCCCGGCGCCCACCAGGTTTTCCTCACTTCCCACCCGCGTGCCGTTGCGCCGGATCGCCATGCTGAAGACGGGTGTTCCCTGGCGATGGAAATGGGGCAGCACGTCATACAGGGGCGACAGCCGCCAGTCGCCCAGGCCTGCCTGGCACAAGCTGGTGTTCCAGGGATGGTCGTCGGTGTTGCCGACGGCCGCATTCAGCACGATGCGGCGGAACAGCTCAAGCGCATCACCGGGTTGCCGCAGTTTTGAACGCAATTGCGGATAGCTTCTGCGGGCATCGTCGCGGTCGCTTGGCGGCGTCAGGCCCAGGGCAGTGGCCGCGCTGACGCAATGCACCGGGTCAGCCGCGACAGGACTTCTGTCAAACCGCGCTATCCGCAAGGCCGGGATGTCGTTGGTCGGCACCACGGCGTGCGCCGGCACGTTCAGCCCCAGCTCCTGCGCCAGTGTGAGTGCTGTAGCCTCGGCCACCACGGTGTCCGCGCGCTCGCCGGGCAAAGAGAATTTCAGGATGACCGGGACCTGCCTGTCCACGGCCCCGTCATAAAACAGTGCCGAGATTTTGGGCCGCTCGCCGCCCATCGCGCCCGACGAGCTGTCCAGCTGTGCCTGTTGCAAGGCCTCAGCTGAAACCTTGCCCAGTGCCTGGAAAAGCAATTGCTCCGACGGCGGTTTGTCGGCGAGGTGACCGACAAACAAGGCGCCAAAGCCGTCGGCTGGCGCATACAAAAGCCGTTCCCACCAGCCCCAGGCTTCGTCGCTGCCTGTCAAAGCCCGCCTTTGCCGTTGCAGCACATCCAGCGACCAGCCGGACAGGGCCACGTCGCAAAACACAGGCGGCGGCGCAACGCCCGTGCGGACGAAAGGCGAACGCTGCTTGACCCTGACGTAAGCCGGGTCCAGTTCAAACGCAGCCCTCCCCCGGTCAAGATACGCGCTGTCAAACACAAACTCCCAGCGACCGGTTTCCTGTGTGAGCTCGCCCACCTGCATCGGGACACGCCCCTGACCCGCGGGATCAGCAACCCAGCGAAAAACCGGCGCCCTGCGCGTCATGCGCTTTCTCCGCGACGTGCCTTGCCGCCCAGTACCTGGTCACGCGCAGCCTCCTGGTAAGCGGCGTCCTGCGCGGCGTTGGCCAGCGCGGCTTGCAGGCTTTGGTCATCCAAGGCCCAGAGCAGGCGTGCGATGTCTGAAAACCGCGTGGACAAAGCCCCTGCCTCCACGGCGATCACAGTGAGGCGGTTCACATCCGCCCGCATGGCGAGGTCTGCCTGGGTGAGGTGCCGGGCGCGCCGCATAAGGCGGATGCGCTGCCCCACCTCAGTGACAAACTGCGTGACTTCCAGGGGTTCGGAGAGAGGATCTTTACGTGCCACAAATATTCAATAAAGTAGTAAATTACAGACTTATTTCAGCTAAATATCTGTATTTTCATACTTTTTTAGCGAAGACACAAGCATGCACGCTGGCCGGCACCGAGGGGCCGCTATCTGTCGGCAGCCGCCGCCAGCAACACAAAACCGCCGGCCAGCGCGAGGTTCTTGAAGAAATGCAGGACCTGGTTACGCGACTCCTGCGGTGTGGCGGCCCAGAAGCCATGCGCGAAAAAGGCATCGACAACCAGAAAAGCCGCGGCGGCCGTGTAGTTGCGCTGCCTTGCCGAATCGAGGAAGTGTGAGGCACCGGGGCCTATGAAGGCCAGGGCCATGAGGATGCGGACGAGAGTGAAGATGATGATGGGTTGGTGCCTCCTGGGCGTTGGGATATCTGAATTAACAATCGGGAGCTGTGGTCTTGCTCCTTCCCCCGCTGGGGGAAGGCAGGGATGGGGGCTGTCGGCGCTTGATATTCGCTGCATCTATTCAAAGGCCGGTTGGCCCCTACCCCAGCCCTCCCCGCGGGGGAGGGAGCAAGAAGTGAGCGCTCAAGCCGTGCGCCGCACCGCAGGCTTGAGCATGTCGGCGATGCCTATGCGCTGGGCAAACTCTTCGCGCACGCGTTCGGCCACCACGGTGACTTCAGCGGCGCCGTCGTCGATGAAGTCGATCACCGAACGGAAGGGCCGCGTGCCGGCGGGCAGGCCGACGATGCGGGTGATGTCGTCGGCCACGGCCTGCGGGTCGGCATCGGCGGGACTCAGGGCCGAGAGGCGTTCGCCGATCTTGTCCATCACGCCGTCATAACGCGCATAGGCAGCGGCGAGGGCCGCGTCTGCCGGCTTGCCGGCGCTGGGGAAGTGGTCCGTGCCCTTGGTGAAGGCGCCGGGCACGACGATGGAGGTTTCGATGCCGAAGCGGGCAAGCTCATAGGACATGGTGACGGCCATCGAATCCATGGCGGCTTTCGCCGCGGCGTAAGGGCCGAGAAAGGGCGGGAAGCCGCCGCGCACCGTGCTGCTGCCGACCCACAGCAGCAGGCCGGCTTCAGCCTGGCGCATGGCCGGCAGCGCGGCGCGGTTCACGCGCTGGCTGCCCAGGAAGTTGGTGTCCAGCACCTTGATGATTTCTTCGGGCGTGTAGGCTTCGGCGGGGCCGACGACCAGGTGGCCGGCGTTGTGCACGACGACGTCGAGGCGGCCCTGCTCGGCCAGGATGTGGGCCACGGCGGCGTCGGCCGAGGGCTGCGACAGCACGTCGAGTTCAACAGTGCGCAAGTCAAAGCCATTGGCAAAACTCCAGTCGCGCAGCTCACGCACCTTGGGCGCGTTACGGCCTTCGATGTCGCGCATGCTGGCATACACGGTGTGGCCGGCCCGGGCCAGCGAGCGGGCGGAGAGATGGCCAATGCCGGTGGCGGCGCCGGTGACGAGGATGACGGATTTCATGGTGTGTGTCTTTCTGGAAAGGGGTTGAAACTTGGAAAATGTTTTGTTGAACTGGCGAAAGGGCGCGCAGATTTCGTAGCGAGCGGCCCGAGGTCAGGTCGAGCACCGCAGCCGTACACCCGTACGGCGAGGAGCGCAGGCCTGAGATCGGGACGCGCAGTAGAAAGCTGCAGCCCTTTCAAACCACGCCCCCATTCGCACGGAGCGTTTGGCCGTTGACCCATGCCGAGTTGTCGCTGACGAGGAAAGCGACAGCACTCGCGATGTCGTCAGGCGTGCCGAGCCGTTCCAGCGGCGCCATCTTGGACATGCGCTCCACCGTCTCGGGCGTCTTGCCGTTGAGGAAAAGGGCGGTGGCCGTGGGGCCGGGGGCGATCGCGTTGATGCGGATGTTCTTGCCGCGCAGCTCTTTGGCCATGATGTGGGTGAAGGTTTCTACCGCGCTCTTGGTGGCGCCATAGACCGCGTAGCCGGGCAGGGCCAGGCCGATCACGCTGGTCGAGAAATTGACGATGCGGCCGCCGGACTGCAGGCGCGCGGCGGCTTCACGCAGGGTGTTGAAGCTGCCCTTGACGTTGGCGGCGAACAGGCGGTCGAAGGTGTCGTCGTCGGTGTCGGCCAGCGCGGGCAGGCTGGGCGGCATGATGCCGGCGTTGTTGACCAGCACGTCGACGCGGCCGAAGGCTTTGATGCTTGCGTCGAACAGGGCTTTGACGGCGGCGGAACTGGCGACGTCGGCCTGCACGGCTATGGCCTTGCCGCCGGCGGCGGTGATGGACTGCACCACGGCCTGGGCTTCTTCGGCCTGGCCGGCGTAGTTGACGACGACGGCGTAGCCCTCTTGCGCAAGGCGCTGGGCGACGGCCGCGCCTATGCCGCGCGAGGCGCCGGTGACGAGGGCAACTTGGGTGGATGCGGAAGCGGTCATCTGGAACTCCTGAAATTGATAAAGGTTGGTTTGTTCTGACTGCCCGCGGCGCCTGGTTTGTTTGCGCTTTTGGTGAGCCAGTGACGCCATTGTTCTATTCAATTCATACCTCATAAATACCGTAAACTTGCCTTCACTGTTCAATCAACGCCAACAATTAGGTGGCAACAAAATGGATAGGTTTCATTCGATGCAGCTGTTCACGCGAATCGTGGAGCTGGGCAGTTTTACGAAGGCGGCCGACGACCTGCATCTGCCGCGCGCAACCGTGACGCACGCGGTGCAGCAGTTGGAAAAACGCCTGGGCGCGCGGCTCTTGCACCGCACGACGCGCCACGTAAGCCCCACGCAGGACGGCGCGGCCTATTACGAGCGCTGCCTGCGCCTGCTGACGGACCTGGAAGAGGCCGAGTCGGCGTTTGTGAACGTGGGCAGCAAGCCGCGCGGCAAGCTGCGCGTGGACTTGCACGGCACGCTGGCCAAGCATTTTTTGCTGCCGGTGATCGGCGATTTTTTTGCGCGCTACCCGGACATCGAACTCGAAATCGGCATGGGCGACCGGCTGGTGGACCTGGTGCGCGAGGGCGTGGACTGCGTGCTGCGCGTGGGCGAGCTGGCCGAGTCCAGCATGGTGGGGCGGCGCGTGGCCTTGCTTGAACAGGTGACCTGCGCGAGCCGCGAATACATCGCCAAACACGGCAAGCCTGACACGCTGGAGGCACTGCGCGCCCACCGCGCGGTGAATTTTTTATCCAGCCGCACCGGCAAGGCGCTGCCTTTTGATTTCATGGTCGACGGCGTGCCGCGCCAGGTGCAACTCAAGGGCTCGGTCGCGGTGACGGACGCCGACGCCTACAAGGCCTGCTGCGCCGCGCACCTGGGTTTTATCCAGGTGCCGCGCTACCACCTGGCCGCGCAGCTGGAGGCCGGCGCGCTGGTGGAAGTGCTGGCGCAATTCAGGCCGGCGCCCATGCCGGTGTCTGTGCTGTATCCGCACCACCGGCAACTCTCACCGCGCGTGCGGGTGTTCGTAGATTGGGTGGCCGACGTCATGGCCCAGGCGCGCTGAGAACTCAACGCGCCAGTGGCAGCGCATAAGCGCGCACATAGTCGCCCGCCCGCGTGCCCAACGAACCGTGGCCGCCGGCCACCACCAGCACATACTGCCGGCCGTCAGAGCCGGTGTAGCTCATGGGCGTGGCCTGGCCGCCGGCGGGCAGGCGGGACTTCCAGAGTTCGTCGCCGGTGTTGACGTCGTAGGCGCGCAAATAATCGTCCAGCGTGCCCGAGAGAAAAGCGACGCCGCCGGCCGTGGCAAGCGGGCCGCCCAGGTTGGGCACGCCCATGCGGAAAGGCAGCGGCACGGGCGAGAGGTCGCGCACCGTGCCGTTTTTGTGCTGCCAGGCGATGGCGCCGGTGACGAGGTCGGCGCCGGCCACATAACCCCAGGGCGGCGCCTGGCAGGGGATGCCCAGCGGCGACAAAAAGGCGCTGAGCTTGACGGCAAAGGGCGCGCCGAAGTTTTCATTGAGCGAGGGCAGGCTGCCTTCGGGCCGCTGCTTGCCCTGGACCATCAGCGTCGTGTCGTCAGTACGCGGCACGAGCTTTGACACAAAGGCCAGGTAGGTCGGCGTGCTGAACACCATCTGCCGCACCGGATCGACGGCCACGCCGCCCCAGTTGAAGACGCCGAAGTTGCCGGGGTAGACCAGCGTGCCCTGGGTGGACGGCGGCGTGAAGCGGCCTTCATAGCGCAGGCGCTGGAAGGCGATGCGGCAATACAGCTGGTCGAACATCGTGGCGCCCCACATGTCGCGGCCGGTCAGCGGCGGCGGGTTGAAGGACAGCGCCGACTGGGGCTGGGTGGGCGCGCTGCGGTCGCCTTGCGCGGCGCCCTGCGGCGCGGGGACTTCGGTGACGGGCAGCAGCGGCGTGCCGGTGCGGCGGTCCAGCACAAAAATTTCGCCTTGCTTGGTGGGTTGCACCAAGGCGGGCACGCGGTTGCCGTTGATGTTGATGTCCAGCAGGCTGGGCTGGGCCGGCACGTCGTAGTCCCAGAGGTCGTGGTGGACGGTCTGGAAATTCCAGCGTACCTTGCCGGTGGCCAGGTCCAGCGCGACGACGGAAGACGAATAGCTTTCCACCGCCGGGCTGCGATTGCCGCCCCACTGGTCGGGCGGCTGGTTGCCCAGGGGTACGTAGACCATGCCCAGCGCCTCGTCGACGCTGGAGATGGCCCAGCTGTTGGGCGAGTTGGCGGTGTAGCTCTGGCCGGGCGCGAGCAGCGCGCTGCTGTCGGGCCGGCCCGAATCCCAGGCCCACACCAGTGCGCCGGTGTTGATGTCGAAAGCGCGTATGACGCCGGACTGCTCCTTGGTGGAGACGTTGTCGAGCACGGTGCCGCCGACGATGATGAGGCGGGACGTCACCACCACGGGCGAGGTCGAGTAATAGGCGCCGGGCTTGCGGTTGGGCATGCCGGCCCAGAGGTCTATCTGCCCGGTGCCGCCGCCGAAGGCCGTGCAGGGTTTGCCGGTCTCGGGGTTCAGCGCGATCACGCGCCCGTCGGCCGTGGGCATAAAAAGCTTGGCCGCGCAGCCACCGCTCGCGGCCGGCACGGGTGCGGCCGGCGGCGGCTGGTAGGACAGGCCGCGGCAGGTCAAATGCTGCAGTGCGAGCTGGCCCTGGATCTCGGGATTGAAGCGCCAGGCCTCGGCGCCGGTGGTGGCGTCGAGCGCGATCACCGACTGGTGCGGCGTGCACAGGAACAGCCGGTTGCCGACTTTCAGCGGTGTCACCTCGAAGGTGGTTTCCTCGGGGTCGCCGGGGCGGCCGCGCATGTCGCCGGTGCGGTACTGCCAAGCCATCTGCAGCTGCTCGACGTTGTCGGGCGTGATCTGCGCCAGCGGTGAATAACGCTGGCCCTGGCCGGTGCGGCCATAGGCATGCCATTCACCGGCCGGCACGCTGTCGGCCGGCGCCGATGCGGCGCCCAGCGGCGGCAGGGGCAGCATGCCCACCAGGCGGTTGTCGTCATGGAACCAGGTGACGACCGCCGCGACCAGGAAGGCGCCCAGCACCGAACCCAGCGCCCAGCGTCCGCCGCGCATGCCCCAGGCACCCTCGTGGCCCGCCGCCCCTATGGGCCAGGCACTGGCGGTCCAGGGTGCCGCCAGGAACAGGCCGATGAGAAACACCACGCCGCCGCGCGCGGCCAGCGGCCACCAGTCCAGCCCGGACTCCCACAGCGCCCAGGCCAGGGTGCCGCCCACCAGCACGGCAAACACCCACAGCCCGGCCGGGCTGCGGCGCATCAGCAGCACAGCGGTAAGCACAAAGCCCAGGCCCGCGAGCAGGTAATACCAGCTGCCGCCCAACACGCCAAGCCAGGCGCCGGCCAGCAGCACCGGCACGCCGAGCAACAGCAGCACAAAGCCCGTGACCCAGGACGTGCGCGAAGAGGGAGCGGCGCGGTAATGCATTTTTGTTCTTGGGATGCGCGCATTTCAGCCGGGCGGCACAGCGTGCCAGAACCAGAAAAACGCAGCGGCTACAGAGCAATCTAGCCCGCGCGCGCGGCGCCGGGCGTCAGCCTGCGGCTGACAAGGCTGTAGGAAGCCTGTGGCGGACCGCCGCCGGGTGGGTGCATTCCTACATGCGGCGCCGGAAATGCCCGGCGCGGCAAACCTGCCGCAGGCCTGATCTTGGGGATTCGGCGGTGTTCCGCGAGCCACATGTGCGCGCACCGCATTTCTCTTGTCAACTTGTCCGCAAGGAGTTTTCCATGCCCATCAAAACATCCACACCCCGATCCGCACTTCGCAGCGGCGGCCTGGCGCTTGCCGCCGCCGCGGCCCTGGCGCTGTCGGCCGCGCCCCCCGCCTGGGCGCAAAGCGGCGGCACGCCGGCGCCCGCCACCACCCAGTCCGACGGTGATTCCAAGCTGGACCGCAGCGACCGCAAGCTGCTGCAGGACCTGGCGCAAGGCAATATGGCCGAGGTCGATGCCGGCAAGATGGCGCTGGAAAAATCGCAGAATGCCGAAGTGAAAAAGTTCGCGCAGCAGATGATCGACGACCACGGCTCGGCCCTGGCCGGTGTGCAGGCCTTGGCCCGGGCCAAGAACGTCACGCTGCCGGATGGCGCGGGTGCCATGGCCAAAACCAAGGCCACCGCGCTGAAGGCCTTGTCGGGCAATCTGTTCGACAAGGAATACGCCAAGCGCTCGGCCGTGAGCGACCATGAAAGCACCGTCAAGCTGCTGCAGAAGATCCAGAAGGATGGCAAGGACAGCGACCTCAAGGCCCTGGCCGACAAGATGCTGCCGGCGGTGGAACACCACCTGGAGATGGCCAGGGAACTGGCGGCCTCGACCGCCGCCGCCAAGTCCTGATGCCCGGCCTCGGCCCGCATGCGGGCCGGGTGCGTTAACGCCGGCTGCGCCTAAGCCGGTCCCAGCGCGATGGAATGCAGGCTGCAATCGAGCAGCGCCGGGTCGACCTCGCGCTCCAGCGCGTAAAACATGCTCTCGACAAAGTCCATGAGGCCGTCGGATGCGGCGATGGCCGAGTCAACATGGCCGTTGGCGACCGCGTCGATCACCGCGACATGCCCGTCCACCGTGCCCTGCAGGTTGGCATGGTTGGCCGTCTGCATGTGGTAGATCCAGCCTATGCGGCGGAAGATGGTGTGCAGCGGCCTCAAGGTGCTTTCGACAAAGGGCTCGTTGGCCGCGGCCAGGAACAACTGGTCGATGCGCCGGTCAATCGCATTGAACTGGTCTATGGTCATGTCCGCGCCGTGCTCCATGAGCTGGCGCCGGATGTGCAGCATCTGGTTGCGCTGCGAGGCGCCCGAACGCTCGGTGGCCAGGCGGATCACAAAACGCTCCATGTCGCGGCGCAGGCGCAGCAGCACGCGCTCGCGGGTCAGGTCGATGGGCGCGATCTGGATGCCGTGGCGTGGTGACACCAGCACCAGCGTGTCGGCGGCCAGGCGGCTCACGGCCTGGTGCACCGGCGTGCGGCCATAGCCGACCAATGTCTGCAGCTCGTGCATGGCCAAAAAACGGCCCGGCTTGAGTTCGCAGCAGATCAGCAATTCCTCCAGGCGCTCATAGGCCAGGTCCGACAGGTTGACCTGGCTGCGGCGGCGCGGCGCTTCCGGGGCCGGCGCGGCGGCAACCAGTGTGGGACGGCGACGCGGTGAGGTGGCCATGGAGTTCCTTGAAGTACCGACAGATTGAAGCAAAAACAGCTCAAAGCATACCCTGATATGTAAGCCTTGGCGCATCCGGATGAAGTGACTTCCCTCTAGATTTTGGCAATTTTTGCCGATTTTCCGCGAAAGAAAAGCTTCGGGTAATTACTTAGGCTTTTTGTGAAATATCACAGTATTCTTCCTTTCAACCGCAGGCAAGTGCCGCAATACCGCGAAGCATCCCACCATGTCACACCCCCTTTTTGACCTTTCCGGCCGCACGGCCCTCGTCACCGGCTCTTCGCGCGGCCTGGGCCATGCGATTGCCGAAGGGCTGGCGCAAGCCGGTGCCCGGCTGGTGCTCAACGGCACGGATACCGAACGCCTGGCGCTCAGCGCGGCGGCCTTGCGGGCCAAAGGCCACCAGGTGGAAGAGGCCGCCTTCGACGTGACGGACGAAGCCGCGGTCTGCGCGGCCTTTGCGCGCCTGGACGCCGCCGGCATCGAAGTCGACATCCTTGTGAACAACGCCGGCATCCAGCTGCGCAAGCCGTTGGTCGAGCTGTCGATGGCCGAATGGGACAAGGTGCTGAGCACCAACCTGACCAGCGCCTTCCTGGTCGGCCGCGAGGCGGCCAAGCGCATGATCGCGCGCGGCCGCGGCGGCAAGGTCATCAACATCGGCTCGCTCACGAGTGAAGCGGCGCGCGCCACGGTCGCGCCCTACACGGCGGCCAAGGGCGGCATCAAGATGCTGACGCGCGCCATGGCGGCCGAATGGGCGGAGCACGGCATCCAGGCCAATGCGATAGGCCCGGGTTATATGGCCACCGAGATGAACACCGCGCTGCTGGACAACCCGGCCTTCGATGCCTGGGTCAAGGGCCGCACGCCGGCGCGCCGCTGGGGCCGGCCTGACGAGCTGGCGGGCACAGCGATCTGGCTGGCGTCCCAGGCATCGGAGTACGTCAACGGCCAGATCATCTACGTCGACGGCGGCATGCTGGCCGTGCTCTGAATTGCCCCTTTCCTGTTGCCCCGACCCATCAATAAAGAAACCAAAGAGAGACAAGCCATGAAATTTCTGCGCACGCTCCTTCCCGCCGCCGCGGCTTCGCTCGCGGCCCTGACGCTTTCGGCTGCGGCCATCGCGGCGGACTACCCAACCCGGCCCATTGAAATGGTCGTGCCGTCGACCGCGGGGGGCGGCACCGACATCATGGCGCGCCTGTTTGCCGAGACCGCCAAGAAATACGTCACCCAGCCCATCGTGGTGAGCAACAAGCCCGGCGTGAGCGGCGGCCTGGCGATGACCGAAGTGCAGCGCGCAACGCCTGACGGCTACAAGATCGGCGTGCTGATTTCCGAGCTCGCGATCATCCCGCACCTGGGCATGACCAAGGTGACGACCAGCGACTTCATCCCGCTGGCACGGCTCAATGGCGACCCCGGCCTGATCGCCGTGCGCGCCGAGTCGCCTTACCAGTCCATCGACGAACTGCTGGCCGCCGCGCGCAAGCAGCCCGGTACGGTCACCATGGGCAATGCCGGCACCGGAACCATCTGGCACCTGGCGGCCGCAGCGGTGGAAGAAAAAACCGGCGTCAAGTTCAACCACGTGCCCTTCCAGGGCGCGGCGCCCAGCGTGATGGCGCTGGCCGGCGGCCACGTCGATGCGATCACGGTCAGCCCCGCCGAGATCGGTTCCTTCGTAGCGGCCGGCAAGGTCCGCGTGCTGGTGTCCATGGCCGACCGCAAGCTGCCCGCGCCTTACGACAAGGTGCTGAGCTTCAAGGACAAGGGCGTGGACCTGGTCGTCGGCACCTGGCGCGGCCTGGGCGTGCCGCTGAACACACCACCTGAGGTGGTGCAATACCTGCGCGAAGCCAGCCGCAAGACCGGGGAAGACCCGGCCTTTCGCGAAGCGCTGCTCAAAGCCAACCTGCAGCCGGCCTACCTGGACGGCGAGCAGTTCCAGGCCTTCATGAACAACCAGTCCGCCTACTTCAAGAAGCTGCTGGCCGGGCTCAACCTCCAGAAATAAGCCGTGCGCAAGGAGGGCCCGCGCGGCTCTCCGTCTTTTTTGCGATACCAACCCCCCGACTCCCCGAAACCCATGGCCACCCTGATCACCGACGTCAAAGTCATCCTCACCGCGCCCGAAGGCATCAACCTCATCGTCGTGAAGATAGAAACCAACCAGCCCGGCCTGCATGGCCTGGGCTGCGCGACCTTTGCCTACCGGCACCTGGCGGTGAAGTGCCTGGTCGAGGAATACCTCAGGCCCCTGCTGATAGGCCGCGACGCCGAGGCGATCGAGGAACTCTGGCAGCTGATGCACCAGAACGCCTACTGGCGCAACGGCGGTATCGAAAACAACGCGATCTCGGGCGTGGACATGGCGCTCTGGGACATCAAGGGCAAGCTGGCCGGCATGCCGCTGTACCAGCTGTTCGGCGGCAAGGTGCGCGAAGGCGTGCCCATCTACCGTCACGCGGACGGCCGCGACCTGGCCGAACTGTGCGACAACATCCAGAAGTACCGCGAGCAGGGCATCACGCACATCCGCTGCCAGAACGGCGGCTATGGCGGCGGGGGCTTCGGCGCCGCGCCGGCCGGCGCGCCCCGGGGCGCACCCGACGGCATTTACCTGGACAGCCGCAAGTACATGCGCGAGACGCTCAAGCTTTTCGAAGGCATACGCAGCAAGGTCGGCTTCGAGGTCGAGCTTTGCCACGACGTGCACGAGCGGCTCAAGCCGGTCGATGCAATCAGCTTTGCCTGCGAGCTGGAGCGCTTTGAGCTGTTTTTCCTGGAGGATGCCATCCCGCTCGAGGAAGGCAACTGGCTGCGCCAGCTGCGCGCCAAGACCAGCATCCCGCTGGCACAGGGCGAACTCTTCAACAACCCGTATGAGTGGAAGTTCCTGATCACTGAACAGCTGATCGACTACATCCGCGTGCACCTGAGCCAGATAGGCGGCATCACGCCGGGCCGCAAGCTGCAGATTTTTGCCGAGCAATTCGGCGTGCGCACCGCCTGGCACGGGCCGGGCGACATGTCGCCGCTGGCCCACGCGGCCAACATCCACATCGACCTGGCCGCGCGCAACTTCGGCGTGCAGGAATGGTCGGGCACCGAGCCACCCAACTTTGTGATCCAGGAACTCAAGGGACCGCGCGAGGCACTGCTCGACGTCTTCCCGGGCCTGCCGGAATTCCGCCGGGGTTATGTCTACGCCAACGACAAGCCAGGCCTGGGTGTGGAGCTCAACGAGGCCGAAGCGGCCAAATACCCCTGCGAGAACACCGTCACCACCTGGACGCAGACGCGGCTGGCCGACGGAACGCTGCAAACACCCTGAGGCCCGTCCATGAAGATCACCCGCCTGAGCACCTACCGCGTCGCGCCGCGCTGGATGTTTCTCAAGATCGAGACCGACGAAGGCATCAGCGGCTGGGGTGAACCGGTCATCGAGGGGCGCGCGCGCACCGTCGAGACCGCCGTGCAGGAGTTCGGCGAACTGCTCATCGGCAAGGACCCGTCGCGCATCAACGACCTGTGGCAGACCATGTACCGCGGAAACTTCTACCGCGGCGGTGCGATCCTGATGAGCGCGATCGCGGGAATCGACCAGGCGCTCTGGGACATCAAGGGCAAAGCGCTGGGCGTGCCGGTCTATGAACTGCTGGGCGGCAAGGTGCGCGACAAGATGAAGGTCTACAGCTGGGTCGGCGGCGACCGCCCCGGCGATCTCGTGAGCGACATGCAGCGCCTGCTCGAAGCCGGCATCGACACCTTCAAGCTCAACGGCTGCGAGGAGATGGCGCCGCTCGCCTCGCCGCTCGCCGTCGACGCCGCGGTGGCGAAAGTCGCGGCCGTGCGGGATGCGCTCGGGATGAGCGTGAGCTTCGGCCTGGATTTTCACGGCAGGGTGTCCGCCCCCATGGCCAAGACCCTGCTCGCGGCGCTTGAGCCTTACCGGCCCCTCTTCGTCGAAGAACCGGTGCTGGCCGAATTGGCCGAGCACTACCCGAGGCTTGCCGCCGGCACCTCCATCCCCCTGGCTGCTGGGGAGCGCATGTATTCGCGCTTCGAGTTCAAGCACGTTCTTGAGCGCGGGGGCATCGCGATCCTGCAGCCCGACCTCTCGCACGCCGGCGGCATCACCGAATGCCACAAGATCGCGGCCATGGCCGAGGCTTACGACGTCGCCTTCGCCCCGCACTGCCCGCTCGGCCCGGTCGCCCTGGCGGCCTGCCTGCAGGTCGACTTCGTGGCGCACAACGCGGTGCTGCAGGAGCAAAGCATGGGCATCCACTACAACCAGGGCGCAGAACTGCTCGACTACGTCATCAACAAGGATGACTTTCGCATTGACGCCGGCTACATCCATGCGCTGCCCAGGCCGGGCCTGGGCGTGGAGGTCGATGAGGAGCGCGTTCTTCACGCGAGCCGCAACCCGCCCGACTGGCACAACCCGGTGTGGCGCCACCCGGACGGCAGCGTGGCCGAGTGGTGAGCGCCAGGCCCTTATTCCCTGATTGCATCTTTCACCCAACCCAACCAGAACGGAGACTTGAGATGAACACACGACGCACAACCTTGCACACCACACGCCGCCTGGCGGTCGCGACGCTCGCGGCGCTGGCGATGAGCTCCACCGGCGCTTTCGCCGAAGTCAAGGCCAAGATCGGCCACGCGATGCCGGAGAGCCACCCGCAAGCGGTGGCGATGAACAAGTTCGCCGAACTTGCCGGCACCTACACCAAGGGCAATGTGAAGGTGCAGGCCTATCACAGCGGCGTGCTGGGCAGCGATGAAAAGCAGCTGCAAGCGGTGCAGGCCGGCACGCAGGAGCTCTACATCGGCACGCTGGCGCCGCTGTCCACCCGTGTCAAGGAAGTCCAGGTCTGGGACCTGCCCTTCATGTTCCAGAACGTGCGCGAGGTCTATGCCGTGCTTGACGGCGCTTCATCGAAGAAGATTTTCGAGAAGATCGAGCCCGCCGGCCTGGTGGGCCTGACCTGGACCGGCATGGGCTTTCGCAACTTGTCCAACAGCAAGCGCAGCGTCACCCGGCTGGAAGACGTCAACGGCCTGAAGGTGCGGGTGATGGCCAACCCGGTCGCCCTGGAGACCTGGAAGACCATAGGCGCCAACGCCGTGCCCATGGCTTTCGCCGAAGTCTTCCCGGCGCTGGAGATCAAGGCGCTGGACGGCCAGGAGAACCCGCTGGTGCACATGTATGCCAACAAGATGCAGGAAGTGCAGAAATACATCTCGGTGACCAACCACGTCTATACGCCTGTGGCGCTGGTGGCGTCCAAGAAGTTCTGGGACAGCCTCTCGCCCGCCGACAAGGCCGGCGTGCAGAAGGCCGCCGTCGAAGCCGGCCTGCTGCAGCGCAAGCTGCTGGACGAAGGCGATGCCGAGGTCATCGGCAAGTTCAAGGCCGCCGGCGTCACGGTCAATACCGTGTCCCCCGCCGAGCTGGCCCGCATCCAGGACAAGGTCAAACCGGTGGTCGCGAAGTTTTCGCCCATCATCGGCGAAGACTTCGTCAAGGGTTTCTACGCTGAAATCGACAAGGCGCGCGCCGCGAAGTAAGCGGCAGTCGGGGGCCGCCGAGACCACTCCGCGGCCTTCCCGCCTGTTTTCGCGTCATCCCGCAACCCAACCAGGTGCCTCCATGGCAAAACTTCTCAAGAATATGGCCGACGCCTTCACGCGCGGGCTCGAGTTCACGATGGTCCTGTGCATCGCCGTCATGCTGGCGATGGTGTTCGGCAATGTGGTGCTCAGGCTTTTCTTCAACACCGGCATCGACCTGTCCGAGGAGATACCGCGCTTCGCCTTCGTCTGGATGACCTTCCTGGGCGCCATCGTCGGCATGCGCCGGCGCGCCCACCTCGGTGTGGACCTGCTGGTCCAGTCGCTGCCCGTGCTGGGCCGCAGGGTCTGCTGGGGCATCAGCCAGGCGATCATGCTGGTGTGCTGCGGCTACATCGTCTACGGCACCTGGCTGCAGCACGACATCATCGCGGGCAATGCCTCGCCGGTCGCGCAGCTCAGCATGCTGTGGGTGTTCGGCGTGAGCTACCTGACGGGCACCGCGATCGGCATCATCTGCCTGTCCAACCTGCTGCGCCTCGTGGCCGGCAAGGTCGCCGACGAGGAGCTCATCGACGTGCACGAGGAGGGCATGGCCGAAGCGCTGGATGCCCAGCACGAAATGACCGAGCAGCAGGCCCGCCATACGGGCGCCCCGGGAGCCAAAGCATGACCATCTTCGTTTTTGTCGGTTCACTGTTGGGGCTGATGGCCCTGGGCATGCCGGTGGCCTTCGCCCTGATCGGCTGCGGCCTGGCCATGATGTTCTTCATGGGCGTCACCGATCCGCAGATCGTGGTGCAGAACATGTGGGACGGCGCGAACAGCTTTCCGCTGCTCGCCGTGCCCTTCTTCATGCTGGCCGGCGAGTTCATGAACGCCGGCGGCATGACCCGGCGCATCATCATGATGGCCATGTCCTGGGTCGGCCATATCCGCGGCGGCCTGGGTTATGTCGCGGTGGCCGCGGCCGTCATCATGGCTTCGCTGTCCGGCTCCGCGGTGGCCGACACCGCGGCGCTGGCCGCCGTCCTGGTCCCGATGATGCGCAACGCCGGTTATGACGTCAATCGCTCATGCGGCCTGATCGCCTGCGGCGGCATCATCGCGCCGGTGATACCTCCTTCGATCGCCATGATCCTGTACGGCGTGACCGGCGGTGTTTCGATCACCAAGCTGTTCATCGCCGGCATCGTGCCCGGCCTGCTGATGGGCCTGGCCATCATGCTGGCCTGGCGCTGGTCCATCGGACGCGACAAGGTCCAGGTCGAACCCCGGCGCAGCATGGCCGAGCGCCGCACCGCCACGCGCGAGGCGCTGTGGGCGCTGGTGCTGCCGGTGGTGATCGTCGGCGGCCTGAAGTTCGGCTGGTTCACGCCGACGGAAGCCGCCGTGATTGCCGCCGTTTATTCGCTGTTCGTTGGCCTGGCCGTCTACCGCGAGATCAAGCCGGCCCAGCTCTACCGACTGTTTTACCGTGCGGCGGAAACCACGGCCATCATCATGTTCCTGGTGTCGGCAGCGGGCGTCTCGGCCTGGCTCATCACCACGGCGAACATTCCGCAGCAGCTGGCCGAGCTGGTGGCGCCGCTGATGGACAACAAAATGCTGCTGACCTTCGCGCTGATGGTGCTGGTGCTGATCGTCGGCACGGCACTGGACTTCACGCCCACCGTGCTGATCATGACGCCGGTGCTGATGCCGGTGCTCAAGCAGGCCGGCATAGACCCGGTCTACTTCGGCGTGCTGTTCATCATGAACAACGCGATCGGGCTGGTGACGCCGCCCGTGGGCACTGTGCTCAACGTGGTCTGCGGCGTCGCCAAGATCCCCATGAGCGGCGCCATCAAGGGCGTCATGCCCTTCATGATCGCGCAGACCATCGTCATGTTCCTGCTGGTGGCCTTCCCGCAGATCGTGATGTGGCCCCTGCAGATGATGACGCGCTGACACACACCTTCGCCTTTTGAGGAAACCGATTATGGAAGCTCTTGTCATTCACGCGCCAGGCGACCTGAGGGTCGAAAACATCCCGACTCCGGACGTCGGTGCCCATCAACTGCGTGTGCGGGTTCGCTGCGGCGGCATCTGCGGTTCCGACCTGCATTACTACCAGCATGGCGGCTTCGGCACCATACGGATCAAGGAACCCATGGTGCTGGGCCACGAAGTGGCCGGTGTCATCGAAGCCGTGGGCAGCGGTGTCACCGCTTTTTCCCCCGGTGAGCGTGTTGCCGTCAGCCCCAGCCAGCCCTGCGGGTTGTGCCGCTATTGCCAGCAAGGCCTGCAAAACCACTGCCTCGACATGCGCTACTACGGCAGCGCGATGCGCACGCCGCATGTGCAGGGCGCTTTCCGCCAGGAGATCGTGGTCGAGACACACCAGGCGCACCGGCTGGCCGCCAGCGTGAGCGACAGCGAAGGCGCGATGGTCGAGCCCCTTTCCGTGGCCCTGCACGCGGTGCGCCGCGCCGGGCCGCTGCTGGGCAAAAGCGTGCTGGTCACCGGCTGCGGGCCGATAGGCGCGCTGGTGATCGTCGCCGCGCGGCGCGCGGGGGCCACCCACATCGTCGCCACCGACGTCAGTGCCTACACATTGGGCAAGGCGCTCAAGGTGGGCGCCGACGAGGTGATCAACGTGGCCGAGGAAGCCGACGGCCTGTCACGCTTCACGGACGGCAAGGGCCAGTTCGATGTCCTGTTCGAAGCCAGCGGCAACGAGCGCGCGCTGCGCGGCGCCTTCGACGTGCTGCGGCCGCGCGGCATCATCGTGCAGGTGGGACTGGGCGGCGAAATGACTTTGCCGATCAACACCATCGTGGCCAAGGAATTCGACCTGCGCGGCGCATTCCGCTTTCACGAGGAATTCGCCACGGCCGTGGAACTGCTTAACAAGGGGCTGGTGGATGTGAAGCCGCTGATCTCGGCCACACTCTCTTACCGGGACTCGGCCAGGGCTTTCGCGCTGGCCGCCGATCGCTCGCAGGCGATGAAGGTGCTTCTGAACTTCGACTGAAGACGCCGGGCGCCTAGCGGCCAGCCCGCTTGCGGGTGGCGGGCGTCTTTGTCGCCTTGGCGGGACGCAACTCATGCGGCTCCAGGAAAAACTGCGTGTTGCCTACCAGCCGCTCGACCGCCAGGTCGATGAAGGCGCGCGCCCGCGCCGGCTGCGCGTTGCGGCTGCCGTAATACACATGCAGGCCCAGGTGCTCGGTGACGTGCTGCGTGAGCAGCGGCACCAGCTTGCCGGCGCGCACCAGCGGCGCGGCGGTCACGCCTATGAGCTGGCCCACGGCCTGGCCGGCGACCACGGCGCGGGCTTCGAGGTCCACGTCGTTGCTCAGGAAGGAGGTCGCGACGCTGCGGGCCACCACCTCTTCACCGACCTTGAACTCCCAAGGCATGGTCTTGCCGGTGCCCGTGTGGTGAAAGCCGGTACAGCGGTGGTGGGCCAGGTCTTCAATCGTCTGGGGTGCGCCGTTCTGCGCGATGTAGGCCGGTGAGGCGCAGACGACGAGCTGCAGCGACAGGATGCGCCGCGAGATGATGCCGCCCTCGGGCGGCGAGCCGGCGCGAAAGCCGACGTCGACGCGGTCTTCGACCCAGTTGCCTATGCGGTCGTCCATCTGGATGTCGGGCTCGACCTGCGGATGGCGGCGGCAGTATTCCTCAAGCACCGGCCACAACACCTCCAGCATGATGGAGCGCGGCGCGACGATGCGCAGCGGGCCGGCGATCTCCTCGCGGCCGCGGCGCGCGCCGTGCAGGGCGCGCTGCAGGGTGGACAGCCCGGGCTGCGCGGCCTGCAGGAACTGCTGGCCTTCTTCGGTCAGGCTCAGGCTGCGCGTGGTGCGGTGAAAGAGGCGCACGCCCAGGTGGCGCTCGAGCTGCACCAGCGCCTGGCTGGCGGCCTGCGGCGTGATGGCCTGGGCCGCGGCGGCCTGGCGCAGGCTGCCGAGTTCGGCCGCCTTGACGAAGGTGGCGATGGCGCGCAACTCATTCAAGGCCATGCGGCTTCTCCCTGGGTGGATGGCGATTATCACGATTTGCTTGATTATGAACTCAGTGACTGCCTGCTATTCAACGCCTAATGGAAATCCTACATTGCCCTCCTCAACAACTTTTTTTCAAGAGGCAAGGCCATGAATGCAAAGACAAATTTCAAACGTGTGTGGATGATCACCGGCGCGGCGCGCGGCATAGGCGCGCGCATCACCGAAGCGGCGCTGGCACGCGGCGAGGCGGTGGTGGCGACCTCGCGCGACGCGGCTTCGCTGCAAAAGCGCTTTCCTGAAAGTGATGCGCTGCTGGCCCTGCCGCTGGATGTGACCGACGAGGCCCAGGCCGCCGCGGCGGTGCAGGCCGCGCTGGCGCGCTTCGGCCGCATCGACGTGCTGGTCAACAACGCGGGCTACGGCCTGCTGGGCGCGGTGGAGGAAACAACAACCAGCGAGGCCACAGCCCTGTTCGAAACCAACGTATTCGGCATATTGCGCACCACACAGGCGGCCCTCCCCCACATGCGGGCGCAACGCCACGGAAGGATCGTCAATGTCAGCTCCGTGCTCGGCTTTCTCC
>Ga0102587_1001252_pt1 | contig 19599 bp, 15 predicted proteins | sample AraplaF_Col_mTSA_FD_76853 | JGI IMG/M metagenome (GOLD analysis project Ga0102587, IMG submission 76853) | Arabidopsis root microbial communities from the University of North Carolina, USA - plate scrape MF_Col_mTSA (SPADES assembly) (version 2) | ecosystem: Host-associated > Plants > Roots >... | reverse complement strand
TCGTCTATATCTCGCATCATCTTGAGGAAGCGCTGCAGATCACCAACCATGCGGTCGTGCTGCGCGATGGCACCATGACTGCCTATGCGCAGCGCAGGGACATCGATCTCGAATGGATCGTGCGAAACATGGTGGGCGACAACTTCGATCTCGGCAGCCCGCCTGAAGGTTATGAGTTCGGTAAGCCTGCGCTTTCGGTCGACAATCTCACCGTTCCCGGCCCCTCCGGATCAGCTTTCAATTCGGTCGACCGCCTGTCGATGGACGTACGGGCCGGAGAGGTCGTCTGTATCTACGGCCTGATGGGTGCCGGCCGCACCGAGCTTCTGGAATGCGTGGCCGGACGGTTGCACGCCAGTGGCGGGACCATTCGGCTTGAAGGCCAGGATGTCGGGCATTTGAGCATCGCCGGACGCATCGCAAGCGGCCTCGTGCTGGTGCCCGAGGATCGCCAGCGCGACGGCCTCGTCCAGACGATGACGGTCGGCTCCAACCTGTCGCTCGCCAGCATCGGTGCCTTCACCAAGGGGCTGTTCACATCCGGCCGTCGCGAGCGCGAGCTTGTCGATGCCTCCATTCGCAAAGTCCATGTCAAGACCGATGGAGGAGAGGCCGCCATCGGCTCGCTGTCGGGCGGCAATCAGCAAAAAGTGGTCATCGGCAAGATGCTGGCGACCGACCCGAAGGTCATTCTTCTCGACGAGCCGAGCCGAGGCATCGACATCGGTGCCAAGGCGGAAGTCTTCAAGCTGCTGGCCGAACGCGCCCGCCAGGGTCTCGCCGTCATCTACTCGACGTCTGAGGTCAACGAATGCCTGAGCATTGCGCACCGCATCATCGTCATGCATCGCGGCCGGATCTCGGCTGAATTCGGTGCTGACGTCACCAAGGAAAAGATCATGGCCGCCTCAGGCGAAGCCGTGGTCGCGCACTAGCCCGGAATTATGGAGCACTGATTATGTCAGTCACTGATATCGCCGAAAAGAAAACAGTTCCCAACGGGCAAAAGCGCAACACCAACCTCGTGCGGCTGATCCTGGAAGGCCGCGCCTTCTTCGCGCTGATCGTCATCATCGCGGTCTTTTCCTTCCTGTCGCCCTATTATTTCACCCTCGGCAACTTCCTGACCATGGCCTCGCATGTCGCAATCTTCGGCATTCTGGCGATCGGCATGCTTCTGGTGATCCTGAATGGCGGCATCGACCTGTCGGTCGGCTCGACGCTCGGGCTTGCGGGTTGCATTGCCGGCTTCCTCATGCAGGGCGTCACGCTTAACGCTTTCGGCGTCATTCTCTATCCGCCCGTCTGGGCAGTCGTGGTCGTTACCTGCGTTCTTGGTGCAGTCGTCGGAGCGGTCAACGGCGTATTGGTCGCCTACTTGAAGGTTCCGGCCTTCGTTGCCTCGCTTGGCGTGCTCTATGTCGCGCGCGGCATTGCGCTGCTGATGACCAACGGCCTGACCTACAACAATCTCGGCGGTCGTCCGGAACTCGGCAATACCGGTTTCGACTGGCTCGGTTTCAACCGCCTCGCCGGCATTCCGATCGGCGTCATCGTGCTCGCCGTGCTCGCGATCATCTGCGGCATCGTCTTAAGCCGCACGGCTTTCGGCCGCTGGCTTTACGCCTCCGGCGGCAACGAGCGCGCGGCCGATCTCTCGGGCGTGCCGGTCAAGCGCGTCAAGGTCATCGTCTACGTGCTCTCGGGCGTCTGCGCGGCAATTGCCGGTCTGGTCCTGTCGTCGCAACTGACCTCTGCCGGTCCGACGGCGGGCACGACCTACGAATTGACGGCGATTGCGGCGGTCGTCATCGGCGGCGCTGCGCTGACCGGCGGTCGCGGCACGGTGCGCGGTACGATGCTCGGCGCCTTCGTGATCGGCTTCCTGTCGGACGGCCTCGTCATCATCGGTGTGTCGGCCTACTGGCAGACGGTCTTTACCGGCTCAGTCATCGTCCTCGCGGTCCTCATGAACAGCATCCAATACGGGCGCCGGGCAAAATCGTCCTGACGTCAGCAGCAGAACTTATCCACGACGGCAACTGGATTTCCAAAAGGCCGATCGCGGAAAGCACCGCCGGTTTCCGGCAGCACCTGAACTCACAAAGGGAGAGAGACTATGTTTAAGAAAGGCATGCGCATTCTTCTGGCAGCCGCGGCTGTTGCCCCGATCCTCGTCAGCTCCGCCTGGGCGGCGGGCCAGATGACGATCATCGTCAATGATCCATCCAATCCCTACTGGCTGACGGAAGGCAATGTCGCCAAGGCGACGGCCGAAAAGCTCGGCTACACCGCCTCGGTCAGTGCGCATAAGGGCGACACCAACACCGAAAGCAACCTGATCGATACGGCCATCACCAACAAGTCGGTCGCCATCATCCTCGATCCGGCCAATGCCGATGGCTCGGTCGGCGCGGTCAAGAAAGCGGTTGCCGCCGGTATCCCGGTCATTCTCGTCAATGCCGAGATCAACCAGGAGGGCCTCGCCAAGGCGCAGCTCGTTTCGAACAACGCCCAGGGCGCGGCGATCGGCGCGCAGCAGTGGGTCGAAGCGGTCGGCGACAAGGGCAAGTATGCCGAACTCTTGGGCGCACCGTCTGACAACAACGCCGCCACGCGCTCCAACGGCTACGAGACCGTCCTGACACAGTATCCCGATCTTCAGAAGGCCGCCAAGGAAGTCGCTAACTGGGACCGCACCCAGGGTCACAACAAGATGCAGTCCATGCTGCAGGCCAATCCCGACATCATAGGCGTGATCTCCGGCAATGACGAAATGGCACTCGGCGCGATCGCAGCGCTGAAAGAAGCCGGCAAGCTCGCCAACGTCAAGGTCGGCGGCTTCGACGGCTCACCGGATGCGGTCGCCGCGATCAAGGCAGGCGAGTTGCAGTACACCGTCCTGCAGCCCGTTGCCGTCTTCTCCGAAGAGGCCGTCAAGCAGGCTGACAACGTCATCAAGACGGGCAGCACCGGCGCCAAGAGCGAAAAGCAGCTGTTCGACTGCCTGCTGATCACCAAGGACAATATCGACAAGTATACCGGCCCGTTCGTTCTGGCCCAGTAATGCGACGGAGGGCGCCCGACCGGGCGCCCTTCTTGACCCTTTCAACCGCGTCAAGCCGCTTTCGCCTTCTTTGCCTTGGCACGGCAATCACTATACGAAGCTGGGATATGGAATTCAGCGACAAGGGTGACCCGTGACACAGAAGACCAATCAGGGCGATGAGCTGTTGGACCAGCTGACCAGCGACAGCCGCCAGACGCGCCAGGTCGCCCGCCGGCGCATGATCGCGGAGGCCGTCATGAGCGAGGGTTCGATGCGGATCGAAGATCTGACCGACCGCTTCGGCATCAGCCTGATGACGGCGCATCGCGATGTGGATGAACTGGTCAGCCGCGGGATCTTCAGGAAAACGCGCGGGATCGTCACTGCGGCGGCCACCAATCTGATCGAGTCCAGCGATGTCTACCGCTCGAGCCGACAGTCGGCGGAAAAGAAAGCGATTGCAGAGGCGGCAATGCAATTCGTGGAGCCGGGACAGGCGATCTTCTTCGACGACTCGACGACCGTATTACAAATGGCATCGCACCTTTCCGCAAAAGTGCCGATCACCGCCATCACCAACTCGCTGACGTTGATGAATGCGCTGACCGGCATGCACGATGTCACCCTGCTGGCGCTCGGCGGCCAGTATTACAACTGGTGCAATGCTTTCATGGGGCGCATGACGATCAGCGAGATCAAGGGTCTGCGGGCGGATATCGCCTTCATCTCGATGTCTGCCATCAGCGACGGGATCGTCCTGCACCAATCGCCCGAAACCGTCGATACGAAGCGTGCCATGTTCGACTGTTCCGTCAAACGCATCCTGCTTGCCGACCATACAAAGTTCGAACGGCGCGCGCTTCACAGCTTCGCGGCGCTTGATGAATTCGACGTCGTCATCGTCGACGACAAGACGCTGCCCGTTCACATCGATCGGATGCGGTCCAGGGATATCAATGTCGTCGTTGCCAGGACCAGCGACGGGCGCATGTGACCGGGCTGCCCGGTCACGATAGAAAGGTGAATACGCATGCCGAGCCTTCTCGGGATCGATAGTGGCCTGACTGTCACGAAGGCCGTCATTTTCGATATAGACGGCACACCCATCGCCGTCGCGCGGCGGCGCGTGACCCAACTCATCCCGAGGCCGCGGTTCGTGGAACGGGATATGCACGAATTGTGGACCGCAACGGCCGAAGCGATCCGCGAGGCCATCGCTCTCAGCGGCCGGCCCGCAAACGATATCCAGGCCGTCGCGGCAACGGCGCATGGCGACGGAATCTATGTGCTGGATCAGTCGCAGAAGCCGCTTGGCAACGGCATCGTATCGCTGGACAGCCGCGCAGGTGATATCGTCGATCAGTGGATGAAAAATAAGGTCGCCGAAGAGGCGATCGAGCTGACAGGTCAAGTCCCGCATGTCTCCGCGCCGTCAGCGCTGCTGGCCTGGATGCGCGACCATGAGCCGGAACGGTTCAGGCGTATCGGCCACATCATGAGCTGCAAGGACTGGCTGCGCTTTTGCCTGACCGGCACTGTCGGCACAGATCGGACCGAAGCCAGCACCTCATTCACCAATGTAAGAACACAAGACTATAGCGAGGACGCCCTGCGTCTGTTCGGCTTGCAGGCGCTTGTTGGCACTCTGCCGCCTGCCGCACGCTCGGACGAGATCGTTGGACGCATCACAGCCGATGCGGCGCGTTTGACCGGCCTTGTCGAGGGCACGCCTGTGGCTGCCGGCTTGCACGATGTTACGGCATCTGCCCTTGGCGCGGGTGGCTATGCCGATGGTGTCGTTGCCGTCATTGCCGGCACCTATTCGATCAATGAGACGCTGTCTTCCGAACCGCGCGTCGATCGACGCTGGTTCTGCCGCAACGGAATTGCACCTGGCGTCTGGAACAGCATGTCGATTTCGCCAGCATCGAGCGCGAATTACGAATGGTTCATCGAAAAACTATGTGCCGGCGATTGGGCACGTTGCGATGCCGAGGGCACATCCATCCACGCTCTGCTCGCGCCCGAGGTCGACGCGGCTTTCGAGCGCCCCTCTCCCGTACTTTTCCACCCTTATCTCTACGGCTCTCCCTACGGCGCATCGGCAAGCGCGAGTTTCTTCGGGCTCGGCGGCTGGCATGACCGCGGCGACATGCTGCGCGCCGTGCTGGAGGGGATCGCATTCAACCACCGCATCCATGTCGATGCGCTGCGCGACGGCTTTGCCTTCACGGAGGCGCGGCTTGCCGGCGGCGTATCGCGCAACCCCGCCGTCGTACAGATGTTTGCCGACGTTCTTGCAATGCCGGTGACGGTGACCGGCACCGACGAGGCCGCCGCCTGGGGAGCCGCACTTTGCGCCGGCGCAGGCGCCGGCATTTACGCAGATCCGCAAAGCGCGTCGACGACGGAAAAACAGGGCAGAACCTGCAGGCCAAATCCTGTCCGCAGCGCCGACTCTGAGAGGCGCTACCGGCTGTTCCTGGAGATCGCCGAAACAATGAAGCCGCTCTGGCCAAAGATCGCTGGCCTTGCGCAGGAAAGCACGGCAGACGCCGCAGTTTAGGATGACAGTGCCATGACCCTCAACCCTCTCGAGCGCGGCCCGGATACAAGCGAGAACGACATTGACGTCGTCATCCTCGGAGCAGGCATCAATGGCGCCGGCCTGTTTCGCGACCTGGCGCTGCAGGGCGTCAGCTGCATGATCGTCGACAAGTCGGATTTCGGTTCCGGAACGAGTGCAGCACCCTCTCGCCTCATACACGGTGGATTGAAATATCTGGAAACCGGGGAATTCAGCCTGGTCGCCCAATCCACTCTGGAGCGCAATCTGCTCTTGAAAAACGCGCCGCATTGCGTCGAGGCGCTGCCGACATTCATTCCGGTCTTCTCCTGGACACGCGGCATCTGGGCGGCACTCAGGACATTGGCCGGTTCCAAGACCGCGCCCCGCAGCCGCGGAGCCGTGCTGATCAAGATCGGTCTTTCCCTTTACGACTTCTTCGGTTCGCGCGATCGTGTGATGCCGCGCCACCGCCTGCTCCTGAAAAGGAAGGCCAGGCAGGAAATGCCGCATGTCACGCCGGAGATCGTTGCCGGCGGGATTTATTACGATGCAAAGATCAGCCGGCCGGAGCGCCTCGTCTACGAACTCGTCAAGGATGGGCTTGAGGCGAACCCGCATTGCGCCGCGGCAAATTTTGCCACCCTGACGGCCAGATCCGAAGGCCGGTTGTCTTTCCGAAAGGAGGATGGAACTGAATTCTCGGTCCAGCCTGGGCTCGTCGTGAACGCGGCCGGGCCGTGGATCGATCATGTCAACGAAGCACTCGGCGTGCCCTCGCGCCTGATCGGCGGCACGAAGGGCTCCCATATCCTGATCGATCATCCAGAACTGGTGCGCAGCCTGAACGGCCATATGATCTATTTCGAGGCCGATGACGGCCGCATCTGCCTGGTCTACGGCTATCTCGGACTGGCTCTCGTCGGCTCGACGGATATCCCAAGCCGGGACCCCGACAATGTGCGCTGCGAGGACCCCGAAATCGATTATTTCCTGCAGAGCTTGCGATCGCTGCTTCCGACATTGCGCTTCGATCGCGACCAGATCGTCTACACCTATAGCGGCATCCGGCCGCTTCCAGCATCTGACGGGACTGCCCCTGGCTTGATCAGCCGCGACCATTCAGCCCCGGTCATCGAACCGGACGGCGAAAGGCCATTTGCCATCATGTCGCTCGTCGGCGGCAAATGGACGACGTTTCGCGGTTTTGCCGAAGAGGTTGCCGACACCGTTCTTTCCCGGCTGGAGCGTTCGCGCAAGCAGTCGACCCGTTACCTTCCGATCGGCGGCGGAAAGGCATTTCCGGCCGACGCGCAGGCGAGACGGGTCTTCGTTGACAGGATCGCGAAGACTGCAGGCATGACCGCCGCACGCGCGGAACAACTTCTGAACCGCTACGGGACGACGGCCGAGGCGATGGCGATGTTCCCCTCCGATCATTCCGACGAGCGGCGCGTATCGGCCGCCGAACACTATAGTTTCCGGGAGATCGACTGGATCGCACGCAATGAGCTCGTGGTCCACCTCTCCGATATCGTGCTCCGGCGCACGACGATCGCGATCGAGGGCCAGCTGACCTACGAAGGGTTGACAGATATTGCCGACATCGCCGCAAAAGCACTCGGCTGGGATGCACGACGTATCGAGCGTGAGATCAATGATGTCGTCTCCCTGCTCAAGGCGTTTCACGGCCAGACGCTGGCAGCCGGCACGCCGGATATCGAACCGGGAAAAAGCGTCCGTCCCGTCAGCCGATGAGATCTAGAAAAAGATCGGATCGAGCGCACCGGACGCATAGCGCTTTGCCATCGCCGAAACCGGAAGGGGCGTAATCCGATCCGCCATGCCGGCGGTGCCGAATTGCTCGAAGCGCTCCTTGCAAAGCCTGGTGAGCGCGGCCATTGCCGGCTTCAGATATTTGCGCGGATCGAATTCACTCGGATCTTCCTGCAGGACCCGGCGGATCTGTCCGGTCATGGCCATCCGGCCATCGGTGTCGATGTTGACCTTGCGCACGCCATTCTTGATGCCGCGCTGGATCTCTTCGACCGGCACGCCCCAGGTGGGTTTCATCTGGCCGCCGTATTTGTTGATGATCTCCTGCAGCTCGACCGGCACCGACGACGACCCGTGCATGACGAGGTGCGTGTTCGGCAACTTGCGGTGGATCTCTTCGATGACATTCATCGCCAGTACCGAACCATCAGGCTTACGCGTGAACTTGTAGGCGCCGTGTGAGGTCCCCATGGCGATCGCCAGTGCATCGACCCGTGTTTCGCGCACGAATTTCACCGCCTCGTCCGGGTTGGTCAGCAGCTGGTCATGAGACAGCTTGCCTTCCGCACCGTGTCCATCCTCGGCCTCTCCCATGCCGGTCTCAAGAGAGCCAAGTACACCGAGCTCACCTTCAACGGAAATGCCGCCGAGATGGGCCATCTCGGTCACCCGCTTTGTCACGCCGACATTATAGTCCCAGTCGGCGGGTGTCTTCGCGTCCGCCTTCAGCGAGCCATCCATCATCACAGAGGTAAAGCCCGCCTGGATGGCTGTCATACAGCTGGCCGGGTCGTTGCCATGGTCAAGATGCACACAAACCGGGATATGCGGGTAGATTTCGACGACTGCGTCCATCATGTGCTTGAGCATGATGTCATGGGCATAGGCGCGCGCGCCGCGCGATGCCTGCATGATGACGGGGGCGCGGGCCGCATCGGCGGCCTCCATGATGGCGAGCGCCTGTTCCATGTTGTTGATGTTGAAGGCGGGGACGCCGTAGCCCTCCTCCGCCGCGTGATCCAGCAACTGCCTGAGCGTAATGCGCGCCATTGAACACCCTCTCACGTGAAGCACGTCGAAATCGTTGGCTTCAATCTAGAAGGATTGCACACTCACAAAATTGGAACAAGTATAAATCACAATATCACAAATTTTCTGATGCCTTCCTCTTTGTCTGAGCATTTCAGCGTCGAAAAAGGGGCAAGGCCGGTCTCAGGAGATCAGCACTGTTGTTGCAGGGTTCCATCCTGCAGGCAGCGGTTCGGGCCGGCGGATCATTATGTCCTCCAACTCAAGACCCGTCACATTTTGTGCAAAAATGCCCGGCAATCCCCCTGGATAATCGAAAAGCCCGACGATCTTCCCGTCCTGTCCTCGCACCCAGGCGTTGCCGCGCCCCTGCGCACCCTTCGGCGGCGCCAGATCAGCATTTGTCGGTCGCAAGTCGTACCGCTTTGCGGTGCCAAGCAGCCCTTCGTCCATTTTGATATCGATCCCGCGCAGAACGATCCCATCGATACCGCCCGGCTCCTCCGCAAAGAGATTGATGGCGCCGTGACTTCGCCCCGAGACGTTCTCGAGCAGCACCGTCCGGATTGTTCCTGACGGGCGCTCCGGACGGCGTGTGAGCTTGGTTATTGTGAACGGTTCGCCGGAGCCCCAGAACCCATCAGGCGTCTCGCTGCAATCGAGTTCTATATCGCGGAAGACGACATCTTCAATCTTGCCGCCGTCGCGCGAAAAGATGCCGAGACCACGGTTCGAATTCTCGATCCGGCAGCGCAGGAATCGGACCTGAGATACATCGCCGAAGCTCTCCGTGCCGATTTTGAGGGCACAGCTCTTGCTCTCGATCACACTATCGGAAATCTCGATCCGCTCGCAGCGTCCAATTCCTTTGTCGCTCAAGCTCGTCTTGAGGCACACACCGTCATCGGCGGTGCGGATGACGGCTTCAGAAATCGTGACGTCGCTGCAACTGTCGATAACGATCCCGTCCGTATTTGGGAGTTGGCGGTTATTGGAGACGCGAAGCCCTCGAGCGACGATATCACGGCAGCGCACGAGATGGATCGTCCACATAGGCGAATCCGTTATGTGGACGTCTTCCAAACGAACGTTCGTGCAATCCTCAAAAACGATCACGCGTGGGCGTTCGGCTACCGGAGTGAAGGTGCCCACCCCCTCGTCGAAGCCAGTGTGGAAGGCATCGCCGCGTCCATCGATCGAGCCTTTGCCGACGATGGCAATATTCATTGCGTCCTGCGCGACGATATAGGCGCGGTTTGAGGACTCAGCGCGCACGCTGACGGTATTTTCGGAATAGCGCTCATAATCGGCCACGAATGCGAGGACAGCGCCTTCCTCGATATGCAAGGTAACATCGCTTCTCAATCGGAGCGCGCTTGCCGGATGGCGGCCGGGTCGAAGGAAGACCGTTCCGCCTCCCGCTGCCGCGATCGTATCGAGCGCCATCTGAATACCGCCATCCACCGCTTCGACGAATATCTCCATCACACACCTCCGCCTATTCTGTGGGTTTCATAGCATGCGCCATTTATTCGTCAACAGGACGAACTAAATCTCGTCAGACCGAATGTGTTGTGTTGACAGTCCGTAAAACTCGTATTTAATTCGTCATGGTTACGAACAAAGGCCTGAGGGAGTTCAGTTGCAGGCCGCTCATTTCGGATGTCAGGATGACAAGCCAGAGAGGGAGAACTATGAAAACGCTAAAGACAATTCTAATGACCGCCAGCGCCCTGGCGATGACAATGTCGTTCGCCGCAGCCTCTGAGCTCAAGCTCGTGTGGTATGTCGAAAACGATCAGGAGGAAGCGGATACGCGCGCGCTCCTCGATCAGTACACGAAGCTGCATCCCGAAACGACCTTCGACCTTGAAATTACACCCTATGACGGGATGATTCAGAAATTCCAGCAATATGCTGCATCGGGGATCATGCCGGATCTGTCGCTGACATCCTCCATGGAGCCGGTCATCAGGCCCTTCCTGGCAGACCTCAGCAAGGAGATCGGACCGGAATGGATCAACGACTTCGTCAAGGGTTGGGCCGATGGAGCCAAGCTTGGCGACAAGGTGATTGCCGCACCCCTGCGCGTCACGTCGACTGGCATCTTCTTGAACGCTGACGCCTTCAAAAAGGCAGGCGTTGCCATCCCGGACCAGGCGACCGGTTGGACATGGGAAGAATTCATTCCGAAGATCAAGGAGGTCGCAGAGAAATCCGGCACCCGCTATCCGCTGGTCTGGGATGTTTCGGCGAGCCGTTGGATCGTTCACGAATATCAATATGGCAATCACATCTACACCGAGAAGGAGCCGGTCAAGGTCGTGATGGATGAGGCGGCCTGGACGAGCACGCTCGACAAATTCATCGACATCACCAAGGCGGCCATGCCGCCCGGCCTATGGAGCGGCGCGAGCTCGGACAATCCAAAGGAACTTTTCACGGCAGGCCAGGCGGCAGCCTATATGTCCGGCAGCTGGCAGATCGCTGGGCTGGCAACCAATGCGCAATTCGCCTGGCAGGCCGGACCGACGCCGCGCGGAACGGTTGCTTCATCGATATACGGGGGCGATTACATCGTCGCTTTCAACACCAGCCAACATCTGCCGGAAGCTGTCGAGTTCATAAAGTGGGTCACCTCGCCCGAGATCCAGGCGCAATACGCCAAGACCTTCGGCATGATCCCCGCCAACCTCAAGGCACCGCCGGTCAAGTACGACAATCCGGCTGCGACGGCGGCGATCACCGCGATGCAGAACGAACTGAACGCGAGCCCCGTCTATGCGGCGACGGATCAGGCCTGGCCGCAAATGCAGGCCGTCTGGGGTACGGTCAAGAGCGCCGTCACTCAGGCTGTCGCCGGTCAGATTTCCTCGGCCGAGGCGGTCGCGCAGATCAAGAAGGCCGCCGACAGTTCGCTTGAGGCGAGCAAGTGACGGCGGCGATCCCGCAACAAGGCAGTTCGGCACTGGGTTTCCACCCGGTGCCGAAAGGCCGGCGCAACAGCCTTTTCAATCTCGGTTGGCCGTATCTGCTGATGCTGCCGACGATCGCATTGCTCGTTACTTTTACTCTCTATCCGCTTGTCCAGGGCCTCATGATGGCATTCTTCAAGCGAGGCGTGGTGGTCGTCCCGCAGGTGCCGAGCACTCTTCCGCAATATGTGGGCTTTGATAATTTCCTGGGGCTTTTGAGCGATGCCGACTTTCAGACGTCGCTCGTCAAGACAGTTGCCTTCGTTGTTATCGCGGTACCGCTGAACATCGTCGCCTCCCTGGCGCTGGCGCTGCTTCTCTCGCCTCAGACGAGGTTCTTCGCGGTTGTCCGGACGATCGTCTTTTTCCCCTCGATGATCAGCCTGCTGATCATCGGCGTCTCGTGGCGCTGGCTTTTCGGCCTGAACAACGGTCTCGTCAACTATCTGCTGTCGCTGGCGGGAATTGCCCCCGTTCCATGGCTCGAACAAGATACCATGGCGCAGATTGCGATGATCATCGCCTGGGTGTGGGCTCAAGCCGGTTTCAACATGATGATCTTCATCGCCGGCCTGACCGCGATCTCGGCGGATTACTATGAAGCCGCATCAATTGATGGCACCAGCAAATGGCGCCAGTTCACACATATAACGTTGCCGCTCCTCAGGCCGACAATGGCGGTGGTTCTGGTGCTGTCCTCGATCGAGGCCTTCAAGGTCTATGAGCTTGTCGTATCTCTGACGGGGGGTGGGCCAGGAAAGGCGACGGTCTATCTGATCCAGACGATCTACGACACGGCATTTCAAAAGCCGATGCAGGCCGGCGTTGCCGCAGCCCAGTCGATGGTTCTCTTTGCAATTCTTCTGCTGCTGACGATCGTCCAGTTGCGCCTGTCGAGGAGCCAGACATGACACGGATCTATTCGCCCTGGCGGCTCGCCTTCGTCGCCCTGACGCTCTTCGTCTTCCTGATGCCGCCGGTGTGGCTCTTCCTGTCGTCGCTGAAATCGCAACAGGAAATATTCCAGTGGCCGCCAACCATTTTTCCAGCCCATGTAACGCTGCAGAATTTCATCGAAACGGTGTCGCGGGCGAAATTTCTCGTCTTCTTTCGCAATTCGGCGATCGTCTCCGTGCTCTCGGCACTGCTGTCCGTCACCATCAGCGTCATGGCGGGTTATGCGCTTGCGAAATTCAGGTTCAAAGGCGACACCCTGTTCTTCCTGCTGATCATGTCATCGCTGATGGTGCCGCTGCAGATCGTCATGATCCCGGTATTTCTTGTTCTGCGCGATCTTCACCTTCTTGATACGCTCGCCGGTATCATCATCGCCCCCGCTGCGACGCCGACCGGGGTTTTTCTGATGCGGCAGTACATTACGAACATTCCCGACAGTCTTCTGGAGGCCGCCAGGATCGACGGAACGCCCGAGTGGCGTATCCTCTTGCGCATCATCGTGCCGCTCTCGATCCCGGCGATTGGTACGCTTCTCGCGTTCAACCTCGTCTGGCGCTGGAACGACTACCTATGGCCGTTCCTGATCATCACCGATCAGGACAAATGGACCGTCCAGGTCGCGCTCGCCAATACGGTTGGACGGTTCGGCATCAATTGGCCCCGACTGCTATCGATGTCGGTACTCTCGGTCTTGCCAGTGCTCGTCATGTTCGCCGCCCTTCAGCGGATGCTGATGAGCGGGCTGATGGCCGGAGCGACCAAAGAGTAGCAAAAGCCGGTCCCGAGCACATGAAAAAGCCGCCGCCGAGCGGCTTTTTGCATTGCTTGCCCCGCCTCCACAAGGTCGTGGCGATGTTCTTCGGAGCCGACGTCTCAGCTCATCGCCAAACGCAGCTTGTCTTTGTGGGCAAGGGCAGCCATCGCCGGCATGCTGCTCCATCCCTGGAGCAGCGAGCCGCGCCCCCATGGCGGCGCAAAATATTCGACGGCACCCATCCACCCTTCTTCCAGGCAGGTTTCCCACCAGCGCAGCAGCGGATACTCCGCATCCGCAAGGCCGTGTACCAGGCGCTGTTCGGCATAAAGACCCGACAGGTAAGGCCAGTCCGATCCATTATGGTAGCGATATGCAAAGGCCGATTTTGAGCGGGTGTCTTTTGGCCGCTTGAAGGGCGGGAAGGCACACATGACGCCCCAGTCACCGTAGGGCTGATCACTGTTGCTGCGGCTTTCCAGGGTCGACGCCACCATGGCCAGAACCCTTGTTGCGCTTTCTGCCGAAACGGCTCGGTAACGAAGCAGCGTGAGACTGTCGAGCGTCAGATGATCCTCGACGAAATCCTGTTTCGTCCCATAGTCGGCATAGGTTCCGCTGGCCTGAAGAAGAACGTCGTCAATCGATGCGCGAGCCTTTTTGGCGATTGCGGCAGCCTTGGCGGCAATATTTTCATCGATTGCCCCGCCGTAAGCGGCAATCACGTCGAGAGCACCGACCCACAGGCCGATATCGTATGAAACATAGCCGTGGCGGTAGACGTTGTCGGCCCAATCGCGATCGTGGGCAGGCTTGACCGGCAGGCCGTTTCCGGCCGCATCCAGGGCGCAGTAGCGATCAAGGATGGCAACGACCTTGTCCCAATGGGCAGACAGCGGAGAATTGTCACCCGTCGAACGGATGTAGTCGCCGATCGTCAGAATGAAGAACAACGGACTGTCGAAGTGGTCGCTCCACCAATCTCCTGGACGCAGGTGCTCCTCTTTGATTTGTGGATGCGATCTGCGAACCTTCTCCCATTCCTCGGCCTGTGCCGGCCCGGTCAGGATGACACCGCTCGGCGCCTCCCCGTCGGGCTGTATGCCGCGCGCCAGCAGCTCGATCTGCGAGCGTACGGCATCGGGCGCGCGCGCCAGCAGGGCCTGAAGCGTCCAGTACCCGTCGCGATAATAGGTTCGTGCCGGTGCGCTGTAGGCCTGGCCGGCAGCAAGGCCGCCAAAATCACCATGTTCGTCCTGACGAATGCTTGAAAGTGCCGCATGGAGGCTCTGCGAAACCATGCTGCGCATCAGCGGAGAGGCCTCAGGCATCTCATCACAACGCGCTACATAGGCGTTGGCTTCCGCAATCACATCCTCCTGAGCGAGGTCGAGAGCCTTGGTGGCTTCTTCGATCGATGCGCCTGCACTGAGGAATATGCCGGCCGGCCGCTGCTCGGCGATTGCGACACCCCATCCCGTTCGGGCAATCCGCCGTTCACCCAGCCGCTCGACCGGTTCGCGTTTCGTGGTGCTTCCCCACCAAGCGCAACGACGCGAGGGTACGAGTGTCTGCAGTTTCGCCCCCTTCAAAAACAGCACCGGTGCCGACTGGGCCACATAGAGGCCGCCGCCGCTGGTCTCGACGCGGTTCGGGGCATAGGTGAAAGGCCCACGCCAACCGCTGAAGGTCAGGTTCGCGATCTTTCCACAACCCCAGACAGAAATTTCGATCTTGCCGTCCGGCCAGCAATCACCCTGCAGGCGCGGTGCCATGAACGGCAGCAGGACCGGCTTTTCCGACACGAGTTGCCCATCGGCAAGCGGGCTAAGGACGCGCGGCTTTGTACGTGGCTTCGTCATGGGCGAGCTCCTGTTCCTATGCGGCTGTCTGGCTGGAAAGTTCGTGCAAACCAAGCATCAGGGCACCGCGCATTCCGGCCTCTGGACCGAGAGAAGTCGGTTCAATCTGCACCGCAAACGGCAGCAGGGACGACATATGCTGCGAGACGAGCTCGACGAATTCCGGGCGCGAGCCGATGCCGCCTCCGAGTACCATCAATGCCGGATCGAAGACCGCCTGAATGGACGCGAGGCCGACCGATGCGGACTTTGCGAGCGTTGCGATGGCAGCGGACGCCTCACGGTCCCCTGAACCCGCTCTGAGGAAGATCTCGCTCACCGGGACGGTTCCATCCCGATAGAGAGCACGAACGGCTGGTGAATCGACTTGGTCCTCGAAGAGGCCTGCCCTTGCTTTCGGTGCGGCGTCGTGCGGATTTGCGCCGAGCGGCAGAAGACCAAGCTCCCCGGCGCGGCCGTGGTGACCGCGAAAAAGCCGGCCGTCGATAACAAGCCCCATACCAACCCCCGTTCCGAAGGCGATGAAGGCCACGGAAGCGCAATCTCGCGCCTTTCCGAGGGTTGCCTCGGCAAATGCTGCCAAATTGACGTCATTCTCGACAACCACGCCACAGGGCAACCCGGCCTCAAGGAGCCGAGCAAGCGGCTGGTCGGCAGGGATTGCGAGATTCGGCGACAAGGAGGCAAGACCAGTAGAAGGCGAAACCGCGCTCGGCACGCCAACGACCGCCTTGAGCAGGGGACCGTGGTCGCAATACCGCTCCACGAGGGTCAAGATCATGCGCACAATTTGCTCGAGGACGGGAGCACTTTCGCCGTGCGCGGTCGGCTCTTCCATCGTCGCCAGCAGGTCGCCGTCAAGGTCGGATAGGCCTGCGAGCACCTTCGTGCCACCAAGGTCAACGCCGGCGACGAGACCCAAAGCTTTGGTGCGGCGATTGCCAACCGCCGGCCGCAGATCTGGCGCGATAGTTGAAATATTTGACAAACGCAGCTCTCTTTATATATTTGTTCGGCAGGTTGACGAATTTATTATTGGTGAGCCTTTGGTCTGTCAACAACCAGTTTGAAATTGGCGGGCATTCGTGGAAAAAGCAGAAGCAGACGAAAAGCGGAACCGTATATCGACCGGAATATTTGGCTCATGGCATTGACTGAGAACGCACCTCCCGTGCTGCGACAAATTTCGGTTCGCGCCGTCATGGACGTATTGCTGCATACCGGCCCAACATCCCGGGCGGACTTGTCGAAGATCACCGGCCTCTCCAAGCAGACAATGTCCGAAGTCATCAGGACCTTGGAAGAGGCCGGCTGGGTCCGCGAAAAAGGCGTTACGACCGGCCGCATCGGCCGTAGCGCTATTACCTACGAGGTGAACGGTACCGCCGGCTATGCCGTCGGCGTCGATATGGGCGCAACGACAACGCGGGTCGTGCTCGGCAACATCGTAGGCCACATCGTTGGAGAGGTTGAATATCCCTCCGACCGTCGTGGTGGCTATCATCAGCTGGAACAGGTTGAGTCAGCGCTCGCTCGAATCCTTGCCGAGAGCGGAGTCGCGCGCGAGCATGTCCTGGTCGCCGCTATCGCAACCCCTGGCGTTGTCGAACCCACGACCGGCGCGTTGTCGATGGCCCCGAACCTTGTCGATCTCGACAGCATCAACATTGCCAGGACGCTCGCAGATCGGCTTGCCTGTCCAGTGGTCTTGGAGAATGACGTCAACGCAGCCGCCATAGGCGAGTCTTGGCAGGGCCATGCCATCGCAATTGATACGGTGGCATTCATCTCGCTTGGTACAGGCATCGGCCTTGGCGTGCTTCAGGACGGCAAACTGATGCGTGGCGCGAGCGGCGCAGCAGGCGAGATTTCCTACCTGCCGTTCGGAACCGATCCCTATGCCGAGGACAGCCTGGAACGCGGGGCGTTGGAATGCGCCATTGCAGCGCAAGGAATCAGCGACTTCTACCAGCGTTCGGGCGGCGCAAAGGACACGTCCGTTCGAGATATTCTAAGGCTTGCCGAAGAGGAGGATCCGATTGCAGCCAAAGTTATCCGGAAGGTCGGAGACATCGCGGCGCTATTGATCGTGTCCGTGAACGCCATCGTCGATCCTACCATCATTATCATTGGGGGCAGCATCGGCCGCCATCCGCTGATGGTCCAGCGCATTCGCGAAGGCATCGCCAAGGCCAGCCGGCGCAGGATAACCGTCGAAGCAAGCGCCCTCGGCAGCCGCGCGACACTGATCGGAGCGCTCGCCATCGGTCTCAACCACCTGCACAACCTTCTCTTTTCTCCGCAGGCCCTTCCCGAGCAACGGCGTCTCCCACCGCCGGTCTGAGTACGATCCGCAGCCGGGAGCGGTGCGTCCACCCATCTCATTTGAAAGCGAATCCGGACGGACGCACTCTGGATGGAAACATCTGCAAACGCAAAATTCATGTTCGTCATCTTGACGAACTAATTCGATCCCCGCAAAGTGCCGGCTGGATTATGCCTCGATCAGCGACCTTCGCTCGAAATAGCTTACTGGGAGAACAGTGGACATGGCCGGTTTGAGATTGAACGATGTCAGAAAAAGCTTTGGCCATCTCGGTATTCTGCATGGCATCGATCTTGATGTGAACGAGGGTGAATTCGTTGTCTTGGTCGGCCCATCCGGCTGCGGGAAATCGACCCTCCTGCGATTGATCGCCGGACTTGAGAACGTCACGGGCGGGCGCGTCCTGATCGGCGACAAGGACGTTACGCAGGCAGCCCCTGGCGAACGGGAAATTGCGATGGTGTTTCAATCCTATGCACTTTACCCGCACATGACCGTCGCGAAAAACCTGTCATTCGGCCTCGAAAATCTCAAAATGACGCGAGCCGAAATTGATGCCCGTGTCATGGAAGCGGCCCGGATGCTGGCGATTGAACCACTTCTTGAGCGGCGTCCAAAACAGCTGTCGGGAGGACAGAGGCAACGTGTCGCGATCGGACGAGCCATCGTTCGAAACCCCAAGCTGTTCCTTTTCGACGAGCCGCTGTCCAATCTTGACGCAGCACTTCGCGTACAGACGAGAGGCGAGATCAGCCGGCTCCACAAGCGCCTGGGCGCGACGATGATTTATGTCACGCACGATCAGATCGAGGCGATGACGATGGCGGACCGCATCGTCGTGCTCAATGCCGGCCGTGTCGAACAGATTGGCACGCCCCTGGAGCTTTTCGAGACGCCGGCGAACCGGTTCGTCGCGGGGTTCATCGGATCCCCCCAGATGAATTTTTTCGAAGGCGAGCTGCTTTCCTGCGGCCCAGGGGGGATAGCCCTGCAGGTGCCTGGATTCGGTGCGCTCAACGTGCCGCTGGAGGCTCCCGATGCCCGGATCGGCCAGGCAGTCACGCTCGGCGTCCGTCCCAGTCATTTCGGATTGGCGCGTGATCGAACCCGCGACGGTTTTCGCGTTCGTTATCATGTTGACTATGCCGAAAGCATCGGAACGGAAACCTATGTCTATGGCACGGTCGAATCCTGCGAAACCTCTGCGGTTATCCATCTTCCCGATCATGTGGCGATCGCAGACGGATCAATTCTCGAGCTTGTCGTCGAGCAGCATCGTGTCCACGTATTCGACAAGCTTTCGGGTGCAACATTTCCGAGACTGAAAGCTGACGCTGTGTGACAATCCTCGCCCCCGGAGCAAGCCATAACGATCGCAAATATCGGCTTCATCGGAACAGGTGCGATCAGTGAAGCCATGGTGCGCGGCCTTTTGGCCGAACCGGTCTTTGCATCGAAGGTCGTCCTCTCTCCTCGCAACGCCGACACGGCGCTCCGCCTGGGCACGGGCTTTGCCGAACTGAGATGCGAGTTCGCCACCAAGGGCGGACTGAACGAACAGGTCTTCACGGAATTCCAGACCAAAGCCGGCTAGGCTTCGCTCCACGATGCGCTTGACCGGGTTCTTGCCCGCATTGAGGGCCGTCCCTAGAAGGTCGGGGGCGTGCAGGCGCTGACGACCTCGCAAGCAACGGGGCCGACGCATCGGAAGCGATGCGGACGACGGCTCTCGAAATAATAGGCGTCACCCGGCCCGAGGATCCGCCGTTCATTGTCGACAGTGACTTCGAGCCGCCCCGAGAGGACGATACCGCCTTCTTCGCCTTCATGGACGAGGGGCACCTTCCCCGTGTCTGTACCCGGCTGATAGCATTCCTTCAGTATTTGCAGGTTCCTGCCGAACATGCTCTCGCCGACCTGCCTGTATGAGATGCCGCCCTTGCCGATCTCCACCAGTTCCTCGGCAGCGTAAAAGGCCTTTTTGGGCCTCTCCGGCTCCAGCGCAAAGAATTCCGCAAGCCCGATCGGAATGCCATCCAGGATGCGCTTCAACGCGCCGACCGAGGGATTCGAAGCGTTTGATTCGATGAGCGAGATCGTCGAATTTCGCACCCCTGTCTTCTTTGCCAGTTCGCGCTGCGAAAGCTTGTGGGCGGTTCGGACATAGCGAAGGCGATTACCGATATCAAACGACATGCATGCACCGTTTGCGTTGTTCAAAATATCGAAAACTCTACGAACACAAGCTAGTAAAATCAATAGTTTATGCACCCAATGAAAAAGACTTGTTCGATCAAGGAAATTG